>Ga0208044_1000034_pt1 | contig 170614 bp, 150 predicted proteins | sample Sb_taG_8_FD_187712 | JGI IMG/M metagenome (GOLD analysis project Ga0208044, IMG submission 187712) | Peat soil microbial communities from Weissenstadt, Germany - Sb_50d_c_BC metaG (SPAdes) (version 2) | ecosystem: Environmental > Terrestrial > Soil > Wetlands > Peat | place: Germany...
GGCCTTGGTCTAGGGTAGGCATGTCGATCCCGGCGGTACCCAGCCGCGAAGCGGCGACATTCATTAGCCCGGGGCGTAATCCCCGGGTAAGCGAAAGAAATTCAGAACCGAGTCCCGGAGGGATGGCGCTGGGTCTTGGCGAGCCAGTCCGAAGTCACGAATGCACTTGCGCGCCCGCGGATCAGTGCTTCATCTGCGAATCGTCCAAAGCAAGATTCAGTTCCAGCACATTCACGCGTGGCTCGCCAAGCAACCCCAAATCGCGCTGAGAAGTGTACTTCTGCACCAGTTCACGCACGGCCGATTCGGCCATGCCCCGTTCTCGCGCCACCCGTGGAACCTGAAACTCCGCCGCCGCCGGCGAAATCTCCGGGTCCAGCCCTGACGCGGAAGTGGTAATCAGGTCCACCGGGATAGGTTGCGAAGGATTTTCCTCGTGCAACGTCTTGGCGTCGGCCTGCACGCGGTCGATGAGCTTCTGATTGGTCGGAGCGTAGTTTGTGCCGCCGGAGTTGGCCGCGTCGTATCCGTTGCCGGCATTTGAAGGCCGCGGATGAAAATACTTCGCCAAGGTGAAGGGCTGCGCGATGATCCGCGACCCGATCGCCTGTCCGTTGCGAGTGATGATCTGCCCATTGGCCTTGTCGTGGAAAAAAAGCTGCGCCAGGCCGTAAACCACGAGCGGATAGATCACTCCCAGCAGAATCGTGGTCGCAACCGTCATCAGAAATGCGGTGATCAGATTTTTCTTCATAAGAGTCCTCAAGCCATGCCAACGGCCGTGATCAACATGTCGATGATCTTGATGCCCACAAACGGCGCGATCAGTCCACCCACGCCGTAAATGAACAGATTCCGCCGCAGCAGCGCTTCCGCGTTCATGGCGCGGTATTTCACCCCCCGCAGTGCCAAAGGAATCAGCGCGACGATGATCAGCGCGTTGAAGATTACGGCCGAGAGCACCGCCGATTCCGGCGTTTTCAGCCGCATTATGTTCAACGCATTCAGCACCGGGAAGGTACCGGCAAACATTGCGGGGATGATCGCGAAATACTTGGCAACGTCATTGGCGATGGAAAACGTTGTTAATGCCCCGCGCGTCATCAGAAGCTGTTTTCCGATTTCCACGACCTCGATGAGCTTGGTGGGATTGGAATCCAGATCCACCATGTTCCCGGCTTCCTTGGCCGCCTGCGTGCCGGTGTTCATGGCAACACCCACGTCGGCCTGAGCCAGCGCGGGCGCGTCGTTGGTGCCGTCGCCGGTCATGGCGACAAGCTTGCCGCCGGCCTGCTCGCTGCGAATCAGCTTCAGCTTGTCTTCCGGCGTAGCCTGCGCCAGAAAGTCGTCAACCCCCGCTTCGCGCGCGATTGCCGCCGCCGTCAGAGGGTTGTCGCCGGTAATCATTACGGTGCGAATTCCCATCGCGCGCAGCTGGGCAAAGCGGTCGCGGATTCCGCCTTTGACCACGTCCTTCAGGTGAATCACGCCCATGGCCCGGCGATTCTCCGCGACCACCAGCGGCGTTCCTCCGGAAGAAGCGATGCGCTCGACCGTCGCCCGTACCTCCTGCGGCATCGACGCACTGTTCTGGTCTAAATAGTGCGCAATGGAATCAGCCGCGCCCTTGCGCACCTGCCTCCCGTCCAGATTCACGCCCGACATGCGGGTCTGGGCGGTGAAGGGAATGAACTCCGCCTCATGCGTGGCAAAATCCCGCCCGCGCAACTTGTACTTTTCCTTGGCCAGCACCACGATCGAGCGGCCCTCGGGAGTCTCGTCCGCCAGTGAGGAAAGCTGCGCCGCGTCGGCCATTTCCGCTTCGCTCACGCCGGGCGCAGGCAGAAACTCGGTAGCCTGCCGGTTGCCAAACGTGATCGTTCCGGTCTTATCGAGAAGAAGCGTATTCACGTCCCCGGCTGCCTCGACCGCGCGCCCCGACATGGCGAGAACGTTGTGCTGCACCAGTCGGTCCATGCCCGCGATGCCAATGGCCGACAGCAAGCCGCCGATCGTCGTGGGAATCAGGCAGACCAGCAAGGAAACGAGAACGAAAACCGTCTGCGGCGATCCTGAATACACGGCAAACGGCTGCAGCGTGACCACAGCCAACAGAAAGATGATGGTCAGCCCTGCGAGCAGGATGTTCAACGCGATCTCGTTCGGCGTCTTCTGCCGCGCCGCTCCCTCGACCAGCGCGATCATGCGGTCAAGAAACGTCTCGCCCGGGTTCGAAGTGATCTTCACCTTGATGTGATCGCTCAAAACCCGCGTCCCGCCGGTCACCGCCGACCGGTCGCCGCCCGCCTCGCGAATCACCGGCGCTGACTCGCCCGTGATGGCAGACTCGTCCACCGACGCAACGCCCTCGACGATCTCTCCGTCGCCGGGAATGAGTTCTCCGGCAGAGACGGAAACAAAATCGCCGGCCCGCAGCTTGGCGCTTGCGACCTCTTCGATCTTACCGTCGGAGAGAATCCGCTTGGCGATGGTCTCCGACCTCGCCTTGCGCAGTGTCTCGGCCTGTGCCTTGCCGCGTCCCTCGGCCATGGCCTCGGCGAAATTGGCGAACAGCACCGTGAACCACAGCCACAAGGTGATTTGCAGGTTGAAGCGAAAGGCCACGTGGGGATGGAGAAGCAGCAGTACGGTGGTGATCACGCTGCCGATCTCGACCACGAACATGACGGGATTTCCCATCATGTTGCGCGGCTCCAGCTTGAGCACGGAGCTCCACGCTGCGTCACGTACCAGTTTCACGTCCCAGATCGATTTGTGATGGCTCGCCATAATCTTTCCTAGAAGGTCTTTCCTACGTACAACAGCAGGTGCTCCAGAATTGGTCCCAGGCTCAGCGCCGGGAAGAACGTAAGCGCGCCGAGAATCAGGATCACGCTGATCAGCAGGAAGGTGAACAGCGGCGTAGTCACGGGGAATGTGCCCACGGACGGCGGCACGTACTTCTTCTGTGCCAAATTGCCGGCGATTGCCAGCATGGGGATGATCATGAAGAAGCGGCCGATCAGCATCGTCAAGCCCGTGGCAGTGTCATACCAGAGCGTGTTGACCGTAAGGCCCCCAAACGCCGAGCCATTGTTTCCCGCTGACGAAACAAAGGCGTAAAGAATCTGGCTCAGGCCGTGAGGGCCGGCATTGGAAATGCCCGCCGTTCCAAAAGTTTTGACCGACGAAATGCCGGCCAGCGTCAGAATGACGAGCGGAAACACCAGCGACACCAGCATCGCCATCTTCACGTCATAGGCTTCGATTTTCTTGCCCAGATATTCCGGCGTGCGTCCCACCATCAGTCCGGCGATGAACACCGCCAGCACGATGTAAATCAGCATGCCGTACATGCCGGCGCCGACGCCGCCGAAGATCACCTCGCTGAGCATGATGTTGACCAAGGGCACCATTCCGCCCAGCGGAGTGAACGAATCATGCCAGCCATTGATGGCGCCGCAGCTGGCGTCGGTCGTGACCGTGGCAAACAGCGCCGAGTTGGCGATGCCGAAACGTGTCTCCTTGCCCTCCATGTTGCCGCCGGGCTGCGTGTTGGTGACGTGCTGTGCGACCGTCGAGGGATACAGCGGGTTGCCCTTCGCTTCGGCCCAGTACGCGGTCGTGACTCCGCACAGAAACAGAATCGCCATCGCCGCCCACACCGCCCAGCCATGGGCCTGCGACTTCGTCATGCGCCCCAGCGCGTAGGTGAGCCCGGCCGATACGGCGAAGATGGCAAACAGCTCAATCAGGTTCGAGAGTGGCGTAGGATTTTCGAACGGGTGAGAACTATTGGCGTTGAAAAAGCCGCCGCCGTTCGTGCCCCACTCCTTGATGATCTCCTGCGAAGCCACCGGCCCTTCGGCGATGGTCTGCGTCCCGACCGTGTCCATCACAGGTTTGCCGCTGGCATCGACCACCGGCTTGCCGTCCTGGCCCACGCGCTGCACCTGTTGCGGCTCAACCAGTTTCACCGTGTCGTACGGCTTCAGGTTTTGAACTACGCCCTGCGATACCAGCAGCAGCGCTCCCACCACCGAAAACGGCAGCAGCACCCACAGGCTGGCCCGCACCATGTCGACCCAGAAATTTCCGATGGTCTGCATCTGCCGCCGAGCGATCCCACGGATGAAGGCGATCGCCAGCGCGATGCCCGTCGCTGCCGAGGCGAAGTTGTGATACGCGAGCCCGGCCATCTGCGTGAAATAGCTCATGGTCGTCTCGCCCGAGTAGGCCTGCCAGTTTGTATTCGTGGTGAACGACGCCGCCGTGTTCCATGCCACGTGTTCCGGCGTGACCGCCGTAAAATGCTGCGGATTGAACGGCAGCATTCCCTGGATTCGCTGGATCACATACAGCACCAGCATCGACACCACGCTGAACAGCAGCATGGCCGTCGCGTACTCGGTCCAGCGCATCTCGTGTTCTTCGTCCACTCCCGTAACGCGGTAGAGTGCGCGCTCGATCGGCTGCAGGACCGGATCCAGGAATGTACGCTCGCGGCTGAACACGCGCGTCATGAAGACCCCCATCGGTTTGGTCACGACGAAGATCAGCGCTAAAAATACGAAAATCTGCAGCCAGCCATTGACTGTCATTGTCTAAACCCCGTGTCGAAACTCCGTCAGAATTTCTCCGGACGCAGCAGCGCGTAGAACAGATACACCGTCACCAGCGCGCTGATGATGAGCATGATCAGAGATTGTGTGTCCATGAAACTCCCTCACTTCACGCGATCGCAAAAGTGCACATAAGCGATCGACGTGGCAAAGAATGCAATCGTGACAACGATCCAAAGAAGGTCCTGCATGTTTTCTCTCCCCGTGGTCAGGAATCAGAGTCCGCCTGAATCATTCGATGACCTCTGACCCCTGACTCCTGACCCCTGCTTCTAAAACTTCACCAGAATCGCCATCGTCGCCCGGTCCTCGGTCTTGCGCAGGTCCGGTTGGAATCCCGGCGTTATTGAGCCCGGATTGCCGTTGTTTCCTCCCGCCGGCGTGATCCCGCCCGGCCCCGTCCAGTAGGGCACGTTGGCGTGGCGGTGATTGAACTCCCAGCGGAAAGTAATGTATTGGCTGGGCATGTAGTCGTACGTGCCCGAAATATCCCACGCTTTAAACGGATCGCCCGGATTCTCGGTGAAGTACGGTGTTCCGGTCGTCGCCGTCGCCCCGTCGATCGGCGGCAGCAGCACCAGATAACGGCCCGGATTGTTGATCTTGCCTCCGCCTACGGTAAAGCCGTAACGATCCTTCTTGAACCACCACCGGTTGTAAATCATGAATCCGAGGAAGCTTTGCTTGAAGTCGATTCCGCCGACGGCATTCTTCTTGTTGGTTGTGCAATTCGCGCCGTTCAATGTTCCAGGCGTGATACCGCCGGTTTCGCAGCCCGCATCGCCGGTGAGAGAGAAGGCCATCTTGTCCAGAAAGCGCTCCGGATGGTCGTAATACTTCACCTCGATGCTGTTGTCGGTGTGCAGGCGGGTGCGATTGGGAATGCCGATTGCATCGGAGCCCACTCCGTAGTTGTTGGACAGCATGGAAAGCCATGGCGTCGGCCGATACAGAACCTGCCCGCCCAGCCCGATCCGTCCGTTCGATCGCGCATACGACTGCCACCCGTTGATGATCCAGGGCTCGATCTTCAGCTTCTCGGTCGGAAAAATCTGAATGCGCATTCCGGTGAAGAACCACGGCGTGTTCGACGACACGTAAGACGGCTGGTAGGCCCAGTTATCAAAGTTGTAAAAGCTGAACAGGCCGACGTACGACAGGAAGATGCCGCCATCCACATTGATCCCATGCAGCGCGTCCCAGTGATAGCCTCCGTAAGCCTCGTTGACGTACCGGTAGGCGTTGGCCAGATCCCATTGCCCCCGCGAATAGCTGGCATCATTGCGAGGCGTCGCCGTGGCATACAGACCGATCTGGCTGAGCACGCGTGCACGAACGTGGTCATAGTGAAAGTCTCCACCCACGCCCAAATGCGTAAGGCTGACCTCATTCGAGCGAAATACTTCGCTGGAACCGCCGATCGTATCGTCGGCGGGATGGTTGAAGTCGTAGTGGTAGGCAACGTCAGCGCGAATCTCCGGGGTGAAGAATTTGGAATCGAAGGCCGCTTCCTTCGTCCGCGGATTGCCATTCAACCAGGTCCAATCGGCGAAGGCGAACGGCTCGGCCTTTGCTGGTTTTGCTGGCGGAGCCGATTCAGACGCTTGCGCCTCCACCGGCGCGACAAGTGCCACAGGTGCGGCTACTGCGCGCGCGCCTGGCGAAACCAGTGTCGAAGCGTTGGCCACGGCGTTGTCAACGACCGCCGGCTGGCCCGCGCTCTCACGCTGCTTGAGCTGCGCTTCGAGCTGCTCAATGCGCTTCTTCATCGCTTCCAGCTCTTGCAGCACCTCTTGCGGCACCTGCTGATTGCTGGCCTTTACCGAGGGCTCAATTGGAGTCGCATCATTGGCAGCCGGGCCATGCGTTGCTTGCTGTCCGTGTAGCGGGAGCGTCAGGCAGGCACCAAGCAGTAATACAAGTGCGATGCGCTCCCCTGTCTTTCTTGGGTATTGGCGGTTCAGGGCGTCAGGACTCATGACTATAAGTTCTCCTCGTTGCTTCGATGGATTGAACTTCGTTAAGTAGACCGTCAGGGCGCGGGGTGGCACACTCATGCTTTCTTTAACCAGGGCTGCCAGGACTCGCAGCAGGAACGTCACTGCGCCGATACACAGCACCGCCAACGCAACTCTTATACCGTCGCCTGGCACGCTCGTCACTGAAAGGATTCTGTGCACAATTTGACAACCCCGCGCGTAAAGGCGGGATTAAGAGTTCATAAAGAATTCGTAAAGGAGCCGTTCGATTTACTCGGCGCTTAGGGCGAAGACGAGTCCGCTCAGTCGACCTGGTCCCGATTGTGATGAGTGAGGATCAACCGGGCAAACCGCCCCGGGCTTTCTTGAGAAAGGTTCCCCTCAGCAGCCCCAATCCGCCTCGCCCGGCTTGGCGAAATACTGGCGATCCGCGGCAGCGGGCGCCGGAGAAACTGCCAATTCCAGCAGCGCCAGGCGCGCCGCCGCCACCATCAGCTTGCGCTCATGCTGGGGAGCGCGATCCCACGAGGAGGTCTCGTCGCCGCTCTGGCAGTCGAAGTCATGCGCCAAAGCGCCCCGATAGTGATGGAAGAGTTTCGCCAGTTGTTCCGCAGAGACATCCTGAATCGACCACATAAGATTTCTTCGCCTTTCCCGGGCCGCGGGGCCTTGCCCCATCCCGCTCCGATCCATTGGATATCCCTGGGCATAAGGATTGAATAAAAAGTTCGTAGAATGTTCGTAAGATGGTAACCCGTTCTAGACATGGGCTTAGGAAGGGCAGGGCTCAGAGGTTGTGCGAAGGACTCCGCTGTCGATTGACGACCACTCCGCCGGTACTCACGTGGAAGAGCGGCCCTTCAGGGCCGCGTTAGGCGATCAGATTTCTTGGGGCTTCAGCCCCTGAGGTCTCCTTGGCTCAACCACCTACGCTGCTTCCCCCGGCTCAAACCGATATCCCACCCAAGGCTCCGTCACGATATACCGCGGCGAAGCCGTATCCGGCTCCAGCTTCTTGCGCAGCTGTCCCACGAACACGCGCAGATATTCCACTTGCTCTGTACTCTGTCCGCCCCAGATCGCGCCCAGCAGGGTGCGGTGATTGATTACCTTGCCCGGGCGCCGCGCCAGATACACGAGCAAATCAAACTCCTTCGGAGTGAGCCGCACCTCCCCCCCCCGCACCATCACCTTGTGCGCCGGCGTATCGATGCGGAAGTCACCGATCTCAATCACTGCCTCGGGCGGCGCGCTTTCCGTCGCGACCCGCCGCAGATTGGCCCGCACCCGCGCCAGCAGCTCATTCATGCCAAAAGGCTTGGTGATGTAGTCGTCGGCGCCGGCGTCCAGGGCCTCGACTTTCTGCCGCTCCTGGTCGCGCACCGACAAAACCAGAATTGGAACCTGCGACGTCGCCCGCACCTTGCGGCACAATTCCACGCCATCGATCGACGGCATCGACAGGTCGGTGATGATCAGCGTCGGCGCCCAGTCCTTCATGATCTCCAGCGCCATTTCTCCACTGTTGGCCACGCGAATGTCGTAACCCTGCGCCGACAGCGAAGTCCGCAGCACACGCGTGATCTGCGGTTCGTCGTCCACCACCAGAATGTGCGGCGGATCGGGCATTAGCGCGCCTCCTGCGTCACGATGTGCACATCCACGGACGGCGAGTCGCGCAGAAAGCGCTGGATCGCCGACAGGTAGAGATAGCGCTGCCAGCCCGTACGCGCCGAGCGCCCAAAGATCACCTGCGTGATGTGATTCTCCCGCACCAGTTGGGCGACGCCCTCGGCAATATTTCGCCCTGAAGTCCGCGCCACATGCGCGCCCAGGTTCGCGGCGAACCGTATATTCTCCGCCAACGTCTTCTGATCCTCCGGGCGGGTATCCCGCCCCACGTCAATATAGAACACGTACAGCTCCCCGCCCATCGCCTCCGCCATGCGCGAGCCGCGCGCGATCAAGTATTGCGCCGCAGGATTCGAACTGACGCACACTCCGATGCGCTCCCGCACGGTGTGAGCGGGCTGTTTCCCGTCCGATTCCAGAAACGCGTCGAGGCTGCGGTCGACCACGCCCGTCACCTGGCGCAGCGCCAGTTCGCGCAGGGCGATCAGGTTGCCCGGCCGGAAAAAATGCGAAAGCGCCCGCTGCGCCCGGTCTACCGGGTAAATGTCGCCGCGCTGCATGCGCTTCTGCAAGGCCTGCGGCGTCAGGTCCGCCAGCACAATCTCATCCACGCGCTGCATCACCCAGTCGGGCACCGTCTCCCGCACCTGCACGCCGGTGATCTGCATGACCGTGGGCCCAAGGCTCTCGACGTGCTGCACGTTCATGGTGGAGAGCACGTCGATCTTCGCCTCCAGCAGCTCCATCACGTCCTCATAGCGCTTGGCGTGCTTGCTGCCTTCGATGTTGGTGTGCGCCAGCTCGTCGATGACCACCACGGCCGGTTTGCGCGCCAGGATCGCGTCCACGTCCATCTCTTCGAAAACTGTGCCCTTGTACTCCAGCTTGCGCCGGGGGACCGCTTCGACCTTCGCGGCCAGCTCGGCCGTGGCCTTGCGGCCGTGGCTTTCCACCACGCCGACCACGACGTCCTCGCCGCGGCTCGCCCGGCGGATCGCCTCGCTCAGCATGTTATAGGTCTTGCCCACGCCGGGAGCGTAGCCCAGGAACAGCTTGAAGATGCCGCGGGCCTTCTCCGGCGAGACTTCGCTCAGCCACTCCTCGGGCGTCTTGGTCATCGCAGCTATTCTCTTTCGAGACCCTCGAAAATGTCACCCCCATCGTACAATGCGGGGGTGCAAGCCAGCCTTCAAAGGCAAGCAGTCCGTTACATTTCGGTAGTCGTTGCCATTACCTGCATCACTGCAGTCGATTTCCGCCTGCATGTGAATCCCACCACGGTGGCCCTGATGTTCCTGGTCGCCGTCTTGCTGGCTTCGGCGTATTGGGGACTGCGCTACGCCGTGGTGCTCGCCTTGGGAGCCACGGCGGCCTTTAATTTTTTCTTTCTGCCTCCGATCAAAACTTTCACCATCGCCGATCCCCAGAACTGGGTCGCGCTCTTCGCCTTCCTCGTGACTGCTCTCGTCGCCAGCAATCTGGCGGAGCGCGCCCGCCGCGAAGCCGAGGCAGCCAAGGGTCGCCGCCGCGAAGTCGAGCGCCTCTACGGCCTGAGTCAACGGCTGCTGGCTTCCGAGAATGTCCTCGAACTTCTCAACGCTCTGCCCCGCTACGTGCAGGAAACTTTCTCACTGGGGAGCGTGGTTGCGATCTCCGCCGATCATCCCACGATCTACCGCTCAGCCCTGGACGCCGTCTTCGACGAGACCGTACTGCGTTCGACTCTGCTCCGGGGAGAGCCCGTCACCCAGGCCGGCGTGTCCTATGTGCCTCTGCGCCTTGGCATGCGCACGGTAGGCGCCCTGGCAGTCACCGGCGCTGGTCTCTCGCGCGAAACTTTCGACGCCCTGGGCAGCCTGGCCGGCCTCGCCATCGAGCGTGCCCGCGCCCTGGAGGCACTCAGCAAGAACCGCGCCGAACAGGAGCACGAGCGTCTGCGTTCCGCCCTGCTCGATTCCGTGACCCATGAGTTCCGCACTCCTCTGACCTCAATCAAGGCCAGTGTAACCACTCTGCTTTCCGGGGCAGCTCTGGACGCCCCGGCCAGAAAGGAATTGCTGACCGTCATCGATGAAGAGACGGACCGCCTCAACCGCTTGGTGGGCGAAGCTGCGGAAATGGCCCAGCTCGATTCCGGCAGGTTCCAGCTCGATCTGCACCCTCACTCCATCCAGGAAGCGCTGCAACCCGCATTGGAGGACGCCAAGGCATCTCTGGAGGGCCATCCGGTAGGAATCGCGGTCCCTGCAGATCTTCCCAAAGTTCGTATGGACGTCCAGCGCATTCGCGAAGTGCTGATGCACCTGCTGGAGAATGCCGGCAAGTACTCCGAGCTCGGAGTTCCGATCAAGGTGACCGCCGAGGTCAAGGGAGACAGTCTGGTCACCAGCGTTGCCGACCGCGGCCCGGGCATCGATTCGTTTGAACAATCGCTGATCTTCGAAAAGTTCTACCGCGGCCAGCACCAGCGTTACACCGCCCCGGGAACCGGCATGGGCCTGGCCATCGCTAAGGTGATTGTAGAAGCTCACGGCGGAAAGATCGGGGTGGTCAGCCAACTGGGCCAGGGCTCCGTCTTCTCGTTCAGCTTGCCGATTGACGCCGCTTCGCGGCCCGCCAGCGGCCCGCAGCCTGCGAAATGACTCCATTCATTTGGTTCCACCCGTTCAGGCGCATGGTATGCCCTGCGCTACAATCAACTACCCACCATCGCTATGACCGCTGAGATCGCTGGCAACCCGCCCTTGGAACTCGATGCCAGGAAGATTTTTTACAATCGCTTCCTGCTGATCGTAGCCGGGCTGGGCGGCCTGCTGTACGGCGTCGATGTCGGCATCATCGCCGGCGCTTTGCCTTATCTGGAAGCAACCTCCGGCCTCACTGGAAACCAGCTCTCCACCGTAGTCGCCGCGGTGCTGCTGGGCAGCGTGATCTCCACCCTCTTCGCGGGCCTGCTGGCCGATTGGATGGGCCGCAAGTCTCTGATGACGCTCAGCGGCATCATGTTCGTCATCAGCATTCCCATGATCGCCTTGGCCAACGGCTACGGCACGCTGGTCATCGGCCGTCTGCTGCAGGGCGTGAGCGCGGGACTCATCGGAGTGGTTGTCCCGCTCTATCTGGCGGAATGCCTGGTGGCCTCGAACCGCGGCAAGGGTACTGGCGTCTTCCAGTGGTTGCTGACGTTAGGGATCGCCGCTGCCGCTCTGATCGGACTGCTGTTCAGCTTTCGGTTGGACCACATCGCGAAGCTGGGCGACGCTCAAGCGATTTTCAATTTCAAGAACTCCGCCTGGCGCGGCATCTTCTGGGTCTCCCTGCCTCCCGGGCTGCTGTTCGTCGTCGGCAGCCTGATGCTGGCCGAATCACCGCGCTGGCTCTTGCGCCGCGGGAAGAAAGACGCCGCCTATGCCGCGCTCCTGCGCTCGCGCACGACGGCGCAAGCCGATCTCGAGCTGCGCGAAATGGAAGACACGGCCGCGGCGGAAAAAACCAAGGCCGCCGGCGAAAAGACTAAAGAGTCGTTGCTGCGGCGCAAGTATGTGATCCCGTTTGTGCTGGCCTGCATCATTCTTGCCTGCAACCAGGCTACCGGAATCAATTCGATCATTGCTTACAACACCAACATCCTGCTGCAGAGCGGGTTATCGGATCTCGCGGCCCACATTGGCTACGTCCTGTTCACGTTCGTCAACTTCTTTGTGACCTTCGGCGCGGTGGTTCTTGTCGACCGCAAGGGTCGCAAGTTTCTGCTTACGCTCGGCACTGCCGGCATTATTGTTTCTCTCATCTGCACCGGCTTCATCTTCCGCAATACCGAGAGTCTTCGCGTAGATGCGCGGGGCACTCTCCAATCCATTGTGTCCGCCGATCAAAAACTCACGCTTCGCTATGACGAAAGCACCGCGCAGGCACTGCTCTCAGCAAGCGCCTCCGGCCAACCGGGCTCGAACCAACCCGGTTCGAACCAGCCCACATCGCTGGTCGTCATCTATTCCTACGGAGATTTCCGCGCTGCGACGAAAGCCGTACGCTCCGATGACCGTTCCTCCCCACCGCTTGAGATCACCCGCGAAAGCTGCGTGCCCGCCAACAAGGTCGTCGCCTTCTTCTCGAATCCGTTCGGCAACGTCGTCGCCGCCCGCGTGGCTCCCTTGCGAATCGAGAATGCTCCGATTACGCCAGTGCCGAGTTCGCGCAACGGCTGGTTGGTGGCCGTCACGCTGTTCATTTTCATGGCCTTCTTCGCTATCGGCCCTGGGGTCGTGGTGTGGCTCGCGCTCTCGGAATTGATGCCGACCCGCATCCGCTCCAACGGCATGAGCATTGCGCTGGTGATCAACCAGGCCGTTTCGACGACCATCGCCGCGATCTTCCTGCCTACCGTCGGCAAGTACGGCTACTCCGCCATGTTCTTCGGATTTGCCGCCTGCACGGTCGTCTACTTCGTCACCGCGACCTGGTTCCTGCCCGAAACCAAGGGCAAAACCCTGGAAGAGATCGAAGCCCACTTCGAGGGCGCATAGCGAATCGTGTAGGGACAGCCGCCCTCGGCTGTCCAGGAGCGCAGCTCCGTCCCGCGTTTGCCCCGCGCCCCAACAATGATTTACTCTCGCCGCAGTCCTATGACGGCTTCGAAATCAAAATCAAAATCAAAATCAAAGAAGAGCTCGAACCCCCAGCACTCCCACATCATGCTCCGGGAGATCTACGAGCAGCCTGAGGCGATTGCCCAGACAATCGCGAAACACCTCAAGGACGACATGATTTTCCCCGGCGAGCTGCACGCGCTGGAAAGCGCGCTGCTGACCTTCGAGAAGCTCATCATCGCCGCCAGCGGATCGAGTCGCCACGCGGGGCTGGCCGGCGAAATCATGATCGAAGATCTCTCCGGCGTCGCCGTCGATGTGGAGTACGCCAGCGAATACTGCTACCGCTCGACCCACGCCGCGGTCGAACCCATCGTCATGGTGATTACGCAGTCCGGCGAAACCGCCGATACGATCGCTGCCCAGCGCGAAGCCCTGACCCGCGGCGTGAAGACCATCGCCATCTCGAACGTCGACGAAACCACCATCGTGCGTGAAGCCAGCGCGGCTCTGATTTCCGGGGCCGGCCCCGAACTGTCGATCCCGGCGACCAAGAGCTTCACTACGCAGCTCACCATTCTTTATTTGATGGCGCTGTTCCTGGCGCGCAAGCGCGGTCGCATGACCTCGGAGGTCACGCGCTCCTATCTGCAGCGTCTGTCGCGCCTGCCCGCTGCCATCGCGCAGAACCTGCGGGTGTGGGACAACCTGGCGCAAGAATACGGAGCGCATCATGCTCAGGCCGAAAAGTTTCTCTATCTCGGCCGCGGCGTTCATTACGCCATCGCCCGCGAGGGTGCGCTCAAGCTGAAGGAGGTTTCCTACGCCCACGCCGAAGGCTATCCGGCCGGCGAGCTCAAGCACGGCCCCAATGCGCTGGTGGATGAGAAGTTGCCGGTGGTCGTGCTGGCCACCTTCGACCAGGCTGATCCCGACTCGGTGCTGCGCTACCGGCGAACCCTGGAAGTCATGAAGGAAGTGAAATCGCGGCGCGGCCAGCTGGTCGCGGTGGCGACCGAAGGCGACCGGGAAGTCGCCGCCATCGCGGATGACGTGTTCTACGCGCCTTCAGCCCCTGAGCTGCTGCTGCCCATTCTCGAAGTGATTCCTTTGCAGCTCTTCGCTTACCACGTAGCTGTCAATAAGGGATATGACGTTGACCACCCGAGAAACCTGGTGAAGGCGGTAGTAACGGAATAGGGCGTGCCTCTGCGGCGCATTTGTGGTTTCTTACGCGGCGGTTGCCACGAACCGGTTCAGCACCGATTCGAGCAGCTCTGCTTTCTTGCGCAGCACGGTCCTAAAGTGAAGATGATCCGTGTGCGAGATCTCGATTAACAATATGCGATGGCGCTCTTCAAGAATTTCCTGGACCAGATCTCTCTCTTCATCGCTTAGCGTGAACGATGTCACAGTCCCGGTCATGTCCGCCTCCCGATTGCGACTTGTATTCTAGTTCCGTGGCAGGGGGGCCTTGCAGTGATCCTGGATACGCCTCAACCTCGGGGTGGAATGGCCCGTCTCAAGGGCCCCCAAGCAACAGCCCTACCTGCGGGATTCGGAGCGCTCCGATTGACCGGAGGCATGCTACTCGGCCTCTTCTTCGGCTTTGTGGCTCTCTTCCGACAGCTTGCGCAACGACAACCGCTCGTGATGCGAAAGCACCAACCCCACCGGCACGACCGCCGCGAAGGTCACCAGCCATAGCAAAATGCCGCAGCTCGCAGCTACTTCCGGCGGGGCATCGAACACGCTCGACAGTGTGGCAATGGTTGCCATCTGCGTCCCCCCGCCCACCGCCGGCAGTTGCAGAAGAGATCCCACCATGCTGGCAAACATCAGAATCAGCAACTGCGCAAGTGGAATATCGAGCGCGGCGGCATCGTAGGAATGCGTGACTTCCTTGTAGGCGAGCGCAATCACATACCACATTCCCACCGACACCAGGGTCAGCCACAGCAGCGACCAGGGCCCGTGGATCGTATTCAAGCCCCGGCCGAAATCACGCACCTTCTGCCCCAGCTTGTGGCCAAAGTGCGACGGCAAGTGCGAGAACTTCTGTTCCACCCACGTTCCCGCCCGGTCGCCGTTGCGCTTGATGATCACCGCCACCACTGTGGTCGCGGCCACCGCGGCAGCCAGGAAGAATCCGGCTTCGCGAAAGCGAAGGTAGTATTCTGGATGCGGAATCGAAGGCAGCGCGCTGGGCAGGAAGATGGCCAGCATCATGAGCACGGTGAACGCGCCCAGATCGAAGATGCGCTCCACGCCCCAGACCGCGATCTGTGAGGAGAAGGGAAGATCGTTGCGCCGGGCGATCAGGTAAGGCCGTATGAATTCGCCCGCCCGCCCCAGCAACGCCAGGCCAGTGAATCCCACCAGGGTGGAGGACAGCAAGGGAATGGTCCCGGCATGGGGCCGCACCGGCCGCAGAAATATTTTCCAGCGCAGCGCCCGCATCCAGTAGGCGAAATAGATCAACGCGATCCCGTGCAGCACGTGCAGTTTTTTGATGCGGTGGGTCTGGCTCCAGAACATTCCCCAGTCGAAGGTGCGCCAGTGCCGGTATTGCAGGTAAAACAGAATCGCCAGGATGAGGAACACGACCACGCTGGCCAGAATGCGCTTTTTATCCATGCGGGGGATCGACTCCGCGCCCAGCCCTCGCGACGCGAAGCGGGAAACGGCAGTCCCAAAGGTAAATGACAGCGCCTGTCGGGTCAAACCTTGCGAGATGGCTTGACACATTATGTTCACAGTCTTAGAGTCCCTTCGCACCGTCGTCACGGCGTCGTGAGAAGCCTGGGATTGGTGCGAAAGGAGTTCTGCGTTGGTGCACTACATCAAAGTGCTGTTCGCCCTTGCTGTCGTTCTCTCAGCCGCGAATGTTCTTGCGCAGGGAGTGAATCCGTACGGCCTTCCCATCAGCCTGGAAAATGCCAAGAAGGCTTCCGCCGCCGCAGTCGCCGAGGCCCGCAAGAACAACTGGACCATGGCCATCGCCGTCGTGGACCCGAGCGGCACTCTCGTCTACTTCGAGAAAATGGATAACACGCAACTGGGAAGCGTCAAGGTCGCGATGGACAAGGCTCGTTCCGCCGCGCTCTTCAAGCGTCCCACGAAGGTGTTTCAGGATCGCCTGACCTCGGGCAATGCAGGTCTTCCGGTGCTGGCCGTGGAAGGCGCCACGCCGTTAGAAGGCGGGATTCCTCTAGTGATAGACGGTCACATCGTCGGTGCCATCGGCGTTTCCGGGGACAGCAGTGAGCACGATGGGCAGTGCGCTCAGGCTGGCGCGGACTCTCTGAAGGACAAGAGCTGAACAAGAGCTAGTGGCTTGCCGGCTGGCCCGCGCTCGCCCGTTGCTGGGGCCTGGTGTTTTGCGGCTTGGGTAGGGAGGTGGTTGCTTTCGCGGTGCTGCCCGGGGTTGCAGCCCGCTTAGCCTGCCCTGCTTTTGCGGAGGCAGATTTCTCCTGCGCCATCTTCTTCTTGTTGAAATCTCTCACGATCCGCGCCACGTAGGCCCGCGTTTCGTAGTAAGGCGGCACGCCGCCGTACTGCTCGACCCGCTGCGGACCGGCGTTGTAGGCCGCCAGCGCTTTCACCAGATCGAAGTTGTAGCGCTCCAGCAGCTCCCGCAAATATCTGGTTCCGCCCTCCACGTTGGCTTGCGGATCGAACGCATTGGGCACGCCCAGTTGCGACGCCGTTCCCGGCATCAGCTGCATCAGGCCCCGCGCCCCCTTCGGCGACACCGCGCGCGAGTTGAATCCGCTCTCGGCCTTGATCACGCTGTTGACCAGGTCCGGATCCAGACGATACCTGTCACTGGCTGAGTTGACCACTTCGCTCAAGTCCACGTGCGGCTGGGGAAAACCCAGTGAAGAAGAATTGGGAGCGGGACCGCCCGTCGTGCGGGCAAAAGGAGAAACCGATGAGCCAAGCCTCGATGACCCAGGCGTCGATAACCCAAGCGTCGCGGTATTGGCAACGGGCTTGGCCGGAGCGGATCCCAACGTCGCCGAGCTCGGGACCGATGACCGCGACCCGGCCGCCGGCGCTGGATCAGGGGGCACGTCCGGGGCGGCTTCAAAATGTTCAATGTCGGCCGTGCGCACGTCGACGTAACTCGATCCGTCGGCCTTCGTATACAGGCGAGTGGTGTCGCCAACCACCTCCCGCCGCTCGCACCGGATCGAGAAGCCGTTCTTCAGCACGGCTACTTCCGCCGCGAAGCAGGGAAGTGCCGCCGCCGCGAACAGGGCGATGACGGCGAACCGCAACCGATTTGAAGTCCAGATTTTCATCCGCACACGACTAGCGACCAATGACTAACGACCAACGACGATCTCCTCCACTGCCGCCGCCACGCCGCAGTCGTCATTGCCCCGAGTGACCGTCCAGCCGCGCCCGCGCAGCTCCGCGCAGGCATTTCCCATGATAACGGGATACCCGGCGAACTCAAGCATCTCTACATCGTTGTGATTGTCACCGACGGCCATGACCTCTTCGCGCCGGTAGCCGCGATGCGCTGCCCAGCGCTCGAGCGCATGCCCCTTCGAACATCCTGCGTTCAGCACGTCAACGATCGACAAATCGCGCGCCGGATACTCGGTCCGCAAGGTCGTCACCGCCTCGTTCATTCCGGCAACTTCCAGAGCCCGGAGCGCCTGGCCCATGCGCGCCATCGACCCGCAGAACATCGTCTGCACCGGATCGCTCGCCAGCGCCCGCTCGATCGGCACCACCAGTTCGATGTACTCCATGTTCTTTTCCAGCCACCTCCGGATGCTCCCGCTCAAGTCATCCAGGCGTTCCAGCACGATGGCACCTTTCGCGTCGGTGTCAAAAGTCAGAACGGTGTTGCCGCGAAACTCTCGCATCGCTCCGCACAGCCGCCGGCAGGTTTCGGCCGGCATCAGATCACGATGAAACGTCTCTCCCGCCAGCGATCGCGTGATCGCCCCGTTCGAACTGATCAGCCACAAATCAAATCCCAACTGTTTCGCGATGGGCAGGGCGAATGTGTGCCGCCGCCCGGTAACCAGCACAATCTCGATTCCTGCGGCATGGGCGCGCCGCAGAGCCTCGAGGTCGCCCTCGGAAATCTGAAATTGTGGGTTGAGCAGCGTGCCGTCGATGTCAGTCGCCAGCAGCCGGATGGGAGGGCCGGAACGCTTCACCGCCCTTTATTTTACCATCGGTTATGTAGGGACAGCCGCCCCCGGCTGTCCGGTCGAGCGGAGCTCGACGGTCGCCCGTGGTACCGAGTCTTTCGGCCCTACGCCTTCACCCGCGCCAGCAATGCGTTCGCCCTGCGGAACCACGGCCGCTCGCGCCGCCGCAGATAGCCCGGCATGGTGGGCTTCTTATCGAGAATCTTCTGCGCCCACTCGCGCGCCTCAGCGGTCCGGCCCTGCGAGTGCAAAAACAGCGCGTAGAGGTAATAGGTCTCGGAGATGGTGGAAATCCGCGTCGCCTCGCGAAACATCGCGTCTGCCTTCTCAGCTTGTCCGGTCTGCGCATAGGCCCACGCCAGCAATCCTTTGCCACGATGAAAATCGTAGTCCGGATCAGCACTCACCGCCCGCTCCAAATCAGGCACAGCCGCAGCAAAATCGCCCAACTCAACCTCCGCCACGCCGCGGCGATAGAACGCGTCAATATCATCTGCCCGTGCCGAGATCGCCTTGTCGTAGCAGGCGCGGGCCCGCGCGAAGTCACCGTCATCGAGATAGAGCAAACCCAGCTCTTCGTAATTTCCCGCGGACGGATTGTCCAGGATGGCGCGTTCCAGTTCGTGAATGCGCCGCCGCCGCGGAAACACCTGAAATGAATCCCGCAGCAACCCTGCGTCGGGAATCACCTCCATCACGATGTACACCAGCGCTCCCACCCAGTGAAAAAGGATCACCCAGAGCCAGAAGAAGTTAGGCCGCCGCCGGATGAAGTGGACGATCGCCACCACCCGCAGCAGAATTCCCCACCACGAAAAGGCAAAAAAGAGAAATCCCATGGGAAGCCGCACTATAACACGCGCCTGATACCGCCTCCTTATAGTGCCAGCGCCGCTCGATGCGCTCTCTCTGCATATCTCATCGCTCACAGTCAAGAAAAACATCTCGCTGTGATGACCAGTTTTTTACAACTAGCAGACGATCTTGTGACATGAGGGGACGCGCCGGCTCATATTCTGCCCTCACGCTCGTTCGAAAATCCCTGGCTTAGCAGCGCCCCGAATCGAAGTCCCTGCCTCGGTTTTGACAACAACGGTCCAACGCACACTGAAGGAGAGCACTCTATGTATCGCAATGTGCTGGGAGAAAAAGTATCCAAAGGCCGCTTCAAAGAGATGCAGGCTGCGGCCAAGAACCGGCGGGAACTGATTGCAGCTGGGTTAGGTCGACGAGATCTGATGAAGATGGGCCTGCTGACTGCCGCCGGGGCCCTTCTGCCCATTAAAGGATTGAGCGCCCGCAGATCGCCGGGGTCAAACTCCGTGTGCGTCGCATCCTTCGAACCGGCCAGCCCGCATACCACTCCGTTTGTCGAGCCGATGCCGATGATGCCGATCGCCACCCCGGTGGCCAGTCTCACCCCCACGCCGACCGTTGATCCCAACACCGCCGCGGGAGAGCAACGTACCCGCCCGCATCAAGCCCTGAAGCTCTTTCCCCCCAAGAAGCTCTACCAGGTCACGCAGCGCGCGGCGCAATTCAGTCTGCACCCGGAGCTGCCTTTGCAGACCATGTGGGCTTTCGATGACGGCACCGGCCCTTCTTTCCCCGGTCCGACTTACGTGTCGCGGTACGGCGAAGCCAACCTGGTGCGTAACATCAACCAGCTTCCAGCGAACAATGGCGGTTTTGGACTTAACTCCGTTTCGACGCACCTTCACAACGGGCACACGCCTTCCGAGAGCGATGGCTTCCCCTGTGACTTCTTCGAGAAAGGACACTTCTACGACCAGCATTATCCCAATGTCCTCGCCGGAATTCTCTCGACCCACCCCGGGACCGGCGACATCAACGAGTCGCTCGGATTTCTGTTCTATCACGACCACCGCCTCGACCATACTGCCCAAAACAGCTACAAAGGACTCGTCGGAAGCTATCTGCTGTTCAACCATCTCGACACCGGCGATGAGACCACCGGCTTCCGCCTCCCCAGCTTCCCCGAGTTTGACGTTCCCATGATGTTTGCCGACAAGCTGTTCGATCCCGAGAGCAGCCCCGCAGGGCTGCTGGCGTTCGATCTGTTCAGCCTCGACGGCGTGCTGGGCGACAAGTTCCTGGTGAACGGCAAAATTCAGCCCTTCTTCAAGGTGAAGCCGCGTCGTTATCGCTTCCGCTGGGTCAACACGGGGCCGTCGCGCTTCTACGAATTCTTCCTGACGGATCCGAAAAATCTCAGCGCGCGCAACCCATTCTTTGTGATCGCCAACGACGGCAACCTGCTGCCCAAGCCGGTGCAGGTGGAAAGCATGCGCATCGGCGTGGCCGAGCGCACGGAAGTGATCATCGACTTCAGCAAATTCGCCGGCAAGTCCATCATCCTGGAAAACCGCCTGAACCAGCTCAACGGCCAGGGCCCGATTGTGGGGGCGGAGTGCAACGTGCCGGAAATCCTGCCGGCGGGGCAGGGGAACCAACTGCTGCGCTTCGACGTCGACAGCCATCCCGTCAAGGACGAGAGCGCCCTGCCGCAAAACCAGAGCTTCTATCAACTGCCGGAGATCGTGGAGCCGCGAGTCACCCGCACTCTGCGCTTCGACCGTTTGAACGGCCAGTGGTCGATCAACGGCCAGTTCATCGACTGCGACACCATCCGTTTCGCCGTGGAGCAGAACAGCGCGGAGAACTGGATCCTGCAGAACGTGAGCGGCGACTGGACGCACCCCATCCACATCCACTTCGAGGAGCACCAGATCATCTCCCGCAATTTCGCTTCGCCGACGCTGAAGGTGGAACACTCGCGCAAAGACGTGACCCGGCTGCAGCCTGCCGAGCGGGTGCAGTTGTTCTTCCGTTTCCGCGACTTCCACGGGCGCTATCCGCTGCACTGCCACAACATGGTTCATGAAGATCACGCCATGATGGGGCGCTGGGAGATTGAACCGACCGGCGACAACAAAGTGCTGCCTTAACTGAGGAACGCCTCGCGAGAGGCGAAAACACTAGAGGAAAGGTGAAGCTATGAAAACTGTGACACGAAGAAACCTTCTGGGACTCCTCAGCCTGGCGCCGGCGGCTCCTCTGGCTGGGCATCTGCTGGCCGCTCCTGCTCTTGCGGCGGATTCGGGAAACTCGGCGCGCGCTCTGCTCCAGCGCCGCAATCTCCCCAACCTCAAGCTGCAAGACCAGGACGGCCGGGAAGTCCACTTCTACGACGACCTGATCAAAGACAAGATCGTCACCATCAACTTTTTCTACGCCAAGTGCGAGGGCATTTGCCCCACGGTCACCGCCAACCTCGCCAAGGCGCAGAAGATTCTCGGCGACCGCGTGGGCCGGGAGATCTTCATGGTCTCGATCAGCCTCAAGCCTGAAAATGACACGCCCGCGGTGCTCAAAGAGTACGCGGACATGTTCAAGGCGCGGCCGGGCTGGTCGTTCTTAACCGGCAAACCGGACGACGTCGAGCACCTGCGGCGCAGCCTGGGCTTCACCAACCTCGATCCGAGATTGGACCAGGACACGTCGCAGCACATCGGCAACGTTCGCATGGGCAACGAGCCGCTTATGCTCTGGGCCGCGTGCCCGGGCATGGCGCGACCTGAATTCATCGCCAAGTCCATCTTGTGGATGATCCGGAAAGGATAAGGACATGAAAAGAATCAGCGGTTTCTCTCTCCTGGCAATGACCGCCTTGGTGGTATTGCTTCTGGCTGCGCCCTCCGCGCGAGTGTTCGCCGGCGGAAACGAACAGCAAATCAACCCTCCGTCGTTCGACTTTGCCGACTTCTTCTACCAGGAGAACGGCATCAACCTGGCCGTGCTGGATTCGCCGGAGTCGGCGCGCTTTGGACGCTTTCGGCAAACCGGTCCCCCGGCGCCGGTAGGAGAAGTCAACTGGATCATCGACAGCTCCAACACCTCGCCCACGCACAACGACGTTCGCATCCTGGCCACAACCGGCGCATACCGCGATGACACCGGCCTTCCCGACGTGTTCTTCAACATCATCGCCTTCGCCCGCAGCGATAAGTTCTTCGGCAACATTGAGCCTCCGCCGGGCAGCGTTCCGGGAACGCCCACCGATCCCAACAATCTGGTATCGGGCAAGCCGGGCAACGCGCGTGGTATCACCATGGAAGAGATTCTCGGCATTCCCAACAGCAACTTGCCGGGATGCAACCAGGGCGCACCGTTCAATCCCAACCCAACAACCGGCTGCCAGAGCAACTTCGAGGCCTATGCCGGACCTACGCAGCGCGTCAACGGCATGCTGGCTCCATCACCCTGCGGCACCATGGGCGACGGCATGAAGCCCTGCTTCCCGGTCACCAGCGTCGAGACGCCGCATCTCCGGCAGGATTGGCGCGTCTCCTCCAACCGCAACCGCATCGACAACTCCGCCTCGTTCAGCTACTTCAGCGACAACCTGCTGGGCATGTGGGTGATCACCTACCACTGGTACACGCAGTTCGCCATTGGCGGACGTCCGGGCCAGATGGTGCCCACGGCTAATTGCCAGAAAGCGCTGGCGGCCGCGGCAAAACAAAACGGCTTGAGTCTGGACGGAACTCCAATCATCCGCTCCGGCAACGAGCTCAATTTCCTGGAAGGCCAGCCCGGCATCCCGCCGCAGTTCGGCCTGACCGCCGCCGATCAGCCCCCGCTGACCGCTCCCTGCGCTGGGGAGGGCAAGGAGGATCCAGGCGGCGCCGATGGCGGAGCAGTTTGGCTCGTCTGTCCGACGATCCCCGACCCGACCTCGGGCGGTATCCCACAGGACGCGTTTCTCGACAGCGTGAAGCGTCCCGACGGCTCGCCCATCGACGCGCGCTTCACTCAGGAGTTCAGGTGCCTGCGCGATACTGGACAGTTCTGCTCCAAGAGCCAGGCGCAAGGCGCCGGGCTTGCTGCCGCCGCCAGTGTTCGGTTGGGTAGCAAAATCGACTGATCACGCAGTTGCCCCGTTCGCGCCGATCGTTCCGACGTGGCCGGTGGAGGCTGGGACTCAGCCTCTACCGGCTGTTTCAAGTCAGTTTCAGAGTTAAAGGAGAAGGGAGAACTACGAAGGGAAACCATGCTTGAAGGTTTGTTTCAACCCATGCATCTGCTGTTCCTCGCCGGCATCGCCCTGCTCGTCTTCGGTCCCAAGAAACTGCCTGAACTCGGCAAGGGCCTCGGCGAAGGCATTCGCGGATTCAAAGCTGCGATGAACGGCAAAGACGACGAGCCGCCGGCTTCTACAGAACGGCCTGATCCAACGCCGAAAGTCTAGCCCCTGGCCTCTGGCCCCTAGACTCAGCATCCCGATGTTAAACTCGCATCGGCATGCTGACCCATCTGGAATGCACGCGCTGCGGCGAGCACTATCCTGCCGACCGGCCGCAGACTGTCTGTCCCAAAGACGCGGGCGTCCTCTACGCCCGCTACGATCTGCCCACGATCAAGCGCACGTTCTCCTCCGCTCGTCTCGCCGGGCGCGCCGCCACTATGTGGCGCTACGACGCGGTCTTGCCCGCCGCCGATCCCATTTCCCTGGGCGAAGGCTTCACGCCCATGCTGGCGAGCCGCGAGTTTCCCAACGTCTTCATCAAGGATGAAGGCCTGAATCCCACCGGCTCGTTCAAGGCTCGCGGGCTTAGCGCTTGCGTCACCATGGCCCGCCACTACGGCCTGAAAAAGCTGGCGATTCCCTCCGCAGGGAATGCGGCCGGAGCGCTCGCCGCCTACGCCGCTGCTGGGGGCCTCGAAGCCCACATCTTCATGCCGAAAGATGTGCCCGCCGCCAACCGCATCGAGTGCGACTACTACGGCGCGCATGTCACGCTGGTCGACGGCCTCATCAGCGACTGCGCCAAAAAAGTTGCTGAGCTGAAAAATTCAGACGTGTGGGAAAAAGAAAAATGGTTCGACGTGAGCACGACGAAAGAGCCCTATCGCGTCGAAGGCAAGAAGACCATGGGCTACGAAGTCGCCGAGCAACTGGGCTGGAGAATGCCCCAGGGGATCATCTATCCCACCGGCGGAGGCGTCGGCTTGCTCGGCATGTGGAAGGCGTTCGAAGAGATGGAAGCTTTGGGCTGGATCGGTCCTGAACGACCGAAAATGATTACCGTGCAATCAGCCGGTTGCGCGCCGATTGTTAAAGCATGGGACGAAGGCAAGTCTTCGTCCGAAATGTGGGCGAATGCGGCGACTTTGGCCTCGGGCCTGCGCGTGCCCAAGCCCTATGGCGATTACCTGATCCTCGACATTTTGAAGAAGAGTAAGGGAACGGCGGTCAGCGCCACAGACGACGAAATCCTCGAAGCCACACGCCACTGGGCGAGAGTGGAAGGCATCTTCGCTGCGCCCGAAGGTGCCGCGTGCCTGGTCGCGTATCGCAAGCTTCGCGCCACAGGATTCTTCCAACCCGAAGATACGGTAGTCCTGTTCAACACCGGCAACGGCCTGAAGTACCTGGATGTTCTGGATGCTCGTGTAGCCGCGGGCGCCTCGCCCGCGAAGCCCGCGCAATCTTCTAAGCCAGCCGCTCGCCAAATCGGCGGCATCATCGGCCCTTACTAGGATCGAACTCCGGCTATCGCTGTGAGAACGCTATTGCCCCGTTGGTAGCCTCGGCCACGTTTCCAGGCAGCGTCGTGGTACCGTTCGGCACGAGTGTTCCTGAGCTGCTGATCTTGAATTGCCACATCGTACCGGTTTGTGAGATTGCAAAAGCAAAACGTCCGGATGGGTCAACCGCGATCTGCAACCCTCCCACGGTCGACGTATCCGCGCCGTTTCTCGTCATGGCTCCGGTAACGCTATCGACCGTGAATGCGGAAATCGTGTACCCGGAAAGTGTCGTGTCTGTATTTGCGACGAAAGCATGAGTTCCTGCCGGATCGAAAGCGAATGCCCAAGGGTCGCTCGATTGACTGCTGGCACTAGAGAAAACGCCGAGCTGCGTCAAAGCTCCGGTCGCCGGATCGACCGAATATTCCGTTACGGATTGCGATTGACAGCAGCCCGACGAATAAAGGAAGCCTTCAGGCGAGAATCCCAAAAGATAAACTTCATCGAAGGTAGTCGCAGCAATGCCGTTGGGAGTAAGCGCTCCAGACGGCGAGATCCTGTACGCGGAGATGGTATGGTCCGCAAAGTTGCTCACGTAGACAAACTGTCCGCTTGGATCAACGGCGGCAGTGCATGGATTGTTGCCGGCTGCGGCAGCGCTGATCGGCACCATCATTCCCGAAGCGTCAACACCGTATGAACTTACCCCATTCCCGTTTGGCACGATTGCGAATCGTCCATCCGGCGTCAATGTAAACGGGTACGCTGCCAGAGCAGGTTGGGGCGATGTGACGGGATTGCTCCCGAGCGTGCCGTCGCCGTTGATGGAGAAGTTCAGGAACGCGTTGTAGCTGAGTGCAACGAGATTGTTCCCAGTAGGTGATACCGAAAGTCCCACGATCTTGCCGGCAGGCACGGTTGCCGGATTCAGGGGCTGTAGCCAACCGTTGCTCATCACCTGAAACTGGGCGACAGAACCAGCAACCGTCTGAGTCTCGAACACGGCGACATAGGCGTAGGTATTTGGACTTTCCGGCTTGCCGCCGCAGCCTGAACTAGCCAGCAATGCCATGGCTGCTGCAACTGAAGCGGCGAGGGTCGAGAGGGGCCTGTGGTGTTCCATGCAAACATCTCCTAGGGGTTTCCGGGGCAGTTGCAGTGATCCCCGCCTACAACCTTCGACAGTATTTTCAATAGCATCGGCGTTCAACTTACCAAGGTACTTTGATCTTCTGCCACCTCTACCTCTCCTTCCGCTAACCTCGCGTTACTCTGTGCCCTTTGTGGTTAAATAATCTCTTCGCCATGACTGACCGCCTGTACTACCACGACTCTTTCCTCTACGACTTCGACGCCGAAGTGCGGGACGTCACCGAAACCCAGCGTCCCGCGCTGATTCTCGACCGCACCGCCTTTTACCCCACCAGCGGCGGCCAAGTCTTCGACACCGGCTGGATCGTCCTGGGCGAGAGTCCGGCCGACTCGAGCACCAAGCTGCGCGTCACTGAAGTCGCCGACGCCGAAGACGGTCGCGTCGTGCACTATGTGGAAGCGACGAAAGACTTCAAGCCCGGAACCCGCGTCCATGGCCTGATTGACGCCGCGCGCCGCCGCGACCACATGCAGCAGCACTCCGGGCAGCACGTGCTCTCGGCGGCTTTCGTGCGCCTGTTCAACATGCCAACCGTGTCCTTCCATATGGGCGATGACTACTGCTCGATCGATCTGGATACTCCGACAATAACGAACGAACAGGTGGAACAAGCCGAGCGCTTTGCCAACGAGATTATTTTGGAGAATCGTCCGGTCGACGTGCGCTATGTCAGGCGCGACGAGGCCGGGAAGCTCGGCCTGCGCAAACTCCCTCCGGCTGACCGCGACGAGCTGCGCTTGATCGACATCCGCGACTTCGACTTGACGGCCTGCGGCGGCACACATGTCCGCCAGACCGGGCAGATCGGTTGCATTCTGCTGCGCAAGACCGAGCGAGTCCGCCAGGGATGGCGCGTAGAATTCGTCGCCGGACAGCGCGCCGTCGCCACGGCGCGCAGCGACTTCACCACGCTGACCGAAGCCGCGGCGCTCTTCTCCGCGCACATCTACGACGTGCCACTGCACGTGCGCAAGTCGCTCGACGAGATCCGATCGCTGCGCAAGCTGCGCGAGCAATCGCTGGAAGAACTGGCCGCCGCGCAGGCCGCGATGATGCTCGCCGAAACGCCCGAAATCAAAGGACGTAAGCTGATCGTCCGCACTTTCGCTGATCGCGATCTGAACTACATCAAGTTGCTGGCACAGAAGCTCACGCGCATCTCTTCTAACGCGGTCGCGCTTCTGGCGACGACGTCTCCGCAGCCGTCGTTGGTATTTGCTGAGTCTGCAGGCCTGCCCTTCGACATGGGCGCTCTGCTCAAGGAAACCATGGCGAAGCTGGGCGGCCGCGGGGGCGGCAGCAAGGACATGGCTCAAGGCGGCGCGCCGACCGGGGACGGCCTGGATGCTGCCCTGCAGGAAGCCGCGCAGAAGATTTCGAGCGACCTGGAAAAGACGGCGTAACCGAGGTTGGCTCGTGCTCACCCGGGATGTTACGATCCGGTTCGCTTTCCGACAACGTCTCGGGTGACTTGAAGATGACTCAAACAACCGTTGCCGCCGCCTCTCAGGGGAAGTCTCGCTCGCGGTTCTTTCACGCCCACGAATCCCCGCGTCTGCGTGAGCTGGACGGCCTGCCTCTGGCATCGTTTGGCCAGCGCACGCTGGGCTACGCGATTGACCTGGCGTTGGCGGTGTTGTTGTGGGCTCCGGCGGAAGCCTGCTGGCGTGTGTTTGTCCTGCGCCAGCACAATGTCGAAATCAAGTGGGATTTTCACGAGATCGGCAACATCATTGTGCTTGTGCTGTACTACGGCGCTGCCAACTATCTGGGAAACGGGCAGACGCCGGGAAAATGGGTGGCGCGGACACGCGCGGTGTCGCTGACGCACGCGCGCATGGGTGGGTGGCAGTCGATTGAACGAGCGCTTGGCTACGGCGCCGCCGTGCTCGAGGGCGGCCTGGGATTCCTGCAGTACTTCTGGAGCGAGAACCGCATGTGCGCCCAGGACCGGCTCGCCGAAACGATCGTGATCGACGTCAGGAAGCGCAAGCGATGAAAGTATTTGTCTGCGCCCTCAAATGCCCGCGTACCACGCATAGCCGCCGTCGGAGTTCGCTCCGCCTGTCCCTTTGCCGAACGATTTGAGGTTGTCGGTGAGGGTGAGGTGCGTGATGTATTTCACGCTCTTGTAGCCGAGTTGCCGAGGGACGCGCAGCCGCAGCGGCCCGCCAAACGGCACGGGAAGCTCGCCTCCGTTCATACGGTGGGCGACGAGCGTTTGCGGGTGCAGGGCGTCGGCCATGTCGATGCTCTCCCACCAATCGGGCTGGATCGACCGGTACACCACGTAACGCACCTGCGGCAGGGCGCCAACGCGGTCGAGAATGTACGAGAGCGGCACGCCGGTCCATTCGGCGATATAAGTCCAGCCTTCTTCGCAGCCGATCATGGTGATGTGCGAATTCGTAGGGAAGCTCTTGATCTCGGCCACAGAGAACGACCGAGGACGTGCGGCCATGCCGTCGACCGTCAAGCGCCAATCCACGAAATTCACCGCCTGCAGGCGCTTGAACTCGTCGCCCAGCGGATCGACCTCGTTGGCGAACGGATTCGTCGAAATCGCGCTGCGGGGAAATTCGCGCGCCATCGCGTGCTGACCTAGGACCCGGTGCGCCGCGTAAGTCAGAGTTTCGCCTGCGCCGTAGCGCACCCCGGCATCGGGCGGGATGAGTCCACCGCGCCGCGCGAGTCTGGCAGCAACGGCAAGGCCGGATGCGCCGGCCGCGACCGCCAGTCCGCCGGTGATCAGTTTGCGTCGAGAGATTTCGCTCATTAGGTCAGTCCTCCGCGGGTGTGGCGCTGGAGTCGAGCATCGCTCGACGGACAGCCCCTTCGGCTGGGCTCAGGGCAGGCGAGGCGGCTGTCCCTACAGGCTCCATGCGGCCCGCGATCATGGCCCGCATCCGGTCCCGGAATCCCGCAACAAAAATCATGACTACGTGGACCAGCAGAAAAACCACCAGCAGGATCGTCACCAGGAAGTGCAGCGAGCGCGCCGTCTGATGGCCGCCCAGCAGCCGGACGCCAAGCGGGAACGCCGCGTCGAAGCCGAACGACATGGCCAGCCCCGTCCAGATCATCAGCGGGAACAGTACGAAGATCACCGCCAGATATGTGAGCCGCTGCAGCACGTTGTACGACCACGCCTCGTCGGGGCCGGGCCGCGCGAAACGCAAGTGCTTCACGGACGAAGCCGCCAACGCCTTGAGCGACAGGTCGGACGATGCCGGCAACAGATTCCGCCGGAAGTGCCCGCTGAACAATCCGTACAGCAGGTAGAACAGGCCGGTGCCCACCGCCAGCCACGCCGCCTCGAAGTGCAGGTAGCGGCTCCAGCCGTTCTGGTCAGGCAGCACGTAGCCGTAGCCGGTCGGGACGGTGTCGCGCGAAGACGGCAGATGCAGATTGAGCCACGGGCGCATGTTCACGTTGCCGGTCTCGCCCCAATAGAAGCGCGGATGCGAGAGGACGATTTCGCCTCCCGTGAGCAGCAGCGCAAGAAAAGCGACGGTCGTGAGCCAGTGCGTCACGCGCACCGCAGCGGAATGCCGCAGCCGGGGTTTTGTAGCAGTGACGGCCAACTCGGCCGACGCCGAAGCCCGGCCTGCATCGCGTTCCGTGATCGGTACACTGGCGTTCATCAGGGAAACCCCAGCCGCCCCCAGAGGATTCGGAATTCTACATCGGAACCGGGGAATTCGCTTGCTCTACCCGGTCATCGCTTCAGGCCGCATCCTCTTCAACAATGTCTTTCAAGGTCTGCGACAGCCGGGATTCCAGTTCGTCATCCACGTGCCGGATTTCCCTTAACAACATGTCCATCGTGTCCTGAAAGGCCCGTTTCAGTTCGGAAGGCTCGAGCGACGTGGGAATACACTTCGCCGCGGCCCGTCGCTCCAACGCCGGAAGATCGTCGAGGCCGCGTCCCTGACTTGCGATCACGCCGCAGCGCAGGCAGGCGAGTTCGAACACGTGGTTGCGCATGCCGCTCAGCATATAGTCCGCCTGCAAGACGCGTCCGCGAGCCAGGCTGGATCGGACGTGCAGAGCGTAGAGCCATGCCATGCCAATCAGAGCCCGAGGATCCGGTTGCGGAGCCGGGCACGGCGGCTTCGCCTCGACTCCCTCCCGCATGAAGATGAGCCGGAAATTCGGTCCAATCGCGCCGAAATCTTCCGCGCGCCAGAATGCGATATCCACCTGCAAGGTGCTCTTCAGCAGGAACACGCGGAACAGCGTGGTCCCGCGCATGACGTCAACATGTGCCACCGCGCCGTGATGATAGAGACGGCCGGTCCATTCGGCGACGACTAGCTCGTACGAAGCGTCCGGCTTGAGACAAAGTGCCAGATCGGTGTCGGACCAGCGGTCCAGGCGCGAGGACGCGGCCGACCCGGTATGCGCCGCGCCACAGAGGTTGGAGTCGCTTCGAGCGGCCGCCACGAGTTCATCGCGCAACCGCTCGCGTTCGTCAGGCGTGAAGATCGGCACGCGGGAAATATTACAGGACCGCGCCAGATTTCGAAGAACGGATGAGGCACGAAGATGTTACTGCACAACGATGTTGCGCAAGAGAACGGAGTCCGAAAAGAAAAGCCCCACCCTGCGGCGGGGCTTCAGTCGGACAATGGCCGCCCGACAAACGAGATCTTATTGCTTGGGCTTCGGCGCAGGCAGGCTGACGTTCATCGGCTCATGCTGCCGTTTCCCGGTGGCCTGGCCGCTGGCGGCATCGTGCGCGCCGTTGCTATTGCCGGCCGCATTTTGTCCGCCGCTCTTGGCTGACCCGGATGTGGCTGCGACATCAGGCCTGCCGTCGCCGTTGACGTCACCGGTCGCGACCGGCTTCGACTCGGTAGCTGGCTTCGTCACCACGACTTCCGAAACGGAGGGCTGACTAGACTCCCGGTCGGCGCTGCCGCCGCTCGGGGTCCCTTTGGAACTGTCCTGCACCGCAACCGGCTTGTGCATGCGCTTGCCGCTTGGCAGGCCGGATGCGGCATCCCGGCTAGTCGCGCTCTGGCCTTGCTGCGGGGTATTTCCCGCGTTCCCGTCTGACTGCGCCATCGCGACCGCCGACAGACACGCCAATGCTCCAACCATCAGTATCTTGTTGATCATCTTCTCTCTCCTTGAAATGTGCGAGGACAGACGCGCGAAACGCTCGAAAGGTGTGGAAATCGCCGCGTGCCTTGGCTCGCCCCAGTCGATGCCAATAACTCGATGTTGCGGCGTAGGCCAAGCAACCACAAGTTACCAAGGTACTGAGGAGAACTCCTGCGAGAAGCACTGAAACCCCGCCTAAGCCGAGCGTGCGCCGGGCAGCCCAGGACTCAAAGCCACGCCCCCTCGACGGCCCCGTTGATGTTCCCAGCCTGCAATCGTCGCGGCATTTCGGGTTGGTTCAACGAGTGGGGCTCAAAGAAGTTGGCGGAGGTTCAGTCACTCAAACCATTGCGGGACCGCGCAACGCAAGAAACGACCGTGTCCCGGAGGGACACCTGAACCACGTCGTTTCGAGGCCGGCAGTATCGATCCCCACCTTTCGAAAACCGCGAAAGGTGGACCACTCGTCAGCTTCCACCGCTCCTCGTTGTCTTAAAATGAAGCATGCCCATAGTTCGCCCGCGCCTCACGGACTATTACGGTATCCTTCTGGCCCAAGTAGCGGCGGACTTCGCCATTCCGTTTCTCGACGAAGACATACCTCTCTACCTCGATCCGTTTCTCCTCTGGCGCTCCCCCTCGCAGCAGGACAATGCCCTTCACACGGCACTCATCAACTCCTTCAACCATCTCGGAAATCTCGAAAAACAGCGTAAGCACTCCCAGGCAGTCGAAACGCTTACCACTCTCAGTGAGTGCGACGAAGTCGGATTCGGACACTCCCACACCCGTGAGGGACGCCGCATCGGAAGCGCCACCGCCAGCGAGATTCTGGAACTCTTCCGCATCGTTCCTGAATATGAAAAACGCGGTTTTGTTCACTTCGAAGAAATCCAGTTCTTCGTCGACCATATCTCCAGAGATCGAATTAGCGACATCGCTTGCAATCTGTTGAAGTCTTTCCTCATTGATTACACGATTCAGCAATGCCAGATGAACCACATTCCCACGAGCATCGCCGCGGCAGAAGTCTACAGCTATAAGGAGAACAAGATTGTTACCGAACGCAATCTAAAGCTTCCCTGCAACCCAGAAACCAGGAAACCGATCGTCTTGGTCCCGAAAAGGTGGCTCCGCTTTAGGCCATGGTTGGATTTTAGCGAGTACCTGACAGAGTACTATCCCAGGGAGAAAAAGTCGGTCTCTGCCGAGCAATCAAGAATCGACGTTCTCACATTTAACCGCCAGAACTATGGGGTGGTACAAAACTACATCTCTGCGAAGGAGCGTACCGCAGAAGATTGCAAGAACGATCCCCTGTTCAGCCAAATTCCAATCGCCTCGGCGAAAGAGAGTCTGAAAGCCATTAAGGCCATTCCCAGAGGCCAGAAGGACGACAACGATCTGAAATATGAACGCGAGCTTTCGCGCCTATTGGCCTCGGCATTCTACCCTCAACTCGACTTCGCCAAGGCTCAGTCGAGATCCGAATCCGGTGTCCTTATTCGTCGATCTGATCTTCTATAACAATCGCTCACACGAATTCCTGAAAGAACTATTCGAAAAGTACGACTGTCGGCAAATCGTCATGGAAATGAAGAACGTCAACGAGCTACAAAACGACCACATCGACCAATTGAACCGATACATGACCGACCAATTTGGCAAGCTCGGCATCATCCTGACACGAAGAATGCCCCTCCCCAAAGTGTTCCGCAATACAATTGAGCTATGGTCGGGCCAAAGGCGCTGCATCCTCATACTCGACGACTACGATATGGAACTGATGGTAACTCTCTACGAATCAAAACAGCGCGACCCGATCGATGTGCTAAAGAAGAAGTACGTGGAATTTGTGCGAAAATGCCCAAGTTAGAGGCGGTATGGAATGGACAAGAGAGACGACATCGCAGAATTCGAAAAGCTAGAGCAACAACTACACTCATTCCTGGACGATATCTCGGAACTATCTAAGAAGAGACCAAACGACCCACTCAACAAATTCAAGCTCAAGTTCATCAACACGACTATTGCAAAGCTCAACGCGCTCTTGAAAGATGACCGGCCGTTTGCGGATTTCAAGCAATTCGAGGTCGATGACCTTCCGTCCAACAGCGATGTGGTACTGCTTCTTTCGCAATATGCCGCAGCAGTACACCGCTTCCGAGTGCAGAACACAACCGACGACGGAGACGAATCGAATTGGATCGTCCGTGGGAAAGAAACCGAAATGCCCGCCGGAGACGCAGAAGAATTAAAATACCGCCCTAAGTGACGTGTGGACAGTAGGAGCCAAACTTGGAGAGCAAAGAGGATGTCTGGGAATTCGAGAAACTAGAGCCACAACTTCACTCCTTCTTGGCAGAGATCTCCGAGCTGTCCAAGAAGAGACCCAACGACGGGCTTAACAAGTTCAAGCTGAAGTTCATCAATTCAACCCTAGAGAGCCTCAACAGGCTCATCGGTGAGCATCGCCCGTTCCCAGACTTCGACACGTTTAACGAAGACGACCTACCCTCTAACAGCGATGTCGTGGTGATCCTCGCACAATATGCGACCGCGACCTACAATTTCCGGAGGGACCACACCGTAAGGGAGAGTATCAACTGGTATTGGCTCGTGCGGGGTAAGCGCTCTGACCTGAACACCGAGCGACCCGAGCACTACAAATACGAGCCAAAATAGCGCCGGACTAGCCAACAACAAAAACCCCCGCCCGCCAGGCGGCGCTTGAGTCTGGCTGCCGAGCTTTCGCTCGGCCGGACAGCCGAGGGCGGCTGTCCCTACATAATCCTTGATCCCAAAAGAAAATCCCCACCCAAGCAAAACTGGCTTGGGTGGGGCACTCTCTTTGTTCTAGCTAACAGCTAAAAGCTAGAAGCTGTTCTTAGTACATGTCCCCCATGCCGCCGCCACCGTGGCCGCCCGGCATCGGAGCTTCCTTCTTTTCCGGAATCTCCGCCACCAGGGCTTCGGTCGTCAGCATCAGGGACGCGATCGACCCTGCGTTCTGCAACGCGGTGCGCACGACCTTCGTGGGATCGAGCACGCCGGCCTTGACCAGATCCTCGTACTCGTTGGTGAAGGCGTTGAAGCCGTAGTTCGCGTCCTTGGCCTCGAGCACTTTGCCCAAGATCACAGCGCCTTCTTCGCCGGCGTTCTCGACGATCTGGCGCAACGGTTCGGTGATGGCGCGCTTTACGATGTTGATGCCGATCTGCTCATCGCCGTCGGCCTTCAACTTGTCGAGCGTCGCAGCGCAACGGGCCAGAGCCACGCCGCCGCCGGGGACAATGCCTTCTTCCACGGCTGCGCGGGTTGCGTGCATCGCGTCTTCCACGCGGGCTTTCTTTTCCTTCATTTCGGTTTCGGTTGCGGCGCCGACTTTAATGACGGCCACGCCCCCGACCAGCTTTGCCAGCCGCTCCTGCAGCTTCTCGCGGTCGTAGTCGCTGGTGGTCTTGTCGATCTGGCTGCGGATCTCCTTCACCCGGCCTTCGATCTCGTTGTGCTTGCCCTTGCCTTCGACCACCGTGGTGTTGTCCTTGTCGATGGTGATCTTCTTGGCCTGGCCGAGATCGCCGATCTGCACGTTCTCCAGCTTGATGCCGAGGTCTTCAGTGATGGCCTTGCCGCCGGTGAGGATCGCGATATCCTGCAGCATGGCCTTGCGGCGATCGCCGAAGCCAGGAGCCTTGACGGCCGCGACTTGCAGCGTGCCCCGCAGTTTGTTGACCACCAGAGTGGCCAGCGCTTCACCCTCGACGTCTTCGGCGATGATGAGCAGCGGCTTGCCGCCTTTGGCGATCTGCTCGAGCAGCGGGAGCAGGTCTTTCATGGAGCTGATCTTCTTTTCGTGGATCAGGATGTAGGCGTTCTCAAGCGCGGCTTCCATGCGCTCAGGATCGGTGACGAAGTAGGGCGAGAGGTAGCCGCGGTCGAACTGCATGCCTTCGACTACTTCGAGCTGGGTCTCGAGCGTCTTCGACTCTTCGACGGTGATGACGCCGTCTTTGCCGACCTTCTTCATGGCCTCGGCGATGATCTTGCCGATGGTCTCGTCGTTGTTGGCGGAAATCGTGCCCACCTGCGCGATCATTTCGCCGGTGACGGGTTTGGAGAACTTGTCGATTTCGCCGTTGATGCGGTTGCCTTCCTTGTCGAGCTTGCCGCAAATGGTGGTAACGGCCTTCTCGATGCCGCGCTTCAGGGCCATGGGATTGGCGCCGGCAGCGACGGTCTTGACGCCTTCGCGATAGATAGCCTGGGCGAGAACGGTAGCGGTAGTGGTGCCGTCGCCGGCGATGTCGGAAGTCTTGGAAGCGACTTCGCGAACCATCTGAGCGCCCATGTTCTCCAGGCCATCTCTCAGTTCGATTTCTTTGGCTACGGTCACGCCGTCTTTGGTGATGGTGGGCGAACCGAATTTCTTTTCGATAACTACGTTGCGGCCCTTGGGGCCGAGGGTGACCTTCACGGCATCGGCCAGGACATTAACGCCCCGGAGAATCGCCTGCCGTGACTCTTCTCCATGAATGATTTGTTTTGCCATTGTGTGTCTTCTCCTAAATAAGTCTGTGCAGGATTGACCTGCGGAATGTTGGTTAGGGGCTGTCAGCTCTCAGCCGTCAGCTTTCAGCTCTTGGCTGTTAGCTCTTAGCTTCTAGCTAAACGTCAAAAGCCTTGTCATCCTGAGGCGACATGCTTCTCGTCGCCGAAGGACCTAATGCAACTCGCTCGTGCAAGCAACCCTGTCATCCCGAGTGAGCGCGCTGTTGGCGCGAGTCGAGGGACCTTGGGTTTATCTGCGCGATCCGGCGGTCTCTTTCTTCGCCGCGCCGGTCGTGGTCAGGATGCCCAGCACTTCCTCTTCGCGCATGATGATGTAGTCCTCACCATCCAGCTTGATTTCGGTGCCGGAATACTTGCCGAACAGGATGCGGTCGCCTTCCTTCACATCGAGCGGGCGAACCTTGCCGTCTTCGTTGATCTTGCCCTTGCCAGCGGACACCACTTCGCCCTCCTGCGGCTTCTCTTTGGCCGAGTCGGGGATGATGATGCCGCCGCGAGTGGTTTCTCCTTCTTCAATGCGCCGCACCAGAATGCGGTCATGGAGCGGGGTAAATTTCGCCATGGTACGAACTCCTTTCAGTAGTTAAGAGGTTGATCTGCGATCCTCCGGGGCTGATCGCGATGATCGGGTGCCCAGATGGATCGCTGTAACCCTATGATTTGGATGGGTTAGGCGATGCTGTTAGCAGTAACGCCTATCGAGTGCTAATTGTAGAAGGGGGAAGGGGGAGTTGTCAAGGGGTGGGGGAAGCGTCGGGCGAGTAGCGCTCCCTTCGGCGGTGGATTTCTGTCTGTGCCATCTATGCTGAGGGTGCCCCGCTCTTGCGTTCTTTGCAAGGGCGGGTACGACGCTGCCGACACCAGTCTTTTATCTCCCGTCCAAACCCTGTTGTCTACGCGTTCTTGGTGCCCACCCTTGCGCACAGAACGCGCAAGAACGGGACACCCGCTGCGTTGGATACAAACGAGATCAAAAAGGATGGGGCCACCCCGCCAAGTACCGAAGCAGCGCACGCCCCGCACTTACGCGGCTGAAGTGCTGGAAGACGCGGGCAGGGGTTCGGCTTTCGACACCGGCTTTGCGGTGGCGGCGACGGCCATGGCGCGGAGGCGGGTGCGGGCGTTTTGCAGGGGAAGCTCAATTAGCGAGCGCATAAGCTGCGCGTAGAGGATCGTGGCGGCGAGAATGCCTATCGCCAGCACAAAGCTGGGGCGGTGGAAGTGATAGAAGTGATGAAACAGCGTGTGGTGGATGAGGTACATGGTGTAGGAAAGCTGTCCGAGCCACCGCAACACGGGCCACTCCAGGCAGCGCGTCAGGAAATGTTTTTGCGACAGTGAAATGAAGAAGAAGATCGGAGCCAGGCCAATGCCGAGCAGCGAGTATCGGAAGGTATCGCGGAAAAATGGATTGCGACAGGCGAAGCAGAGGGCGATCAGGAACGTTCCCGCGATGGCAAGGAGCCGCGCGTGCTTCGTAAGCCAATCGACCTTGTCGCCGAGGCGTGGATTCGCGACGATCGCCAGCACGCAGCCGAACAAGATGGAGTCGAAGCGCGTGTCGGTTCCTTCGTAGATGTTTTCCCACGACGAATGGAGAAAGGCGACACGGCAGCAGCGCCAACTAAGCGCAGCAGCGCAAAGCGCAAGCAGCCACGCCGCCTGACGCTTGCGGCTCACCGCGGCGTAAACGAACCAGGCATAGAGTGGAGGAAACAAGAGGTAATAATGCTCCTCGACCGCGAGTGACCACAGCACGCCCATTCCCGCAGGAAGATTGCCGAGGCCGAAGATGTTCCAGTAGTTCGAGAAATAGAGGAAGGCTGCGACCAGAGACTTGTAGCTTTCGGTGTTGTAGATCAGGCCGAAGACGGCAAGCGTCGAGACGATCACCACCGTCACGTAGCAGGGCGGAAATATGCGCAGCACGCGGCGCAGGTAGAAATTCTTCAGGTTGATCGACCGGCGGCGCTGGGCCTCGTTGCGCAACAGCGTGGTGATGAGGTATCCACTGAGGAAGAAGAAGACGGTGACGCCAAAGCCGCCGGGCAGGTCGCGGTAGGGCATCGAGTGGGCGACGAAGACCAGAAGGAAAGCGATGGCCTGCATGCCATCGAGGCCAGGGATGTAAAGTGACGGCTTCTCCAATTATCGCCCTCTGTGAGGATTGGGGCTCGCCGCAGCAGAGTCAAGTCCACCTTCGTAGACTCCGATACCTACGAAAGTAGACATTTCTTCCACAGGCTAGGCCGCTGAAAGCGCGGCATCGCCGAAAAGTCGCCTTGCAGATTGAATCACTTATTCCTCTCCCGTTCGCTGCTTTTCCACAGTGTTCCTGCAGGAACGTTGTATGTACAACGCATTTTGGGCCGTTTGCGGTTCGTATCAGGGCATGCCTTTAAGGCGTGCCGTCGCTGCGTCTGATAGCGGAGTCGGCTTTAGCCGCTGCGGGCCCCAGCGGCTGAAGCCGCACGCTCCTCGCCGCCGCGCCGGCATCGCTGAAGCGAAACGACTCTCTTTTCCACGGGGCGCCTTGGCGTGGCACCTCCATTGACGATTTTCAGCATGATGACTTTCAGCCAGCGAAACCACCCCAGGTCCGTTCCTACGCCACAGACAACGGGTATATCATTCCTTGCAGATGCATCTGCCAACGTCTCCGCTCGAATTCCTCTTTGTTGATGGGAGTTGCCGATGGCTACCATTCATCTCGCGGTAAACGGAACCTCATACACAATTGACGCCGATCCGCAGACCAGCCTGCTGACGGTCTTGCGCGAGCATCTTGACCTGACCGGCAGCAAGTATGGCTGCGGCGAAGGCATGTGCGGGGCTTGCACCGTGCTGATCGACGGCAAGGCGCAGCGGTCGTGCATCGCCCGCGTCGGCGCGGTGGGAGAGAAAAAAATCACTACGATTGAAGGGCTGGCCCGCGGGGAGGAACTGCATCCCGTGCAGGCGGCGTTTCTTGACGCTGGGGCGATGCAGTGCGCTTACTGCACTTCGGGGATGATCATGTCGGCGGTCGCGCTGCTACAGAAAAATTCTCACCCCACGCAAAGCGAGATCGTGGATTTCATGGACGGCAACGTTTGCCGGTGCGGGACGTATCCGCGGATCGTGAGCGCGATTCAGGCGGCGGCTGCGGTGATGGTGAAGGCGGCCGGGAAGGGAGCGGGGTTATGAGCGGCAAGAATGCTGTCGAGCTGCGCTCGACCGGACGGACGAATGCGTCCGTCCCTACGCAGGTGATCCTGGAGCAGGAGCGGTACGAGCTGCGGGCGGCGGCTCCTTACCGGTTTGATCTTGGACGGCGGGAATTCTTCAAATTTCTTGGGGCTGGTGTGTTGGTCGTGTCAGTTTTGAAGCCCGCGTTTGTGGCGCAGGAGTCGGGCGGGGCGCGGCATTCGCATGGCGATCTGCCCAAGGAAATCGATGCCTGGCTGCATCTGGGCGAGAACGGCAAGGTCTCCGTCTATACCGGGAAGGTCGAGGTGGGGCAGAACATCCGGACGTCGCTGACCCAGGCCGTGGCTGAAGAACTGCACGTTGCCATGGACAAGATCGAGCTGGTCATGGGCGACACGCAGCTCACGCCCTACGACGCGGGAACGTTTGGCAGCCGCACGACGCCAACGATGAATCTGCAGCTGCGCCGGGTGGCGGCGGCGGCGCGGGATACGCTGCTCGAGCTGGCGGCGAAGCAGTGGAATACGAAGGCTGAGCATCTTGTCGTGGAAGACGGGAGGGTGACGGATCCGCAGACCAAGCGGTCAATGGAATATGCCGCGCTGACCAAGGGTCAGCAGATGACGCAGATGCTGCCGGCGGAAGATCCGCTGATTCCTGCTACCGAGTGGAAAGTGGCGGGGCGATCGGCGGCGAAGGTGGACGGGCGCGAGTTTGTGACCGGGAAGCATCGCTATCCGTCGGATCAGAAGCTGCCCGATATGTGGTATGGCAAGGTGCTGCGGCCGGAGGCCTTCGGGACGAACCTTGGCTATCTGGATACGACCAAGGCCGAGCAGTTGGGCGCGGTGGTGGTGCATGACGGAAACTTTGTAGGTGTGGCGGCGCCAACAACCGCGCAGGCGGAAGCAGCGATCCAGGCGATCAAGTCGATGTGGAAAATGGAGCCGCAGGTATCGAATACCGTTTCGAATAAGGACCTGTTCGAGTCGTTGAAGAAGAATGCGGAGCAGGGAAGCGATCCGTCGGGAGACGGTGACCGCTTCGATGCGGGAGATGTCGACAAGGCGCTGGCGGCGGCCGATCACAAGCTGCAGCAGACGTACACCGTTTCGTATATCGCGCATGTGCCGCTCGAACCGCGGGCGGCGCTGGCCAAGTGGGAGGGCGACAACCTGACGGTTTGGACGGGCACGCAGCGTCCATTTGGCGTGCGCGGGCAGTTGGCCGAAGCATTTCGCATGCCGGAAGATCACGTGCGAGTGTTGATGCCCGACACCGGTGCGGCCTACGGCGGCAAGCATACGGGCGAAACGGCGATTGAGGCGGCGCGGTTGGCGCGGGCCGCGAAGCGTCCGGTGAAAGTGGTGTGGACGCGAGAAGAGGAGTTTACCTGGGCGTATTTTCGTCCGGCGGGCGTCATCGACGTGACCAGCGGCGTGCGCGCCGATGGGACCATCACGGCCTGGGAGTTTCACAACTACAACTCGGGATCGGCGGGGATTCGCACCTACTACGAGGTTCCGAACCAGCGCATCATTTTTCACGAATCGAATTCGCCGCTGCGGCAGGGGTCGTACCGGGCGCTGGCGGCGACGGCGAATCATTTTGCGCGCGAGTCGCATATGGACGAGCTGGCGCACGCGGTGAAGATGGATCCGCTGGAATTCCGGTTGAAGAATCTGAAGAACGAACGGCTGCGAGCGGTGTTTGAAGCGGCCGCGAAGAAATTCGGCTGGGGCAAGAGCAAGAGCGATGGCCAGGGCTTCGGCATGGGCGGCGGGTACGAGAAGCTGGGGAATATCGCCACGTTCGCTGAAGTTCAAATCGATCGCAAGTCAGGTGACGTGAAAATCGTGCGCGTAGTGTCGGCGTTCGAGTGTGGGGCGATCGTGAATCCCGACAATCTGCGCAATCAGATTGAAGGATCGAACGTGCAGGGGCTGGGCGGGGCGCTGTTTGAGGCGATTGAATTCAAGGAGGGCAAGATTTTGAACGGACGGCTGTCCCAGTATCGCGTGCCGCGGTTCAGCGATGTGCCGGTGCTGGAAACGGTGTTGTTGGATCGCAAGGACATTCCGTCGGTGGGGGCGGGAGAGTGTCCGATGATTGGGTTGGCACCGGCGATTGGGAACGCGATCTTTGACGCGGCTGGAGTGAGGTTGCGGGCGTTGCCTATGGTCCCGAACGGATTGAAGAGTTGAGGGCGGCGAAAAACGACCACAGGGGCTAAAGCCCCAATTTCATATGCCCCCTAACGCGGCGCTGAAGCGCCGCTCTTCCACGTTGATATCGATGTCCTTTTAACTCCGGTGAGAAGAACCGGGAACCGTAGTCCTCGAAAACATCGCAACAGTTTCGCCGCACCTTCTGGCCCGGCAGGAATCTGCCTTCGCACTTGTCGATGAGCGGGCGAATCGCAGAAAGTAAGAAAACGCATTGCTCGCAACCCGGATGCGAAGGAAGAAACGCGTGCAACCTATTGTTTGCCTGCGCTGTCGGCGCGAGATTGAAGTTGGACACAAGTCGGTCGCGGTCTACATGTTCGCCCAGACCGTGGGGGTGAAGCCGCGGCAAAAATCGTCGGCGCAAAGGATTTGCTTTTGCCCGCAGTGCGCGGTGTCGCTGGCCATGGGGATGCCGCCGGAGGGCGCGCTCAACATGGCGGCGTGGGAGATGATTCGCGATCTGGTGAGCGCGGAGCCGACGCTGAATCAGGCGGCGTGGGAAAATCTGCGCGGCGTGGTGGGGTTGCTGGGTTCCGGTGAGGACGAATCGGCAACGCCGAGGTTCCGGAGGGCAGTGTAAGTTGCGCGAGTCCCCTTGCGGCGCGCGGATGTTGTCAGAATGCCCGAGCCTGTGAGCCTAAAATCGGTGCCGTGCCTGCGGCACTCGTAGGCGTTTTTGCAAAGCCCACCCGGGGCTCACGCCCCTTCGGCAAGCTCAGGGCAGGCTCCGGGCTAATGAATTCCGCCCCTTCGGGGCTCCGCAAATGGCGGTTCGTTACCCGGTTCCGATTCGAAACCTGCCACGCGGTTTCAGTTTCCGCGGTCCTCAACAGCGTTACTGCTGCGGTTTCTGATCGGCGTCCTTTTTCTTGGCCAGCGAGCGGACGTAGTTCACCAGGTCCCAATTCTCTTCAGTCTTGACGCGCGGACCTTCGGGCGGCATGTCCTGGTGGCCATTCTTGATGATGTAAAAAATCTCGCCGTCGGTGCGGTCCTTCAGGGTATTTGGATCGGTGAAGTCGGCGATGGAAAGTTTCATGTCGTGCGCCGTTTCGCCTTTGCCGTCGCCGTTGGCGCCGTGGCACATGGCGCAATCCAGCGTCCACCACTTCTTGGCGCGGGCGAGGGATTCGGGCGTGGACTTGACCGGATTAGGCGCCTTCGCCGCGTCCACGGGGATGGCTTCGTAGGAAGGACTTTTTGGGGTTGTGGGGGTTGAGCTTTGCTGCGCCGGGAGGGCGCGCGTCAAGAGAAAGAGTGCGGGAAGAACCAGTGCGAGTCGGGACACAGGAACCTCCTTTCGGTTGCCGGTGTTACTCACAGGGATTGTAGCACCGCGGAAATCCAAAAGAAGGGGACCCCATTTCGCCAATACCTACTCCTCGTGGTCCAAAGGCTTGCCGTCGGGCCCGACCTGAATCTCCGACTTCTTGCCGTCGTGCTGCACCTTAGCTTCGTAAGCCACCAGTTTGCCGTGCTTGGTAAGGGATTCCACTTTCACGATTTTTCCTTTGCCCGCTCTGGCCTGAAGGCCGTCTTTCACGGCGGCGGGAAGAGAATCGAGGGCTACCTGCTGTTCGACTTCAACGACGGCGCCAGTAGTGTCGATCGAGACGTCTTTGCTGCGGCCATCGACGGTCATTTCGGCTTCGTAGATGGTCTGGCCGTTTTCCTTCTCCTGGGAAAATCCCTTGATGGTCGCGCCCTGGCTCTGGATGGCTACGGTTCTTTCCACTGCGGCAGGCAAGTCGGCGCGTGGGATTTTCTTTTCCTGCTCCTGCGCCAGGCAGGTTGCGGCGATGGCGAGAACGGCGACTATGGTGAATCTGAGCATGAGTGGTTTCCTTCGGGGAATGTATTTAGAGGAGGGAGCGGCCTGATCGGTACGGGGGAAGGAGAGGCCGCTCCTCCTCGCACTTGCACCCACGAGTATGTTCTGGGAGCCTGAAAATTAGCTGAAGGCGGCACGAATCCGGCAGAGGCCTATCGCTCGGTGATCGAAGTTACACCTTAATCCGGCAACCCCATGGCCGACAACCAGCGCCGGCCAACGTATGATACTTTCGAGAGTTCGCGCGGCGCATGTGTCTGTGCTGCGTGAACTATTCTGACAGAATCTTCCCAACGAACTATGGACAAGAAAGTTCGGGTGTTTGCCACCTGCGACATTGGAGAGGCGATTGATCTGCTGCGCAAGCGGGGATACGAGGTGGAAGTGTATCCCCATCCGGAAGCGCCGCCCAAGAGTCTGATTGTCGAAAAAGCGAAGTCGGGCATCGACGGGCTGATCACAACGCTGCGCGATGCGATCGACGCCGAGGTGTTCGAGGCGGGCAAGGGCGAACTGAAAGTCGTTGCTCAGATCGCAGTGGGATTCGACAACATCAACCGGGCCGACGCCAACCGGTACAAGATTCCATTCACGCATACGGCTGATGTGCTGACCGAAGCGACGGCGGAGTTTGCCTTTTTTATGCTGGGGGCGCTGGCGCGGAAGATGTGGACGGCGGAGCACCTGACGCGGGAGAACCAGTGGGGATACTGGCACCCGTACTTGCCGTTTTTGGGCGACGAAGTCACGGGGAAGACGGTCGCGGTCATTGGAACGGGACGCATCGGGCTGGCGTTCATCAAGAAGTCGGTCGGGTTCGATATGAATGTGTTGTGCTATGACCCGGCGTATGAGAATCAGGCATTCGTGAAGACCATCCAGGAGATTCATGAACTGCGCTATGCGCGCGGACTGGTGAAGCAGAAAACATGGATCAAGTACGTACCGTTTGAACAGGCGCTGCGCGAAGCCGACTTCGTCAGCGTGCACGTGCCGCTGCTGCGCGAGGGCGAAAGCACAACGCCAACGTACCATCTGTTCAACGAGAAGAACCTGAGCCTGATGAAGGCGACCGCCTATCTGGTGAATACTTCGCGGGGGCCGGTGGTGGAAGAAGCGGCGCTGGCGCGGGCGCTGCGCGAGAACTGGATTGCCGGAGCGGCGCTCGACGTGTATGAAACCGAGCCGCTGCCGGCGGACTCTCCGCTGCGCGATCCGGCGATTGCCGACCGCTGTCGCTTGATGCCGCACTTTGCCAGCGCGGCACGGATCACGCGGTTGTCGACCGATCCCGAGAAGGGTATGGCGGGGCGCTGCGCGCAGGGGGTGATTGACGTGATTGAGGGAAACTACGGCGGGGATGTTACCAAGATGCCGTATGTGGTGAATAAGGAAGCGTTCAAGTAATGGCGCGTTCGACCAGAAGCAGTCGAGCTTCGCTCGACCGGACAGCCGAGGGCGGCTGTCCCTACATGAGTCTTTTTAGCGCAGCGCTTCGATGGGATTTACCTTGGTCGCACGGCGGGCGGGGAGATAGCTGGCCAGCAGGGCGATCGCGACAAACAGCAAAGGCGTAAGAAGGAACGTGGCCAGGTCGCGCGACCCGACTTTGTACAACATGGTCGCCATCAGCCTGGTGAGGAACAGTGCCGCCGTCAGGCCCAGAACTATCCCCGCAATCGCCAGCATGAGTCCATGGCGGACCACTAAACGCAGGATATCCTCGCGCTCGGCTCCGAGCGCCAGACGGATGCCAAATTCCTGGCGGCGCTGCGCCACCGAGTAAGACAACACCCCGTAGATGCCAATCACCGCGAGCACCAGAGCGGTCGCCGAGAACACTGTGAGCAATAGCATAGTGAAGCGCGGCTCGGAGCGCGAGCTGTCCATCAGGTCGTTGACAGTCTGAATTTTCATGACCGGTTGGTCCGCATCGACAGCATGGATTTGCGCACGCACGGCCGAGACGACACTCCGTGGGGCGACGGCGGTGCGAATGAGCAGATTCATGTTGCCCCAGGGAAGCTGCGGGAAGGGAAGATAGATCTGCGGTTGCGGGTCAGGCTCCAGGCCCTTGTTCTTGATGTCGGCGGCTATACCGACCACCTCGGCCGGATCGGGCCAGCGGCCCACGATCATGTGCTTGCCGATAGGATTGTCGTTCGGCCAGAACTGGCGAACAAAAGTTTCATTCACCACCACCACCTTGGGCGCCTGGGCATTGTCGGCAGCGGTGAAGTCACGGCCACTGCGCAGGGGCACGCGCAGCGTCTGGAACCATTGTGGGCTTACGGCCTCAACGTCGACGACGGGGCGCTGCGATAGTGGCACGTTGGGCTGGCCTTCGGGCAGCACAGGAGCGATACGGATAAAGTGCAGCGGCAAGGTCGCCGAAGTCGCAGTGCTGCGCACGCCAGGCAGGGCCGAAACGCGCCGCAATACTTCGTCAAAGAAGGCGGTCTGCTGCTCGGGCTTCGAATACTTCACCGAAGGCAGCGAGACGTTCATGGTGAGCACATTCTCGGAATCGAAGCCCGGGTCGACACGGAGCAGGCGCATGAAGCTGCGCAGCAACAATCCCGAGCCGATGACCAGAAGCAGGGAAAGCGCGACCTGGGTCACGACCAGGAGATTCTTCATTCGCGCATGGGTGTGGCCGACAGAGAGGCCCCGGCCTTCATCGCGAAGAGAAGAATTCGGGTCAGAGCGCGCAAGTTGAAGCGCGGGGATCGTTCCAAAGATGATTCCGGCGAGAACGGAGATGAGCAGCGTGAACAGGAGCACACGCAGATCCATGCCGATCGGGACGCCTTCCGGAAGCTGGCTCGCGCCCCAGGCAAGTAAGGCGCGGGTCGCGATCCAGCTCAGGCCAATGCCCAACATGCCGGCCACGAGCGCCAGCAGCATGCTCTCGGTGAGCAGTTGCCACACCAGCGTGGCGCGGCTGGCGCCAAGAGCGGTGCGCACGGCAATTTCCCGCTTGCGGGCGAGAGCGCGCGAGAGCAAGAGGCTGGCCACGTTGGCGCAGGCGATCAGCAGCACGAGACCGACGGCGGCGGACAGCATCAGCACTTTGCCGCGAACGTCGCCCACGACAAGATCGCGAATCGGGTCGGCAACCATCTTCATGGCGGGATCGGAGTCGGGCGCGCTGGGATTCTGCTCGCGATAGCGTTGGTTCAGCAAGGCGAGCTCGGCGTTCGCTTGCTGCAAGGTTTTTTCGGGGCGCAGGCGGGCGATGACGGCGAGATAGCCCACGCCCAGGCGCAGGCGCTGCGGGCTCATGAGCGAGAACTCGAAGTAGCGCGGCGTCCAGACGTCAGCCTGGCCGACGAAAGGGAAGTCGACGTTGGCGGGGAGCACGCCGACGATGGTCTGCGGGATGCCGTCGAGGGTGAGTGTCTGGTCGACGATGTTGCGGTCAGCGTGGAAGCGGTTGCGCCAAACGGAATCGGTGAGCATTACCACGGGCTTGCCTTCGGGACGGCCTTCTTCTTCCGTGAAGATGCGGCCCAGCTGCGGCCTTACTCCCAGCATCGAGAAGAAGCTGGGCGAAACGCGCGCGATCGGCACCTGAATGGGCTCGCCGGAACCCGTGAGGTTGAGATTGTCATTTGCCCAAACCGCAACCGACTGAAATGACTGGCCGGCGTCGCGCACTAATTCGTAGCGGATGAGCGTGCTGGGGCGATCTCCGTTGTGGTCGCGGGGAGTGATGCCCACCAGTTGCTGCGGGTCGCGGTAGGGGAAAGGGCGCAGCAGCAGCGCGCTGGTCACGGTGAAGATGGCGGTGTTGGCGCCGATACCCAGAGCGAGAGTAAGAATCGTCACCGCCGTGAAGCCGGGATTCTTGAAGAGCAGCCGCAGAGCGAAACGAAGATTGCGGAGGAGAGCTTGCATGGTGAGAGCGATTATATAAGCCCTCGACGCGGCGACTGCGCGCGAAGCAAGGGAAATCCGCGATCCCTTAGACGAAACAGTTTCCACGTGTGGGGAAGAAAAAACGTGGGCAGTGGAGGCCCGGCACACCTCACGGATGCGGGACGGCATAGACTATAAATCCAGACGCCTCTTGCAGTTATCTAGGGGTGTTGACAGAGTTGAGACAAAAGGTTGCCCGCTGCCATTACAATTAGGAATCCGGTACAATCTTGGTCGAACGGGTGCGAATGAACAAACGTAGCGTTATCTCCGTTGTTCTTGCCGGGTTGATGCTTGGCCTGCTGGCGCAGGCGATGCCGGAGCAAACCTCGCAAGCCGACCAACTGCGTTTGGTCCCTCTGCCGCAAGAAGTGCAACTGCACTCGGCGGGCGGGTTTCGTGTAGGCCCGCGGACCAGGATTTTTGTGCAGCTCGGCCATCAGGAGGAAGACCGGATTGCGGCTGAGACGCTGGCCGAGACGGTGGCGGACGAGTCGGGGCTGCAGCTGAACATTCTCGGCATGAAAGCCGCGGGCAAAGCGGAAGGCGGTGCGATCGTGCTGGCCCGGCTGCAGGATGCGCGGGTACGGCGCTTTCTGGCGCGCAAGGGCCTCCGGGCCGACCAGGTGGTGGGAGAGCAGGGCTATCTGTTGTTCTCCGACAAGACGCACCTGATTGTTGCGGCCAACAGCGGGTCGGGCCTGTTTTATGGCGTGCAGACGCTGCGTCAGTTGTTGCGTCCTGCGGGCAAGCAGCTGGTTTGCCCGGCGGTGACAATTCGGGACTGGCCACGACTAGAGAGAACGGCTTTGTCCGAGTGAGACCGGCTTGGAAGTGGTCTTGATGGCATCGCAATGATTTTCCGCCGTCCCGCCGGGGGCGGCTTTTTAGTTCGCAGGCGCCCGTCCGAAGATCTATCCGTCTGAAGATCTATCCCGCCGAAGATCCATCCATCTCATACAATCCCAATGATGTTTTCTGACCGTACCAATTGGAAGCTGGCGCCGAACCGGCTGACGCAGGCGCTCGAACAGGCGCGGGCGGGCGACGCGAAGATTCTCGATTTGACCGTGTCGAATCCGACGCGCGTGGGATTGCAGTATGACGAGCGGGCGATTCTGGGCGGGCTGAGTTCGCCGCGGGCGCTGGACTATGATCCGCAGGCGAAGGGATTGCTGGCGGCCCGGGAGGCGGTGGCGCGCTACTACCGCGACGAGCATCGCGTTGACGAGCTCGACGCGGAGCGCATCGTTCTGACCACGAGCACGAGCGAGGCGTATTCGTTCATCTTCCGGCTGCTGTGCAATGCCGGCGATGAGTTGCTGGTGCCGAAGCCGAGCTATCCGTTGTTTGAGTTTTTGGCGGAGTTGCAGGATGTGCGGCTGGCGCCGTATCCGCTGATTTATGACCACGGGTGGCAGATGGATTTTCCTTCGCTGGAGAAGGCAGTGACGGCGCGGACGCGCGGAGTGGTGGTGGTGCACCCGAACAATCCGACGGGCTCGTACGTACACGCGGGGGAAGTGGAGCAACTGAATGCGTTTTGCCGCGAGCGCGGCCTGGCGCTGATTGCGGATGAAGTGTTTCTGGATTATGCGCTGGATGCGCGTGTAGGGACGGACGCATTCGTCCGTCCAGTCGAGCGAAGCTCGACAGCTTCATCGCTTGAACAACGCGAAACCCTGGGGCTAACACCCGGTCGGACGAATGCGTCCGCCCCTACGTGGTCTTTGCGGCGCGCGAGTTTCGTGAGCAATCACGAGATATTGACGTTTACGCTGAGCGGGCTGTCGAAGATCTCGGCGCTGCCGCAGATGAAGGTGGCGTGGGTGGTCACGAGCGGGCCGGAGGATCAAGCTGCGGCCGCGATGGCGCGGCTGGAGGTGATTGCCGATACTTACCTCTCGATGAATGCGCCTGTGCAATGGGCAGCAGCGGCGATGCTCGAGCAGAGAAAAGACATTCAGCGCCAGCTGATGGAGCGGGTGCACACGAACCTGGCGGAACTCGATCGACAGCTGGCCGGGCAAAAGGCTTGCCAGCGGTTGAGCGTCGAAGGAGGATGGAATGCGGTGTTGCGGGTCCCCGTCACGCGGTCAGATGAAGAGTTGGCTGTGGAATTGGTGCGAAAGAAGTCGGTTCTGGTGCATCCCGGACATTTTTATGATTTTCCCAACGACGGGTATCTCGTATTGAGCCTGATCACTCCGGCGAAGGAGTTCGGGGAGGGAATTGGCAGGGTGCTGTCAGCTGATTTGTAGTCCCGCGGTGATTCAGTCCGCGCTTCAGCAGAACGGTCTTTACGAACAATTTATGCATCATTTATTCGAAATTTAGGTCCGGCCGTTTCCAATCATCTGAGAAATCGATTCCCGGTTCGTCCCGGCGCTATCGGGATCCAGAGGGCTGGAATGATTGCAGTGACGGTGATGACGACGCTGTGCAGCGGTGCCGTCGCATTCTATGTTCGCTTCCTGGTTGCAATGATGGGAGAGTATAAAAAGACCGGAATCTGCTATCTGGCGCATCTGCGTTCGGAAACAGACCCACTGCCGATTTCCGAGACCCGGGAAGTCGACATCTCCATTTCACGGGCGGCGTGAGCCGGCGCCGCCAGCCAGCTTGTTCCCTCTATCCAAGTGGGTGTAAGGTACCGGCAAGGAGTGCTCGCGCCGTTGCGACCACGATTGGTTAAACCACGATTTGTTAAGCGAAGACCGCTCAAGGGAAGACCACCGCACGACGTTTTTCTCGACGAAGGTGACCCTGCCCGCGACCCCGCCCCGCCCACACGCCAGAATCATTCAAGTTTTGATCATTCACAGTCTGCCTCCTTGCCGCTTCCCGACCCCTTATGACACTGCCCGCACTGATCCAGTACGGCGTCTTTTTGTTGCTGCTGACTCTGTCGGTCAAGCCCCTGGGGGGCTACATGGCGCGAGTATTTCAGGGAGAGAGAACGTTTCTCGACCCGGTGGTGCGGCCCATCGAACGTCTGCTCTATCGCGTTGCACGTGTTGACGAGCACGCCGAGATGGACTGGAAGCAGTATGCAGTCTCGTTCGTGCTCCTCGGTTTCAGCGGCATCGTCGTTCTGTATGCCATCCTGCGCCTGCAGCGGTTTTTGCCCTGGTTCTACCCCGCGTACCAAACCACGCCGCTGACGCCCGATCTGGCGATGAACACCGCCGTCAGCTTTGCCACCACCACCACCTGGCAGGCCTGCAGCGGGGAGACGACCATGAGCTACTTCACGCAAATGGTTGGGCTGACCGCTCAGAATTTTCTGGCGGGAGCGGCCGGACTGGCCGTCGGGGTGGCGTTCATCCGTGGATTTGTTCGACAGAGGACGCGGCAACTGGGCAACTTCTGGGTCGATCTGGTGCGCGCGCTGCTCTGGGTGCTGTTGCCGCTGGCTCTGATGGGCGCTGTGGTCCTGGTCGGGCAGGGCGTGCCCATGAATTTTCACTCCTACACCCGGGCCAAGACGGTGGAAGGGGCGAGTCAGACGATTGCCCAAGGACCGGTCGCTGCGCTGGAAATCATCAAGAACCTGGGCACCAATGGCGGCGGATTCTTCAACGCGAACGGGGCTCATCCGTATGAGAATCCGACGGCGCTGGCGAACCTGATTGGCCTGCTGGCGATTGCGATGCTCCCGGCGGCGTTCACCAATACATTTGGGCGAATGATCGGCAATCCGCGACAAGGATGGATGCTCTATGCGGTGATGACTACATTGTTTGTCGCCGGGTTGCTAACGTGTGCTTGGAATGAGCAGAGAGGGAATCCCGTCCTCGCGCAGCACGGTCAAGTGCGGACGAATGCGACCGCGAATCAGCCGGGCGGAAACATGGAAGGTAAGGAGACGCGGTTTGGCATCGCCCAGTCGGTGCTTACTGCTGCAGTCACTTCCAATGGAGCTACGGGATCCTACAACTCCATGCACGACAGTTACACGGCGCTGGGCGGGGCGGTGCCGTTGGTGAACATGCTGCTGGGGGAGATCGTGTATGGCGGGCTGGGCAGCGGACTTTACAGCATCATTTTGATCGCGCTGCTGAGCCTGCTGCTGGCGGGACTGATGGTGGGACGCACTCCGGAGTACCTGGGAAAGACAATCGGGCCGGAAGAATCCAAGATGCTAACGCTCTACATCCTGGCGGTTCCCCTGGCGATTCTCCCGCTCACTGCGGTCGCGGTCGCGACCAGGGCCGGACTGGCGGGCCTCACCACCAACACGGGGGCGCACGGCCTGACGGAGATCATGGTCGCATTCGCGTCGTGCACGGCCAACAATGGGCAGAGCTTTGCCGGGCTGAATGCGAATACACCCTTCTATAACCTAACCACCAGCTTGGCCATGATGGTGGGCCGCTTCGGTCTGGCGATTCCGGCATTGGCGCTGGCGGGACACTTCGCGGCCCAGCCCCGGCGCTTTGGCGGCGAAGGGACGATTCGCACGGATAGCTTCATCTTCGGCATCCTGCTGCTGGCTACCGCGCTCATTGTTTGCGGCTTGAGTTTCTTTCCCGCGCTAACGCTGGGGCCGGTGTTGGATCACCTGGCGGGAGCGCGGCTGGTGGCTTGAGCGGCTGGAATTGAGCGTTCGATGATATGCGCTGAAGGGCAGACGCGAGCGAGCCCGTGAGAGCTCGCCCGCTTGTGCGGAAACCGATCAGCGTTGCGCCGACGTCACCACGTCGTTCTTTAGCAAGTTGACTTCGACACGGCCGCCGCTGATGTGCTTCGCCATGTTTCCTTCCAGCGGGGCGTTTCCCATGCTCAACACGTAAATGCGGTAGACCGGGATCTGGTGCGTGAGGACGAGATAACGCACGACCGAGTCAGCCATCTTCTGCGAACTGGCGATGGCGGCCTGGCCGTGGCCGGAGGCGAAGCCCTGGACCTCGATGATGAAGTTGTGCTGGTCCTTCAGCCCGCCGGCCATTTGGTCGAGCGCATCTTTGGCCTGCTTGCTCAGACCCGTCTGGCCGGGGCGGAAGCGAATTTCGGTCTGCGCGCCGCTCTTGTAGCGGTCGAGGCTGCCAACCATATTTTCCGCTGTGGAAACGCGGGTCGAGGCACTGCTCGCGGCCGTCTGCGCCTGCTGCGCGCGAGTCGCGGCATCGGTGGCGTGCGTATCGGCCAGCGTGGACTTCTCCGACGCAAGCTGCAAACCGTGCTGGGCGCGGGCGTCGACGTCTTTGATGGCGTCTCTGTTGGCCGTGGTCAGCTCATCCAGTTCGCTTAGGCGATCCTTGATGGGACGAACCATCCGCTGCACGTACTTCTTACTGGCAAAGGGGTGGGTGACGAGGCTGACCAGGTTGGGATCGTCGCCGTCCCAGAAGTTGGCGGCCTGGTGGGGCGGTAGCGGCTCCAGATCGGATGCGCTTTGGGACGAAGATGCCTGAGCCGATGCGGTGGAAGAGTTGGCTGCGGAGCTGCTTTGCGGGCAAACCGGAATGGCCAGCGCGAGGCTAACCAGCGGCGCCAGGAATATGTGGAGTTTCATGTTGATCTCCTTCGAGTGGGGAGCAGGGGGTCCACTCCCGCCCGATGGGCGTTTCGGGCTAAAAAATTGCAGCTACATAGTACACCCATTCGGGCCGCGGGGGCTGTGATTCGTGACGGTGGGTAGGGTCCTGATTTCACCACAAAGGACACGAAGGCACGCAAAAAGTCAGGGAAACTCGCCCTCCTTGTTACTCTTTGATGAGAAACGGATTGCTCTCGCGCTCTTGGCCAATCGTGGTCAGAGGGCCGTGGCCGGGGATGACTACCGTTTCATCCGGCAGCGTCAGCACGGTGTCGTGCAGCGAGCGCATGATCTTCTGCATGGAGCCGCCGGGAAGGTCGGTGCGGCCGATGGAACCGGCGAACAGAGTGTCGCCCGCAATCAGTTTCTGCTCGGCGGGGAAGTAGAGGCAGATGCTGCCTTCGGTGTGGCCCGGAGTGTGCAGGATATTGGCGGTGTGGCCTCCTGCAGCGACGGTTTCTCCGGTGGTGACGCTGCGGTCAATTTCGACTTTGCCCGGAGGAGCAACGCCGATCCAGCCAGCCTGGATGTCGAGCATCTTGAGCAGGGCGTAGTCGTTCTGGTTGAGCAGAATGGGTGCACCGGTGTCGGCGCGGAGCTTCATGGCTCCGCCGACGTGGTCGATATGGGCGTGGGTGATGACGATCTGCTTGACCTGCAGGTTGTGCTTGCGGATCAGCGCGAGAACATCCTCAATATCGTCGCCGGGGTCGATGACCATGGCCTCGTGGGTCGTTTCGTCGCCGATCACCGAGCAATTGCATTGCAAGGGGCCGACGGGGAGGATCTCGTGGATCATGACGTCAATTGTAGTACTCAGTATCCAGTACCCAGTACTCAGTACCCAGACACAGAACTCATTTGTGCCGGGGGTTGGGTACTGAGCGCCGAGCACCGAGTACCGAGTACCGAGTACTGAGTACTGAGTACTGGGTACTGAGTACGGAACACGCTTGCCGGGAAGGGCAAACTGGGTGGACAATACGGGCCGCGTGCTTGGGGGAGGGTAGGGTGGCGAAATATCGGCAACATGGATATCAGGATCGCGACCACGAATCGAAAGACAAGGATTCGCGGAAGGAGGCACCGCGCAAGGCGCCGCCGGAGCGCACCAGCGGTCCGCCGAAGTGGGACCACGCGCTGGGGCCGAAGCCGGTGAATTTGCCGGGCACGCGGGCCGTGTCGCGGTGCGCGCAGTGCGGCAACGTGCTGGCGGGGATGACTGCCGACGGGAAGTGTCCGAAGTGCGGGTTTGAGCTGCATTCCTGCAAGCAATGCATGTATTTCGATCCGGGGAGCCGCTTCGAGTGCATGCAGCCGGTTACTGTGCGGGTGGCGAAGAAGGACGAGCGGAATGAGTGCCCATCCTATGAGATGCGGGTGACGCGCGAGAAGGAGACTTCGACGCCGGCAAGCTTGCGGCCGAACGATGCGCGGGCGGCATTTGAGAATCTGTTTAAAAAATAGAAGAGCATTGTTGATTGTTGATTCTTGATTGTTGAACGACGATACCCAGCTCGCAGGTCCGGTTTTTCATTTAAAAATCAACAATCAAAATTCAACAATTTCTACGGCTTCTGGGTTGGCCTGATCAGAATCTCACTGACAAACGAGCGGGGAGCTTGCGTCACCAGCATGGCGACGGCGTGGGCGATATCGTCGGGCTGGAGCATTTTGTTGGGATCCTTGCCGGCATGGGGGCTGAGTTCGGTCTCGGTGGAACCGGGGCAGATCAGCGACACGCGAACGTTGTGGCCGCGCAGCTCTTCGGCTACGGAGTAAGTCAATCCGTTCAAGCCCCACTTGGAGGCAGCGTAGGCGGCGCCGTTGGGAAGCGCGTTCTTCCCAGCCAGCGACGAGATGTTGATGATGTGCCCGGAATAGGCGCGAATCATGAGGGGGGCGAAGGCGCGAATGGCGTAGTAGACGCCGCGCAGATTGGTGTTGAGGATGCGGTCCCAATCGTCGGGCAGCAGAGTGTGCAGCGGGTCCTTGAAGCCGCCGATGCCCGCGTTGTTGACCAGAATGTCGACCCGTCCGAAGGTGCTTTCGATGCGTGTGGCGGCGTATTCCAGTTGATGCAGGATGGTCACGTCGCAGGGGACGACCTCGGTTTTGCCACCGGCATCCAGGATGGAGCGCGCGGTGGCGTCAAGCGTGGATTGCGTGCGCCCGCAGAGAACGGCGGTGGCGCCCAGTGCGGCTAATTTGCGGGCAATAGCCGCGCCGATGCCGCGCCCGGCTCCCGTGACGACTGCAACTTGCCCGGCGAGAGGTTGACCGGTGTCCATAGATTCGAGGCTCTCCCGAAAGTCGGTTCGTGCTCAGAGACAGCAGGAGAGAACATCCAGCAGAACCGCTAGGGGCATCTTAACAATAAAAGGGAGGGTGATTGGGAAGTAGCTTGCCTTCGGGAGTCGAGGTACTTATAATCCGGCCAACCGGGAAAAAGGGTCAGCTGTCTTTGCGTTCCAACCGGTTCCCCTTGTCCCGGGGCCCTGCCAGGATGTCAGGCATTCCAGAGCAGGATCCGAACGCAAAGCGGTCCGGGCGGAATGCAGTTGCTGCACAGTTAGAGAACACGATTTCCCAAAAAGCCATTTCCCGACGGTTCATTTCCCGACGGTTCAAGGAGCCATACTGATGAAAAAGATTCTGCTGCCGGTTGTGCTTGGGTTTGCAGTGGTAGCCGGGGCACAGACTGGGGCACAGCCAGCTCAGGGACAGCAGCCAGCTGCACCGGCGGCACAGGGGCAACCGGCCGCGTCGCAAGCACAGGCGCCTGTGATCAAGGATCCGGCCGAGTACAACGCCTACGTGGCGGCCATCGGGCAGCAAGACAAAAATGCGAAGATCAGCGGTCTGGAAGCTTTTCTGACGCAGTATCCCAACAGCGTGATGAAGAACACGGCGCTGGAAGTGCTGATGGGCACGTATCAGGCGACGGGGAACGCGAAGAAGACGATGGAGACGGCGCAAAAGCTGGTTGCTTCCGACACATGTAACGTGCGCGGCCTGGCCTTGCTGGCTTACTTCGATCGCGTCATGGCCCAGGGCGGCGATCCCAGTGCGGCGCAGCTACTGAAAGACGGCAGGAAGTACGGCGAGCAGGGGCTCGATTGTCTGCCCAAGGCGACCGACCCGGACATCGTCAAGATGAAGGACCAGATGACGGCGATTTTCCATTCGGCGATCGGAATTTCCTGCCTGCAGGACAAGGATTACGCTTGTGCGATCCAGCACCTGAAGCCTGCTGTGGACGCCAATCCAACTGATTTCAGCGTGGTCTACCCGCTGGCTCTGGCCTACCTTGGGCAAACGCCCCCCGACTATCAGAACGGCATCTGGTTCGCCTCGCGCGCGGCAGCAGTGGCGCCGCCCGCGGCTGAGCCGCAGATCGAGAAATACGCGGCCGGGCAATACCGGAAGTTCCATGCCGGAGACGACGGCTGGCCGGAATTTTTTGCTGCGGCCAAAGCGAACGGGCCCCAGGTTCCCGTTCCGCCGGCCCCGACTCCCGCCGACCAGGCGCACAAGATGGTGCAGGAGACTACTCCCGACAAGATGGACTTCGCCACCTGGGAGTTCGTGCTGACCAACGGCACGCAGGCCGATCAGGACACGGTATGGAACGCCATCAAGGGCAAAGCCGTGCAGATGAACGGAACGATCATCAGCACCGAACCGGATACGTTTATGATCGCGGGCAGTGCGGACGACATTGACGCCAAGAAAGCGGACATTACGCTGAAGTTTGAAGACAAGATTCCCGCGAGCAAGATTCCGAAAGACGGAGCCAGTTTCGATTTTCAGGGCGAGCCAGCTTCGTACACACCGAATCCTTTCATGATGGTCATGGAAAAAGGACGATTGCTGACCAAGCCAGGAGCGACTCCCGCGAAGAAGCTGCCAGTGCATCATAAGCCGGCCTCGCAGTAGTTTCCTGGAGCGGTTTCAAGAAGAAGGCAGCCCGAGAGGGCTGCCCTTTTTGTTGGCGGATCGACCCGGCTGTCAAGGCCGAGATGCCCTTCGTGGCTTCAAGCGCCGGGCCGGTAGGGGTCCTACGACTACGACGACGCTCCCGCTTTCGCGTAAGCGTGCTCTCCGCTCAGGATGACAGAAGTGGAGATTTTGTTTACCGCACGACTTTCTTTTCCATGGTCACCGGGCGGGCGCTGCGGGGCGGGCGCTTGCCGCCGTCGCGCAGCTGGCGCACATCGATCTTCAACTCGTTGATGGTGCGGCTGAGAGTGTTGCGGTGCATGCCCAGCTCGCGGGCGGCGCGGCACTGGTTGCCTTTGTTTTCCTGGAGCACGGTCAGGATGAAGCGCTTTTTGAATTCACGCACGCCTTCGGCGTACAGGATGTTGCTCTTATACATCTGCAGGACGAGTGCTTCCAATTGATCTTTCACGGTTGAATCTCTCTGAATGAATTTTGCACTGCACTGCGCCTACGTCGCGGGCCTACTTCGGCGGGGAAGATGGGGCGCCGGTCAACTTCTGCGGAGCTTGATGGAGCAGATCCAGACCCTGATAGAAGCGCGCGCGTAACTCCGGAGGCGCCAGCCAGATGGCCGCCCGCCCGACCACCAGGAAGTAAGGCGCCAGCTGCGAGTTGGCCAGAAGCTTCGAAGTGGGCGTGAACGCCGTCATTCCCATCAGGATCACTGCCACCATCAGTCCGCCCTTCAGCAGCCCCAAAAGTCCGCCAAGGAAACGGTCAAAACCGCTGAGCCCGGCATGTTTCATGATCCAACGTGCAATCCTGGCGGCAATGCCAAAAATCAGCACGATGGCAAAAAAAACCATCAGAAAGCCGAGAATCTCAGCTAACCACGGGTTCTTCAAAAACGATTCCAGCCATTCGGCCACGCGGCGGTATTGCCAGGCGGCCACGAGATAGCCGACGACCAGTCCTGCCATGGTGAGGGCTTCAGCAAAGAAGCCCTGTATGGCCGCGGCGACCACGTTCACGAGCACCAATGCACATATCATCCAATCCGCCGGGCTCATGTTGAACACCTGCGGGTGGAGATAGTACCAGACGCCGGGTCAGACATCCAGTCTGCGTCCGGTCAGTTGAAAATACGCCTCGAGATACTTTTCGCTGGTGCGGCGAGCCACGTCCGGCGGAAGTGCGGGCGCGGGCGGCTGCTTGTTCCAGCGAATCTGCTCGAGGTAGTCGCGCACATACTGCTTATCGTACGAATCCTGCGCCCGGCCCGGAGCGTACTTGTCGGCGGGCCAGAAGCGGGACGAATCGGGAGTCAAGACTTCATCGGCCAGGGTGACGCCCTTGGCGGTGCGTCCAAACTCGAACTTGGTGTCGGCGATGATGATGCCGCGCTGGCGGGCATAGGCTGCGGCCTTCTTGTACACGCGCAGCGTGAGATCGCGGAGATGGCTGGCGGTCTCGACGCCGACGATGTCGCACATCTGATCGAAAGAAATGTTCTCGTCGTGGCCCGTCGTGGCTTTGGTCGAAGGGGTGAAGATGGGCTCGGGAAACGCGTCGGATTCCTTTAGTCCCGCGGGAAGGCTGATGCCGGAGACCTCGCCCGTCGCTTTGTATTCCTTCCACGCGGAGCCGGAAATGTACCCGCGCACCACGCATTCGACCGGAAACATCTCGGCGCGCTGCACCAGCATGGAGCGGCCGCGCAGTTGGTCGGCATAGTTGCGCACGGCCGCCGGGTATTGGTCGACATCGGCGGTGATCAGGTGGTTGGGGACGATGTCAGCCAGGAAATCGAACCAGAACAGGGAAAGCTGGGTGAGCACGCGTCCCTTGTGCGGGATGCCGGTGGCCAGCACGTAGTCGAACGCCGAGATGCGATCTGTGGCGACGAACAGCAACTGGTCGGAACTAAGAGAGTAGACGTCGCGAACCTTGCCGCTGGCGTGAAGTTGGAGATCGCGAAAGTCAGTTTGTAGGAGAACGGAGTCGAGAAGTTCGGGGGACATGATCAGATTTTACAGGCGAGCGAGGCGTATTCTAGCTGGTCAGAAAAAAATGTCAACGATTCTGATCACGCGGGCCGACTGCCGGATTCGCCCGTTTAACGCAAACAGGTTGACAGCCGGCCGGATCGGCGAGAACGCAGGCCGGACAAGCGTTTCGGGTCGACAGGGTTGTGGAAAAGCTGAGGATGGGAGTGGATATCAGGGAAAAACTCTCCGCATCGCATCTTGAGCCGGCGCCAGCCTCGATCCCACTGCTCGCTCACGCCTGCGCGCCGAACCGCACTGAAACCAGCTTCGAAACCCCGGGCTCCTGCATGGTCACGCCGTAAAGCACGGGCGCGATGCTCATGGTCTTCTTGCTGTGGGTGATGAGCACGAACTGCGTCTGCACGCTCATCTCGCGCACCAGGTCGGTGAAGCGGCCGATGTTGGCTTCGTCGAGTGGGGCGTCAACCTCGTCCAGAATGCAGAAGGGGCTGGGCGCGTACTGGAAGATGCCGACCAGCAGAGCCAGCGCGGTCAGGGCCTTTTCACCGCCAGAGAGCAGGAGCACGTTCTGCAGGCGTTTGCCCGGGGGCGAGGCCACGACGTCGATGCCGCTCTCAGCGCTGTTGAGCTCGTCGGTGAGCTTCATGAGGGCGTGTCCGCCGCCGAACAACTTCTTGAACGTGGCCTGGAAGTTTTCGTTGATCTTGGAGAATGCCTCTTCGAATTTCTGCCGCGAAATCTGATCGATCTCGCGAATCGTGGCCGTGGTGTTCTCAATCGAGGCGATCAGGTCTTGCCGTTGCGTTTCGAGGAAGGCGTGGCGCTCGGACGTTTCCTTGTATTCTTCAAGCGCCATCATGTTCACCGGGCCCATGGCTTCAAGTTTGGAGCGCATGTCGCGGTAGAGCTGGTCCTCGGCCGCGAGTTCCTCGCCCGTGAGCGTGACCAGCGTGCTATCGCTCATGAGTGCCACTCTCTCGATGCCGAGTTCGTTCAGGCAGGTCTCCGACATGTACTGCGCGTCGGATTGCAGCTTGGCGGCGGTCGCGGACAACTCGCCTCGGCGGTCGCGCGCCTGGTCGAGCAGCAGGCGGCTGTTGCGCAGCAGTTCGTCGATTTCAGCGAGACGGGCGCGGAGCTGTTCCGTCTCAAATTGCAGCAGGCCTTCACGGGCCTGGGCTGCATTGCGCTCGGCCTCGAGCTCGGCCGCGTGATCCTGCAGCTGCTGATTCTCGCTTTCGCGCTGCACCTTTTCCGCGGCAGCGCTTTCGATTTGCGAGGTTAGCGCCTGAATGCGCTCTTCCATTTCGAAAAACACCGATTCAATGCGCTGCAGCACGGCGGCGGCCGAGCGGTGACGCTCTGCGAGTGTGGCAACGCGGGCGGAGCGCTGCGACGTGGTCTGCGCCGACTCTTCGCGGCGCTGACGGAGCGCGGTCAGGGATTGCTGTGCCGCCTCCATCAGCCGCTCGATCTGCGCACGCTGCTCTTCCACAACAGCTATCTCAGCCTGGCGCGCGCGGACGATACGCTCCTGTTCGGCGCGATCCGCGCCCAGCCGCTGCAACTCGGACTGAGCCACGCTGAGCCGTTCGCCCACGCGGGTCATTTCCGAATCGAGCTGCTGCAGCAGGTGGCCGGAAGTCATGGCCTGATGTTCGGCTTCGCGCTGTTCCCGGTCGAGGCGATCGAGCAGGGAAGTGAAATCCTTGATTTCGCGGCCCAGGGTCAGCACGCGCATCTCTTGCTCGCGCAGCGCGTGTTCGAGGTCTTCGAGCTGGCGAAGCGCCTCACGCAGCTCGCGCTTCATCGAGAGCGGGCCTTCGGAGCGCTGTTTGCCGCCGGTGACGGTCACGTTGTGGAAGCACTCGCCGCCCTGCGAGAGAAAGAATGCCTCGGGATTTTCGAGCGCCAGGTTGCGCGCAACATCGGCTTCGGGCACGATGTAGCCGTCGCGTAGCTTGGGCAGGATTACCTCGAGCGATTTGCCGAAACCATTCAGCACGCGGATGGTGTTTTTCAAGGGGAGAATATGTGCGGCAGGCGGAGCGCAATGCGCGGCCTCGTCCAGCACGAAGGAGAACTTAGCTTGCGCGTCCTCGGGATGAACGAGGAACGTGGCGCGCCCGTCAACGTCACTGCGCAGCATGCGCAAGCCTTCGTCGGCGGCGTCCCACGACTTGACGACGATGTAGTTGAGTTCATCGCGCAGAAAATCTTCCACCACCCGCTCGAATTTCGGCTCGACCTCCAGGAAGTCGGCTAGAACGCCGACGGGCGCGAGGCCGCTTTGCATGACTCCCGACTGAAAGAGACGGCGGACCGATTCGGTGGAATAGCCGTGCTCGGCGATGACCGCCTCAAGTGAGCTCTTCTTGCCCAGCAGCGTCGCGTATTCGGCGCGAAGCACGTCGAGATTGGTCTTGGCGTGAGTCTCCTCACGTTTCTTGGTTTCGAGCAACCGGCGCACCTGGGCGATCTCTTCGGTGATGCCGTGGAGGCGCTGGGAGACGGTCTCGAACTCGAGCGCCAACTGGCCGCGCTGGCCGCCGAACGCTTCGACCTGGATGTTGGCGTTGGTTATTTCGGCATCGAGCCGGCGGGCGTCACGGTCAGATCCAGCCAAACGCTCTTCGGCCTGGGCGAGTTGGTTGCGCAGGCGAGACGCAGCGGAAACGGTGTCGAAGACGGCGACGCGCGATTCTTCCTGCTGGCGCTCGATTTCCGCGAGATTGGCGGCTGCGGCTGCGGCTTCCAGCTGGCAAAGGGCGAGATCGCTTTGCGCTGCAGCCACCTCGGCAGCGGCCGATTCGAGAATCTGACGGTTCGATTCGCGCTCCGACTCAAGCTGAGTCAGACGTTCGCGTGCCTGCGCCAATTCCGCGTCCAGCGACGCCGAGCGGACGACCAGCTCGGCGCAGCGCTCGTCATTGTGATGGCGGCGGGCATGGGCCCGATCGATTTCGAGCGCGATCTGACTGATGCGCTCGCGGTTTTCGCGCAGTTCCGTCTCGATGGCGTAGCCGCGCTGCGTGCGCTCGCCGTGCTCCGATTCGAGTTGCTGCACCGCTTCGCTGCGGTGCTGGATCTCTTCTGCCAGCGCGTTGAGCTGGGAGTCGATTTCGGCGCTTTCCAGCTCGATGGCGGCGAACTTGCTGGCCAGCACCAGGCGCAGCTTGGCGCGCATTTCCTCGCGCAGGCGAGCGTAGCGCTCGGCCTTCGAGGCCTGGCGCTTCAGCGAATTCATCTGGCGCGTGACTTCGTCGAAGATGTCGTTGACGCGGGCTAGGTTCAGCTTGGCGTCTTCGAGACGCGCTTCGGCGAGGCGCTTTTTGGTCTTGAACTTCGTGATTCCGGCGGCTTCTTCGAGAATCGCGCGGCGGTCGGTGGGGCGGCTGCTGAGAATCTGGCCAATGCGTCCCTGCTCAATCAGCGCGTAGGACTCAGGCCCGAGGCCCGTGCCCATGAACAATTCCTGAATGTCGCGCAGGCGGCAGAGTTTGCCATTCAGCAGATATTCGCTGTCGCCGGATCGGAACAGGCGGCGGGTGACGTGGATCTCGGCGCGGTGGAACTGCTGCTGGTTGAATTTGCGGCGGCGGATCTTGAGCACCACGTGCGGCGACGCCGGAGCGCCCGCGACCGCATCGATTGCGGTTACGTTGTGTGCGAGGAGGGCGAATACCGGTTCGTCGTCGGGGAAAGCGACGGAGATGGTAGTGATCTTCGAGCGCGGAACTTCGACTTCTTCCATCCGTCCGGGCTGCGCGTCTTCAACCGCGCGGGCAGTGTCGTCAGCAGCGCGGGCGCGGATTGCGGCTTCGTCCCAATCGTCGGTGAGGTGGAGCTCGTCGAGGTCAGAATCCCCGCCCTGTCGCAACGAACGCGACAAGGACGGGGCACCCGCTTCGGTTTCTGCGCCCGGCATGTCGTCCTGGATGTCGATTTCGGTGGGCGAGTTGACATCGGCGCCGCCGTAGAGTTCGGGATCGATCAGCGTGAGCGCCACTTCGGCCATGCCGGTGGGCTTGCGGTCGCGCGTGCCGGCGAAGATGACGTCTTCCATGCGCGAGCCCCGCAAGGTCTTGGCCGACTGCTCGCCCAGCACCCACGAGATGGCGTCGGCGATGTTCGACTTGCCGCAGCCGTTGGGGCCGATGATGGCCGCCACTCCGTCCCCGTGGAACTTGAGTTCGGTGCGGTCGCAGAACGATTTGAACCCGAGAATCTGAAGCTTCTTCAGTTTGAGCAACGTGGACTCCTTGGAACCAGTGGCCAGTGATCAGTGGGCAGTTGACACATCGGGTGTCCCATTTCTAGCGCGCTTTTTGCGCGAGAAGTGGGGATTCTCGCCTGTTTACCAGACGGATTCCCCCTGCGGTGGAAACGATGCATGCGTCGTCCCTTCTGTCGACTTTCCACACCCCAGGCTGGGCAGGGCGGGCACGAATTTAAGCTACTGTAACGGTGAATTCGGGGCGGGGTCAAGCAATATAACACTATATATGGTATGGCCTTAGAGTCGACCCCGTCGGATTGCACAGGCATTGCAGCACGCTGCCAGTTTACGGGTGAGGAAAAGACGAGGTGGGAGAATCGCGAGAGCAGGATAAGGCTAGCGCATTTGAATCATTGAGTGCAACGCGATTTAGCGCCAATTGACAAAGAGGCGCTTGCGTTTTGCCGAGGGCGGCAAGCCCAGCCAAATTGCAATCCACTCTCTAAAGATTCTCTTCTATAGATTCTCTTGGATGAAGCGGGGACTGAGGTGAATGTCGAGTTGTACCAGCGGTGAATCACCAACCGCCTTGAAGCTGTGGATCTCGCCGGCCTTGATGACAAATATGTCTCCAGCGCTGCCCTCGAAGCTCTTGCCGCTTACGGTCCAAACTCCCCGGCCTTCGCGGATGAACTGGATCTCGTCATAAGGATGCCGATGCGGGCCCGGACCCGAACCCGGCTTCCCATGGAACAGGAACACCGAAACACCGGTGTCGCCCTGGTCAACTCCGACAAACTCATGCGAGCTACCAACAAAGGGCAGGTTCTCTTGGCGCACGTGATACATCTTTGCTTACCCTCCTGCCGAGATTGGATGACCGTGGCCGCGGTTTGGCTCCGTCAATATCAATGAGTGAGATGGGGATTTTTCAACGCCTGCCGGATGCTTGTGGGTTTGCCCTCTCGATGTTGCAGTAACAACAGTTTTACGTTGCAACAACAACACTATTATGTTGTAATGGCAACAGCGAGGTGATCAGCCATGAACGAGACCCTGGACGCGATCTTCCAAAGGCGAGCGGTTAAGGTTTTTGAACCAGTGGAAATTCCCGAAAAGCTGCGCGAGCAGATTCTCAACGCGGCCCGCCATGCCCCGTCGAGCTTTAACAGCCAGCCTTACAAGTTTTATTGGGTGCGGTCCGCGGCAAAGAAGGCCGAGGTGGCGAAACTGTGCCTGGGACAGAAGCCCGCGGAAACCGCCTCCGCACTGGTCGTGGCCGTGGCAGACCTCGGATCGCTGTCTGCCACGGCGCAAGGCCAGCTGGAGTGGATGCGCAGGAGCAACTTCACCGAAGAAAAAATTCGCGACTACGAGCGGAATGCAAAGATCGGCCGGATCCTGTTCATGCCTGGGCCATTCGGAATGTTTGCTGCGATCAAACGGGTTCTCTTCCGGCTGCTAAATCTGCGGATGGTGATCGGGATGCCGCCGCTGTCCCGGCAGGACTTATTCAAATGGGCGACAAAGAGTACATCGTTGGCTTGCCAGAACCTGATGCTCGCTGCCGAAGCGCTGGGAATGAACACTTGTCCGATGGAAGGCTTCGATGGCCGCAGGCTCTCTCAATATCTGGGGTTGTCCGGCCGGCACCACGAGATTGTGATGGTGATTGCGATCGGGAAGAAATCGCGTGCCCACAACGAGCCGCCGCAGTGGCGAAGACCTCTCGATGCAACGGTGGCCGTCCTATGAACATCCTCCCCAGGAAAGAGATTCCCGATGACATTCTGAAAGACTCGGTACTCGCCCATATCGCAGCGGCGTACTTCTCGGTGGGAAAGAGACTGGAGCAAAAAACCCAGTGCTCAGCGACACGCGGCTTTATCCTGTCGACCTTGCGTGGCGGAACGACGCTGAATCAGAATCAGATCGCCACGCTCCTGGGTTTCGACCGGACGGTCGTCCACCGGGCTATCAAGTCACTGGCGCGGGAGGGACTGGTGTCGGAGCACAGGGCAAAATCGGGCAGAGCAATTCAAGTCCAGCTGACAGCCAAAGGGAGGAAGTATCGAGAACGGCTAATCGCAGCTCGGGAGACCGCCGATGAAAGTGTCCGGCGGCAAATGACCTCGGAGGAGCGCGAAACACTTCTTCGGCTCTTGAAGCTAGTTGCGGAATGTGAGTTCTGAGGACGGTTCGCCTTAAGGCCCATAACGGACAAGTCAAAGCAAGCAGCCGAGAACAGGCGTTAGCGCTCATAGGGCCTTGAAAGAAATGCGCACAGCCTGAAGTTGGATCGGAACGCAGAGATCCCTCGACTGCGAGGGGGCATTCGCGCTGCGAGTGCCCCCTCTCCGCTCAGGAGGACAACCTTCGGAGGAGCAGCTTACTGTTCGTAGGCTCCGATGTTGATTTGCCCGCTGCCGTTAACGCGGGGATTGCCGGCGTAGTCGGTGCTGCCGTAAATGGACGTGCCGCTCCCGCAATAGCCCACGCTGCAAGTCAGGCTCGTGCTGCCTGCGTTGATGGCAGGCGAACCCGACTGCACATCAAAATTTGAACCGACACTGTCGAAGTTGGGATTGGCGTTCGGGGAATTCTTGTCCTCGTCCGCGCCCGATTGATAAGCCGCATACGTCTTGTAAGTTGACTTGCCGGCCCAATCGATCGAGGTTCCCGATACATAGCCCGCTGTGGAGTAGTAAAGATTCCAGTTGAGCGTGGCCGGAGGAGCAGGGTAGGTGGTCGTGGGCTTGACGAAGCTGTAGATCCAGGCGTTCTGCGTGCCGGCGTAGACGATGTTGTTCTCGAAAACATTCGCCTGCGCCGAGCCGGAGTGGTATTGAATCTGGAACTCGGCACCCTGGTTCTTTGTGTTGTTGTTGTAGAGCGTGTTGTTGACGATGACCACGTGGTCGCTGCCGCCGACGGTGTTGGAGTAGCCTCCGATGGAAATACCCACGCTGTTGGCGTCATACAACACGTTGTTGCGGATAGTCACGTAGCTGCCGTCGTGGCCTTTATGCTCGCTGGCCGCTTCCACGTTCAAATCGCAATTGTGGATGGTATTGCGCTCGATGATCACATCTTCGCACCCATCGCAATAGACCCCATCGGCATCGTAGGAATTGCCCTCGCCCGGGTTATGGATGGCGCTGATGTTGTAAATCGTATTGCCGCTGATCTCGCCGAATCGGGCCTGGTCGCTGCCCGAGGGGCCAACACCTTCGAATCCGATGGCGGCAATCCCGATGTTGTCGTTGTCGTGAATGACGTTATTGCTGATCGTGAAATTGGTGACATTGCCATCCACGTTGACCGACTCGCTGTTCCCGGTTTTCAGCGAATAAACCTGGTTGCCACTCATCGTGAGCTGGTTAATCGGAGTGCTCGAAGTGCCGTACACTGAAACGCCGAACGCGTTGCCACTTTTTTCCGAAGTGGTGGTGATGTTGTGCACGAGATTGTTGAGCAACTGCACGCCGGTGCCTGAGCCGGTAATCCAAACGCCGGTGGGAGTTGGCGCTGCCGTACTGGTGGTGAAGTTGCGAATCTCAAACCCGCTGATCGTGATGTAGCTCCCATTGACGATGTTAATCAAACCTTCGGTCTCATTTCCGCTCGACGGCGGATTCGAGGTGCAGCATTTCAGTCCCGTTCCGTCGATCACGGCGGTCTCGCCGGGATAGCTCGAGAAGGTGATGGGATTGGTCGAAGTCCCGGAGTTGGGAAAATTCACCGACTCGTTGTACGTCCCCGTTTCCACATAGACGGTTGCGCCTGCGGTCACAGTGTTGGCTGCGTGCTGGATGGTGAGCCAAGGGGCGGTGAAGCTGCCGGAGTTGGTGTCGAGGCCGCTCTTGGCGACGTAGAAGGTCGAGCCGGATTGGGCGAGAAGCGAACCGGAAGCGAAGACGATCAGGAAAATGCGGAGCTTTTGCAGGGAGGTCATTGCCAGTCTCCTTTTACCGCGAGGACGGATTGCGAACAGAGACGAGTGGCCGGGGATTCGGGCACAGCTTAGGTGGTTTACGAATGATTGTCAATGGTTATGTTTGGTTTCGATTGGGGGAGGGCCATTTTTGGTCCCGGGCGCGGGTTTGTGGCAGGCGCCTCGCTTTGCTCGGCGGGACGGGCGAGGCGCCCGTCCCCACACTCTTTCATGGTCTCCCTACGCTCCGAGCTTTTCGAAGAAGCGGCAAATGGTTTCGATCCCGCGGTAGAAGTTCGGGATGTGGAACTTCTCGTTGGGGGCGTGCAAATTGTCGTCGGGCAGGCCGAAGCCCATCATCACGCTGGGAATCTTCAGCACGTCCTGGAAGCCGGTGACGATGGGAATGGAGCCGCCACTGCGGATAAACACCGTTTCCTTCTTGAACGTATCGTGCAAAGCTTCGGTCGCGGCTTTGATGTAGCGGTTGTCGGTGCCGACGACGGCGGCTGGGCCTTTGCTGTGAACTTTGATTTTCGTCTCGATGCCCTTAGGAGTGAGCTTCTTCACGAAGGCAGTGTACTTTTTCAGGATGTCGTCGGCATCCTGGTTGGGAACGAGGCGCATGGAAACCTTGGCTTGCGCCTTGGCGGGAATCACGGTCTTGGCGCCGGCGGCGATGAAGCCTCCGGGCATGCCGTGGACTTCAAGCGTGGGCCGAGCCCAGGTGCGGTAGAGCACGGAGTAACCCGGCTCGCCGGTGAGGACTTTCGAACCGACTTCAGTCTTGCGATAGTGCTCTTCGTTGAAGGGCAGGCGCTTCCAGGCTTTGAGTTCGTCCTTGGTGGGGGCTTTTACGTCTTTGTAGAAGCCCGGGATCAGGATTTTGCCTTTGGCGTCTTTAAGCTTGCTGATGATTTCGATCAGGGCGAAGAAGGGATTGGGCGCGGCGCCGCCGTACACCCCGGAGTGCAGGTCGGTCTTGGCGCCGAAAGCTTCGATCTCCGTGTAGACCAGGCCACGCAGGCCGACGCATAACGTGGGAAGATCGGGGGCGAAAAGCTCGGTGTCGCAGACCAGGGCGAAGTCGGCCTTCAGCTTGGCTTTCTGCTTGACGATATATTCGTCGATGGATTCGCCGCCCACTTCTTCTTCGCCCTCGAAAATCACTTTCACATTGATGGGCAGCTTGCCGCCGTTGGCCTGCATGAGGGATTCCAGGGCTTTGACTTCCATCCAGAGCTGGCCTTTGTCGTCGACGGCGCCGCGGGCGTAGATGTTGTTATTGCGCTCGGTGGGCTCAAACGGCGGAGTGTGCCACTCGTCAAGCGGCTCGGCGGGCTGCACGTCGTAGTGGGCGTAGCAGAGGACCGTAGGCTTGCCGTGGGCGTGCAGCCAGTCGGCGTAGATAAGCGGATGCCCCTTGGTGGGGATGACTTCGACATTTTCCAGGCCGATGCGGCGCAGTTCGCTGGCCACGTAGTTTGCGGCTTTTTGAATATCAGGTTTGTGTTCGTCTAGGGTGCTGACGCTGGGGATGCGGAGAAGATCTTTGAGTTCGTTCAGAAAACGCTGCTGGTTACTGCGGGCAAAATCGACTGCCGGGGATGCCATAAGTCCATCCTTTCGCGTGGAGAACGCATGACTGCGGATTTGCTGGACTGCGGAGACGAATCAGTATAGCGCGAAACGTAGCCGCCGACGGAGCTGGAGGGCTAGGCCGCGACCGACTACTCCGGCTGGGTCGAAGAGTCGGTTAACTGCATTTTTCCATCGCGGAGTTCGTACGTGCTTTCGGTTACGGATTTCTTATCCCGATCCCAGACCGATTGCTCTTGCCGCATCAGCGTGTACCGGCCGTCCTTGAATTGATAGGTGTCTCTTTCCCAATCGGCAGCGCTGCTGTTCGAGCTGGTTGTCACCTGCTTTTTGGTGCTGTCAAACGAAGGAGTGGACAGAGTGCTCAGAAACTCGTTGTGAGCAAATTGATGGCTCTTCAGATCGTACAGATAGAAATCGTACGAGCAATTCCCCGTGGCTCCGCAATTGTTCAGAATCCGCAAATCGTTGTAGCCGTCGAAATCGGCGTCCACTACGGCAAGCACGTCGGTTACGGCTGCCGGCATGATTTGACCTGGGTCCGTCGAATTCTCGATCGTCTGCACTACCGAGCCAGTCGCAGCGTTTGTAATGAGGATACTGCCGAGACTATTGTCGGCCTGGCCGGCAAGGTGAAACGCAAAAAGGGGAAGCTCGGCGTTGATGCGGAACTTGCAGGTCATGCCGCCGCGCAGGTCCGGCGCGCCTTGGAAGTAATTTGGCAACTGATCGAGCCGAGTGGTGCCCGTGTAGGCGTGCAACTGGCAACCTTCGCCGACAGAATAATCGGAACCCACTGGCCTCGAAGCTGCCGCATCTCGAGCGCTGGCCGGGAGCGGCGGACGACCCCACGCTCTGACCGATGCCGACAAGATGGCCGCCACGAGCAACAGAACAGGGATGCGCTCTGATCGCGTAAACCGCATGTGCTCAGTGTAGCAAGACTGCAGGCGTCGTCCGAAAACGAGGAAGGCGTCGAGCTAAGACTGAAATCTTGCAGGCGAAAACGCAGACAGGTCGTGCCCTGGATTGCAGCCTTCGATGACTTTGGCCATGACTTCCGCCGTGACCGGGGCCAGCAGAATTCCGTCGCGGTAGTGGCCGGTGGCGACGTAGTAGCCCGAAGTACCGGTTTCGCCGAGGATGGGGAGCGCATCTGGCGTTCCTGGCCGCAGACCGGCCCAGTCTTCCAGAATCCTGGCGTCGGCGAGTTTCGGGACGAGGTCGACTGCGGCGCGGCGCAGGCGCTGGATGGTTGTGGCGTCGGTGCGTTTGTCGAATCCGGCTTCTTCGACGGTGGTGCCGACCAGGAGGCGCCCATCGCTGCGCGGAATCAGGTAGACCTCAGGCGAGCGAATGACGTGGGTCAGCAAAGTTCGCGAAGGCATCGCCAGGTACAGCATCTGGCCTTTGACCGGACGTGTCGGAAATGCGTGCGGCCCGATTTGTCCCGACCACGCGCCGGCGCAGTTGACCACCTTAGCAGCGTGAAATGCCGTCTTTTTCGTGGTGACGTCGGCAGCGCGGCCGTCGGAGACGTCGATCGTCACGACCTCATCCCCGGACGAGATGTCGACGCCACGGCGCTTTGCGGTTTTGAACGCGGCAGCGCACAGCGCACGCGGATCGACGCAGCGTTCGGCGAGGTAGAATGCCAGCCGATCCCGGCCAGTTGGCCCTAAAGATGGTTCCAGGTCGGCGACGGATGCGGGTTGCAACGATGCCCGGGCGAGCGGAAGATGTTCAGCGGACGGAAAAATGATGCTGCCTCGGTCGCGCAGATCGACCTTCCCTCCCGATTCGACTTCCAACTCATAGGTGAATTCGGGATACATGCGGGCGCTCGCGGTTGCGAGGGCCTGGAGCGCGGCCGGAGTCTCCAGAAGACAATCCACCAGCATGCCCCCGGCGGCGTGGGAGGCTTCGCGGCCGGGCTCTCCGCGCTCGACCACGAGCACCGATGAGCCACGCTTGCGCAGGGCGATCGCCAGCGACAGGCCGATGATGCCGCCGCCGACGATCACCACGTCCCAGGTCTTCACCCCGGCATTGTAAAAGAGTGGTGCGGCGGCGTGACGCGAGCGCGGCCGGTGGAGACCTTGCCGCCGCGACCAAAGGGCGTGACAGCAGCGCTTGCGACTGCATAAAATGACTGATACAAGGATGGGGAGTATGCGGAAGCGAACTCTTGTGATTGGGATGCTGCTGGCCTTCCTGATGATGGCGAGCGCCGCGATCGCGCAAAGGGACAAGAACGAGGATGAAGAGCCGACCTCGTGGCTGAATTTCGTCGTGGTCAAAGACGACAACGGCAAGCCCGTGCGCAATGCGGCGGTGGTCATGCATCCGGTGAACGCGCGCGGTCAGCAGGAGAAAGGCGGCATGGAGCTGAAGACCAACGCCGACGGCAAGGCCGATTTCGACGGCATTCCCTATGGCTTGCTGCGCGTGCAAGTGCTGGCTCAGGGATTTCAGACCTATGGCGGAGACTTCGATATCGACAAGCCGAAGATGGAGATCACCGTTAAGCTGAAACGGCCCCAGCAGCAGTATTCGGTTTATGACGATCATCCCAGAGACACCAGCCCGCCGCCCAAGCAGGACGCCCCCCCGCCGCAACAGAAGGATCAGAAGCCGAACTGAGCGTGCACGTTCGGCGGGTGCCCTTATACTATTCAAGCTCAACCTGACGCCGCACCATTGAACTTATGGACTATCTGCTGAAGACCGAACCGTCGACGTATTCCTTTGCCGACCTGCAGCGGGAGAAGACCACCATGTGGGACGGAGTGTCGAACCCTGTGGCATTGAAGAATCTGCGGGGAATGAAGCCGGGTGAGCGGCTGGTGATCTACCACACTGGCGATGAGAAGAGCGCGGTGGGGACGGCGACCGTCGTCTCAGTGGATGGGTCGGACCCGAAGAACCCGCGGGTGGAGATCAAAGTCGGCAAGGCTAATGCCAAGCCGGTTACGCTGGCCCAGGCCAAGGCGAATAAACTGTTCGCCGATTCTCCGCTGGCGCGGCAGGGAAGACTGAGCGTAGTGCCGTTGAATGAGGCGCAGTTTAAGTTTTTGACGGGGGAGTGAGACTCAAATCCCCACTTCTCGCGCAAAGGGCGCGCGAGAAATGGGGCACCCGCTTCTCCGACTCCTAACGGCACGCGCACTTCAGGAGGCGCGGGCGTCGCGGCGAATCAGCGCCGAGTCCAGAAAGTATCCCAGCCCCAGAGTGAACGGGATCGCGCCGAAGGCCGCTCCCATCAGCGCGTCCGGCTCAAATCGCGCGAGGATGAAGAAGGCCAGCATATAGCCCAGGGCACCGGCCACCAGCAAAATGCCGGCGCGGCGCGAGCGGGCCGCTTCCGTCAAGTCCGGCTCGATCGGAACGCTGACCCCGCGCTGGATCGCCGCCAGGCGCTCCTCCGTGCGCAGCTTGCGCACGCGATAGAACGTGTACATTCCCAACAAAGCCGTAGGCATCCCGAAAATCGTTACGACCGCGACCAAGCCTGTGAGTTCGCCCATGGTTGTTCTCCTTGCCGGCGGCGCGGCTTTGCGCATGCCGGAGTGGAAATCGATTGCCAGAGGGAAGTACGACGCGAGAGCCGGGAAAGTTCCGTTGCGGCCAACTCCGGGCAGAGCTTAAGCTTCCAACGGGAGAATATCCACAAAACGTTCGGTTTCCTTCGTGTAGCTTCGTGTCCTTCGTGGTTTATGAATAAGGCGAATCGCGGAGAGGCAGGGCCCTCCGCGATTCTGACCAAGCAGCGCGAATCCGCTACAGACTCCTACAGCGATCGCAGAAAGTTCAGAAGATCCTGCATCTGCCCTGTCTTCAGATTGCCGAACTTGCGAACCACCACGTTCGCCTCCGACCCAGAACTGGCATGGGCATTGATGGCCTCGATCAAATCCATGGTGCGGCCATCGTGCAGGAAGAACAGGCGCTGCCCCAATCCCCAAAGCGGAGCGGTGCGGAACTGGTCAGCCCCGGCCCCGCCTTGGTGGATTCCATCCGCCAGATTCGCCCCCATGTGATGCAAGGCGAAATCGGAGTATGGGTTGTATTGAATGTCTGTCATGCCCGTGAAAATGGACGGGCCAGTCGTGAGCGTGGGCGAGTGGCAGAGAGCGCAGCCGATCGAATTGAACAGGGCTGCACCGTTCTGGGTTGACGGCGTCGGCGCCGCCGGCGTGGCGGGCGCAGTCAGGCGAATGAACGCTGCAAAGTTCACAATGTCCGACGACATCTCCGAAATCGTCCCAATCGAACTGCCAAAGTTCGGGCTGCTGGCGTTCGGATTGAGCAGGTTGGAGGCGTCCTCCGGAGAACCATTGAACACGCAGCCATTGACCGCGCTGCGCTCGTTTGGGAACAGTTCGTTCGATACGCCCTGCTCCACGTTGTAGGCCTCACCGGCAAACATCAGCAGCGATTTGTTCTGGGCTTTCCAGCCAAAGCGCGTGATGGTTCCATCGTTCCCACTGGTATTGAAAGTGCCGCCGATGCGCATGGCCGCACGCGACGCCTGCGTAGATGCCAGATTCTGCTGCAGAATGAGATCCGGCGTGGCCTCTACCAGTCCCAGGCCAAACAGCGGCGTGGGGATGCGGAAGATCAGGTTGTTATTAGCCGCGGCGGTCACGAAGTCGGGCTGCCCGAGTGTGCATCCGGTGGCGTCCGACCTACCCTGAATCGTGTACAGGTCATGCACGCCGCCATCGAGAGTCCCATTTGGATTCTTGATGAAACGAGCCTCGCGTACGGGGCCGTTGGCGGTGATAAAGCTGGGAACCGTGTTGCCGGCACCGTCCAGGGTAGCCAGCGCAACCTGCGGATTCGCGATCGAATTCTGCGGGCTGGTGAGGCCGGGACTGCTGCCGCCCACGGCGGGTTGCGCGTGGCATTGAGCGCAGCTATTGCCGTTAAAGGTCGGGCCCAGGCCCACTCCCGATTCCCCGGCGATGCCGCCCGAGACGGAGTCGACCTCCTGGAATCGCTGTTGCGCCTGATTGAAGAAAGCCTGTTCGTTCCCGTTCAGGCTGGGGAAAAAGCTTCCTGCCGCCGCCGCTCCAGAACGCGGGCCAGGATCGTTTTGCGCTTGCAGGGGTATGCCGCACAGGCCGATCAAAGCAAGACAGAGAACTGCTAAAGCGAAATTCCGAAACTTCATTTTGCACCTCCGTGCAGGGGTAAGACACACTTGTGCCTTCTATTCGTGGTGCGTTTTGCGAAGGCAGACGCAGGTGGCTCTACTGTTCCGCTCAAGCTGCAGGCCGGCGGAGGGCCGGTCCTGTGCCCCACCGTGAACAGAACAGCGATCAGGGTGTTGGTGGGTGCCCCAACGAGTCATCTGCCCCCCGGATGGGGACAGCGGGAAAACGTTGGCAAGGAATCTAACCAAGCGGGCTAAATCGGTCAAGTGCTCGGAAGTGCATCGCTGGAATTTGTTCGGAATTTGTAACAGGACACTGCACGACCGTGACCGCTCGGCCAATGGCCGATTTCGCGCGCTGGTCTCAAACCAACGACTTGCGCAGTTCGCGGCGCAGGATCTTGCCCGAGGCGGTCTTGGGAACAGCTTCGACAAAACGCACCTCGCGCGGCTGTTTATAGTGGGTAAGGCGGTCGGCAACGAAGCTGCACAATTCTTCGCCCAGCTTGTGGCTGTCCCGGAATCCTTCGCGGAGGGCAACAAAGGCGACGGGGATTTCTCCAGCCACGGCATCACGACGCCCCACAACCCCGCACTCTTTCACCGCCGGATGCTCGAGGAGCACGGCTTCGACTTCGGCGGGAGCCACGGCAAAGCCCTTGTACTTGATCATCTCCTTGCGGCGGTCGACCACGCGGTAGAAGCCTTCTTTGTCGCGCGTGACAATGTCGCCCGACCAGTACCAGCCGTCGCGCAGCACGGCCGCCGTGGCCTGCGGCTCGTTCCAGTAGCCGAGCATGAATTGCGGCCCCCGCATGACCAGTTCGCCGGGATGGCCCGAGGGCACCTCGGTGATCCGTTCCGGCGTTTCGTTGGGATCGATTTCAACCTGCGCCAGAACCCGGCAGTCGGTCTGGGCCAGGGGATGGCCGATCGAGTCGGGACGGTACAGATCCCGCTCGAGGAATCCAATGTGCGTGACCGGCGAAGCTTCCGTCATGCCGTAGCCCTGGCAGATGAGGATGTTGGTCAGGGCCGTAAAGCGGCGCGCCAGATCGGGCGCCAGCGGCGCTGCGCCGGATTTGATCCACCCGACGTTGTGGTCGCAGGGGAACTGGCCGGCCTCCGCAGCCTGGCAGAACGCATTGATGGCGGGCGGGACCAGAGGCATCATGGTGATGGCTTCCTCGGTCATCAGCTGCACCATTTGCGGCACATGGAAGCGTGGCACCAGGACGAGCGTCGCCCCCAGAATCAGCGCGGGATTGAGAATCACATTCAAGCCGTAAATGTGATACAGGGGCAGGCAGCAGAGAATGTTGTCGGCGGCGCTGAGCGCGCTGGCATTTGGCCCGATGAATTGATAAACGTTGGCCACCAGGTTGTAGTGCGACAGCATCACGCCCTTGGGCAGGCCGGTGGTGCCGCTGGAGTAGGGAAGAGCAGCGAGAGTCTGCTCGGAAGATTGATCGGGCCCGGGATGCGGTGCGGTCGCAGGGCCGAGCAGGCGGGCGAATGGCTCGGCGCCCGCAGCCGGCTGGCGGGTCGTGTAAACGCGTCTGAGGCTCGGCAGTCCGGCGAGATTGATGCCCTCCAGATTGGCAGCGTCGGTAATCAGCATGACGGCTCCGGAATTCTCCAGCTGATACCGTACCTCGCGCTCGCGATACGTCGGGTTGAGAGGCGTGGCAATGGCTCCAGCCAGCGTGGCCGCGTGGTAGGCCGCGCAGAATTCCCAGGAGTTTGCCAGAAAGATGGCAACCACCTCTCCCGGCTTGATCCCGGCCGCAGCCATCCCGCGGGCCACGGCTTCCACCGTTTCTCCATATTCGGCGTACGTCAGGCGGCGGCCGCAGGAGCAATCGACCAGGGCGGTCTTCTCCGGATGGCGGTGGCACGACTCGAGAATGAGATCGTGCAGGAAGACGCTGTGCGGATCCGCGTAAAGTCGATCGCGCTGCATCGCGGGAGATTGTAGCGGAAAAACCAGCGCAGGGAAGCATTTACGCCAAGCGACGTCTCACAGAGGAGTCAGCGTGGAGATGCCTACGCAGCGCTCAGCTTGCGCAGGAATTCCTGCTCGTCCATGCGGTACTTGAAGGCTTTGCGCCCGTCGATGAAGACGACCGGGACTTGATCGTTATATTCGCGGCGGAGCTCAGCATCGGCGTCCACGTCGATTTCGTGCCAGGTGAAGCCGCCACGGCGGGAGAGCTTGTCCAGGCTCTCTTTGACGAGTTCACAGAGATGGCAGCCCTTGCGCGAATAGACCACGACGCTGCGGAGCTCCGGCATGCGGGAGTGATTCTAGCGCGGAGAATCGGGGCTTTTCCACCGGAAAATGCGATTTTTGGCTGTCGGCGTGCGCCTTCGAGCCGGTGATACGGGCGAGGCGGTAGAATCCCTCCATGCCAGACCCGGGAGCACAACCTCTTCGCGGCCAGACGGCGCTGGTTACCGGTGGGGCCAAGCGGCTGGGGCGAGCCTCGGCGCTGGCGCTGGCACGTGCCGGTGCAGATGTGGCCATCACCTTCCGGCATTCGATCCGGGAAGCGCGCGAGACTGTCATCGACTTGTCCGGGTTCGGCGTGCGGGCTTTTGCGCTGCGCTGTGATGTGACCGACGAGGCCAGCGTCCGGGCGATGATGAAAGAGGCGGGTCGTGAATTGGGGCGCATCGACATTCTGGTGAACAATGCAGCGAACTACGAAACCGCAGAATTCGAGAAGCTAACCACTCGGCAGTGGGATGCGATCTTCGCCTCCAACACGCGCGGGCCATTTCTGGTATCGCGCGAGGCTTTGAAGTGGATGCGCCGCAAGCGCGGCAGAGGGCAAGGTCCCATTGCAGCCAAGATCGAAGCGAAGATCATCAACATGGGCTCGCTGGGTGGACTCCGGCCCTGGGCGACGCACGCGCACTATTGCTCCTCCAAGGCCGCGGTGCACATGTTGACGAAGGTCATGGCTAAGGCTTTGGCGCCGGAGATCGCGGTAAACGCGGTCGCGCCGGGGATGATTGATTTGGGAGAGAAGTCGGCAGCAGCCTTCATGCGGCGAATGGCGAAACAGACTCCGATGCAGCGAAACGGCAGCGCGGAGGAGATTGCGGCGGCGGTATTGTTTTTCGCCACCGCGCCGCAGTTCATCACGGGGCAGATTCTGGCCGTAGATGGCGGGCTGGGGCTGTAGAGTGAAGGTTTCCAGTTCGAACGTAGTCTGTGCGCTCTCGAAATAGCCAACGCTTGAGGCGCGCGGTATATTGAGGCGAATGAAGAGATCGAAGAGCCAATCCTCTCGACCCACGCCTGCTTCCAAGGGAGCCGAAGTTGCCACCAGGCTGAGCTCACCTCGCCTCGCAATCGCCATCATGGCGGCGGGCAAGGGGACGAGACTCAAATCGCAGGTCCCTAAAGTGTTACATGAAGCCGGCGGGAAGCCGCTGCTGGAGCACGTGATCCGCGCTGCCCTGCGCGTCGTTCCGGCCAAAGACGTCTACGCCATCGTCGGTTTCGAGGCCGACCGCGTGCGGGCGGCGATGCAGCACACCGGCGTCAACTTCGTGGTGCAGGCCGAGCAGCGCGGCACTGGCCACGCCCTCATGGTGGCGCAGGCGAAGCTGGCGGGATACGACCACGTGATCGTGCTCTCGGGCGATGCTCCCATGATTACTCCCGAAACGATCGGCCATCTGCGCAACTTCCATCTGGAAGAGCAGGCGGCCATGACGCTGCTCAGCGCAGAGCTGGCGAATCCTACGGGCTATGGCCGGGTGTTGCGGAAGAGTGCGCGCAGCGCCGAAGTGCAGGCCATCGTCGAAGAGAAAGCGGCTAGCGCCGCCCAGAAGAAGATTCGCGAGATCAACTCCGGCTTCTACGTTTTTGACGTGAAGGAGCTTTACGCCAACATCGGGAAGCTTACGACTGCCAATGCGCATGCTGAGTACTATCTGACCGACATGGCTGAGGTGCTGCGCGCGGCGAAGCGCCGCGTGGTGGCGTGGAAGACGGCAAATGCCGGCGAAGTGCTAGGCGGAAACACGCGCGCCGAGCTGGCCGACATCGATCACTACATGCGCATGGCGAAATGCCGGCAGTTGATGGCGGATGGGGTCAGTATTTTTTATCCTGCGACTTGCGTGATTGACGCTGACGTGGAAGTCGCCGCTGACACCGTGATCGAGCCGTACGTGCAGTTATTGGGAAAAACGAAGATCGGTACGGCCTGCCGCGTGCGTTCCTACTCCGTGATTCGCGACTGTGAAATTGGCGCTGGAGTGATCGTCCGTCCGGGATGCGTGATGGAGGAATCCCGCGTCGGCACGGGAGCGGTGCTGGGGCCCTATTCGCATCTGCGTCCGGGAAGCGAGATCGGCGAGGGTGCGCACGTGGGAAACTTCGTCGAAACAAAAAAAATCAAACTGGGCAAGGGATCAAAGGCGAATCATCTGACATATCTGGGCGATGCCGAAATAGGTGCGGGCGTAAACATTGGTGCGGGAACCATCACCTGCAACTACGACGGCGTCCACAAGCACAAAACCGTGATTGGCGACGGAGTCTTTGTGGGCAGCGACAGCACTCTGGTGGCTCCGGTGCGAGTGGGCAAAGGCGCGTATATCGGAGCCGCATCCTGCATCACCGATGACGTTCCCGAGGACGCGCTGGCGATTGGCCGGGCGCGGCAGGTGGTGAAGGAAGGCTGGGCGCGGGCGAAGCGTGTGCGGAAGTAGTTCCACCACGGAGACACAGAGCCACGGAGAAAGCAGATCGAAAAAACAGAAGGCACGAAGGTTTTCTCCGTGCCTCAGTGTCTCCGTGGTGAAAGTATCGCTTGTTCTTAGTGCGAAACCGCCGCGAACAACTGCGAGTGCATCAGCGACTGGAACTGCTGGTCGTTCGCCTTGAAGTGCACCATCAGGTTTGAGCTGTCGGAGTCGACCGTGGTGTTATCCACCGCAACCTTCTCGGCTGGCGTGGCGTTCAGCTTCTTGTAGAGAATGCCGGCTTTGACCAGCGAAGACATGGTCCCCGCCGTCATCGAATCCGAAGTCACCACGGTGAGGTCAAAGTTGACGCCACTGCTGAAGTTCATGGTGTAGCGCGAACCCAGCATGCGCTTCTTCAGGCTGTCATAGTCGGCGACCTTCGCCGCATCGCCCATGGCCGACATCATCATGTTCTGCGTGCCCTGCTGGTCGAGAATGCTCCACACCGGCGCTGAGTCGACGCTGGTCATCATGTCAGCCATGTTGCCGTTGGTATCGAGGCCCAGAGTCTGGCCGTCTTTGGTGTCGAGCGCCGCCCGGATGCCGGTCGGATCGCCAAACAGCAACGAACTGTCGTCGAGGAAGCTCATCTGCAGGCCGCCGTCCATGGGATAGAGGAGCGAGCTGCCGTACTTTTTCGGCGTGAAATGCTCCAGCTTCATCTTTTTCAGCACGGCCTTCATATTGAACGGACCGCTGGCCACGCCAACGCCGCGCACACCCTGCTTGCCGGCGCGGAACGAAGCAAAGACGAGCGTGTCGACGTCTTTGTCGGGATCAATGCCGATGGTCTTAAGCGCCGCCTCGAACTGCTTGATGTTGTCGGGCATCAACTGCTGCTTCAGCGCCATCGCCGTGGGCGAGTCCTTCAGCGAACGGTAGTCCACCGAGATCAGCTGCAGCAGATCGGCGGGGATGCAGGTGCGGGCAGAAGAGTTGAGCGGCATGGCATAAGCCAGGCCGACCAGCAGCAGAGAAGTCAGGCAAATCTTGAAGAGTCTCATAACGCCTCGAAAGTCAAAGTCCTCGATGTCGAACCCATGGATACGCCAGATCGCGCACTTTTTATATTGGATGCACGATCCGGCCCTGTAGTTTATTGATCGCTTTATTCTATTTTACTTGCAGACCCGGGAAGTGCACCAAAAGTACAGTCACCGTTGATGGGTTAGAGACCCGGGGAGCCCCTCGATCAGGAGACTCGTTCGAACGGCTACGACAGAGCTGACGCCCGGCGCCGGACTTCAGCGGCGAAGGCCTGATCCTTGAGCGACGCCAGATTGATTTCCACGTTGGCCAGAGCGCCAGTGACGGCGGCTCGGGACAGGGCCAGCGCCGTGGTCAGGTCCGACTTCATGTTGGGATTCGTGATGGGTTCCAGAGACTGCGCGATGGCCGCGATCTCGTGAGCTCTCTCGGCGACGCTGAGGGGAACGGATGTCGCCTGCTTGAGCGCGGATTCAATCAGGGCCTCTGCTGCTTTCTCATCTGCGGCGGCTTTCGCGTCTTTATAGGCTTTCATGACCGAGTTGTAAGACTCGGCGTCGGCGTCGATGGCAGCTTTCAATTCTTCGCGTAAAGGAGTGAGCCGGGCGATGGCGGCGCTGAGTTGCGATTCGTATTGCAGATAGGCTTTCTTGCCGCGCGACATGGACGCGACCATTGCTGCCAGCCCAGCCGCCATGGCCGCAGCTGCAGCTGAAGCGCTGCCCCCTCCGGGAGTAGCCGTGGGCGCGGCCAGTTGTTCGACGAAGGGTTCAACTCCGGCGCGCAGGCCGCCGACGGCCATCTTGCCACTCATGACCGCCGCCAGGCGGTTTTCAAGAATCAACGACGAATCGAAGTGCTCGACCTGCAGGAACCATTCCGCCGCCTGCTCCAGCGCCTTTTTCGGAATTAGGCCGACGATCTCGCTTGATACCGGCGTGACCCCGTAGCGGTTGGCCTCGCGCTTCACCAGCTCGAAGACGCGATGCACCGGCGTCTGCTCGAAGTCGGTGAGGTTCATGGAAACCTGGGCCAGGCCGCGCACCAGAAATCCTGCCCCTTTGACGAAACGCAAGCCGCCGTTCGAAAAGCGCACGGCCTTGGCGATTTTTTTTGCGATGTCGACGTCCGGCGTGTTGAGGAAGACGTTATAAGCGATAAGAAACTTGCGCGCGCCGACCACGGTCGCGCCCGCTGTGGGATGCACGAGCGGCTCCCCGAAATCCGGCCGGCGCGCCGGATTGGTGGCGATTTCGGCGCGAATACCTTCGAACTGCCCGCGGCGAATGTTTTCCAGGTTCTGCCGTTCGGGCGTGGCCGCGGCGGCTTCATAGAGGTAGACGGGAATCTGAAAGCGTTTCCAGATTTCCTCCCCTACGTGGCGCGCCATAGCCACGCAGTCCTCGATGGTGACGCCGTCGATGGGAATAAAGGGAACAACGTCGCTCGCACCCATGCGCGGATGCGCGCCAGTGTGTACGTTCAAATCGATCAATTCAGCGGCCTTGCCCACACCGCGAATGGCAGCTTCCTGAATGGCCTCGCGCTCGCCGACGAGGGTGACCACCGAGCGGTTGTGATCGCCGTCGCTCTCGCGATCGAGCAAGTAGACGCCCGGCACTTTCATGGCGTCAATGATGGCGTCAACTTTGCTTTTATCGCGGCCCTCAGAAAAATTCGGAACGCATTCGACGAGCGTGGACATAAGAGAAGAGGATAGCTGGGCTCATGCGGACCCGCAAGTTAAGCGGGGTTCGTCGCCGTCACATTTCCATTACGACAACCGGGCAATTCCTTGGAAACCGTCGAAGCCTGTATCGAAGCTCAGGATTCGGTCGATACCATGTTGCTCCATCACGGCCAAGTGCACCGCGTCGCGCGCGGAAAGGCGGTGATATCCGAGGACGATCTGTTTGGCGCGCTCAATAGCTGAACGGTCAACGGCGAAGACCTCATCGACGGTGTTAAGAAGCGCGTCAAACGCGGGTTGGATGTCATGACGCCGATTAACCAAGGTGTACCGGTGCAAAATCTCCTGGAACACTTCCGCGTCGGTAACCAGCCGCTGGCGCTGGCTGACCAGTTTTTCCAGCAGTCGCTGCGTGTCGGTCTTTTGAGGGCTGGGTGAACCGATCAGATACATCGGGATATTTGAATCGACCAGAATCATGGCTGATGGCCGGAAAGATATCCCTGCTCGATCTCGGCCAGCATCGTTTCGATGTCGGCGGTGGGTGACTCATATTTCGCCGCGATGCGAATGGCGGCAAGCTTCTTTTCCACGTCGCCCAGCGGTTCGCGTCGGCGGGCGAGGGCAAGCGCTTGGCGGACCCACTCTGCGATCGACATTTGGCGCGAGCGCGCCGCCCGCTGAATCTCGCGGTATTCCGGATCTTGAAGAATTACTTGAAGTCGTTTAGCCACAGGGTGAGTCTATATGACTCATCACGATGAGTCAAGGGTAGCTCTGCAGGAATCACCTTGGCCGAAAGAACCTGCCCACCCCGAGCCGCACCTGCACCGTATTGATCCCTGGATTCAGGTTTGCCAGGCCTGCGTTCGAGATGTGCATAAAGCGCACTTCGAGGCTCACGTTGTACTTTGCTCCGAGGATGTGTGTGCCGAGCGCGGCTTGGTCCATGAAGTTCACTTTGTTTGTCCCGGTGGGGACATTGTGGTCGGTGAACAGCGCGCCCCCGGTCAATTCGAAATAGGGCGAGACGCGGCCGTGGCGTTGAAAGTTCCACTTGAGGCCAAGCGGATCGAAGCCAACTCCATATGCGGTGTTGGCGGGCTGAAACACGAAGAACACCGGCACCGCATCGACCGCATATTCGAAGCGCCCGCGGAGAAATCCGGGAAGATGTGGACCGGTGAGAATCCATCCGTAGCGCAGGCCGGCGTTCAGCACTGCGGTGTTATTGCTATCGCCATGGATGACACCCTGACCCATATCGGTCGAAATCAGGATCTGGCGGCCACCGACCGAGTGCCCGCCGCCCGCCCAGATTTGTACTTCGTGGCCGCCTTGCTCCGGTGCGGTTTGGGCTAGGGCAAAGGCTGACGCGGCTAAGAAAAACGTGAAGGGGAACAGGATCTTGCGCATAAGTTCGCCTCGAAGACGGTAGAACTTCGGGGAACGATTACCATACAGGGAAGCGATGGGTTGGGACAAACGAGCGCGGTGCGTGAGCTAATCAGCAGGTTCCTCACCGCCGCTTCGCGCCGGTTCGGAATGACAATCGAATTAAACCCGACCTTTTCAACTGCAGCGATCCTGCCGCGGATGATGAACAGCCAGTTCCAGCACATCCTGCGCCACGCGCGCGGTGTGGTGGCGGGCCACGCCGGCTTCGTCCAGATAATCGCCGAGCACTGGAATCACGCCGAGAGCTTCCACAGCCTCGAGATCGTTTTCGATCTGGCAGGCGCCCTCGCCGGCGTACTTGGCCTTGAGATCGTCAGAAACCGGTGTGCGGTTGATCAAAGCGTAGTCGAAGATCTGTTTTTGCGCGTGGCGATTGAGAGCGCGAATGTGGTCGGCGGCGCTCAGGCCAAGGCTCTCATTGGCCTGCGTCATCAGATTACAGACGTAAACCTTGGTGGCCGGCGACGCGACGATCGCTTCCGAGATGCCCCGCACCAAAAGATTCGGAATCAGGCTGGTGAAGAGCGAACCGGGGCCGATGGTGATCAGGTCGGCGTTGGCGATCGCTTCCAGAGTCTGGGGCATCGGGTTTACACCGGAGGGCACGAGGCACAGCTCGCGGATGCGGCCTTTGCTGGCGGTGATCTTGGTCTCGCCGCGGACGCGGCTGCCGTCCTCCATGACCGCTTCCAGCTCAATATTTGACGTCGTCGCAGGATAGATATGGCCGCGCGTCAGCAGAATTTCCGACGAGAGGCGAACTGCCTCCGAGAAATCAGACGTAAGAGAAGTAAGAGCCGCGAGAAACAGATTGCCGAAGCTATGGCCTTCAAGGCCGGAGCCTTTGTCGAAGCGGTGACGAAAGAGCTTGGAGAGCAGGGCTTCGTCTTCACTGAGGGCGACAATGCAGTTGCGGATGTCGCCCGGCGGAAGCATGTTGAGCTCTTTGCGCAGGCGCCCGCTGGACCCGCCGTCGTCGCTGACGGTAACAACCGCTGACAGATCGCCGATCACCGCCGCGTCTGTGGGCGCAGCGGGAATCTCCCCCGGCGCCGGAACGAAGCGCTTCAATCCCTTCAGCAGTGTGGAAAGCCCGGTGCCGCCGCCGATGGCGACGACGCGCAGGGCGCGGTCGCGGGCGGTTTTCTCCGAAGACTGCAACTCGGCGGCTTTGCTTTCCATGGTGCCCGTCCTCAGGGCGCTATGCGGAATCGCTTTCGGGGAAGTCGCCGGTAGAACCGATTTCGGCGCCGGGATCGGGATAGAGGAGTTCGGTGAAGCGCGGGTCCTCGGCCAGATTCTGAAAATCGGAGTCGTTGCGCGCCTGGAAACGCAACTGGGGATTGAGGCGAAGGGCTTCGTCCAGGCGGCGCAGAGAATCCTCCACATGGCCGGTCAGGCAGTCCAGTGCAGCCAGCCCGTAGATGACATAGTCGCCCTTGGGATTCTGCTTCAGCAGCTTGTCGAGGTGCTCGCGCGCGCTGACATAATCGCCCACGTTCATCAGCGAAACCGCGTAGTCGAAGTGCTCTTCGGCGCTTTTGAATTGCGTGGCCTCGGAGCGCTCCAGGTTCTGATTGCAGGTATTGAGATGAACATTGGCGCGGTCGGCCAGTTCCTTGCTCTGCGCCGCGATCACCTTCTGGAAGTGAGGCTTGGCCTTGTCAAACTTGTGCTCCTGCATGGCGCGCAAGCCGGCCTCGTAGCTCTGCAACGCCTGCGTATACCGCGGATCTTCCACCACGGTCTTTTTCGCCGTTGGTTTCTGGGCCATGTGCAAGACTCTTCCTGTGCTCTTGTTAATAAGGGACTCCTCGCGAACATACTGTGCCACCGAGCAATAAAGTATCGCCCAAACAGCGGGTGGAGGGCAATGTCAGGGCGCACCAGTTCGGCGGACACGTCCCCTTCTGGTACGACCGCGCCTTTGAGGCTTGGGCGGCTAGTTCATCGTAGAAGCCGCCAGCAGATCGATCTGTCTCCACTCGCCGCGGATGATTCCAGCACGGATCTGGGCTGCCGTTTTGCCCTTTTGGTGCTGCTGATAGGAATAGTACAGCTCTTTCAGGCAGGTCGCGCATTGTGCTCCGTGAGTGCTCTCAAAGCAGCTGTGCAGACTGTTGTGGCCCATGCGATCGCAATAGCAATAGCAGGGCTGCTGATGAATCACATTCGGGATCTTGGCCGCCAGCTCGTAAGCGTGGGTCTGGTAGGGGTTGGAGTCAGCGCCCCACAGAGCGGTTTTGTCGAGGATGGGAGGCAGCTTGGTCCCTTTAGGCGGGGGTCCGGCGTTATAGGCGGGCACCCCAGAACCCTCCAACTGCGGCGCAGCCCACTGTGCGGAAAGGGTTAACGTCACCAGAAACAGAAACGCCAGGGTGAAGCCACGGAACACGATTTTATCTTGGAGCATACCCGTCATATAGGCCTTCAACGTAGCTATTGTAACTGGATTGGCCCGGAAACCACCAACCACGCCCATACAACCACAAGCGGGGCTTGCCGGTTCTGTATACAATAGAGGCCGCATGCCAGCCCTGGGTTCAGATCAGACGTCAGACAACGCGACACCGGCGCCGGCTGGTCCAACCGGCTCACCGGGTCCAACCCGGCTCAGTGCCGGATTTGGCGTCTGGGTGCGCGACCTGATCATCTCGCTGGCCATCTCGGCCTTCGTCATCATTTTCATCTACCAGCCGGTCAAGGTGGAGGGCACCAGCATGATGCCCTGTCTCGAAGATCAGGAACGCATCTTCGTGAACAAGTTCGTCTATCGGCTGGAACCTATTGAACGCGGGGATGTTGTCGTTTTTCGCTATCCTCGCGATCCTTCCAAGAGTTACATTAAGCGCGTAATCGGGATGGCGGGTGACCGCATCCGGATCGACAGCGGCCAGGTTTACGTGAACGACGAACCGCTGGACGAAGATTACGTGCCCCCTGCATACGCCGACGCCCGTTCGTTTCAGGAAACCATTGTGCCGGAGCAGAGCTATTTCGTACTCGGCGACCACCGCTCTATGTCGAACGACAGCCGCGATTTTGGTCCGGTGAACCAGAGCTACATTTACGGCAAAGCCGCGTTCGGATACTGGCCAATGGACAAGCTGGGGCGGGTGCGGTAGCGGATCCCCGCTTTTCTTGGGTTATCCACAATCCTGTGGCTGCTGTCCTAATTCCCTGATAAACTTCTCAAAATCCACTCTCCGGAGCGAGAATGCAGGCTATCCTTGCCCTCGAAGACGGCCGCGTCTTCCGAGGCAAAGGCTACGGCGCCAAAGGCGAATGCTACGGCGAAGTCGTTTTTAATACTTCCATCACCGGCTACCAGGAAATTTTCACCGACCCTTCCTACTCGGGGCAGATCGTTGTCCTGACCAACCCGGAAATCGGCAACTACGGCACCAATCAGGAAGACAATGAAGCCACGCGTCCGTGGATCGAAGGCCTGATCGTGCGCGAGTTCTCGAAGGTCAGCTCGAACTGGCGCTCGCAGCAGGTGGCGGAAGAATATCTGGAGCAGTTCAAAGTGCCCGTGCTGTCGGATATTGACACGCGGGCGCTGGTGCGCCATCTGCGCGATCACGGCGTGATGCGCGGCGTGGTTTCGACCATCGAGAGCGATCCCGAAAAGCTGGTGGCAAAGGCGCTCTCGCTGCCCAAGATGGATGGCACGGATCTGGCCAAGGAAGTCAGCACCAAGCGTCCGTATGTGTGGGAAGTGGGCGAGCGCTCGCATGAGCCGGTCGCCGTAGTAGGAGTGAAAGACGAGCCGGCGCGCTTTCACGTGGTCGCCTACGACTTCGGCATCAAGCAGAACATTTTGCGCAAGTTGCGCGGCGAAGGCTGCAAAGTAACGGTCGTGCCGGCGCAGACGTTGGCGGAAGATGTTTTGGCTTTGAAGCCGGACGGAGTCTTTTTGTCGAATGGGCCGGGCGATCCCGAGCCGTGCACCTATGCGGTCGATTCAATTCGCCGGCTGATGGGCCGCCAACCGATCTTCGGTATTTGCCTTGGGCATCAACTCACCGGAATTGCTCTGGGAGGGAAGACTTTCAAGCTGAAATTCGGCCACCATGGCGGGAATCATCCGGTGAAGCAGCTTAAGACGGGGAAGATCGAGATCACGGCGCACAACCACAACTTCGCGGTCGATCCCGACTCGCTGGCGGAAAGCGAAGTCGAGCTGACGCACGTGGACCTGAACGATCAGACGCTGGAAGGCCTGCGTCACCGGAATTTGCCGCTGTTCAGTGTGCAGTATCATCCGGAAGCCGCGCCCGGGCCGCACGATTCGCACTATCTGTTCAAGGAGTTCACGAAGATGATGGAGGAGTGGAAGGGATGAAGCACGCAGGAATGGCGCCTGTATGCTGGCTGCTTCTTGTCGGATTTCCCACTGCGCAAGTTCTTACGCTTTACCCGGGGTCGGACAAGATCACAAAATCCTCCAGAAACGTTGCGATTAATGTGATTGCTGAGCGGAAGCCGCTGAAGGACGTAAAAGTGGAATTCTGCCAGATTCCACAGAACGAAACCTGTCTCTCCAGCGTTACAGGCGACGATGGCAAATCAGCTTTTTTACCACTGCGGCCGGGAAACTATTCTCTACACGCGACGACCAAGAATGGCGTAATCGCGACCGAGTTGAAGTTTCATACCTCGCAGAGCAGTAAAGCAAATCAATTCACGGTGGACATGACTGGGGAGATTCGCTTCGCCGTCCAGTTGATAACATACGGCGAGGGATTTCCGATAGAAAGTCACCTTCAGCGGTTTCAAGGCTTCACGCAAGATCATGCGGGATCAGCTGTACCGGAAGCATACATCCGAGTGGTGCGCAAAGCGGACAAGGAAGGCGAAAACCCAATCCTTCTGCACTCTGACCGGGACGGGTACTTCTCGGCTCACCTGGAAGATGGATTCTACATCGCATTTTTTCGAAGAGCCGGCTTCGTTACTCAGACGGTTGCATTTGAGATCACTGCCCAAGGGGAAGAGAAGAATATGACAGTCCAGTTGACGCATATCGCGGACCTTTTGCCGTATTGAGATTGTGAGCAGACGAACTGATGCCCAAGCGCACTGACATCTCGAAGATTCTGATCCTCGGCTCCGGGCCCATCGTCATCGGACAGTCGGCGGAGTTCGATTACTCCGGTACGCAAGCTTGCAAGGCGCTCAAGTCCGAGGGCTACCAGGTAGTGCTGGCGAACTCCAATCCGGCGACGATCATGACCGACCCGGAGTTCGCCGACCGTACCTACATTGAGCCGCTCACACTCGAATATCTGGAAGAAATCATCCGCATCGAGCGCGAAATGGCGCCGGGCACGGGGTTTGCCGTGCTACCGACGGTCGGAGGGCAGACTGCGCTCAATCTGGCCATCGAGCTCTCTGACGGCGGCGTGCTCGAAAAATACGATGTCAGCCTGATCGGAGCGAACGTCGAGGCCATCAAGAAAGCTGAAGACCGTCTCGTATTCAAAGATGCTATGCAGCGCATCGGGCTCGACGTGCCGAAGTCGGCGCTGGTCAACAACACCAAGGACGGGATCGAGTTTGCCGGCAAGATCGGTTTTCCCGTGATTGTGCGTCCTTCATTCACCCTGGGCGGCACCGGTGGCGGCATTGCTTACAACCGCGAGGAGTTGACCGAAGTGCTCGCCCGAGGGCTCGATCTTTCTCCCGTGCACGAAGCGCTGATTGAAGAATCGGTGCTGGGATGGAAGGAATTCGAGCTTGAAGTGATGCGCGATACCAAAGACAACGTCATCATCATCTGCTCGATCGAAAACTTTGACCCCATGGGCGTGCACACCGGCGACTCGATTACGGTCGCGCCGGCACAGACGCTCACTGACCGCGAGTATCAAGCCATGCGCGACGCGGCGATTGCCGTGATCCGCGAGATCGGCGTCGACACCGGCGGATCGAACATTCAGTTCGGAGTGAATGCGGAAACCGGGCGCATGGTGGTGATCGAGATGAATCCGCGCGTGTCGCGGTCTTCAGCGTTAGCCTCGAAAGCCACGGGATTTCCGATTGCGAAGATCGCCGCGAAACTGGCCATCGGCTACACGCTCGACGAGATTCCCAACGACATCACACGCAAGACCCCCGCATGCTTCGAGCCGACGCTCGATTACGTCGTCGTCAAAATTCCGAAATGGCAGTTCGAGAAATTTCCCGGCGCCGACGACACGCTCGGCCCGCAGATGAAATCAGTCGGCGAAGTGATGGCGATCGGCCGCACCTTCAAAGAAGCGCTGATGAAGGGTATCCGTTCGCTCGATACCGGAAAACGAGTCGGCGGCGGGAAGATCGAGCCCAAGATTCTGACGCAACGGCTGGTGACGCCGCATCCCGAGCGGCTGGCATACGTGCAGTACGCGCTACGCCAGGGGCACACGGTCAAGCAACTCGCCAAGATGACTTCGATGGATCCGTGGTTCCTCTACCAGCTCAAGGAAATTAACGACCAGCAACTTGAGCTGGAAAAGCATCCGATGGAGTCAATCCCGACCGAGGTGTTACGCGAGTCGAAGCGCATGGGATTCTCCGACGGCCGGCTGGCCGCGGCATGGAGACTGGAAGGGCAGGAGAAAGTCCGACACCTGCGCCGGACGCACGGTGTGCTGCCGGTCTACAAGCGCGTCGACACCTGCGCCGCCGAATTCGAAAGCTTCACTCCCTATCTTTACTCGACGTACGAAGACGAAGATGAAGCCGCGCCCACCGGCAAAAAGAAAGTGATCATCCTCGGCAGCGGCCCGAACCGCATCGGGCAGGGAATTGAGTTCGATTACTGCTGCTGCCACGCTTCGTTTGCGCTGCACGACGACGGCTACGAGACGATCATGATCAACTGCAATCCCGAAACCGTCTCGACCGACTACGACACCAGCGACCGCCTCTATTTCGAGCCGTTGACCTTCGAGGACGTGTGGGCGATCTATCAGCACGAAACTTCGAAGGGCGCCGACGTCGGCGTGATCGTGCAGTTCGGCGGGCAGACGCCGCTCAACCTGGCGTTGCCGCTGAAGGCTGCGGGCGTGAAGGTGATCGGGACCTCTCCCGAATCGATCGATCTGGCGGAAGACCGGAAACACTTCAACAAGCTGCTCGAAGAATTGCAGATCCCGCAGGCGCCCGGCGTGATGGCGACCTCGATCGAACAGGCTGTTGAGGGAGCGAAGCGCATTGGCTATCCCGTGCTGGTGCGGCCATCGTATGTGCTGGGCGGGCGCGCCATGGTGATCGCCTACGACGAAGAATCTGTGGTGCGCTACATGAAAGAAGCGGTCGAGTACTCGCACGACCGCCCGGTACTGATCGACCGCTTCCTCGAAGACGCGATTGAAGTGGATGTCGATGCGTTGTCCGACGGCGAAGACGTCGTCATCGGCGGAATCATGCAGCACATCGAAGAGGCCGGTATTCATTCCGGCGACTCCTCGTGCGTGCTGCCCGCCGTCGATATCCCGCAGCCCCTGCTCGACCGCATGCGCGACTACACCTTTAAGCTGGCGCGGGCGCTGAAGGTCATCGGGCTGATGAATATTCAGTTCGCCATCCCGCGCGGAAACGGCGGCAGTGGCAACGGCAGCGAGGGCGGCAAGGTCTATGTCCTGGAAGTGAATCCGCGCGCCTCGCGCACCGTGCCGTTCGTCTCGAAGGCCACGGGCGTTCCCATGGCAAAGATCGCAGCGCGCCTCATGACCGGCCGGAAGCTGCGCGAGTTCCTCCCGGAATATATCGAGCGCCGCGCCGATCTCGATACCGGAGCCTGCTACTACGTGAAATCGCCGGTATTTCCCTGGAGCAAGTTTCCGGGCGTGGACACGGTGCTGGGGCCGGAGATGAAATCCACCGGCGAAGTCATGGGAGTGGCCGACAATTTTGGCGAGGCCTTCGCCAAAGCGCAGTTGGCGGCTGGACAGAAGTTGCCGACCAAGGGCGCCGTGTTCCTCAGCGTGACCGACCACGACAAGCGCCAGGTGGCGCCGGTCGCGCGCAAGTTTGTCAACATGGGGTTCAAGCTGGTGGCGACGGCCGGCACCGCCGACGTGATCGAAGAAGCAGGCATGAATGTAGAGCGGGTCTACAAGGTGAAAGAAGGCAGGCCCAACGTGGTCGACTTCATCAAAGGCCAGCGCATCCAGTTGATTGTCAACACGCCGACCGGGCTCGAGCCGTGGTTCGACGAGAAGGCGATCCGCCGCGCGGCCGTAACTGCACGCATTCCCACGATCACAACGCTGGCTGCGGCTCGCGCAGCGGCCGAGGGAATCGCCGCGCTCCAGCGCGGCGAAGTGAATGTGAAGGCTCTGCAGCATTTACACGCAGAGCGGCATACTACTCGTACTCTGTCATCCTGAGCGAAGCGAAGGACCTCCGCACTCTGCTGGCAGCACCTCGCCGCTGGCAAACTGCATAGGTCCTTCGCTTCGCTCAGGATGACAAGCAACCCGGTGGAACTGGTAAGCTGAAAGCCGGCTGCTAAAGGTGAGGCCTCCCATGCTCCTTCACGGCATTCTTCCTCCTATCACTACCCCGTTCTATCCCGACGGCAATGTGTACTTCAAAAAGCTCGCAGCCAACGTCGAGCGCTACTCGCGGACTCCGGCATCCGGAATTGTCGTGCTGGGTTCGACGGGCGAGGCCATCCTGCTCTCTGACCAGGAGCGGCGTGACGTGCTCAAGTGTGCGCGCCAGGCCGCTGCTTCCAACAAGGTGCTCATTGCGGGAACAGGAATCGAGTCGGCGGTCGAGACGCTGCGCCTCACCGAATACGCCGCCGAACTTGGCTACGATGTGGCCATGGTGCGCACGCCGCACTATTACAAGAAGCAGATGTTGCCGGAGAACATGCTGGCGTTCTACCGGACGGTGGCCGACCGTTCGCCGTTGCCGGTCATCATCTACAACTTTCCGCAGGCCACCGGGTACGACATGCCCGCTGAAGTGGTGATCGAACTGGCCGATCATCCTAATCTGATCGGCATCAAGGAGTCGAGCGGCGACGTGGAGAAGGTTCGCAAGATGGTCGAAGGCACACGCCACATCCGGCGCAGCGCCACCGTTACCGAGACTTTCGAGGCAGTCACACCGCGCATGCTGGCAGCGGCCGCTGCACCTGGCGAGGGCGGGGAGTTGGTGCCAGTGGGCGCGCTGTTGGGAGCACCGGAGGCAAAACCCTCCTCGTCCGCGGTGTCGGCCGTCGGCAAGCTTAAGACTCGGCAGAAAGAAGTCGGCTTCCAGATCCTCGTGGGCGCGGCGCAGAAGCTGCACCCCTCGCTCGACGCCGGAGCGGTGGGGGCAATCCTGGCTTTCGCCTGTCCCGCTCCAACCGCGTGCTATGAAATCTACGCCGCCTGGAAAGAGGGCGACGCTGACCTCGCGCGCCTGAAGCAGGAGCGCATCGCCAAAGCCGCGCAGCGCGTAGTGGGCGATCTGGGAGTTCCGGGCGTGAAGCACGGCATGGATTTCAATGGCTACTACGGAGGTCCGTCGCGCCTGCCGTTCCTGCCGCTGACCGCGGATTTGAAGGCCGAGATCGAGAGCCTGCTGGCCGACATCAGGAACTGAAGGCGGCAAGTGGAAGCCATCTCACAACTTGCAGCCCTCTTGTGATTGCAATCACACCGCGCTATACTGAATTCGAACGAACGTTCGAATGATGGCAGGATGGCCACCCCTTTAACCGCAGCCCGAGTTGGTTCCCAGCCACGCGCCGCGGCCTCCGCCAGCCGCTATGACCGGCGCCTGGCCGAAATCCTGACGCATGCCACTGAAGTCTTCTGCAAAAAGGGATACGAGGGCGCTTCCATGCGCGATCTGTCGCGCGAGAGCGGCATGTCGCTGGCCGGGCTGTATTACTACTTCGAGTCCAAAGAGCGGCTGCTGTTTCTGATCCAGAAGCACACCTTCTCGACCATCGTGCAAAGGCTCAAGACGCGGCTGGAGGGCGTGAACGACCCAGAAGAGCGCATCCGGATCTTCATCCTCAATCATCTGGAATACTTTTTGGCCAACCAGGCTGCCATGAAGGTGCTCTCGCACGAGGCCGAGGCGCTGAAGAATAGTTTTGCCGCCGAGGTTGCAGCCATCAAACGCGAGTACTATCGCATCTGCGTGGGGCTGCTCGACGACCTCAAGCGCGAGCGCGGCCAGCAGTTTTCCACGCGCATTGCCGTGCTCAGCCTGTTCGGCATGATGAACTGGATCTACACCTGGCACAACCCGCGCGTGGATGCCGACGCCGCTTCAATTGCCAGCGCGATGGGCGATCTTTTTCTGCGCGGGGTCATGACAGAAACAAAAATTCGGAAAGAGCGATGAGGAACCTGGGCAAACAGTTCGATTTCTGACACTTCACGATCAAGGAGTCACGCAATGGCAACTACGCTACAGCCGGTCACGGGTGAAACCACCAAGCAACTCATCAACTACCGCACTGACGGCGGCGTCGCGGTGATCGAGATGTGCGATCCCCCCGCCAATACCTATACCTACGAAATGAACCGGCAGCTCGACGAAGCCATCCTTAAGGCGCGCATGGATAACGACGTCTACGTGATTCTGCTGACCGGCGCGGGCGACAAGTTCTTTTCCGCGGGCGCGAACATCAAAATGCTTTCGACCGTCGATCCGACCTTCAAATATTACTTCTGCCTGCACGCCAACGAAATGCTCTTGCGCCTGGAGCACACGCCGAAGCTCGTGATTGCAGCGATCAACGGCCACTGCGTGGGCGGCGGACTTGAAATCGCCATGGCCGCCGACATCCGCATCGCCCGCAAAGACGCGGGCAAGGTGGGTTTGCCAGAAGTGAACCTCGGCGTTCTGCCCGGCACCGGCGGCACGCAGCGGCTCTCGCGCATGGTGGGCAAGAGCAAAGCGATCGAGCTGATGGTCACCGGCAATACCTACTCGTTCGAAGAGGCGCTGGAGATGGGCATGGTCAACGACATTTTCGAGCGCGAGGGCTTCATGGACAACATCATGGAGTACGCCCGCCAGTTCTGCCCGCCTAACAAGGCGTCGAAGGCCGTAGGCCGCATCAAGCGCGCGGTACAGACCGGATGGGAGATTCCGCTGGAGTCCGCATTGGCCCTGGAACGCGAGAATCAGCAACTGCTGTTCCAGAGCGAAGATGCCAAGGAAGGCCTGGCTGCGTACGTGGAAAAGCGCCCGGCAAACTTCAAGGCGAAATAGGTCATGTAGGGACGGACGCATTCCTCCGTCCCCGCCGAGCTCAGCTCGGCTGAACTTGGAGACCAGATGCTAGCAGCAAGCAAAGTCGGCCTGAAACCCGGCCGCCTCCTCATCGACGGCCAATGGGTCGATGGCGCGAAGTCATTCGACACCATCAATCCAGCCACGGGCGAAGTGTTGACGCAAATCGCCGCCGGCTCCAGCGAAGATGTCGACCGTGCCGTCGCCGCCGCCCGCCGCGCTTTCGAAGACCGCAATGGCGCCTGGCGCAAGCTCTCGGCCAGCGAGCGCGGCCGGCTCATCTGGAAGCTTGCCGACTTGCTCGAAAAGAATATCGACGAGTTCGCCGAACTCGAAACCCTCGACAACGGCAAGCCCATCTTCGAGTCACGCTACGTCGATATGCCCATGGTCGTCGACGTCCTGCGCTATTACGCCGGACTGGCCACGAAAATACACGGCGAAACCGTCAACACGTTCGAGACCGCGTTCACCTACACGCTGCGCGAACCCGTGGGCGTCGTGGGCATGATCGTGCCGTGGAACTTCCCGCTGCTGCTGGCCTCCTGGAAGCTGGGTCCGGCGCTGGCTTGCGGCAATACGGTTGTGTGGAAACCCGCCAGCCAGACCTCGCTGACTACCCTGCGCTTCGGCGAATTGGCGGTCGAGGCAGGCGTTCCGGCTGGCGTCATCAACATCGTGACCGGGCCGGGCGCGGTCGGCAGGGCCATGGTCCAGCATCCGGGCATCGACAAGATTGCGTTCACCGGCTCGACCGAGGTTGGCAAAGAGATCATGCGCAGCGGGGCCGACACTCTGAAGCGCATCACGCTGGAGCTTGGCGGCAAGTCGCCGAATATCGTTTTTGCCGACTCCGATATTGACAGCGCGGTGAAGGGCGCAATCAACGGCATTTTCTACGGCAAAGGCGAGGTCTGCAACGCGGGCTCGCGCCTGTTTGTCGAAAGCAAAGTGCAGGATGAGTTCCTGGACAAACTCGCAGCGCGCGCGGCCAAGATGCGTCCGGCCGATCCGCTCGACCCCAAAACCCGCATGGGCGCCATTGTCAGCCAGGAGCAGATGAACACCGTCCTCGGCTACATCGAGGCCGGCAAGAACGAGGGCGCGAAGCTGGTGGCCGGCGGAAACCGCGTCAGCGTGGACGGCGGCAAGGGCTATTTCATCGAGCCCACAATCTTCCGTGACGTCCGCAACGACATGAAGATCGCGCGCGAAGAGATTTTTGGTCCGGTGCTGGCCACGCTGAGCTTTGACGATCTCGACCAGGTGATCGAGCTCGCCAATCAGAACGAATATGGCCTCGCCTCCGCCGTCTGGACGCGCGACGTTAGAAAGGCGCATATCGTTTCGCGCCGGCTGAAGGCGGGAACGGTATGGATCAACACCTACGGCCTGATGGACGCATCGCTGCCCTTCGGCGGATACAAGAGTTCCGGCTTCGGCCGGGAACTCGGAGCCCGCGCGATGGAACATTACACGGAATTGAAAACAGTTTGGCTGAATATGAGTTAACGAAAACCGGGGCGGCCACAATCGCGAAAGATGCGCGGGCGGCAAGAGCGGGAAGGGCACGGCTTCAGCCGTGCCGTAAGAAATCGCAATGGCTGGGGCTTTAGCCCCTGAGGTAAATCATGCCGGGAAAAGTAGCAAAAATCGGAACCTTCAGTGATTGGGTTGGCCTGTTCAACGACTGGCGCAAAGAAATCGGCGTCAACACCGACGACATCGAAGCCTTTCACTTCGACACGCTCTACGGCGCCATCGACACGGAGGAGATCGAATTCGGTTCCTACAAGGGCCGCCGCAAGTGGGAGAACCTGCGCCAGATTCCCACCCAGCAGATGCGCGACGCGCTCATGAACATGATCGTCTATCAGGGCGACACCGAGTTCGCCAGCGTGGAGCAGCAGCGCAACCTGTTCGAGATGGCGCCCACGGACTGGGATCGCCGTGCCATCACCCGCGTCATGATCGAAGAAATGCGCCACGGGTGGCAGATGTGCGCTCTGCTGATCGATCATTTCGGTTACTCCGGCAAAGTTGAGGCGCAGAAGATGCTGGAGCGGCGGGCGTTCGAGAACAAGCGGCTGTTGGGCGCCTTCAACGTCGATGTCGACAACTGGATGGACTTTTTCACTTATACGGATTTCGTTGACCGCGACGGCAAGTTCCAGCTGCAGATGCTGAAATATTCCGCCTTCGCGCCGCTCGGCCGCTCCATGTCGTACATGCTGCGGGAAGAGGCCTTCCACATGGGCACGGGCAACGACGGACTGCGGCGCATTGTCGAAGCGGGTGTGATTCCCGGCTGGCTGATCCAGAAGTATCTCAACAAGTGGATTTCCAGCTCCTACGACCTGTTCGGCACCGATCACTCTTCGTCGGCGCACTGGGCCTACGTCTGGGGCGTCAAGGGCCGGTATGACGAGCCCAAGAACGACCACGCTCCCGATCTCGACGATCTCAACGACTACAACCGTCACCTGTATCACGATGAGGTTGCTGGCCTGATCGAACGTTTCAATACGGCGCTGAAGCCGGGCGAGCCGAAACTCTACGCGCCCGACATCAAGTTCAACCGCGCCATCGGCAAATATGCCGGGCAAAAGTTCCACGCGCAAACCGGCGAACCGCTCGACGACCGGGCCTACGAAGAGCACCTGAAGGAATACATGCCTTCGGCCGAAGACAAGAAGCTTCTGCTGGAGATCATCGCGAACGAGAAAAAATGGATCGCGGAAAAGACCGGGGCACGCGATCCGCTGGCGAGCATCGGAGAAGTGCGCAAGTCGGCGATCAACTTGTAGGTCGGGTCCTTTTCGCAGACGCGGCAGAGGCACGGAGGAATCATGGAATCCGTTGCAGCGACAATGAGCCGGCTCATGCTCGAAATAGCCGCGCCGGTGGCTCGGATCACATTGCGCCACCCGCCGCGCAACGTCATCGATGTACCCATGATGGACGAACTGATCCTGGCCTTCGAGGAAATCGATGCGCGGCCGGAGATATCGGCGATCGTCCTCAGCGGTGACAGCAAGACCTTCTCTGCGGGCGTGGACGTGGCCGCGCATACTCCCGACAAAGTCGCCGGCATGCTTACCAGGTTCCACGCCGTCATTCGTGGCTTCCTCGCGACGTCCAAGGTCACGATTGCGGCAGTGCATGGGCACTGCCTGGGCGGTGGAGCGGAGCTGGCTATGGTGTGCGACATCGTCTACACCACCCGGCTTTCGCAGTGGGGATTTCCTGAGATCAAGCTGGGTTGCTATCCGCCGGTGGCCTGTACCGCGCTGGCCGCGCTGGTGGGGCAGAAGCACGCGGCGGAGTTGATTCTCACCGGGCGCACCATCAGCGGCGAAGAAGCGGAGCAGATCGGTCTGGTAGCGCGCGCGGTGGGCGAAAGCGATTTGGGTCTGGTCGTGGATGAGTGCGTCGGGCGATTGGGCAGAAGGAGTCCGGCCGCGCTGGCTCTCGCCAAGAAAGCCTCGTACGCGTGGGATGCCATGCACTTCGATAAAGGCCTGGCGCGCGCCGAGAAGATCTATCTCGAAGAGCTGATGAAGACGGAAGATGCGCGTGAGGGCATTCGGGCGTTCATGGAAAAGCGCGAGCCGAAGTGGACGGGGAAGTGAGAGCTAAAGCCCGATCAAGACAAGTTTTGAAAGGGCGCAGCCTCAGCCGCACTGCAAGACTTGGTTTTGGGTGGCGCAGCGCTTCAGCGCTGCGACAGCGGGCTTAATGTCAATGCCGGCTTTAGCCACTGAGGGGCTTGTCGAATTGATGGACTACGAAATCACTCCCGAAGAGGTGAAAGCGAAACTCGATCAGCGCCAGCCGTTCACGCTGCTCGATGTTCGCGAGTCATGGGAGTTCGAGACGTCGCGCATCGAGGGCGCGAAGCTGATGCCGATGGGAGACGTGCCCACGCGCGCGCATCAGGAACTGGACCCGGAAGATCACGTGGTCGTGGTCTGCCACCACGGCGTGCGCTCGATGAACGTGACCGTCTGGCTGCGCCAGCAGGGATTCGAGAAGGCACAATCCATGCGCGGCGGCATCGATGCCTGGTCGCGGCGCGTGGACGGAAAAGTGCCGGTGTATTGAAGCTGTCAGCCGTCAGCTATCAGCTGTCAGAAAGGGCCTTAGCTGATGGCTAAAAGCTGAGAGCTGAGAGCTGCAAATGAAAAAAGAACTCATCTCGCTCCGCGTCAACGGCCGCACCCACGAGCTCGCGATCGAGCCCAGTGCACTGCTGCTTGACGTGCTGCGGCAGGACTTGCAGATGACCGGCTCCAAGCGCGGCTGTGATGATTCTTCGTGCGGCGCTTGCACCGTGCTGGTCGATGGTGTGGCGATGATGTCGTGCACCATGCTGGCTGCCAGCTGCGAAGGGCAGGAGATCACAACAGTCGAAGGGGTAAGCGAACACGGCAGCCTGGCGGCGATCCAGAAAGCTTACGGCGATTGGGGCGGAGCGCAGTGCGGCTACTGCACTCCGGGATTCATCATGACGGTCAAGTCGCTCCTGGCCGAGAATCCTGATCCATCCGAGGCCGATGTCCGCGCCGCGCTCAGCAGCAATCTGTGCCGCTGCACCGGCTATAACCAGATGTACGAGGCGATTCGGTCAGCAATCGCGGCGGAGCAGAAAATGTAGCGCCGCCGTCCCGGCGGCTGTCGTGGCGGCGTCTCGCCGCCACCGCGAGGGCGAGACGCCCTCGCGACAGCCGGCAGGATGCCGGCGCTACGAAAACAATTTATGACTGACTTCTCCATTATCGGCAAGCCCACCGCGATGATCGACGCTGCCGAAAAGACGACCGGCGCCGGCAAATACACCGACGACCTCAGCCTGCCCGGCATGCTGATCGGAAAGATTCTGCATTCGCCCTATCCGCACGCGCGCATCAGGCACATCGACACCAGCCGCGCCGAGCAAGTCGAAGGCATCGTCGCGGTCGCTGTCGGCACGGACGCGCCCAATCCCTTCGGCATTTTGCCCGTTGGCCACGACGAGCACGCGCTCGCCCTCGACAAGGTCCGTTATGTCGGCGACAACGTGGCCTGCGTCGTCGCCATTTCCGAAGCCATCGCGGAAAAAGCGCTGGAACTGATCGACGTTGACTACGAACTCCTGCCTGCCTACTTCGACCCCGAAGAGTCGATGAAGGCGCAGAGCGATCTCATCCACGACAACAAGCCGAACAATATCGAGAAGGATTACCACCACGTCTTCGGCGATCCCGACCATGGTTTTGCCGACGCCGACCACGTTGCCGAAGCCCGCTTCATCGCCAACGAAGTCACGCACGCGGCCATGGAACCGCACTCCACGCTCGCGTCCTTCGAACTCGATCCTCACACCGGCAAGCTCGGCCGCCTGACTGTCTGGTCCTCGACCCAGGTGCCGTACTACCTGCAGCACAAGCTTTCGCTCGTGCTCGAAATGCCCATGCAGCAGATTCGCGTGATCAAGCCGCTGGTGGGCGGCGGCTTCGGCGGCAAGAGTGAAGTCATTCCTCTGGAGATCATTGCCGCGATTGCCGCACGCAAGGCCAAGGCCCCGGTCAAAATCACGTATACGCGCGAAGAAGTGTTCTGGGCGCATCGCGGGCGGCCGCGCACCATCATCGAACTGAAGACCGGCGTCAAGAACGACGGCCGCATCACCGCCGTCAAAGCTCGCGTGGTGCAGGACGGCGGTGGCTACTGCTCCTACGGCGTGGTCACGATTCTTTATTCCGGAGCGCTCCTGGGCGCGCTCTACGACATCCCCAACATTCAATATGACGGCTACCGCGTGCTCACCAACAAGCCCGCCTGCGGAGCCATGCGCGGTCACGGCACGGTGAACGTGCGCTTCGCCTTCGAGTCGCAACTGGACGAACTCGCAGCAACAATCGGCATGGACCCCGCCGACATTCGCCAGCGCAATCTGCTGCAGCCGCCCTGCATCACCGTGAACGGCCTGCGGGTTCAGAGCTACGGCCTGCCGGAGTGCATCGAGAAGACGGTCGAGCGATCGGGATGGAACGAGCGCAGGGGCAAACTGCCCAAGGGACGCGGCCTCGGCATGGCCTGCAGCCACTACGTGAGCGGCGCGGCCAATTCGATTATTCGCTCTGACATGCCGCACTCGACCGTGAACATCAAAATCGACCGCGACGGCGGCGTGGTGGTTTACACCGGCGCCAGCGAAATCGGCCAGGGCTCCGACACCATGACGGCGCAGATCGCGGCCGAGGCTTTGGGCTGTTCACTCTCTCGCGTGAGAGTGATCGCCGCCGACACCGACCTGACGCCCATCGACATTGGCTCGTATTCCAGCCGGGTGACCTTCATGGCAGGCAACGCAACGCTGCGCGCGGCCGAAGAAGTGAAAAAGCTGATTGCCGCCGCAGCCGCAAAAAAGATGAACTGCGCCTCCGAGCAGCTGGTTTTCCGCGAAGACACCGTGAGCAGAAAAAATGGCCATGTAGGGGCGGACGCCCTCGTCCGCCCAGCCGAGCCAAGCTCGGCCGCCTCCGTCTCTGGCCACGTCGAAGGCCAGATTCTGCGCGGCTCACTGCAGCAGAAGCGCAAAGACGAAGGCCCGAAAGATCAGATGACCTTCGAAGAAGCCGTCGTCGCCGCGATCGATTTTCACGGTGCGCTCACCGGCACCGGCTCCTACGCCCCGCCGCCGGAAGCCCGAGGCGGCAAGCACAAAGGCGCCGGCGTAGGGCCGTCGCCCGCGTATTCCTATTCCGCGCAGGTCGCCGAAGTCAGCGTCGACGAAGAGACCGGCGAAGTCACCGTGCACAAGGTCTGGGCGGCACACGACTGCGGACGCGCTCTGAACCCGGTTTCGGTCGAAGGCCAGATTATCGGCTCAGTTTGGATGGGCGTGGGCCAGGCGCTCACCGAAGAAATGGTCTGGAAAGACGGCATGCTGATGAATCCCGGCCTGCTCGAATATCGCAGCCCGTCGGCCGTCGAGTCGCCTGAGGTCGAACCGATCATCGTCGAGAGCATCGACCCCGAAGGCCCGTTCGGCGCCAAGGAGTGCAGCGAGGGATCTCTGGCCGCGACGATTCCGGCGATTGCCAACGCCATCTATGACGCAGTTGGTGTGCGGTTGCACGAATCGCCGTTTACGCCCGAGCGCGTGCTGGCCGCCCTGCGCGCCAAGAAGAACGCGAAAGCGTTGAATCTGACCGAAGGCGTTGACCCGGTTTCCCCCGCGCGTTTCCGCGAGCACGGTGGATCGCTTTGCTTCAAAGGCAAGGGACCGGCGCGCCACGCGCTCGATCCGGCGCGCCACGAAATCTCAGCGGGAGGCGCAGATTGAGCCTTCCTCAATTCAAGCTGCTGCGTCCGCGCACCATCGACGAAGCACTCGGATTCCTCGCCCAGTATACGTCCAGTGTTGGCACAGACCGTGTGGGGACGGACGCATTCGTCCGTCCAGCCCGCGCGGAGTTGGCGCGGGCAACTGAGCCGGCGCATCCCGTGTCGTCCAACGTGCGTGTGATCGCCGGGGGCACAGACCTCATTCCCTCCATGCGGCAAAAGCTCTTCGAGCCGCAATACGTCCTCGACCTGCGCGGAATCTCTGCCTTGCGCGGTATCAAACAGCTGCCCGACGGCGGCGCCGAGATCGGCGCACTGACCTCCCTGCGCGACATCGAGCGCTCGCTGTTCTTGCTCCATCACTATCCCGTTCTGAGCGAGGCCGCCGCCACCGTCGCCTCGCCGGTGCTCCGCAATATGGGCACGATCGGTGGCAATATCTGCCTCGACACCCGTTGCCTCTGGTACAACCAGTCGCTCACCTGGCGCAAAGGTTGCGGATTCTGCATCAAGAAAGACGGCGACCTCTGCCACGTCGCGCCCGGCGGCGCCAAGTGCTGGGCGGCGTTTTCAGGGGACACCCCGCCCGCGTTGCTCTGCCTGCAGGCGGAGATCGAGATCGCCAGCGCAGCGGGCGTGCGGCGCGTACCCGTGAGCGATTTTTATACCGGCCTCGGAGAAGATTACCGCAGGCTCCAGCCGAATGAACTCGTCACGCGCGTCTTCCTGCCGGCGTCGTCCGCTGACTACGTGGGTGTCTACCGCAAGCTGCGCGTCCGCGGATCGATCGACTATCCGCTGGCTGGAGTCGCCGTCGTGATGAAGCGGTCGTCAAATGGCAACGGCGCCAGCCACGTAACCGATGCGCGCGTCGGCATCACCGCAGTGAATCCCGCGCCGCTGCTGGTGAAGGGGGCGTCTGAACTGCTGGCAGGAAGAGCGGTCGACGAAGCGCTCGCAGAAGCTGTCGGCGACCTGGCCGCGAAGACTGCGAAGCCATTGACTACGTCCGCCCTGACTCCGGAATACCGGCGCGAGATGATTCGCGTATTTGCGAAAAGAGCAGTGCTGGCGGCGTTTGAAACCGCTGGCCGATGCTAGCTGACAATCCCCTGCGCACTATCAAAGGAGGAGAACGAAAATGGCGAAATATCACATTGCGCAGGTCAACATCGGTCGCATGAGAGGCGCCCTCGAAGATCCCGTAATGGCGGGCTTCGTCGCGCGTCTGGACGAAATCAACGCTCTCGCCGATTGCAGCCCTGGCTTCGTCTGGCGCCTGCAGACGCCGGGAGGCAACGCAACTTACCTGCGGCCGTACGACGACGACCGAATCCTGTTTAACATGTCCGTCTGGGAATCGGTAGATGCGCTCCGAGACTACGTGTACAAGTCCGCTCACGCCGAGCTGATCCGGCAGCGCAAAGACTGGTTCGAGAAGTTCATTGGCGCTTACGTTGGGCTGTGGTGGGTGCCGGTGGGACATCGTCCCAGCGTCGATGAGGCCAAGAAACGCCTCGCTTATCTCGACAAATACGGTCCGACGGAGTTCGCGTTCACTTTCAAAACGATTGTTCAGCCCGACGAGCAATTTCAGCAGGCCATCGACTGGTCGTCGTTTCTGCCGTGTCCGGCGATGTGAATCGCAAAGTTCCTCACGAGTTTCCAAGGCGGGCGGCGCTGTCCGCCGCCCGTATACGCCGTCTGTTATCCTTGCTAGCGCTCAGCCTCAAGCTGGCCGCTGACGTTTGACCCCTGGCTCCTGACTCCTGATGATCACCGACTGCCACATCCACATCCAGCCCATGGAAATGTTCAAGCCCGAGGCGCTGGAGCTGATGAAGCGCAAGCGGTCGAACTTCGACCAGATCGTTGAATTCTGCCGCTCGCCCAAAGCCTTCCTCAAATATATGGACGCGTGCGGCATCGACCGCGCCATGCTGATCAACTACGTCGCTCCCGAGGTGATCGGCTTCACCAGCGGCGTGAACCAGTTCGTCGCCGGCTATGTGAAGGCCGACCCCAGGCGCCTGCTCTCCTGCGGCAGCCTGCACCCGCGGCACACGACCAACGTCCTCGCCGACGTGGAGCAGATCCTGCGGCTCGGTCTCCAAATGATCAAGATTCACCCGCCGCACCAATTGCTTTTTCCCAACGACTACTTAACCGGCGCGAAAGAGCTGGAGATCATCTATCGCGCGGCGGAGGCCAACGGCGTGCCGGTCATGTTCCACACCGGGACCTCGATTTTTCCCGGCGCGCGCAATAAGTATGGCGATCCGATTTACGTCGACGATGTTGCCGTCGATTTTCCCCGGCTGAAGATCCTTCTGGCGCATGGCGGCCGCCCGCTCTGGATGCACACTGCGTTTTTTCTGATTCGACGGCATGCCAACGTCTATCTCGACATCAGCGGCATTCCGCCCAAAACTCTGCTGAAATATTTTCCGCGCCTGGAAGAGATCGCGCACAAAACCCTGTTTGGAACGGACTGGCCCGGACCCGGCGTGCCTGATATCAAGAGGAACCTCGAGGAATTTCGCGCGCTCCCGCTCAGCGCAGCCGTGCAGGAGCAGATCCTGAGCAGGACAGCCCTCAGCATCTGGCCGGCCTGAACTTGCACGGATTCTCCGGCGGGTCATGCCCTCCCGCGCTTGGAAACTTCCACCAGTTTCAGGTATAAACAAAGCAGGTTGTATTTGCCGCGTTGTTTTGTGGGTTCCTACGAGGATCAGCGAGCTTAGGCGAGAGTCGAATGTCCAGCGCAACCACCACACATGCCCCGAAAGGACTTGAGGGCATCGTTGCCACCACATCCAGCATTTGCTACATCGACGGCGACCGCGGCGTTCTGGCCTATCGCGGCATCGACATTCACGAACTTGCCGACCACTCCACCTTTGAAGAAACCTGCTACCTGCTCTGGTTCGGCAAGCTGCCCACGCGCGCCGAACTTCGCGACCTGCACGAGCGCATGGCTGCTGAGCGCAAGTTGGACCCCGCGATAATCAAGTTTCTGCGCGACGCGCCCCGCTCTGCTCTCCCCATGGACGTGCTGCGTACGGCAGTGTCGGCGCTCTCGTTCTACGATCCCGACGACAGGAAGAACGATCATGAGGCGAATGTTGCCAAAGCCATCCGCCTGACCTCGCAGATCGCCATGATCGTGGCAGCCTATGACCGGATTCGCAAAGGCCAGTCTGTGGTCGAGCCCGACCGCTCGCTCTCGCACGCTGCTAACTTTCTCCTCTTGTTGAACGGCAAGCGGCCTTCAACGACCGCGGAGCGCGCCCTCGACATTGCCCTCATTCTTCATGCCGATCACGAGCTCAACGCCTCGACTTTCGCGGCGCGCGTCACTGCCGCCACTCTGTCCGATATGCACTCCGCCATTACTTCTGCCATCGGCGCCCTGAAAGGCCCGCTGCACGGCGGCGCCAACGAAGCCGTGTTTCGCATTCTCGAGACCATCGCCGCCAATGGTGGTGACCCCATCGAGCACATCAAGGGCATGCTGGCGCAGAAAAAGAAAGTTCCCGGCTTTGGCCACCGCGTCTATCACACGGAAGATCCGCGGGCCACGCACCTGCGCGCCATGTCGCGCGATCTCGGCCAGTCGAGTGGCCAACCCAAGTGGTACGACATGTCGGAAAAGATCGAAGCATTCGTGAAGACGGAAAAAAAGCTGAACGCCAACGTGGATTTCTACTCCGCTTCCACCTACCACACGCTGGGCATCGACATGGACCTCTTCACCCCCGTCTTCGCCGTCTCCCGCATCAGCGGCTGGACCGCCCACGTCATCGAGCAGCTCGACGACAACCGCCTGATCCGCCCGCGCGCCGACTATGTCGGGCCGGAATATCCCGCGCGTTACGTGCCCATCGATCAGCGATAAGCCCATGTAGCGACGGCCGCCTCGGCCGTCGAGTCCTGGCACAACCGCCCGCCCGTATTCGGCTAGAATAACCACTGGGTTTTGCATGCGCCGCATTTACCTCGACAACAACGCCACCACCCCGCTTCTGCCCGAAGTGTTCGAGGCCATGCGCCCGTACTTTGCCGAACAATTCGGCAACGCCTCCTCCATCCATCATCATGGGCAGGAGACGCGCGCCGCTGTCGAAAGCGCGCGCGAGTCGGTCGCGGCCTTGCTCGGCTGCCGGGCGTCAGAAATCGTTTTCACCAGCGGCGGAACCGAAGCCGACAATCTAGCCATCGCCGGTCTCATCGCGCCCGGCGATCACGTCATCACATCATCCATCGAGCATCACGCAGTCCTGCTGGCCTGCAAGCACTCGCAGGAAACCGGTTGCGAGGTGACCTATCTCCCGGTGGACGGCCGATGCCTGGTTGACCCTGACGATGTGCGCCGCGCCCTGCGCCCGAATACGCGCCTCATTTCCGTCATGATGGCGAACAACGAGACCGGAGTGCTGCAGCCGGTCGAGGAGATTGGCAGGCTCGCAGCGGAGGCCGGTATCTGTTTCCACACCGATGCCGTTCAGGCCGCAGGAAAAGTTCCGATTGATGTCGCGAAAATCGGTTGCCAGGCGCTTTCTATCTCCGGACACAAGATTCACGGGCCGCAGGGTGTGGGTGCGCTCTATGTGAAGAAAGGAACCCAGATCAGGCCGTTGTTCTACGGCGGACGCCACGAGCGCTCCCGCCGTGCCGGCACGGAGAATGTCCCCGGAATCGTCGGACTGGGCCAGGCCGCACAAATTGCGCGAGAAGGTTTGGCCCGCGGGGACGATAAAAAGATGGCTGCCATGCGCGACCGCCTGCAGCAGGGAATCCTCTCCCAGGTCGACGAAGCCGGCGTGAATGGCGACGGCGCTCCGCGCGTGCCCAACACAACGAACATTCACTTCGACCACATCGAGGGCGAAGCGATGGTGATTGCCATGGACCTGAAGGGCTTGGCTGTCTCCACCGGCGCTGCCTGCTCTTCGGGCGCGATCGAGCCCTCCCACGTGCTGCTGGCCATGGGTTTGCGTCCCGATCAGGCTCGCGCCAGCATCCGCTTCAGTCTGGGCAAACAGACGGTCGCGGAGGATATTGACTTTGCTCGCGCGCTCGTGTCAGAAACGGTAGCGAGGCTGCGGGAGTTGTCGCCCGTCTATAAGAACCAAGCCCTCAATCAACAACACTCCCGATGAAAGCTCTCTACACCTGGACCGCCATCCTCGCCATCGTTTTCGCCTCGGTCGTTGGCGACATCCTGCTGGCCCGCGCCATGAAGCAGGTGGGCGATGTGCACGCTCTTTGGCGCCGGTGCGGCCTCTTTACCATCATCGGACGCACTCTCGCCAATCCCAATTTCTTTTTGGGCGTGACCGCTATGGCTGTGGCTTTCTTCAGCTTGCTGTTCGCGCTGTCCTGGGGCGACGTGAGCCTTGTCGCCCCGGCTGCCGCGTCGCTCACGTTCATCGGCAACGCGTTCGCGGCAAAGATTTTCCTGCACGAGAAAGTGGATCGTCGCCGCTGGATCGCCGCCGCCCTGGTCGCAACTGGCGTCGCTCTCCTGGCCGGCTAGCGCACCCTGAACCCGGGCCGCTAAACAGGGAACAGACAACAGTTGTTGCATCACAGCCCAGACAGGCGCATACTGTCGCGCATCTGGGGGTGCTGCTATGCACAGAATGGCTTTGCTTGTTGTCGTTGCCTTGCTTTCCGTGAGCGCAGGGCATTCCTCTCCACCGGCCGCCGATTGGGCAATCAACGCCACCGCCATTGAAGCCTGCAGTTGCCCGCACTTCTGCATCTGCTACTTCAACGCCCATCCGGCTGGTCACCACGAGAATGGCAAGACTGAACACTTCTGCAAGTTCAACAATGCGTACAAGGTCAATAAGGGACACTACGGCGGCGTCGACTTGACGGGTGCCAAGTTCTGGCTGAGCGGCGATCTGGGTGGCGACTTCTCGCAAGGCCAGATGGAGTCAGCGCTCGTAACCTTCGACAAGGCTACAACTGCCGATCAGCGGCAGGGGCTCGGCGACATCCTGGGGCACGTCTTTCCCGTGAAGTGGAAGACGTTCGACACCGCCGAGGGCAACATCGACACCTGGACTTTCGATAAGGATCAGGCCCACGCTACGCTCAACGGCGGCAAGACGGCTGAGATCAAGCTGAAACGTTTTCAAGGCATGACCGACGAACCCGCAGTGCTGAAGAACGTCAGGTACTGGGGCACGCCGCGCAACGACGGTTTCGTCATGATGCCCAATGAAATCGAAACCTACCGGGAGGGTCCGCACCCTTATGAATTCAAGGGAACCAACGGGTTCATGCTGACCTTCGACATGACCTCGAAGGACCTTCCCGCGGCCAAAGGGTCCTCGATGTACTGAGAATGTCTGTTTCTCCTTCACATGCGCCGGATCTGCCCGGCGCATTTTCCTTTGCGCGAAAGCCGGGGAAAACCAACCGGCTCGCCCGCCCCAAAGGATTCCGATTGCTTTTTGCTGCCCTGCGGGCCTAACATGCGCGTCTGGAGGGCCTTGCGATGATTCCGTACGGCCCAATTCCGAGACATTTTCTGAAGCTCGCCGCGTTGGCGGTTCTGTCCGCGTGTGCTCTTGCCCAGTCTCCACCCAAGTACGATCCCGCCACCGAAACCAAGATGAAGGGCATTGTCGACCAGCTGAAACTCGTCCCTCCCACGGGCGGAAAGCCGGTCGCTTACCTGGTGATGAAGGAGAAGGATTCCAGCGAAGTCTTTCTCTGCCCCAAGAGCTTTCTCGATCAGATGGGAGTCGACTTCAAAGCGGGAGACGAGATTGAAATCGTCGGGTCTAAGGTCAAGCAAGATACCGCGGACTTGATGCTGGCACGCGAGATCACAAAAGGCGGCGATACCCTAACCCTGCGCTTCAAGGATGGCAAGCCCGCCTGGTAGCGATCCACGCTTCTCTTCGCGCCCTTTGCGGTCGTTCTTTGCGATCTTTGCGTTCAAAAGCTTTTTATCGCAAAGTTCGCGAAGAAACGCTGCAAAGAGCGCAAAGAAGACACTAATTCCAGACATCCTGCCATGATCCGCTTCAGTGGGCGATGACCCCGATTGCGAAAAAGATCAAAGGCTCGTGATTTTCGGATTCAGGCAAAGAGCCGCATGAGCCCCGTGGCCGGCAAGTCCGGTGAGAGGAACCGCGGATCCTTGCGCCCGGCCGCGCGCGCCAGCGCCTCGGCCGCCAGATAACCGCTGCGCACGGCGCCTTCCATGGTCGCCGGCCAGCCCGTCGCGGTCCAGTCTCCCGCGAGAAAGACGCGGGGCCAGGTTGTGGTTGCAGTCGGACGATACGCGTCAATCCCGGGACGTGGCGAGTACGTGGCGTTCACTTCCTTGATTACGGTGGACTTCACCAGCGTTGCTTCCCGCGCGGCAGGGAAGAACTCGCGCACCTCGCGGAGCGCCAGATCGACGATTTCAGAGCGGGACTTGTCGATCAGCGTTTTCGACGAGCTGACAACGAGTTCGATATAACTGCCGCAGGACATGCCGCTCGCACCCTCGTTCCGCATCGGCTGCAGCCGCGACTTGTGGAACATCCACTGGATCGTCCGGTCGAGCAACACGGCGTGATCGAGTTCGGAAATCTGCCGGTCGAACCACATATGGATTCCGGTGATCGGCGAGTTCTCGAAATGGCTGATCTTGTCTCGAATCGGCGCGCTTTCCATGGCATCCGGAAGTACGTGGTCCAGAGCATCGAAGGGCAGAGCCAGGACCAGGTAGTCGAACGATTCATTGTCGCCATTCTTCACAACCCGCACCTGCGAAGACTCGCCGGCGAAGCCCTCGATCGGATTGCGGAAATGGATCACGCCGCTGCGCGCGCGAATGTAGTCGCCGGCCGCGTTGTAAAGATCGGTCAGCGGAACCGTTGGCACGCCCATCTCCCGTGCTGGAGGAGACAGCATCGAGGTGCGCACCACCTGTGCCGCCGCTGAAATTGAAATCAGGTCAAGCTCCTCGCTGAGGGCGCTGATCAAAATGGGCCGCCAGAAGCGCTGGACCGCCTGTTTGGTCTGAGCGTGGCGGTCGAGCCATTGCTGGAACGATTCCCCGGTGTCGCGCTGTTCAGTGAGCGTGAGCGGGATCAGAGCGCGTGCAATACTGAGTTTGTCGGCGGCGCTCAAGAACGAAAAGTGCAGAAACGACGGCGCGGTATGCAGCGGCGCCGGAAGAAACGAAGACTTCATCACCGAGGTGCGTCCGCCGGGCTCGATGAACGTCATCTGATCGTACCAGCGGATTTTGTCGGCAACCCCGATTCGTTCATAGAACTCCACCAGGTTCGTACACAGTCGAAACAGCACATGCTGGCAGTTGTCCACCACTTCCCCGGTGCCGGGATGTTCCCAGGACGAAGCTCGGCCACCCAGAAACGGCCGCTTCTCGAACAACGTGACCCGGAAACCAGAGTCGGCAAGCGCGCACGCTGCGGCGAGCCCGGCGAGCCCGCCTCCGGCGATGGCGACAGTAGGTTGAAGTTCAGTGGAGGTCATCAGAGCGAGACTGTACCGGCTCGATGCGGGTGCTCACGTCAGGCGCTTGAGGAAGCCTTTCCCCAGAATGCGCAGCTTTTCCCACGTGCTCAGCGTGACCTTGGTGGTGAAGACATCCCACTGGTTCTCCGCCATCTTCTCGAGCAGCCTCCGGTAGATCGTGACCAGCACCCACAGCGCAGGCTGGCTGTCTTCTGAAATGTAGGGGATGAGTTCCTCGCCGGCAGCGTAGAGCTCGCGGGCGCGATCGGCCTCCAGCGCCAGCAGCGGCCGAAAGCGCGCAGGATCGGGTGCTGCCAGCAACTCCGCGGCGGAGAGGCCGAACTTCACCAGATCCTCTTCCGGAAGATAAACCCGGCCCATGCCGGCGTCTTCTTTGACGTCGCGAATGATGTTGGTCAGCTGAAATGCCAAGCCGCAGCGCTCCGCCAATGGCTCCGCCGCCGGATCGCGGTAGCCGAAGACGTGGATGCAAACCAGCCCCACCACCGACGCTACGCGATAGCAATAGAGCCGCAGGTCTTCGAAAGTCTTGTACTCGACGGTGAGCCCAGGAGTGGCGCTGGCTTGCGCGGCCGCTTCCATCTGCTCCACGTCCATGGCTGTGCCGTGCGCCAGTTCGTCGAGCAGTCCGGCAGGAATCGTGAAGCGGCGCTGAGCGTCGGTGAGCGCCAGCAAGATAGGATCGTCCGTAGGCTGACCCTGCTGCGCGCGATGCAGAGCGTCAAGCCAGGCGTCAAGTGTCTGCCGGCGCTCCGCCAGACTCAACGACGAATCGTCTGCAATGTCGTCGCAGCGGCGCATGAACGCATACACAGCGCACAAGGCCTCGCGCTTCTTGCGCGGCAGGACGAGAAACGCGTAGTAGAAATTCTTGGCGGCAGAGCGCGTGATACCCCGGCAGACCGAATATGCCATGACCAGCTGAGGCGGAGCCGGCGTCCAGGGCGCGACGACCTGCTGCGTGCCGGCGCTCATCTTCGGCTCCCAGTGACCCAATTCTCTGTCACGCACACATGCCGATTCACGCGGATACCCCCTTATTGTTGTGATCGCTACTTGGACTGATCCGCGTCGGTCCGTGGGAATTCGTGGCAAAGAAGTTGGAGGAGAATTTGTGCACAGCGGCGCGAGCGACCAGCGCCAGCTTGCGTGGCTTGGAGATGGCAGGGCGGTTGCCCAGAACCGCGTAGCCTTGACGCACGATCGCCCGAAGAATCTCCTGCCCGCCGCGGCTGAACAGTTCCAGATCGATGGCCAGCTCCCGGTCGACTTTCCGAACCAGCGGCAACCCTCGCCGAAACCAATCATGCGCCCGCTCGACTTCAAAGTTCATCAGGGCGCGGAAGCCCGGGGTGTTTTGCTTGAGGGCGATCTCCTCCTCCCGCACACCGAAGCGGCGCAAGTCTTCGAGCGGAAGATAGATGCGGCCCTTGGCGTAGTCAACGCTGACGTCCTGCCAGAAATTCGCCAATTGCAGAGCCGTACATGTGAAGTCAGAAAGCTGCTGCCGCTCGCTGTCGCGATAGCTGCACAGATAAAGTACGAGATGGCCTACAGGATTGGCAGAGTAGCGGCAGTAAGCCAGCACGTCGTTGAAGGTCTCAAAGCGCGTGACGGTTTGATCCTGGCGGAAGGCGATCAAAAGGTCGGAGAATTCATGTTTGGGAATGTCGAATTGCCGCACCGTCTCGGCCAGCGCTACGAACACCGGATGCTTCGGAGTGCCCTCGTAGCAGGCGTCGAGTTCGCGCTGCCATTGGTCGAGAAGCTCAAGTGAGGCCGCCGCGTCTCCGACCTCATCCCCCAGATCGTCAGAGATCCGGCAATAGGCGTAGACATTGAAAAAATGCTGGCGCAGGCGCCGCGGCAGAAACCAGGTTGCCACCGAGAAATTCTCGTAGTGAGTCCGCGCCAGGCGGGCACAGTATTCTCGCGCCTCAGCCAGCGTAGGAGCAGATTGGGGAATAGCGTAGTCGGCGGGAAGGCGAGACCAGCCAATGGGCGCGGTTTGGGTGGCGAGTTGGGTCACGGGCAATGAAGAACATTGTGGATTCTGGATTGAGGATTGTTGATTGAAACGCATGATCACCACATCCGCCAGACTCTCAATCAACCATCAAAAATCATCAATCAACCATGTTCTTGTCTCAAGTGGCGGATCGATCCGCTCTCAGTGTCCCGGAATGATTGCGGTCTTGATGTCGCTCCCGCGATTCAGCATGGAGCGCAGAACCTGCTGCAGGCGCGACAGCGGCGCCTCCCCGGTGATGTAGTCGGTTGGACGAATCTTCTTGGCCGCGATCAGCCCAAAGGCGCGGCGCACCGTTTCCGGTGTGTGATGGAAGGTGGCCTTCAGTGTGATCTCGGAATAGTGCAGGCGATTGGTGTCCAGCTGCACCTTGGTCCCGCTGGCACAACCTCCGAAGAAGTTCACCGTACCGCCTTTGCGAACCATTTCCACTGTCCACTCCCAGGCTTCGGGCTTGCCGACGGCCTCAATGACCACGTCGCATCCGCGCCGCTGCGGCGACAGCGCGCGTACCGCCTCGACCACATCCGTCACTTTCGTGGTCTGCACGATCTCGTGCGCGCCCATCTGCTTGGCCGCTTCGACCTGCCCGTCACGTTTGACCACGGAAATCACGTTGCAGCCGATGGCCCGCGCCACTTGCACGAACATCAGCCCGATCGGTCCTCCACCCAGAATCGCCACCGTATCCCCGATTTCGACTCCGGTTTCATGCAAGCCGCGCAGCACGCACGCCAATGGCTCGGTCATGGCGGCGTCTTCAAAGCTCACGTTCGCGGGAATCACCAGCATGTTCGCTTCCACGATGCGCCGCGGCACCCGAATGTACTCCGCATACGCGCCGTTATTGAACAGCAGGTCTTCGCAGAGATTTTCCTGATGCTTGGAGCAGTAGAAGCACATCTGGCAGGGGGCGGAGTTCAGCGCCACCACGCGCTGGCCCTTCTTGAAACTGGTCACGCCGGCCCCGACTTCCTCAATCACTCCGGCCAGTTCGTGTCCAAACAGCGCCGGAGGCACGATCATGCGGGCGTGGTAGCCGCGCTGGAACACCTTCAGGTCGGTGCCGCAGGTCAGCGCCACTTGCACCTTGACCAGAACTTCGCCCTCGCCCACGCGAGGGATGGGAACTTTTTCGATCTTGAGATCTTCTTTGCCGTACAGGACGGCGGCCGTCATTTTTCCATTCACAGCAAGTTCCTTCCGCGTTATTGCCGGACCCGTCACCGTCAGGCCCAGGTGCTGCCGGGCTGAATCACGATCTTCATCGACGACGGCTGCGGGTGAGCCGCCAACTCCAGAGCCTCAGTGCTCTGGGCCAGCGGGAAGCGATGGCTTACCAGCCGTTCCAGTTCCATCTCCCGCTGCATCACAAAGCGAATCGACTCCTCCTGCAGGTCCACCGATGCGCTGTAGGAACCCACCAGGGTCTTTTCATCGACGCAGATGGCCGCCGGATCGATGGTGGCTTCCCCATGCTGCGTCTGCGCAAAAAGCAATATCCGTCCCCCGGGGCGGGCCGCATCCATCGCGGTGCGAATCAGGGAGTTGCCGCCGACCGCCAGAATCACGGCATCGGCTCCGCGCCCTTCGGTCAATTCGCGGACCCGCTCAACGACATCGGTCTGCGAAGCATTGATTGTGAGTTCTAACCCGAAACGTGTTCCTATTCTAAGCCTCTCGGCGTACAAATCGGAAGTAATTAACCGGACCCCGGTCCTTTGGGCCAATACGCTCAGTATGATGCCGATGGGTCCCTGTCCGATAGCCAGCACCGTTTCGCCCCGCTTCAAGCGCAAGGCATCAATTCCCTTCATGCAGGTGTTGACCGGCTCCACGAAGCAAGCCTGCTCGTAGGAAACGCCGTCCGGGATGCGGACTGTGCCGTGCTCGACGATCCAGTCCATCACGCGGACATATTCCGCAAAACCTCCGCCCGAGGGCTCGAATCCAGCCGTGCAGCCGACCTTCTTGTAAGTCGCGCATTGGGCAAAGGTCTTGTTCCGGCAATAGAAACACTCGCAGCAGGGAATGTGATGAAAGACCACGACGCGATCGCCGGGACGGTAATCGCGGACTCCACTCCCGACCGCCGCCACTACACCGGCAGTCTCATGTCCAAAAATACGAGGTGCAGAATGGGAACCGGTCGCAATTTTCTTGAGATCGGTGCCGCAAATGCCGCAGGTGTGCACCCGGATGAGCATCTCTCCGGCGCCAATCTGCGGCACCGGCACAGTTTCGAGGCGGATGTCGTTGACTCCGCGATAAACGGCAGCCTGCATGGTAGTGGGAATTGTCGACGGCAGGGCTTCGACCTCGGAGGGTCGGGCTGTGGGCATAGCTCATTCTAGATGATCTTCAGGCGAGTTTGGTGCAGGCGTGGGGGACGCGGGACCGTAAGGATGTTCATCCTGTCACGGTGAGCGCGGGGCCACATGCGGATGGGGTTTTGAGTGCTAACGCCTGTTTACAACAGTTACCATCGTTATCCAAACAACTTTCTCTTCCGGCTTCGAGTTCGGCCTTGTCCAGTATTCTTCAGGAGGAGATAGACTTGTGCGCCATAAGACCGCCGCTATTTGGTCCGCCGTACTAGTTGGGGTGACCGCTGGCATGTTCGCCCTGCCAGCCGTAGTGTGGGCCGTTTTTCTCCCGTCCTTAAAACAGGGTTTGCCTGATCCCATCCCGGGCTATGAGAAAGTCCTTCTTGAGGTCGCGGTCTTCTGCGGCAGCGTCAAATGGATGCTCGCGATCCTCGCATTGCCGATCATAGGGACGCTGCACACCGTTGCCGAATTTATGAGTAACAAGCAGCGCGGGGCGAGAACCGCAACGCCACCCGCGAACAGTCGGCCACCTGCCCTTTGGAATCCCAACGCGGCTGCGGGTTGGAGTCTGCTTTTTACTCCAGCATTCGGAGCGTACCTGCACGCTCGAAACGCGGACGCTATGGGGCGCTATAGTGAGGCCAAAGCCAACAAGGTCTGGTTCTACGTCATAATCGCTTATTGTGGCTTCGCTCTCATACCCATTCCGTTCATCCCCGAGTTCTTTTTCAAGTTGGCTCCTATTGGTCTTCTGTTGGGGTGGTATTTTGGCCTCGGTAAAAATCAGATAACTCATGTCAACGAAACGTGGGGAGATGGTTATGCGCGGAAGCCTTGGGCGAAGCCACTGATCACCGCCCTTTGCTGTTTAGTTGGCACATTCATTGCGCTCACCGTCGCAGCGAAGTTCTTGCTTAGTTTGCACTGAATCAGCGCCCTGACGCTCAGTTGGCGATAAATCGCCATAGCACTCATTGGCCCCGGTCGGCCCAATTCCCAATGAGTGGTAACGCCTGGTTGCAGCGAACGTGGGTCGCTCGCGTCAAGCACGGGAATCAGCCTTCAACTTCGTACAGGCCGACTCCGCATTGTCAGCCCAGGTAAGCGCTTCTGTATCTTCCGGGGCGGTCGCAATCGCGGGTAAAGACGTAGAACGCGTCGGTCTCTATTGTGATCCTCGGTGCCCGGCCGTTCAGTTCTCCGCTGCTGGCGACCAACTCAGCGGCGTCCAAAACCCGATTCCGATATATACTTCCCCGCCGCCCCTTCAGGACTGCCTGAGGAGTGCTGAGGAGCGATCGCTGCCTCCGCTGTGATGACACCCAACGCCACACAAATCGGCGAACACACTCGCCGCATCGTCGGTTTGCGCCTGCTGCCCTTCCTGTTCATTCTGTACATCGTTAACTACGTAGACCGCACGAACTTGGCTTACGCGGCGGTGGGCATGTCGCGCGATCTGGGGTTCAGCGACCATGTGTTTGGGCTGGGCGCGGGAATCTTCTTCATCAGCTACCTCGCATTACAGATTCCGGGCGCGCTGCTGGTGGAGCGCTGGAGCGCTCGCCGCATGATATCGGCCACCATGATTGCCTGGGGCTCCCTCACCGTGCTGACCGGGCTGGTGCACACTCCTCCTCAGCTCTACGTGGCGCGTTTCGTGCTGGGCGCAGCCGAGGCCGGCTTCTTTCCCGGCGTCATCGTGTATTTGAGCCACTGGTTCATTTTCGAAGACCGCGCCAAGGCCACCAGCAACTTCATGGGAGCCATTCCGTTGTCCGCGGTGTTGGGATCACCGCTGGCGGGCTGGATTCTGGGTCGTGCTTGGCAGGGGTTTGCGGGATGGCGCTGGCTGTTTGTGGTCGAGGGAGCCCCGGCGATTCTGCTGGGAGTCGTTGCATTCTTCTTTCTGACCGATTGGCCAAGGGAAGCCGCATGGCTTACCGCCGAGCAGGGGAAATGGCTTGAGCAGAAACTTAAAGAGGAGACACCGCCTTGCACTGCCGCCATCACGGTGTGGCAGGCCATGCGATCGCCGGCGATTGCCTGGATGGCCTCGCTCACCTTCCTTGCCTACATCGGCCAGTACACATTCGTCTTCTGGTTTCCTACCATGCTGAAGCGGCTGACGGGCTTCACCGATATGCGCGTTGGGATGGTGGGCGGTCTGCCATTCGTGGCAGGTTTCCTGGCAATGCAGTTCAATGGCTGGCACTCCGACAAGCACGCGGAGCGACGGTGGCATGCGGCAATACCGCTGTTCGTTGGCGGCATAGCCTATTTCTTCCTCTCCATTCCGGGCCACTCATTTGTGTTCACCATTGGTTGGTTCACGGTCGCGGGCGCTTTGATCTCTTATATCTCCCCCTTTTGGGCGATCCCCACCGAGATCTTCAGCCATGCGGAAGCAGCCACGGCGGTGGGACTGATTAACTCGGTCGGCAGCATCGCGGGATTTGCCGGGCCTTACATCTTCGGCTACATGTACACCAGCACCGGAGCGTCGTTCTCTTGGGGACTGAGGTTTGTGATGGCGGCGGCGCTCATCGCAGGGTTGATGATTCTGCGCATTCCCAAGGCGGCGCCCAGGATCAACGCAGGTCAAATTTTGAAACCTGCCCCGGTCAGCTCTTAACAGGCTCGCCCGGTGGAGTGCCGACGGCCCCCTCGCTGACGCCTGACGCCTGACCCCTGACCCCTGCCTTTCATGCTATGCTGCGCAAAACCTCACATCCCGGGAGGGTCTGTGCTGGTCGAGTTGCGCCTCGAGAACTACGCGGTCATCGATAGCCTGGTGGTCGAGTTCGGCCCGGGGCTGAACCTGCTGACGGGCGAGACCGGCGCGGGGAAGTCGATTCTGGTGGACGCTCTCGCCCTCCTTCTGGGCGACAAGGCCTCCAGCGAGATCGTTCGCACGGGGGCTGAGCGCGCCGTGGTTGCGGCCGTCTTTCAGGCTGAAGGCGCCGCGGAAAAGCAGCTGACCAGAATTCTCGAAGCCAACGGCCTGGACCAATCCGACGACGGCTCGCTCATTCTCCGCCGCGAGATTGCCGCCGGGGGCAAGGGCCGAGTCTTCGTCAACAATCAGCCGGCGACGGTGGCTGTCCTGCGGCAGTTCGCTGCGCACCTCTCCACCATTCACGCCCAAAACGAATCCATCCTCGCCTTCGACGGACCCGCACGATTGGCCTTGCTCGATGCGTTTGCCGGGAGTCAACTGGAGCCGGTTGAGGCAGCCTTCGCGGCGTGGAAGGCGATTCGCACTCGCATCGACGAGCTCGAGCGTGGAGAGCAGGACCGTCTCCGACTCGTCGATCTCTGGACCTTCCAGAAACGTGAAATCGAAGACGCCCACCTCGAGAGCGGGGAAGATGAACGGCTGGAGACGGAGAAGCGCATCCTCGCCAACGCGGAAAAAATCTACAACGCGGCCATGAATGCTTTCGACCTGCTGTACGAAGGCAACGGCTCGACCGCGTCGTCGCTGCGGGCGGCGCAAAAGCAGGTGGAAGAGCTGGCGCGCTACGAACCGAAGTTTCAGGAAGCGCTGGCCGCGCTGGAGGCGGCGCGCATCAGCGTCGAGGATGTCGGTGCCACCGTGCGCGACTACGCCGGAGGCATCCACGCCTCGCCCGAGCATTTGGCCCAGGTCGAGGACCGTCTCGCCCTGCTCGACCGCCTGAAGCGCAAATACGGGCCCACGCTCGACCAGGTCATACAATTCGGGGCAGATGTGGCCCGCAAGCTCTCCGAGGTGGAGAACAAAGACGAAATTCTGCGCCAATTGCGTGCGGAGTTAAGCCAGGCCGCCGAAGAATACCTGCGCGTGGCACGCGCCTTGTCGAAGAGGCGTGCCGATGCGGCGCGCAAGCTGGAGAAGCAGGTCGAGGCTGAGATCAACGACCTGGCCATGAAGTCCACATTCCGCATCGAATTGACGAAATCCGAAGAGGAAGGGAACTGGACTGTCTCTGGAATTGACCAGGTCGCCTACATGATCACGACCAATCCTGGCGAACCTCTGCGGCGGCTGGAACACATCGCTTCGGGCGGCGAACTGTCTCGCGTCATGCTGGCCCTGAAAGCCAGCGTGGAAGCGGGCAAGACCAGTGTGGCGCGGACACTCCTGTCCGCGAAGGCCCGGAGCACCCAGCAGCGCACGCTGGTCTTCGACGAAATCGATACCGGCATCGGCGGCCGCGCCGCCGAAGCGGTGGGCAAGAAGCTGAAAGCGCTGGCCCGGTCAAACCAGGTGCTGTGTGTCACGCACCTGCCCCAGATCGCGACCTTCGCCGACCACCACTACGTTATCGAGAAGCGGCAAGCCGGCGGCCGCACGCGCACCAGCATCCGCGCCGTGACGGGCGAAGAGAGAACAAAAGAAGTCGCCCGCATGCTGAGTGGAGCGCAACTGACCGAGACTTCCCGCAAACACGCCGAGCAATTGATCAAGGCCAATGCGTAACTTGCCGCGAATCTGTCAGGCTGAATCTGTCAGGCTCGACAAGCTTAGTGTCAGAAGATGGCGAACCTGTTGATTCAAAATGCGGCGCGACGCCACAGCCGCGGCTTTGCCTCAGCGCTTGCGCATTTCGGAGCTCTGGGGCTTTTTTTCCTGGCGGTGATCGACAGTTCGCCCCTTCCTACGTTTGCCGGGCCTGACATCCTCACGGCGATCCTCGCGATCAGCCACCGTGGCTCGTGGTACGAATACGTGGCGGCTGCCACGGCGGGCTCGACCTTGGGCGCTTACCTGACATTCCGTCTGGCGCGCAGGGCGGGAGCGGCCTATCTAGAGCGCAAATTCAGGAAAGGCAGGATTTCCGCGTTCCTCGCATTCTTCGAGAAGTCCGGGACCGGAGTTCTGGTTGCGTCAACGGCCATTCCTTTTCCGTTCCCCACCAGCATGTGCTTTGCCGCGGCGGGAGTCTCCGGCTTTTCCACGGGACGTTTTCTCTCCCTGGTTGCGATTTGCCGGGCCGCGCGATATGCCGCCATCGCCCTTATCGCCGATCACTACGGGCGTCACTTCCTTGGCGTTCTGCGCCATCCCGCCGACCATTGGGGATGGCTGCTGCTGTTCTCGATCCTGATCGTGGCCTTAGTAGTCGGCGGTATCTTGATCAATCGGAACTGGCAACCGCAGGCCGGTTCCTGAATGACCACAAAAGTCACGAAGGAACACGAAGGAAAACCTGAAAAATCAATCACTTCGCGTGACTTCGTACCCTTCGTGGTTCCCGAATTTAGGACGTCACCGCTATGCGGCTTGCGTTGACCATCCCGGTACTTTCCAGTAGCTTAGTAGTATCGCCAAAATGGGGATCGTGTACGCTTAACGCACTATTATTCGGCGGATTTTCGCATCAAATTAAGAGGCGGATTCCAGGCTTCCGCTCGGAGAAGTGACTCCATCGGGGGCTATCTTGGGAGCATCTGAAAGGTGGCAAGCGTTTTGACGAAATCAGCGGGAAAGACCCTGCTTTTGCTCAAGCCGCGAGGCTTTTGCGCGGGCGTGGTGCGGGCGATTGACGTTGTGCGCATCGCCTTGGAGGCTTTCGGGCCGCCCATCTACGTGCGCAAAGAGATCGTGCACAACAGCTTCGTGGTCGAGGAACTGCGTGGCAAAGGCGCCATCTTCGTCGACAGCGAAGATGAGGTGCCCAACGGCGAGCGCATCATCTACAGCGCCCATGGAGTTTCCCCCGAAGTGCGGGAACACAGCGCCCGGCGCGGCTTGCGCGTGATCGATGCCACCTGTCCGCTGGTCACCAAGGTGCATGTGGAGGCGGTCAAGTTTGCCAAGGAAGGGTTCTCGCTCATCTTGATCGGTCATCGCGATCACGATGAGGTCATTGGAACCCTGGGCGAGGCTCCCCTGGTGACGCAGGTGGTCGGTTCGCCGGAGCAGGTCGAGGCGCTGACTGTACCCGACCCCAACCGGGTGGCTTATCTGACGCAAACTACGCTGAGCCTCGACGAGACCAAAGACATCATCGCCGCCCTCAAGCAAAAGTTCCCCAACATCAAAGGACCGGCAGCGCAGGACATCTGCTACGCCACCGAGAACCGGCAAGTCGCGGTGAAGCAGGTCGCGTCAGAGGCGGATCTGTTGCTGGTGGTGGGCTCGGAGAACAGCTCGAACTCGAACCGCCTGGTGGAGGTCGCGCGCAACCTGGGCACGAACGCTCACCTCATCGACAGCTGCAACGACATCGAGGCCGAATGGCTGAAAGGCGTGAAGACGATCGCACTGACCGCAGGCGCTTCTGCCCCGGAGCACCTTGTCGAAGAAACGATCGCGTTCCTGCGCCGCAAGGGATTTGACAACCTGCAGGAACTGGAGGTCATGCCGGAAAACGTGCGCTTTGGCCTGCCCCCGGAGATTGTAGAAGCCATCGCAGCGGCGCCGGCCAGCGCGACTGCGGATTGATGCAAGTCATGATTTACCACGGAGACACAGAGACACGGAGCAAGCTGCTTCATGAAGAGTCTGACTGAGCACGTGATTGGCGGCGCTATTGAGGTGCATCGCTCGCTCGGCCCAGGACTTCTGGAGTCTGCATACGAAGAATGCCTTTGTCATGAGCTTCATCTCCGGGAAATCGCTTTTGAGCGACAGGTACTGCTTCCCGTTGAATATAAAGGCGTCAAACTGGATTGCGGTTATCGCCTGGACTTGATTGTAGAGGGTGTATTGATCCTCGAGATTAAATGCCTGGAACATGTTCTTCCAGTCCATGAAGCGCAGCTTCTGACATATTTGAAAATGACCAGAAAGCGAGCTGGCCTGATCCTGAATTTCAACGTGGCGACCTTGTCTCGAGGCGGAATCGTCAGAAAGGTTCTTTAACTCCGTGACTCCGTGTCTCCGTGGTGAAATGGTTCGTAGTGGAGCAGTGAACTGATGGACATCAACTCCCCCGATTCCAACCCGAGAGCCGCATCGTTAGGCTCGAACCCGCAACTTCGCTTTGGAAAAATCGAGGAACTTGCCCGCCGCGTCGGCGCGGCCGTCAGCGCCGCACGCAAGCGCCTGTTTGCCCAGCAGCACGAGGACGGTTACTGGTGCGGCGAACTCGAAGCCGATACCACGCTCGAGTCCGATTACATTCTGCTGCACACGCTGCTCGGAACCGGCAATCCAGAGCGCTTTCAGAAAGCCGCCAACTGGATTCTGCGCCATCAGAACGAGGACGGCGGCTGGAGCATCTACGCCGCAGGGCCCTCAAACATCAGCGCCTCGGTGAAGGCCTACTTCGGCCTGAAGCTGGCGGGATACTCCGCCGACCATCCCGCGCTCGTACACGCGCGCAAAAAGATTCTCGAACTCGGCGGCGTCACCCAAATCAATACCTTCACCAAGATCTATCTCTGCTTCTTTGGGCAATACGACTACGACGCGGTTCCGGCCATCCCTCCGGAAATCGTGCTCTTTCCCAACTGGTTCTGGTTCAACATCTACGAGATTTCTTCGTGGTCACGGGCCATCCTGGTGCCGCTCTCGATCTGCTACGCCAAGAAGCCGTTCAAAAAGATTCCCCGCGAAATGGGTGTTGAGGAGTTGTTCGTTGGCGGCATGCAGAAGTCGCGCATGCACCTGCACTGGGCCAAGAAGCTGATTTCCTGGCGCAACTTCTTCCTGGTGATCGACCGCATGGTCCACTGGTTCGAGCGCGTGCATGTACGCCCACTGCGTTTCATCGCGCTGAAGAGCGCGGAGAAGTGGATGCTGGCGCGCTTTGAAATGAGCGACGGCCTGGGCGCCATCTATCCCTCGATGATGAACGCCATCATCGCACTGCGCTGCCTGGGCTACTCGCTGGACGATCCGCAGGTCATCCGCGCGCTCGATGAATTTGAGAAACTGGGCATCGAAGAGGAAGATACCTTCCGCATGCAGCCCTGCATGTCGCCCGTATGGGATACGGCTTATGCGCTGTTCGCGCTCGGCGAGGCCGGCACGCCAGCCAATGATCGCAGAATGGTGAAGTGCGCCAACTGGATTCTGCAAAAGCAAGTGCGCAACGTCGGCGACTGGAAGGTGAAGAACCGCAAAGGCCAGCCCGGCGGCTGGTATTTCGAGTTCAACAACGAGTTCTATCCCGATGTCGACGACAGCGCCATGGTCTGCCTGGCCTTGAGCCGCGTCGAACATCCCAACGGGCGCTACCAGCGCGAGTCTGTGCAGCGCGCCATCGACTGGATCTTCTCCATGCAGTGCAAGAACGGCGGCTGGGCTTCGTTCGACAAAGACAACGACCGCATGATCTTCCAGTACATCCCGTTCGCCGATCACAACGCCATGCTCGATCCTCCGACCGTCGACATCACAGGGCGCATTCTGGAGATGCTCGCGACCTATGGCTATGACATCAACCATCCGGCAGTGAAGCGGGCCATTCAGTTCGTTCGCAACGAGCAGGAACCCGACGGAAGCTGGTTCGGGCGCTGGGGCGTGAACTACATCTATGGCACGGCGCTGGTGCTGCGCGGTCTGGAAGCCATCGGCATGGACCTGCACGAGCCTTGCATTCAGCAGGGTGCGGAATGGCTGCGCATGGTGCAGAATCCGGACGGCGGCTGGGGGGAGACGGTCGGCTCCTACGATGATCCGACCTTGCGCGGGCAGGGCGACAGCACGCCTTCGCAAACCGCGTGGGCCATCCTCGGCGTGCTCGCCGCCGGCGATACGCGCAGCGACTCGGTCGCGCGCGGCATCGCCTATCTGCTGCGCACGCAGAAAAACGACGGCTCCTGGGATGAGCAGTTCTTCACCGGCACCGGATTTCCCCGCGTGTTCTATCTGAAGTATCACCTCTACCGCGAGTACTTCCCGCTGCTGGCGCTGACTACGTACCAGAAGGTGATGGAGAAGAGCGGAAACGAACTCGTGTAGGGGCGGACGCCTTCGTCCGCCCAGCGAGCGAAGCGAGCCCCCGGACGAATGCGTCCGGGGCCACGTGTTGTTTCCGGCAGATTGGCATTGACAACTTTCCCCGCCCGCTGAATTCTGATAAGCAATGCTAGCCTTCGTCACTGGCGCAACCGGATTCCTCGGCTCCCACATCGCGCGTGTACTTGCCGACCAAGGCGCGGACCTCCGCCTGCTCGTCCGCCCCACCAGCAACCTGAAAAATCTCGAAGGCCTCAAGGCGGACACTGCCACCGGCGATCTGCGCGACCCTGCGTCGCTCGAAAAAGCCATCAAAGGCTGCGAGACCGTTTTTCACGTCGCCGCCGACTACCGGCTCTGGGTGCGGGATCCCGACGAAATGTACCGCTCCAACGTCGAGGGGACGCGGGCGATTCTTGACGCCGCGCGCAAGAACGGCGTGCGCCGCGTCGTCTACACCTCCAGCGTCGCGACCGTCGGTTTCACCAGCAGCGGCTTTCCCGCCGATGAGGATTCTCCCGTCTCGCTCGCCGACATGATCGGCCCCTACAAACGCTCGAAGTTCATGGCTGAGCAGGTCGCGCTGGAAGCCGGGCGCAGCGGGCTGCACGTCGTGACGGTCAATCCCACAACTCCAGTCGGGGAACAGGACGTCAAGCCTACGCCTACGGGCCGCATTGTGGTCGACTTCCTCAAGCGCAAATTCCCCGCCTACGTCGACACTGGATTGAATCTGGTGGATGTGAGGGAATGCGCCCGCGGGCACGTATCCGCGTTGGAAAGAGGCAAGTCGGGCGAACGGTATATTCTGGGAGGAGAGAATCTGACGCTGAAGCAGCTTCTCGACAAGCTCGGCAGAATCACCGGCTTGCCCTCGCCGAAAGTGAAATTGCCGTACGTGTTCGCCTTCGCCGCGGGAGTCGTCGACGAAGCCATCACCGGGCGCCTGCTGAAACGCGAGCCCCGCGCCACGGTGGATACCGTGCGCATGGGCCGAAAAAAAATGTTCGCCAGTTCGGACAAAGCGGAGCGCGAACTGGGCTGGAAGATTGTGCCCGTCGAGGATGCCCTGCGGCGGGCCGTAGACTGGTTCCGGGCCAACGGATATGTCTAGAGTCGCGATTGTGGCTGCGCTCGAGCGCGAGGTTCGTCCTCTGGTGGGGGGATGGCAGGTGGTCGAAAAACAGCACAGCGGCCGGAGTTTCCGTTTCTTTGAGAATGATTCCACGGTGCTGGTCTGCGGCGGAATGGGAGCGGAAGCCGCGCGCCGCGCTGCCGAGGCCGTGATTGCCCTGTTCCATCCTGCCCTGGTGTGCTCTGCGGGCTTTGCCGGCGCTCTGGATCCCGCGCTGAAAGTGGGCTCGATTATGCAGCCGCGTCGAGTGGTCAACGCCGGCGATGGCAGCAGCGTCAGTTTGGATAACGGTGACGGCGTCCTGGTCAGTTTTGCCTCCGTCGCCTCGCCCGCACAGAAGGCGAAGCTCCGCGAGTCGTTCGGGGCGCAGGCGGTCGATATGGAGGCCGCAGCCGTAGCCCGCGCCGCGGAAGCGAGAGACGTGGGATTCACGGCCGTCAAAGCGATTTCCGATGAAGCAGACTTTGCCTTCCCCGCGCTCGAGCGCTTCGTTGACAACGACGGCCACTTTCACGAGACGCGATTCGCTTGCTTCGCCGCGCTGCGGCCTTGGCTCTGGCTCCGCGTCCTCCGGTTGGCGCGCAACAGCGGCCAGGCGTCGCGCGCCCTGTGTGAACGCTTGCGATCTTTGCTCGCCGAGGAAAATGTTTCTCACCAGCCCGCTTCGGAGGCGATAGAGCGTAGATGATGCGAAAGTTTGCCCGCCTGCTCGCAGTGGTCGTGCTGCTGAATCTCCCGTTCTTGGCCCAGGGCGCGCCGCCCACCATTTATGCGGAGAGCTTTCGCAAGGGTGCGACCCGCATCATCGAAGAGAGCTTCGACGTCAAGCTCAATCCCGAAAACCCGACCTACCGCGAACGGATCCGGGACTCCCACGGCGACGACCGTTACGAATTGCGCATCACTCCGCAAGTGCCCGAGGGCGACAACAAAATCACCTCCTGGCGGGTGTTACTGCGCGACCTGCAACACAACATTTACAGCAACGTGCTCCTCGAGGATCAGGAGCCCTCACAAGATCCCTCGCAGGATCCGGGAAACAACCTGAGCTGGCTGAATCCTAACCCGTTCGGCGCCGTTCCCATCCTGGCCCGGCGCATTGTCAAGGTCGATGGATTTTACGTCGCGTTCCAGGTCAAGGCGCTCCACTTCACGCCCCTGGACTCACCCTATCTGGATTCGATGGCCGTCCACTTCAAGTTGAGCAACCGCGATCCGCGCCATCCGGCGCCCTGAGTTACGCCACCGTTGCCGGATCGGATACGTGCGGAAAATTGCGCCCGGCTATTCATCTATAATTACGGCAGGCATTCTCCTAAACCTCAGATGCATTCATCCCCTTTGCTGGCGGCCTTCGTCGGCGGCGAAATTGTCGACATGATCTCCAACTCCGGCCCGGTGGCGAAGCTTGTGCTGCTCTCGCTGCTCGCCTTCAGTCTGCTTTCCTGGGCCATCATCCTCACGAAATGGAGCTTGCTGCGGCGCGCGCGCGCGCAGAGCGGCCGCTTCGTGCGGGCCTTCCGAAAGGCGCAGCGCCTGCAGGACATCGGCGCCGTTGCCGAGCAGTTCAGGCCCAGCCCGCTGGTCGGCGTCTTTGAGGGCGGTTTCGAGGAATACAAGCGCCAGGCATCTTCGGTGGGAGCGCTGCGCAATCTGACGGCGATCCAGCGCGGCATGCAGATCGGCGCGTCCGAGGAGATTACCCGCCTGGAGCGCAACGTGCCCTGGCTGGCCATCACCGCCGCGGTCACGCCGTTCGTTGGCCTGTTCGGCACGGTGTGGGGAATTATCGACGCCTTCCACGGACTGGGTACGGCCGGAGCGGCCACGCTGCGCGCGGTAGCGCCCGGAATCTCGGAAGCGCTGATCACGACTGCGGCGGGCCTGGCCGCCGCCATTCCTGCCGTGATCGCCTATAACCTGATCGGTGCCTCGATCCGCGAGTTCGCCGCCCGCAGCGACGACTTCGCCCTCGAAGTCCTCAATGCCGTCGAGCACAGCCAGGCGCAGGCTCCGGCAGAAGTGAGGCGCTGATGGCCTTCACCACTTCCAACGGACGCACCCAGACGGCTCTCGCCGATATCAACATCACTCCGCTGGTCGACGTGGTCCTGGTGCTGCTGATCATTTTCATGGTGACCGCGCCGGTGCTGCAGTCCGGCATCGACGTCAGCGTGCCCAAAACGCGCACGGTGCGTGAAATTACCCAGGAACGGCTGGTCATCACCATCAACAAAGACCAGCGTGTTTTCCTGGGCAACGACGCCGTCAACATCAACGAAATCGGAACCAAGCTGCGGCAGAAGATCCGCGATCCGCGCAACCAGTTCATTTTCGTGCGCGCCGACGAGAACGTTCCCTTCGGCGCCTTCGCCACCGTCATGGACGCGGTGAAGCAATCGGGTATCACCAACGTCAGCATCGTGACCCAACCCCTGGAGCAGAGCGGTGGCAAGCGCTGAGATTTACTTCGAACGCGACCCCTGGGGCCGGCCCCTGCTCTGGTCGCTGGGCCTGCATGTGGTGTCCACCGCCTTGCTGCTTGTGTACTCGAACTTCTTCTCCGGGGTCAGCGGCGCAGGCTGGGGCGCCGGAGGCGGCGGCGAGGCCATCGGGGCCACGCTGGTGAGCAGCGTTCCCCTGCCGGTCAATCCTTCTCAAACCCAGAATGTGCTGGCCAACGAATCCAAGGGCTTGACGCAATCGCAGCCCAAGATCGAAGAGAAAGCCCCGGACGCGGTTGAGATTCAAGGCAAGAACGCGAAAATCAAGCCGAAGAAGAAACAGGAGACCGCGGCGAAGGAAAAACCACAACCCGAGCCCGAGGAAGAGACCAATCAGGTCGCTTTCGGCGAGGGCGGGCCGGTCAGCGGGCCGTATGGAACCTTCAGCGCCGCCGGAGCCAAGGGCGGATTCGGTATCACCGGCGGCGGAGGGGATTTCGGCACCAAGTACGCCTGGTATGTGCGCGTGATTCAGCAGAAGGTGGCCGACAACTGGCTGAAGTATGAGGTCGACCCCCGCATCACGTCGGCGCAGCGCGTGTATATCACCTTCGACGTGGCCCGCGACGGCCACCCCTCGAACGTTCGGATTGAACAGTCGAGCGGCGTGCCTTCGCTCGACATTTCTGCCGCGCGCGCTCTGCAGCGCATCGATACCTTCGGGCCTTTGCCTTCCGACTATGCCGGCGGCAAGATTTCTGTGGAGTTCTGGTTCGACTACAAGAGGTGAACTGTGGATCGCGGCGGCGCACAATGTCAGGAGCGGCATGGGATGAATCCCGGCGCTGAGGCGCGCTGGTACATTGTCCATCAGGAGAGGGAAGAATCCTTGCAAAGCAATTCATATCGGGATACGATATTGTCGTACGCAGTACCTTTCTTCCGAAAACGGATGGAGCAACGCGTAAGGCCAGCGCTGGGGCACCGATTGATCACCGCTTACGGCCGGGCGCCGGGCTGGGCGCTGGGTCTGTTTCTCATATTTTTGTGCTCCGCCGCATATTCCCAGGATTGGGTTAAGACCGGCACCAGCCTCGGCACGGAAAAAGTCCGCCTGGCCGTCCCCGACTTCAAGCCTTCCACTGCCGACCCGCAGAACGCCGCGCTGCTCAAGACCTTCAATGACACGCTGTGGAACGACCTCGACGTCTCGGGCGTGGTCGAACTCGTGTCCAAGAGTTTCTACCCCCTGCAGGTTCCAGGGCAGCCTCCCGAAGTCAATTTCATCGCCTGGAATCAGCCTCCTCCCAACGCGGCCATGCTGGCTTTCGGCAACCTCGGCATCGCGAACGGAAAGCTGACGGTGCAGGGCTGGCTGTATGACACGAAGAATATCCAGTCGCCGCAGGTGCTGGGCAAGCAGTACGGCGATACCGCCAGTGACGCCGCAGCCCGCGTCATGGCCCACAAGTTTGCCGACGAGATCATCTTCCGGCTGGGCGGCGGCATCTCCGGCATTGCCGAGAGCCAGATCTTTTTCGTCAGCGACCGCTCCGGCCACAAGGAAATCTGGGGCATGGACTACGACGGCTCGAACCAGCATCAGATCACGCGCCTGGGTTCGATCGCGCTCTCGCCGCGCGTTTCCCCCGACGGCTCGCGCGTCGCCTTCAGCGGGCTGACCAAGGTGGGCTGGGAGATCATGATGTACTCGCTCGACTTGAACCGGCCGGTGAGCTTTCCCCACATGGGCGGAACGAACTTGTCGCCGGCCTGGTCGGGCGACGGAACCAAGCTCGCGTTCGCGTCCTCGCGGGGCAGCGACCAGACCGAAATCTACGTCTGTGATGTCTCCGGCGCCAACCTGCACCGTATGACCACCGACAAAGGGCCCGACGTGGGGCCGGTGTGGAACCGCAAGACAAATGCCCAGATTGCCTTCGTCAGCGGGCGTACCGGCCTGCCCCAGGTCTACACCATGGAAGCCGATGGCACCAACCAGCAGCGGCTCACCGATCAGGGATACGCCGTCTCTCCCAGTTGGGCTCCCAACGGCCAGTTCCTGACCCTGGCGTGGATCCGCAAGTATGGCCCGGGCGAGCCCGGAGCGTCCGACATTTACCTGATGGACATCGCCAGCAAGCAGTGGGTGCAGCTCACTCACGACGGCGGCCGCAACGATTACCCGTCATGGTCGCCCGACGGCCGGCACGTCGTGTTTCAATCGAACCGCTCCGGCAGCCTTGAAATCTGGAGCATGCTGGCCGATGGAACCAAGGTGCAGCAGCTGACTTTTACCGGACGTAATACCCAGCCGAATTGGAGTTGGAAATAGCAAAACACTTCGTCGGACCTTGAAGGCGAACTTTGGGGTCGCAGGGAGGAAACGTGAAGCAACAAAGCATGAAGTGGTTGTTCCTGATAGTTACGCTAGCCGCTATTCTCGCGCTGGGCGCTTGCGGGGGGAAGAAGAAACCGCCGCCACCGCCCCCACCCCCGCCGCCACCGGCCGCTCCCACCGCATCGATTTCGGTGAACCCGGCGTCGATTCAGGCGGGCCAGTCGGCCTCGCTGACCTGGCAGGCCACCAACGCCACCGACGTGTCGATCGACGGCATCGGTGCGGTGCAAGCCAACGGATCGCAGTCGGTATCACCCACCGACTCGACTACGTACCATCTCGTCGCCAAAGGCGCGGGCGGTACGCAGGAGGCCACTGCACGCCTCACTGTCACCGCGGCACCTCCGCCTCCACCGCCGCCCGCCGCGACGGTCACGGATGAAGACCTGTTCAACCAGAACATCAATGACATCTATTTCGACTACGACAAGTCCGATATCCGTGGCGACCAGCGTACCTCCATTCAGGCCGACATGGCGTTCCTGACGCAGCATCCCAACATGAGCTTTACCGTCGAGGGACACTGCGATGAGCGCGGTTCGACCGAATACAACCTGGCTCTGGGCGACCAGCGCGCCAGCTCCGTCAAGAACGAGCTGACCACCGCCGGCATCAGCGCCAGCCGCATCAAGACCATCAGCTACGGCAAGGAAAAACCCTTCTGCACCGAGAGCAACGAAGCTTGCTGGCAGCAGAACCGCCGTGGCCACTTCGTGTATCAGAAGTGATTCTTTTCAGGGGGCGCCGGCAGCGGCGTCCCCTGCTCGCTTCCGTGCTTGATTTTGGGTGGCGCAGCGCTTCAGCGCTGCGATAAGTGGATTAGTTTCTATGCCGGCTTTAGCCGCTGAGGCCGGCCTGGCTGGCAGAAATTACTTTTTCAGCAGGCCTGTTCAGTCGTGCCGCTGCGCAGCACAAGACGGGTCTGCGGTTCAGCGCCCGTGGATTGCTTCTGGCGTCTTTGAATTTCCACGCCGCCGGTTCACGTCGCATTGCGTCTTCCGGTTCGCGCTGTTCCTTATCTCTGCCGAATGCTCCCAGCCTGTGGGACAATCATGGCATCTAAACTAGGGTGCTCAGGGAATCCTCTATGAAACCACATCGTATCTGCGCGTTTGCCGCGTGTTCCGTGATCTTTCTGGCAATTGCTCCGGCGTGGGCCGTGAACAAAGACATGGTGCAGTTGCAGACGCAGGTGCAGCAACTGCAGGAGCAGATGACCGCCATGCAGCGCAGTTTCGACGAGCGCATGGGCGTCATGAAGAATCTCGTCGAGCAGGACACCGACGCGGTGAACAAGGTTGCGGCTGCGCTCACCGCGCTGCAAACCTCCCTGCAAAAGCAGCAGACGGATGCGGGCGCCAAGTCGGACCAGCTTTCCGGCCAGATTCAGGCCCTCAACGACACCATGGACGAGCTCAAGGTGCGCCTGGCCAAGGTCGCCAAGGAGCTCGAAGACATGCAGGCGGCGCAGCAGAGCATCCAGGCGCAGCAGGCTCAGCAAACGGCGCAGCAGCAGGCTCAGGCCCAGGCTCCGCCCCCGGACGTGCTCTACAACAACGGCCTGCGCGACTACAACGGCAACAAGAACGACCTGGCCTCGCAGGAATTTTCCGACTACATCAAGTTTTATCCCAACACCGATCTGGCCGGGAACTGCTACTTCTACCTCGGCGAAATCCAGTTCCGGCAGGGAAATTACCAGCAGGCCGCGCAGAGTTATGACCAGGTGCTGCAGAATTTCCCCAGCGGAAACAAAGCCGCGTCCGCCCAGCTGAAGAAGGGATTCTCCCTGATCGAACTGGGCAAGCAGGATGATGGCGTCAGCGAGTTGCGCCATCTGCTCCAGCGCTATCCGCATTCGCCGGAAGCTCTGCAAGCCCGCGACCGCCTGCGCAAGCTGGGAGTCTCGAGCACAGGGAAGTAGTTGCTCGACTGGATTCCTGATGATGGCCTGATGCCCTGTAGGGATGATGCCATGTAGGGACAGCCGCCCTCGGCTGTCCGGCGGAGCGAAGCTCCGCAGTGCCCGCGGATTCAGCTCTCGGGATCCCCTCTAGGACGGTCAGCTACACCGCATGGCGATGCCGCTTGGGACGACGATGCTTGCCAGCCTTGTGCGCGTGATGACGATGAACTTTATGATGTGTCCCCTTCGCACTGAAAGGATCGCTGGGTGTCGCCCAGGCGAGTGCACTGGCTAAGGCGCACACAATCAGGACCGACAGAAACAGCTTCATATACTCTCCTGCGACAGATTTTCCCCTGCTTTATATCTATTTTATTTCCAAAGCTCCAGGCATAAACTTGGTCCAGGAAGGCGGCTCTCATTTCTCATTCTTGCAGGTGCCGCCCGATCATCCGAGGTGCAATCATGCTACACGGCACACGCGACCAGGACACTGCGAAGGGCGCCACCGAAGAAGAAGATCACAAGACTCCGGGCAATATCGGCCTGGAGAAGCAGCTCGGGCATCGTGACCAGGATCCCATGCTGAAAGACGCCGACACAGATTTCCCCGAGCCCGGAGAGAATCCCGAGCACAGCGGCGAGCCGAAACTGAAGAGCGCATGAACGGCCCGTGCCCCAGCACGGGCCCTCGATCTATTTGCCCGCCGAGTAACTCAAATCGCCGCGGAATTTGACGATTGCAGTTGTCTCTCTCTGCACCGATTCGTCCAGGCGATCGATAATCGAATCCGTCTCGGCTTGTCCGAACGCTTCCTTGAGCATGTCGCGGAACGGCTTCACGTCGGGCTTCTCCTCGAAATCCGCCCAGCTGTTGCGCGGCAGAACCAGCACGTAGACTCCTCCCGGTCCGCCGCTCGCCAGCCTGTACCAGTAGTAGTTGACGGGCCATTTCGTCTTCTGCGCCGCCTCATGGAACCGGTCAATGGCCGAGCGAAACTCCGTACCCTTCCCGTAGCGCACGTCGAAGGTGACGATCTCGGAAAATTTCGCGGGCATGTTCGCGTCGGTGGGGTTGCTGATCTTCGGCTGGAATTCGTAGTAGCGGGTGATGACCGAATCGACGTAACCGCCGACCACTTTTTGATATTCCGCCAGGTCAGCTTCGTCTGAAACAGATGGTTTGTCCAAATCAGCCCAATGCTGGCCGATTCGGCCCACGATAAAGGTTCCGGTGTCCTCTCCGCTGAGCGTTTCCCATACATCCAGGGCCAGCGGATCGTTTTGCTGCTTGTGCCAGGCCGCCTTCTGTTTCCGTCCGGCCTCGTATTGCGGCAGCATCCCGTTCTTGATTTTCTGAAATTCCAGAACGGCAACTGTGCCAGGTTTTTCTTGGGCAAACAACGGACACGCTGCCAGCAGAATGATCCCAAAAGCTGACACTAAGTGCCTGCATTTCATGGTGATCCTCTTTTCCAGTCAAGTTTTTAGTTTTGGATAGACCCGCGGCATTATAACAATTTGTGTGTTGGTGTGAAGCGCTGGATCGAAGTGGTGACCTGCGGTAAGCAAGACGCGACGTGCACTCGCGTCTTCCCGGTTGGCAGGATCAGGCTACTGCAACTCTTTCATGCACTTGTCCAGCACTTCCTTCGGCGGTCGCGTCAGCGACTCGGGCAAGGTTGCCAGCGGCTGGTCGGTGACGTTGAGCATGTCGAGGAAGTTCGGCGCCTGCGGATTCACATAGAACACTCCCGTCAGCACCTCGCCTTTATCGTGAGCCTCGGTAAGCCGCGTGATGGCGCGAATCTTGTCCGTGGGATCGTAATCCTCTTCCAGCTTGCGCAGCCGCAGATGCGAGCCGTCGTGCATAGTGACTTCGACCGTTGCTCCCGGATCGTACTCCACGTCAATGTCTTCAAAGTGCGGCACGAAGCTCACGTCCTGCAGGATCTCTTCATGCTCCTTCACGTACTTGTAGGACTTGGTCGACCCTTCGTGATCGTTGAACGTGACGCAGGGTGAAACCACGTCGAGCATGACCGTGCCTTTGTGCGCGATGGCCGCCTTCAGCATGGCGCTCAGCTGGCGCTTGTCGCCGGAGAACGAACGTCCCACCAGAGTCGCTCCCAGCTGAATCGCAAGCGCGCAGGTATCGATCGGCGGCAGGTCATTGAGCACGCCGGTCTTCAGTCTTGAGCCGAGATCGGCTGTCGCCGAAAACTGCCCCTTGGTCAGCCCGTACACGCCGTTGTCTTCGATGATGTAAATGATCGGCAGATTGCGCCGCATCAAATGCACGAACTGGCCGATGCCGATCGAAGCGGTATCGCCATCGCCGCTCACGCCAATGCACACCAGCTTGCGGTTTGCCAGCATGGCTCCCGTGGCGACCGAAGGCATGCGCCCGTGCACCGCGTTGAAGCTGTGCGAGCGGCTCATGAAGTATGCCGGAGTTTTCGAGGAGCAGCCGATGCCGCTGGGCTTGATCAGAAACTCCGGCTGCACACCCATCTCGTACATGGCCTCGATGATGCGCTCCGAGATCGCGTTGTGCCCGCACCCAGCGCACAGCGTCGTCTTGCCGCCCTTGTAATCCATGACGGTGAGGCCGATGCGGTTGGTCTTGGGCCCGGCAGATCCATGTTCGGCCGTGGGAGTGGTCGCCATTTTACTTGCCCTCCATCGAGGTCAGTTCGTCGGTGATCGACCGCGCATCCAGCGGCAGTCCGGTAATGTGCGCGATGCTCCGCAGCCGCCCGATCAACGCGGGCTTCGCGTCGAGCTTCAGCAGTTCGAGCATCTGCGCGTCGCGGTTCTGCTCGACCACATAAACATGCTCGTGCTGCTCGATAAATTCGTGCACCTCGCGCGTAAACGGATACGCCCGCAGCCGCAGGTAGTCGGTCTCGATCTTGTATTCGTCGCGCAGCTGGTCGCGGCTCTCCGTGATGCCCCAGTGCGAAGTTCCGTAACCGATGATTCCGATTTGTGCGTTGTGGCCCCGTGTGATTTCAGGCCGCGGAACAAAAGACCGCGCCGTCTCAAATTTGCGGTTCAGGCGCTCCATGTTGTTCTCGAAGTCGTCGGCCCGCTCGCTGTACTGCGCCTTCTCGTTGTGTCCGCTGCCGCGGGCGAAATATGCCGCCGCGGGGTGAACCGTGCCCGGCAGCGTGCGATAGCCGATGCCGTCCCCATCCACGTCCTTGTAGCGGGCGAATCCGCCCAGACGGTCCAGATCTTCCTTGCTCAGCACCTTGCCGCGCTGGATCGGTGCCGTGGGATAGGGAAACGGGTCTGACATCCAGTTGTTCATCCCCAGATCGAGATCCGACATCACAAACACCAGCGTCTGGAATTGCTCCGCCAGATTGAACGCTTCGGTCGCCATGGTGAAGCACTCATCCACCGAGCAGGGAATCATCATGATGTGCTTGGTGTCGCCATGGGAAAGAAACGCGGTCGAGAGGATGTCGCCCTGTGAAGTCCGCGTCGGCAGCCCGGTCGAAGGCCCCACCCGCTGGATGTCCCAGATCACGCCGGGAACTTCAACGTAGTAGGCGAGCCCGGCGAATTCCGACATCAGCGAAATCCCGGGTCCAGCCGTTGCGGTCATGCTGCGCGCCCCGGCCCATCCGGCGCCGATGACCATGCCGATCGCGGCCAGTTCGTCCTCAGCCTGCACGATCGCGAACGTCGCCTTGCCGTCAGGACCGATGCGGTATTCCTTCATGTACTCGATCATGGTCTCGACCAGCGAAGACGAGGGCGTGATCGGATACCAGGTGACCACGGTGCATCCGGCGAACATGCAGCCCAGCGCGGCGGCGGAGTTTCCGTCGATGATGATCTTGCCCGCCGTCTTGTTCATGCGCTCGATGTAGAACACGCCCAGCTTCTTCAAATTCGCTTTCGCATAGTCGAACCCGGCCTGGGCCGCAGCCAGGTTCAAGTTCGCCGCTTTCACCTTTTTCGCAAACTGCTTGCGAATCGCGATCTCGACCTCGGCCATGTCGATGGTGAGCAGTTGGGCGACCACGCCCACGTACACCATGTTCTTGACCAGCTTGCGCAGCTTGGCTTCGGGGCACACCGCCGCCACCAGCTTGTCGTAAGGGACGGAGTAGAACAGCAGATCATCGCGCAGCTTGTGCAGCGCCAGCGGTTCGTCGTAGAGCACCGACGCTCCCGGGGCCAGCGACATCGTGTCTTCGACTGCAGTCTCCGGGTTCATGGCCACCAGAAAATCGATTTCCTTCTTGCGGCCGATGTACCCGTTCTTGTTGGCGCGGATCGTGTACCAGGTCGGCAGTCCGGCGATGTTCGAAGGGAACATGTTCTTGCCGGAAACCGGCACGCCCATCTGAAAAATACTGCGCAGCAGCACCGTATTCGAGCTTTGCGAGCCCGAACCGTTGACCGTCGCGACCTGAATGCTCATGTCGTTGACGATGCGTCTCTGCCCCACGCCCCCGGAGGATTCCCGCGGCGTGACGTCCGTTGTGGCCATTCCCATACCTTCTTTCAATTGCGGGCGGAACCCCGCCGCCCGTGGTTTTTCAAACTGCCCTCAAATGGTTGGAGTGGAACCTTTCATTATACGGTTCCCGCTCCGGCGCTGTCGCGGGCAAACCGCCCGCCGGAAGCGGGGAGGAACCTGTCTTGGAAACGGGAGAGTGCGCCCGGCTCACGATTCGGTCTTCACCCTTCAGTCCGGAAGAAGGCAGCGAGGTTACGGAACTTATTATATCGTGATACGACCAATTCGGAAGAGGGAACTTTCTTCAGCTCGGCGTAATGTTTCTGCAGGCTGACGTCGAGCAGATTGGCGGCGGCCTCGTGATCCCGATGCGCTCCGCCTTCGGGCTCGGGCACGATGTCGTCGACGCAGCCCAGTTCCCGCAGGTCGGTGGCCGTGATGCGCATCGCTTCAGCGGCAAGTTCTTTCTTGGCCGCATTGCGCCACATGATGGCGGCGCAGCCCTCCGGGGAAATGACCGAATAAATCGAGTTCTCCATCATGAGCACTCGATCGGCCACAGCAATCGCCAGCGCCCCGCCGCTGCCGCCGACCCCGATCACTGTTGCGATGATCGGCACCTCCAGCCGAGCCATTTCCCGCAGATTGTAGGCAATGGCCTCGGCCTGCCCGCGCTCTTCCGCGTGAATGCCGGGATAGGCGCCGTCGGTATCCACCAGCGTGAAAATCGGCCGGCGAAATTTTTCCGCCACCTTCATGATGCGGATCGCCTTGCGATATCCCTCGGGATGCGGCGTGCCGAAGTTGCGGTACACGCGCTGCTTCATGTCCCGGCCCTTCTGCGTGCCGATCACGAGCACTTCGTCCCCGTGGAAGCGAGCCATGCCGCAAACGATGGCCGCGTCGTCGGCAAAGCCGCGGTCGCCGTGAATCTCGCTGAAATCGTTGAACACGCGCTCGATATAGTCAAGCGTCTGCGGCCGCTGCGGATGCCGCGCCAGTTCGGTCTTCTGCCAGGCTGTGGAGGGAGCGTTCAGGTCTCGTCTCAAGGTCTCAATGCGCTCCTGCAGTATGGCGATCTGTCGCCGCGTGGCCTCATCGGTCCCGGCTGACTCCATTTCCGCAACCTGGCGCTCGATCTGCTCCAGTTCCTGCTGCGCTTTTTCGGTAAGTGCCATGCGAAAAGTGGGATTTCCTTCGTGTAACTTCGTGTCCTTAGTGGTAAGCGCCTTTTTCTTACCACTAAGGACACAGAGGACACGATGGAACCTCTAGCTGATCACGCGCACGCTACCCCGCCCGCACAAGGCCTCGACCCGCGCCATGAAAAGACGATCCGGCAACACATTATAGCCGTCCGCTTCCATCACCACCATGAAATCGCCCTGCCGTTCCACGTCGAACAACACCTTCGCTTCGCCCTTGCGTTCCAGAAACAGTTGGTGCAGGTCGTCGACTGTGCCCTCGCGCGAGTGCTCCAGCGGAACTCGAATCCGGATCGCCTTCGGCAGCGGCACCCTCGCGTCTTCCAGCGGCGTGATCTCCGCCGCCGTAATCTTGGCGTTCGCCCCTTCTTCGATCCGCACCCCGGCCCTCACCAGCACCGGAACCTCGAGCTTCACCTTCTCTCCGATGCGTTTGAAAGCCTCCGGGAAAACGATCATGTCGATCGAGCCCGCCATATCTTCGAGCGTGGCCTGAGCATAGAACTCGCCCCGCTTCGACTTCAGCACGCGCCGGTTGGAGATGATTCCCGCCGTCACGATCGTCTCGTCTTTGCCGGTCGAACTCTTCATCGCCGAGATTTCCTGGGTGCTAAGCGCCTGCAGGTCAGCCAGCTTGTCGCGGTATTTTTCCAGCGGATGTCCCGTGATGAAAAATCCCAGAATCTCTTTTTCGGCGGACAGGCGCGTGTGCTCATCCCAGTCCGGCGTGTCGGGCAGCTTGTGGTTATCGCCTGCCATCTCATCCTGCGCGAATACGCCAAACAGCCCGTGCTGGCCGGATTCCGCGTCGCGCTGCACTTTCTGCGCCTGCTCCATCGCCTTGTCGAGCACGGCCATCAGCTGCGCCCGGCGGCCGAGCGAATCCATCGCCCCGCTCTTCACCAGCGACTCCAGCACGCGCTTGTTCAGCAGGCGCAGGTCGACGTGCTCGCAGAATTCGAAGATCGATGGGAACCGTCCCAGCTTCTTGCGCGCCGCCACAATCGATTCGATGGCGTTGCCGCCGACATTCTTCACCGCCGCCAGCCCGAACCGGATCGACTCCCCGTGCGGCGTAAAGTTCGCGTCCGACACGTTGATGTCCGGCGCCTCCACGGCAATGCCCATCTCCCGGCATTCGTTGATGTACTTCACCACGTCGTCGGTCGACCCGGTCACCGACGTCAGCAACGCTGCCATAAACTCGACCGGGAAGTGCGTCTTCAAATACGCCGTGTGATAGGCCAGCAGGGCATAGGCCGCCGAGTGCGACTTGTTAAACCCGTATCCCGCAAACTGCGCCATGAGATCGAAAATCTTCTCGATCTTTCTCGGCGGATACTTCCTCTGCGTCGCGCCCTCGATAAACCGCTCGCGCTGCTGGGCCATTTCCTCCGGCTTCTTCTTGCCCATCGCGCGCCGCAGCAAGTCGGCTTCACCCAGCGAATACCCGGCCAGCCGGTTGGCGATCTGCATCACCTGCTCCTGATAAACGATCACGCCGAGAGTCTCTTGCAGAATTGCCTGCAGTTCCGGCAGTTCGTACTCCACTCTTTTGCGCCCGTGCTTGCGGTCGACGAAGTCGTCGATCATCCCACCCTGGATCGGCCCCGGCCGGTAGAGCGCATTCAGCGCCGTCAGGTCCTCGATCGAATTCGGCTGATAGCGCCGCAGCACGTCACGCATGCCGTGCGATTCAAACTGGAAGACGCCCGAAGTCAGCCCGCGGTGAAACACCTTCTCGTAGGTCCCGTGGTCTTCGAGTGGAATCTGTTCGAGCGTCAGCGTCATGCCCCGTGTCTGCTGAATCAGTTTCAGCGTGTCGGTGAGAATGGTGAGCGTGGTCAGCCCGAGAAAATCCATCTTCAACAGGCCCATCTTCTCGATGGCAACCATGTCGAAGGCAGTGACGATTTCATCGTTCTTGGTCTTGTGCAGCGGCACCAGTTCCGTCAGCGGACGCGGCGCAATCACCACTCCCGCAGCGTGCACCCCGGCATTGCGCACCAGCCCTTCCAGCTTGCGTGCGGTGTCGAGCAGCTCGCGAATCTGCGTATCCTTCTCGTACGCCTCACTGAGTTGGGGTGATTCCTCGAGCGCCTCATCCAGCGTGATGTTGAGCGTAGTCGGCACCATCTTGGCGATGCGGTCGACGTCGGCGTATGGAATATCCATCGCCCGGCCCACATCTTTGATCGCCGCCTTTGCCGCCATGGTGCCGAACGTGATGATCTGCGCCACGTTCTCGCGCCCGTACTTCTGCGTGACGTAGTTGATGACCTCGCCCCGCCGGTTCATGCAGAAATCGATGTCGATGTCGGGCATCGACACGCGCTCCGGATTCAGAAAGCGCTCAAACAGCAGCTCGTGCTGCAGCGGGTCGAGATCGGTGATGCCCAGCGCGTAAGAGACCAGCGATCCTGCCGCCGATCCGCGGCCGGGTCCCACCGGAATATCTCGTTCCTTGGCGTAACGAATGAAATCCCAGACGATCAAAAAATATCCCGGAAACTTCATCTGCTGGATGATCCCCAACTCCCGCTCCAGCCGCTGCTCGTAGTCGCTGATCGGATGCTTCAGCCGGCCTTGATCGGCCAGGGGCTGCAACGCCTCCAGCCGTTTCGCAAAGCCCTGCCGCGTCACGTGCACGAAGTAGCTGTCAATGGTGTAGCCCGCAGGCACTTCAAACTGCGGAAACGGCGTCGCAATCTTCTCCAGACGCAGGCTGCAACGTTCCGCGATACCGAGCGTGCGCGCCACAACATCGGGCGAATCCTTGAACACGCGCAGCATCTCGTCGTGATTCTTCACGAAAAACTGCGAGCCCTCGAACTTCATGCGTGCCGTGTCACGAATCGACTTGCCCGTCTGGATGCACACCATCACATCCTGCGCATGCGCGTCGTCCTCGCACAGGTAGTGGCTGTCATTGGTGGCCACGAGCGGAAGGCCAAGATCTTTTTCCAGCTGGAACAGGCCAGGATGAATGCGGTGCTCCATCTCCAGTCCCTGGTCCTGAATTTCAAGAAAGAAGTTTTCCTTGCCGAAGATGTCGGCAAACGTGCCCGCCGCAGCCCGCGCCGCTTCGTACTTCGACTCCATCAGCCGCTCAGCCACTTCGCCCTTCAGGCATCCGGAAAGCCCGATCAGCCCGCGCGAGTGCTCAGCCAGAAACTTCTTGCTGACGCGCGGCTTGTAATAAAAGCCGTGCAGCGACGCTTCCGACGTGATCTTCACCAGATTGCGGTAGCCTTCGTCGTTCTCGGCCAGCACCAGCAGATGGTTGTAGGTGTCGCCCTCGGGTGGCGTGCGCTCAATACGGTGATCGTCCTTTTTGCAGATGTAGAGCTCGCAGCCGACAATCGGTTTCACACCATACTTGTGCGCCGCGTTCACGAAGTGCACCGCGCCAAAAATGTTGCCATGATCGGTCATGGCCACGGCCGGCATCCCCAGCTCGCTCACGCGCTGGCAGAGCTTTTCTACGTCGCAGGCCCCGTCGAGCAGAGAGTAGTCGGTATGCAGGTGCAGGTGGACGAATTGAGACATGGCCAGTGGCTAGTCTAACGCATGGCCGAAGGGTTGGAGACTGTGGACGGCTGTGCGTTTTTGGGAACGGGGTCACAATCGTTGATGTAGCATTGTCGACCGTACAACTATCGGATTGTCCGCGTGACCTGGGAGGACATGTAAATGAAATCGTTGTTCCAAGTGTTATGCGTATTTGCTGCAATCGGGGTCCTCTTCTCGACATGCGCGGCCGGCCAGGTAGGCTCCGCAGCGGGCAATTGGAAGACCGTAGCCACCCCTTTCCGTCCGGTAAATGTTACAGCTCTGCGAGGGACGATCTGGGTGTGCGGAGCGGACGAAATGATCATGAGCTCTGGCAATGGTGGCGCGACTTGGGAAACTAAACATCAAAATCCGGATGGCGAAGTATTGCTGAATATCTCCTTCGTAGATGAGAAAGTCGGCCAGGCGGCAGGTACAGGCGGGCTGTTGCTCTCAACCGTCGACGGCGGACAGACGTGGAAAAGTCATCACGCTCCTGACTCCATCCGCAGCTTCTCGTTTGCCGATGCCGCGAACGGCATAGCGATCGTGAGCGACAGCTCCCAACTGCCCAAGGCTGACTTGCCTCCGGGGACGGTCTCCGTCGCGGGAACGGTAAAAATTACACGCGATGGGGGCGACCATTGGGAAGACGTGGTAGCCCTCAGTTCCAATGAGCTTCGTCCCTACACGCTAACTCTGTCGGTCGCTGCGCTGGACGAATCGCACTACTTAATACTGCGCCGTCAACCTGACGTCGAAGATGGCTTCGTTGTAACAACGGACGGCGGCAAATCCTGGAAGTTGGTACACATGCAAAACGACGTCTCGAACCGAGTGCTGGCGAGATCGGTCTTTACGCACCAAGGCGAATACTGGGGCTTCGGCATGGAACTAGTCCATCGCGAAAAGGGCGGTGGTTACGGCGTTCCGCTGACAATTCATTCCAAGGATGGTGAAACTTGGATTCACGGTGTTCGCGGACCGCACGAATTCGAAGGGTGCAATTCACAGGGTTGTTATCTGTGGGATGGTGTTTTAGAGATGCTCTACGGCGAACGCGAGCGGTTCTGGGTTGTTCCTCAGGATGGTTCGTTGAGCAATAGGTGGGCTGTCGCCGGCAACACTGCGTGTACTGTTGACACAGCGCTGAAATGCTCCGCTACTACTCTGACAGAGAATCCTCAGCCGTACCCAGGGCAAACTACGACCCACGCCATAGTCTTAGGAGGAAATTATTTTGCGGACGGTTGCTTAGTGTGCCGAGTCGAGCCCATCACGCCCGATAGTCCCGGCAAGCCGTCGATGAGCCGAGTGCAAGCGATGATCAAAGTACATCGCGACGGGTCCGTCGCTGATGTTTCCGTGAAGTATCCGAACAAGCGAATTAGCGACATCATCGCGAACCAGCTATCCAAATGGCTATTTGAGCCTGCTCATAATAGCGGAGCTACGGTCGAGGTAAGCAAGGACGTCTCGATTTTGCTGATGTGCGCCGGTTTTCCGGGACGGCCTGAGACAGACAGCTGTACCTTGCATTCTTCAAATGAGTTTTCCCGGCGCAGCCAGTAGTCGTAGTCAAGTACAGCGCCTAAGGGTGCCGGAACGCGGGGTAGAGGATTCTCAGTCCGCCCCGGCCGCCTGCGCCTTCTGCAGCAGTTTCCGCGCCTGCGTGATCAGTTCCGCGACTTCGAAGGGTTTCACCAGGTAGGGAACTCCGTTTTCCTGCAGGAACGAGCGCCCGTCGCCCTGTTCCACTCCATTCGAGAAGGTGAACAGAACGTGGCCCACCATGGCCGAACAATTCTCTTTGATCCACGTGCAAGACTCTTTCGCGTTCCAGTCGCCCGGCATCTTGCCCGCCATGATGACGGCGTCGATCGACTCTGATGTCAGCCGTATTTTCACGTCCTGGCTGGTGCGCGCCGTCACCACTGTCGCGCCCGCGCCGGTCAGCACGTCACGCTCAAACTCGAGCACCGCTTCTTCCTCTTCCACCAGCAGGATGCGCCCGTGCAACGCGCCTTCATGCGGCCGCGTCGCCGCCTTCGGAGCTTCCGGCTGGCCTGCGACCGGAACGGCTGTCGGCAGCCGCACTTCAATCACCGCCCCGCCTTCGGGAGCGTTGTGCGCCGTAATGTCGCCGCCGTGTTCCTTCACGATCCCGTAGCAGATGCTCAGCCCCAGGCCCGTGCCCTTGCCCACGCTCTTGGTGGTATAGAAGGGATCGAAAATGCGCTTGGGGTCTTTGATTCCCGCGCCGTCGTCGGCGAACTGCGCGGCCACGTGCCCGTTCTCGGTGAAAACGCGGATGCGCATCTTGCCCGTGCGCCCAGTCTCGAGAATCGCATCCACCGCGTTGTTGATGATGTTCAAAAACACCTGTTCGATCTGATGCGGATCGGCCACCACCATCGCCGGATCGGCCTGCGCCTCGCGGTCGACCCGAATATTGTTGGTCTTGAGGTCGTAATCGCGCAGGGCCAGCGTTTCGTCGAGCACCTTGCGTAAATCGACTTCCTCGCGCTGCGGCTGCCGCTGGCGCGCGAATGAAAGCAGGTTCTGCACCACGCGATGGGTTCGTTGCGCCTGCTTGAACAACTTCGAAATGTAATCCTGCGCCCGCGTGTTCAGCCCTTCGCTCTCCAGCAACTGCGCGTATCCCAGGATGGCCGTGAGCGGATTGTTCAGCTCGTGCGCCACGCCCGCGATCAACTGTCCCACGGCCGACATCTTCTCGCTCTGCAGCAGCTGCTCCTGCGTCTTGCGCAGATCTTCGTAGGCGCGGCAGGTCTCTTCGTAGAGCCGGACTTTTTCAATGGTGGTGGCCAGTTGCCGGCTGATGGCCACCAGCAGATTCTCGTCGTTGCTCGAGTATTCGTAGCCCTGCTGGTTGCACAGGCCCATGATGCCTACCGGGCTGTCCTTGCCCCAGAACAGCACCCAGATCCAGGAGCGGTCGGCGTCGGACCGCAGGAATTCGGTCACGTTTTTCGGCAGGTGCGGCAGGTACTCGGCCGTGATCACCTCCGTCCGCGAGCGCATTACCAGATCGCCAAATCCCTCGGTAAAGGCGACTTCTGCTGCCTGCGCCTTGTCCTTGCTGCGCGGTCCCCAGGCGGCGCGCCGGCGGAACGTCGTGTAGTCGGCGTCCGACAGGTAGACCGACCCGCTCTCGGCTCCAAACAGCGTCACCACTTGCCGCAGCGTCAGGTTCAGAATCTCGTCCAGGTCGAACGATTGCGCCGCCACCACCGCCATGGCATTGAGCGCGTTCAGCTCGCGATTGCGCCGCCGCATCTCGTCTTCGGCGCGGCGCTTCTCCGTCATGTCGAGCACGAATCCCTGGTAGCGCTCGATGTTGCCCGCGGCATCGCGGGTGGCGAAACTGCTCTCGATCGCCAGCAGCAGCGTGCCCTCCTTGCGCCGCATCGTGACTTCAAAATTGCGCACGTAGTTGTGCGCTTCCATCTCCTTGTGGAAGGCCTCGCGCTGCCGGGGGTCGACGCAGATCTCAGAATTCAGGTTCAGCACCATCAGTTCTTCGCGCTTGCCGTAGCCCAGCATGTGCAACAGCGCGTCGTTGCAGTCCAGCACCCGCCCCTCCGGCGTGGCGACGTATACGCCCTCCTGCACCTGCTCGAACAGCAGACGGTATTTCTCCTCCGCCGACCGCCGCTCGGTCGTGTCGCGAACTACGTGAATGATGCCTTTCTGCGAGCTCTCCTGCTCGGTGTAAGAAGACGTCGAGACCACCGAGAAACCGCCAAAGCAGGGATCGGCGCCCTCGGTGAATTCGTCATCCCCGCGCATGGCGCAATACGGGCAGCCCGTCCACTCGCCGTAGGTATGCGGCAGCGTCGACTCACAGGTGCTGCCCATCACGTCTGCCGCCGACTGGCCCAGATGTCCCAGCAGAACCTGATTGACCTTGATGATGCGGTAATCCGCGTCGTGCGCCAGGATGATGTCGTGGATGGAATCGAACGTATTCATCCACTGGCTCTGCGAGCGCAGCACCTTCTCCAGCAGCCGCGAATTCTCCACCGCGATCGCCAGTTGCTGCCCGCAGGTCTCCAGAAATGCCAGCTCTTCCCGCGTCCATTGCCGCTTCCAGGAGTGGCCCAGCAGCAGCAGCCCCACCGGCGCCTTGTTGCCCAGAACCGGCGCCATCACCACCTGGCGAATCTTTTCGTTTTCCAGCGAGCCCTCGACTTCCGTGGGCGTCGCCGCGCGCGTGGCCACCTGCGGCTCGCGCTTCTGCAGCAGATTTGTAACGTCCTCGGTGACGGGCGCAAACCCGGCGTCGCGCATAAAGTCCGCCGACACCCCGACCGCGTGGGTCGCGACCAGGTGTTCGCCCTCCACCAGCCGGAACCACGCCGCCCGCACCCCGGTCAGCTTCTGCAATTCCTCCAGCGCCGATTGCACCATGTTGCCGTACTGGTGCGCGCCCGCGATGCTGCTGCTCAGAGTCTGCATCGCCTGCAGACGGCGCGCCCGCATGCGCGCGTCGCCGTACACGACCAGCAGCATGCTCAAGCCCAGCGTGATTTCGGCAGTTAGAAAGGCCCCGGCGGGCACGCGATCCGTGAACGGCGCCCACGCCAGATGCAGAAACGGCAGGGACAAGGCCAGCAGCCACGCCGCCGGCTCCCACCGCCCTCGGCGCGCCCGCAGCAGCGCGATCGCAGCCGTCAGCAGCAGAACGCGATAGCTGATTTCCAGCCCCATCCGCAGGGGCAGGGAATCGGGCGCCAGCAGAACCCGGGCCCCGGCCATCCCCACCAGCAGGGGCGTGATCACGGCCAGCGGCACGATCAGGTTCCGGCTCCGCGTGTACACCAGCACCGCTCCCGTCAGCAGACCCACCGCCAGCACGAAGCTGGCCTGGATGGCCACCTCGCCGAACGGCGCCGGAAAGCGGTTGGCCAGCGGATGTTCCATCAGCCGCGAAGCCACCAACACCGTCCAGCCCGCAATCCAGACTTTGAAGTAGCTTTCGCGGCAGGCGCGCAGGCTCAGCAGCCCGGCGCCCAGCAGGATCAGCAGGGCGAATTAGCCTGCCGTAAGGCGGGTGATGCCCAGATCCACAGCCGTGTTCCACAGTGACGAAAGTGACGAAAGGGACGCGTTCATCGGGTTACGGACGTACGAATTCCTCATTTCTGAATATCACGCGCCCCATGTTTTTCGATGGAGTTTCCGGACCTCATTGATTACTTTCGGCATCTCGCGCCTGGGTTACAATCGCCGATAGACTTTCGTGTATTTCCATGAAAGACCGCATTCTTGTCGTCGACGACGAGGAGCCGATTCGCGAGATCGTCGCCTCCATGCTTGGGGCTGCCGGATATGCCTGCAAACAGGCTGCTTCCGGCACCGAGGCACTCGCCGTGCTCACCTCGGGCGAAGACTTCGAGCTCATGCTCTCCGACCTCATGATGGCCGACCTCGACGGCATCGGGCTCTTGGAGCGAACTAAGGAACGCTACCCCGACATGCCGGTGGTGATGGTCACCGCCGTCCATGACATTTCCGTGGCCCTGCAAGCCATTCGCAATGGGGCTTACGACTATCTGCTGAAGCCCTTCGAGCGCGAGCAGCTGCTCAATACCGTCAGCCGCGCCCTCGAAAACCGCCGCCTTAAAGTCGAGAACCGCACCTACCAGACCAATCTGGAATCGCTGGTGCGCGCCCGCACCGACCAGCTGCAGGCCACGCTCCGCGACCTGGAGCGCTCCTACGACATCACGCTGCAGGCCCTGGGCGACGCGCTCGACCTGAAGGACCGCGAAACCGAAGGCCATTCGCGGCGGGTCACGGCTTTCACCATGGCCATTGCCCGGGCCATGGGTCTGCCCGGAGAAACCGTGGCCACCATCGCGCGCGGCGCCTTTCTGCACGACATCGGCAAGATGGCCATTCCCGACAAAATCCTGAACAAGCCCGGCAAGCTCGATGCCGAAGAAACCACCATCATGCGCGAGCACTGCTTCAAGGGCTATCAGATCGTCAAGAAGATCCCGTTCCTCACCGACGCCTGCGACATCATCTACTCGCATCAGGAGCGTTTCGACGGCACGGGATACCCGCGCGGGCTGCGGGGCAAAGAGATCCCTCTGGGGGCGCGCATCTTTTCCGTGGCCGACACGCTCGACGCCATCACCTCGGACCGGCCGTACCGCAAGGCTCGCCCGCTCGGCGCCGCCCGCCAGGAGATCCAGGATTGGTCGGGCCGCCAGTTTGATCCGGAAGTGGTCGAAGTGTTCCAGCAGATGCCTGACGAAATCTTCGAAGAACTGCGCCGCGCCATCAGCGCGCAAACCGATCCTCTCGCCTATTACGCGGGCGCCAAGGATTAGGACCTAGGGCTGTAACAACGAGCGATCCCGGGGCTGTGGGTAGGGTTTTTTGAGGCTAAGAATTACCGGGGATGACAATTTGAACCCGTTGCGGCATCCGAAACTGTGGGTCGGCACTGCGGTGTTGCTTACCGCGGCGCTCGCCCTGGCCTGCGCCTTCCTGCCTCAGGGTCTGTTCCTGACCGCGGTCAGCGATCTGGTCAGCGGCGCCCTCATGTTGAGCGCGCTCTTCGTTTTCGCCGCCGACGGCTTCGCCAGCAAGGGGCGCGTGCGCTGGTTCTGGATGCTGCAGGCCGCGGGATGGGCCCTCTGGTTCAGCGATCAGGTGGTGTGGATCGTCTACGATCTCTTCCTCCAGCAGAAAATGCCGCCTATGTCGCCCGCCGATGCGCTCCTGTTTCTCGCCGGAGCGCCCATGTTGGCGGGCCTGCTGCTGCGCCCGCACCGCCAGACCACCGAGCGCAACGCGCGCCTGGGCGTCCTCGACTTCCTGCTCTTGTTCCTCTGGTGGCTCTATCTCTACCTGTCGTTTGTGGTGTGCTGGCAATACGTGTGGCCCAATCAAGGCGCCTATGACCGCAACTTCGACGTGCTCACCGGGGTGGAGTATTTCCTGCTGACCGGCGTGGTCGTCGCTTTCTGGCGTAACAGCTCCGGCCGCTGGAAGATGTTCTATGCCTGCTTTTGCGCGGCAGTCCTCTTTAACGGCGTTGCTTACTACGCCCTGAATCGTGCCCTGGAAAAGGGCGTCTACTTCACCGGCAGCTGGTACGACGTTCCTTACGCGGCGTCCTTTGCCGTGTTCACGGCGGTTGCCGTGCTGGGAAAAGGCCTGGCTCCGGCTCGTGAAATTCCCGCCGAAGATTCCTACGATTCCTGGATGGCGAACCTCGCCATGACCGCCGTCCTCTCGCTGCCCATCATCGCCTTCTTTTCCTTGCTCGATCCGCGCCTGGCGCCGCAGGCCGTGCACTTCCGCGTGCTGGTCACGCTGGTCACCGTCTTTGTCATGGCCTTGCTGTTGTTCCTTCAGCATCACCGCCTGAACCGCGAGTTGCGCGGCGCCAACGTGGTTCTGCAGGAGGCCTCACTCACCGATCCGCTGACCGGCCTGCGCAACCGCCGCTACTTCTCCGCCACCATCGAAGGCGACGTCAGCCAGGCGCTGCGCTCCTATGTCGACGACCACGATCCCCATACCCGCGATCTGGTCTTCTATCTGATCGACATCGACAACTTCAAGGAAATCAACGACCGCTATGGTCACGACGTCGGCGACCGGGTGCTCATCGAAATGACCCGCCGCCTCAGCTCTTCCATTCGCCACTCCGACGTGTTGCTGCGCTGGGGTGGGGAAGAATTTCTCGTCGTCTCCCGCTACACCGACCGCCACGAAGCCGAACTGCTGGCCCAGCGCGTTCTCGCCGCGGTCGCCGACACGCCCTTTGCGCTGAACCGCCCCGGGGAAACGATCTATCGCACCTGCTCTCTGGGCTGGGCCGCGTTTCCCTGGTTCCCGCACGATCCCCACGCCATCAGCTACGAAGAGGTTCTCACCCTCGCGGATCGCGGCCTCAACCAGGCCAAGCAGGCGGGCAAGAACCGCGCCGTCGGCATGATCCCGGCCAGCGCCGAACTGGTTTCCACCACCACCGAAAAAATGCACTCCATGGAGATTCAGGTCTCCGCCCTGCCCGTAGCCGGGCCGCAATCAGGAATCTAATGGCGTGCCGCTGCAGCACGTAGCCCCGGACGCCTCGTCCGGGGGGAAGCCCGCCACGAACTTTGCGCAACGTGTCGCCGGCCGGACGAGGGCGTCCGCCCCTAGTAACACGTAGCCCCGGACGCCTCGTCCGGGGGAAGCCCGCCACGAACTTTGCCCACCCTGCCGCCGGGCGGACGAGGGCGTCCGCCCCTACACAAGCAAGAACCATCCCACGCAGCGTTCTTCCAAGGGCGAGCGTTTTGGCAAAGCCCCTCCCTTATTTGATAATCCCATCGGAGGTCCGTCCATGAAATCCGTCTGCCTTCTTCTTGCCAGCTTGCTCTTCGCGGGCTCGGCCGTGTTCGCCCAGGACCACCCCGCCATCACCGCCCTGCCGAACAGCCTGTACGTCGGCGCCGACGGAAAATACGAAGCCGCGCCCGACACCGCGCAGATTCAGTTCAACATCTCCGTCCAGGAAGCCACGCCCCAGGCGGCCTTCGAGAAAGCGTCGAAGAATGTCGAGCAGGTGCGGCAAGTCCTGCGCGCCAACGGGATCGAGCCGGCCGCCGCCAATATAGGATTCCTCTCCGTGCAGCCCACCTATCAGTGGGACAAAGGTAAGCAGGCGCTCATCGGATACCGTGTCACCAGCAACGTCACGCTGAAGCTCAAGGATTTCACCAAGGTCGGCCCCATCACCCAGCAGCTCGCCGATGCCAATATCAGCGAGACCCAGACGCTCAACTACACCTTGCAGAACGTGGACGACGCCAAGAACAAGGCTGTGGAAGACGCCTACCGCCGCGCCCGCAACTCGGCCGACACGCTGGCCCACGCCAGCGGCCGCGCACTCGGCGAGCTTCTCTACGCCTCGGTCGACACCTTCGAGGCCCCGCGTCTTTTTGCCCCGCGCGCCATGATGGCCCCCATGAAGGCGATGGCAGCAGCCGCCCCGCCCGCCCCCACAGAAGAATTCACTCCCCAGACCGTTACGGTCACCGCCCACGTCAACGCGCTGTTCAACCTGAAATAGACCACCTGAAACAAACCACGTAGCCCCGGACGCCTTCGTCCGGGGAAGGTTTGGCTTGAAATAAGAATGTCCGACTTGAAATAAAATACCCGCCGTTAAGTTGTGCAGTAGGTTGTCAGATGGGGAAGACCCCGCTCCGGGGAACGGACCCAGCCCCGAAGGGGCGGAATTCATTAGCCCAGCACGTAAGTGCTGGGTGAAGTCCAAGAAGGATGAACGAGTCCCGCAAGGGACGGCACTATTTCTCTCGCTCCTCTTGACCGAAAAGATCAGCACCGTCACAAAACCGCCGGTGCGGGTCTCCCCGATGGGGGCACCGCTGCCAGCGGAACCACCTCAAGAACAAATCCATCCACCTTCCGCACCACCACCATCTGCCCCGCAGCCAGCGCGGATGCCGCAACCGCATCCCACAACTCGCCGTGGACGAAAACCTTCCCCTGCGGCGAAAGCGCGGTCTGCACCACGCCCGTCTCGCCCACCAGCCCTTGCGCCCCAGTGACGATCTTGTTGCGCCGCGCCCGCAGGGCAATCGTCATCAGGAAGGCGGTAATGATTCCCAGCGGGATGGCGGCCGCCAGCGCCGTCAGCAAATGCACGCGCATTTCCGGAATAGGCGAATCCACCAGCAGCAACCCGCCGATCGTAATCAGCGCGATGCCGCCCACCGTCAGCACGCCATGCGTGGCGAACTTGGCCTCGGCCGCGAAAAGCGCAAACGCTCCCAGAATCAGCCCCAGCGCCGCAAAGCGCGTGGGCAGAAGATTCAGCGCGAACAGCGCGAGCAGAATGAACACCACACCCACCGTCCCCGGAATCACGGCGCCGGGGTGGTTGAATTCGATGTACAGCGAAAGCCCGCCAATGACGAGGATGAGGAACGCGATGTTGGGGTCCATGAGCACGTCGAGGACGCGCTCCCTGACCGTCATATCGAATGGAACGATCGCCTGGCCCACCAGGTCGACCGCCGACGCCTCGCCGCTGAAGCGTTTGAAGCTCTTGCCCGCCAGCTGCCGGAACAGATCGTCAGGGCCGGAAGCGACATAGTCGATGAGATGCTGCGCCAGCGCCTCCTGGTCGGTGAACGACTTCGATTCCCGCACCGCGCTTTCGGCCGCCTCCACGTTGCGCCCGCGCTTGCCCGCGACCGAACGCATTAGGGCCGCGGCGTCGTTCTCGATTTTGCGGTTCATTTCCTCATCGGGCTTGAGCTGCACCGGCCCGATCAGGGCCACTGGATGCGCCGCTCCCGCCGCTGTTCCCGGCGCCATGGCCGCAATGTCGGCCGACTCCAGAATGAAAATTCCCGCCGACCCGGCGTGCCCACCCGTGGGCGTGACATAGACGATCACCGGCACTGGGGATGCCGTGATTCTCTCGATGATCTCGCGCGTCGAGCTCACCAGCCCGCCCGGCGTGTTCATCTCGATGAGCAGCGCCTGCGCGTTGCGGCGGTGAGCTTCATCAATGGCCCGGGAAATGTACTCCGCAGTGATGGGCTGAATCGTGTCATCGACTACGATTTTCAAAACCTCAGCTCGCGCCGCAAAGGGTGTGCTGACAAAGGCCAGCGCAGCGAGCAGCCGAATCATCATGAAAATTCCCGCAGGGACACGTTGCAGCCAGCGCCAGCAGACATCAGCCCCGAAGGGGCGGTATTCGATAGCCCGGCACGTCAGTGCCGGGTCAGCGTGGGAGGAGACAAGAGTCGCGGAAGCGACGGCACCGCTCATGCTGCTGTCTCGAAACGGTGGGGCCTTCAGCTGCGGCGAGAATCTCGGGAGTGCGAAATGCATAGGTCCTTCGCTTCGCTCAGAATGACAGGCTTGCTGGAAGACCAGCCGAACCGATTGCGGTTCCTCCTCTCTATTCTCCCTCTATTTCGCCGCCCCTGTATGGATTTCTTGTGACGCCGTCGCATCGGCCTTGGGAGAGGAACCAGAGCCGTTCCATCCCGGCAAGTACGTGCTGCCCGTGATTAACCGCGCACCCCGCTCGTAAGTCACATAGGACCACGCCCACTGAATGAAAACCAGCAGCCGGTTACGGAAGCCGATCAGAAAAAAGATGTGCACGAACAGCCACGACAGCCACGCCACGAAGCCCGAAATATGAATCTTGCCAAAATCGGCCACGGCCGCCGCGCGTCCGATGGTTGCCAGGCTGCCTTTGTCCCAGTAGTGAAAGGGATGACGAACGCCTTGCCCGCGACCCTGCGCCGCCTCCTCGATTTCCCGCCGAATCAACTTGGCCACGTACCGCCCCTGCTGGATCGCCACCGGCGCCACCCCCGGCAGCATCTTGCCGTGCTCATCCTTCGCCGCGGCCAGATCGCCAATGACGAATACTTCCGCATGCCCGGGAATACTCAGGTCCGGCTGCACCGTCACCCGCCCGGCGCGATCGACAGGAACTCCCAGCGCCTTGCCCAAAGGCGACGCGGCCACTCCCGCGGCCCACAGAATTACCGCCGCAGGCAGGCGCACCTCGCCAAAATGCACCGCTCCCGGCTCGATCTGGTTGACCATCGTCGAAGTTCTGACCTCAACTCCGAGATGACGCAGCTGCTCCTCCGCGCTGCGCGACAGATCCTCCGGATAAACCGGCAGCACCCGCGGCCCGCCTTCAATCAGAAGAATGTGCGCGCGGGAAGGATCAATGGAGCGAAACTCGTGCGCCAGCGAGTGCCGGCAAACTTCGGCCAGCGTTCCGGCGAGCTCCACTCCCGTCGGACCTCCGCCCACCACCACGAAGTTGAGCGGACCCTCAGACTCTCCCGCGGCCGCCTGCCGCTCCGCCAGTTCGAACGCGAGCAGCACCCGCCGCCGGATTTCCAGCGCATCTTCAATCGTCTTCAATCCCGGCGCGAACGGCTCCCACTCGTCGTGTCCAAAGTACGAGTGGCCCGCCCCGGCAGCCACGATCAGGTAATCGTAAGGAACCTCGACCTCGGGCGTCTCGACCATGCGGCGGTTCAGCTCAACCCCCGTCACCTCCGCCATGAGCACTTCGACATTTTTGTACGGTCCAAGGATCGAGCGAATCGGCGCCGCGATCTCTCCCGGCGAAAGGCCGGCCGTTGCCACCTGATAAAGCAGCGGTTGAAAGGTGTGATGATTCTTGCGGTCGATGACCGTGATCTCGGCTGGACCTTTGGCCAGACCCTGCGCGGCATTCAGCCCGCCGAAGCCGGCTCCCACGATCACTACGCGAGGTGTGCTTTTGCTGCTCATCGCATTCCAATGTTGCTGCCGCTACCCTGACCTCTATAAGATTCACCGCGATGGCGGATAGTTCCACAAGTTCTGCGCCCGTGCAAACACCGGCCTGGGTTCAGTTTGCCCTGCCCTCGGCAACGGACTTGATTTTCGTTGCGCTGCTGGCAGTCCTGGTGTTCACGCCCCTGTCCGTGCGCCTTCTGGGGGACGCCGGCATCGGTTGGCACATCCGCACCGGCCAGCAGATTCTCCGCACGCACGCCATTCCCCGCGTCGATCCGTTCTCTTCCGCCATGGGAGCCAAACCGTGGTATGCCTGGGAGTGGCTCTATGACCTGCTTGTGGGTCAGTTAGAAGCCACGCTGGGACTCAATGGGGTGGTATGGTTCACCGCAATCGTGATTGCAGCGGTATTCGCTGGAACATTTCGCCTGCTCATCTGCCGCAGGGCGAATCTGCTCGTTGCCGTGATCCTCGTGTTGCTCGCGGTGGCGGCGTCCACGATTCACTTTCTCGCCCGGCCGCACGTCCTGAGCTGGCTGTTCACACTGGTCTGGTTCTGGATTCTCGACTGCTCGGAACAGGATTGCTCTCCCGATGGCGCACGCCGGGCACGGCGGCTATGGTTTCTCCCGCTTCTGATGCTGGTCTGGGTGAACGTGCACGGTGGATTCCTGCTTGGCTTCGCGCTGCTCGGAATCTACTGGCTTTGCGCGGTATGGGAGTGGATGCGGACGACAGACGGCCGGATCGAGGACGTCCTGCGGAGAATTGCCGCAAGAAAAAGAGCAACGCAGCTGATCTACGTCGGCCTGCTGTCAACCGCGGCTAGCCTGCTGAATCCCTACGGTTGGAAATTGCATGAGCACGTGTACGCCTATCTCTCCAACCGCTTTCTCATGGATCACATCGAGGAGTTTCAGTCGCCCAATTTCCACGGTGTCGCGCAGAAGTGTTTTCTTCTTCTGCTGCTAGTTGCGATAGCGACCCTAACCGTCCGCGGCCGCGACCTGCGCCCCAGCCAGGCCCTGACCGTGCTGTTCGCGGTGTACGCGGGCCTCGACTCAGCGCGCAACCTCCCGGTGTCGTCCATCCTGCTGGTGCTGATCGTCGCGCCGCTGCTTTTCTCCAGCGGTCTGGATGGAACGATCCTGCAGAGATCATTCCTGCAGAGAATGAGCGCGGTCGAATCCGGTCAACGCGGCCACCTCTGGCCCATCCTTGCCATCGTCGTGACCCTCGGCATCGCCGCCAATGGCGGGCGAATCGGCTCCGGTCGCCCGATGGACGCGCACTTCGATCCGCAACGCATGCCCGTCGCCGCAGTGGATTATCTGGAAACACACCAACTGCACGGCCCCATACTGAGCCCCGATTCCTGGGGCGGTTACCTGATCTACCGCCTCTACCCGGCCACACGCGTCGTAGTCGACGACCGCCACGATTTCTATGGCGAGGCGTTCTTCAAGTCTTACTTGAAGTTCATGCACGGCCAGCCGGGATGGCAGGACTTCCTCGCTGAGCACGAGGCCGGGTGTGTGCTGCTGCCCAGCGATGCGACGCTGACCACGATTCTGCCGCAAAACGGCTGGCACGCGATCTACAGCGACCAAGTCGCGACCGTTTTCGTGCCCGCATCGAGTCCTCGATAACCCAGCCTTCGATAACCCAGCCCTTCGGTAACCCAGCAGATATCCCACCGGGCCGGGACTTCGGTTAAAATCCAGTGCAACGCCGCCGGCGCCGAGATCGGCGGCTTTCGTGGACTTTCAGCATCGCCTTACCCTGCGGCGGTAGTCAGGATCATCCATCTTATGAAGCCAACAGTCGCTGGCGTTTCGCGCCTCAGGGCAGGAGCCGTTGTAGCGCTCGCATGGTTAGCGCTGACCCTGGCCGGGTGCTCCGGTTCCTCCAACAACTTCATGAGCAACCCGCCTCCTCCGCCGGTGAATCCGGTCGGGTCGAACCTCACCCAGATCAGCACCGATCCTTTCAGCTCCGCTACCGAACAGCACGCTACCGAAGTCGAGCCGCACGTGCTGGCCAACCGGGACATACTGGTGGCAGCTTTTCAAGTCGGGCGCAACCCCACCGCAGGCGGCGGATCGACTGCCATCGGCTGGGCAACCTCGACCGACGCTGGCACCACCTGGACGCACGGATCTCTGCCCGGGCTTACCGCCGGAGACACGCAAGGGCCCGGCCCCTACGATCGCGCGAGCGACCCCAATGTCGCTTACGACGCCAAGCACCAGGTGTGGCTGATTTCTTCGCTGCCAATTTCTGACACGTCGGCGACGCCGGCGGTCGTGGTCAGCACCTCGGCGGACGGAATGAACTGGTCGAGCCCCTTCAGCGTCGATCCCACCTCCCAGAGCTCCGACAAGAACTGGATCGTGTGCGACAGCACCGCCTCCAGTCCGAACTTCGGCAATTGCTACGTCGAGTGGGACAACCCCACAAACAACGAAATCTTCATGAGCACATCAACCGATGGCGGGCAGGCCTGGGGAGCGGCGGTCGCGACGGCGAGCGGCGCTCAGGTCCATGGCCTCGGCGGACAGCCTCTGGTGCAGCCCAATGGCAACGTGGTCGTGCCGATCGAGACCTTCACCATCGTCGACGGAAACATCAACGCGGCTTTCATCTCTACATTCGGCTCCGCCAACGGCGGCGCAACTTGGAGCACAGTGACCAACATCGCAACCATTCAGGCGCACCTGGATGCAGGAGCAATCCGCAGCGGCCCGCTGCCTTCTGCCGCCATCGATGGCGCGGGCAACATCTGGGTAGTGTGGGAAGACTGCCGTTTCCGCGCGAGCTGCGCCAGCAACGATCTGGTCTACAGCACCTCAGCCGACGGCGTGAGTTGGACCACGCCGACGCGCATTCCCATCGACGCCGTTTCCAGCACAGCCGATTACTTCATTCCCGGCATCGGCATCGATCCCGCCACTGCGGGCCCGAACGCGCATGTGGCCGTGCACTACTACTACTATTCGCAGACCAGCTGCAACGTTTCCTCCTGCCAGCTTGGCATGGGCTACATTTCCTCGGCCAACGGAGGCTCCACCTGGAATGCTCCGGTTACGCTGCTGCAGGGCCCGATGCAACTGAGCTGGCTGCCCAGTTCGCAGAACGGGCTGATGGTCGGCGATTACATTGCGACCGCATTTATCAACGGCGTGCCGCACGGAGTGTTCGCCGTCGCGCAGGCCAATTCAGGATCGACCTTCAGCGAGGCAATCTACACCGCGCAGGGCTTGACCGTGACCGCGGCAGGCCGCCAGTTCTCCTCAGCGAACGACCGCCCGTTGCACAAGATGTCGGATGCGATCGAGCGCGAGCGTCCGGAGAAGGGCGTGATCCCGCCGCGCAGGAAGAAGTCGAAGTAGTATGCACCGAGAGTGGTGCAGCCGTGCGTAAGGGCGTGATTTTTCAGCCACATACGGGCGTTGGTGCCTGTTGAAAAACTTCGCTGTAAATCGTTTGTAATGAGTAGCTTACATTCGAGAGTTAAACCGTTTTAACAGGCCGCCAGAGGGTCAGGGGTGAAGGGTGGACTCTCACCACATCCGCATCACTTTCCTGCCAAGCTTGACCTCGCAGACCTCCGCACGGGGCATTTCCTGAGTCGGGCAGAACACCAAAGGCTTCAACCACGAAGGACGCGAAGTATCACGAAGGAGAACTGCCCCCCCGATTTCCTTCGTGAAACTTCGTGTCCTTCGTGGTTATCAAAACCGATCGTCGGTGTTGATGCCGAAGCCGAGGATCGCGCTCACCTCGACGGGCTGGCCCCCGCGCAGGGCGGGCTGGAATTTCCAACTGCGTAGCGCAACGACGACCTTCGCGGTCATCTCCGCCGGGCCTGGCTCGAGGACGCGCACGTTGTCCAGATTGCCCGCCGCGTCGAGCGTGCACTTGACCACCATGCGGGTGCGCGGCAGGCCGTCCGGCAGATCGGCGCGCACGGGCTGGGGAGGCGAGATCTGACCGTTGTACGGTTGTCCGCCCGAGGATTCATCGGCGTACTCCATCACAACCTGGCCCAGAGACGTCTGGACATACGTGGTGTGCGTCAGGGAGTGGAACAGCTGCTTGTAAGCCTCGAACGCGCCGCCTGAGCCCGCGGTCGCGACCACGTCCACGCCAAACGTCTGGCGCGGCTTGAGCGGAGAACGCCCAGGCACTGAGGGATCGCTGGCCGCTGGATCGGACCCGAAGCTGGGTAAGGTAACGACCGTGCTGCCGCCGCTCACCGCGACGCCGGGCACCGGAGGGACTCCGCTGGTGGCGTTGCCCGCGCCGCCCGGGCCTGCGCTGGGCGAGATACCGCCCTTGGCGGTGGGATCGGAACCCACCCCCGCCCCCGATCTTCCCGCTCCGCTGCCGCTGCCGTTCAGGCCGCTGCCCGGCCCGTCGCCCCGGCCGATGCTGCTGCCGCCGCCCGAGCCGCCCAGTCCGGGCTTGTCTCCGCCGGAAGGTGACACGGCGAGCGAACCTTTGCCGCCCACCGCGGGCAATCCAACTTTTGGTCCGGGCTGGCTGGAAATCACCGCGCCCACGTTCGTGCCGCTGCCGCTGGTCGCGGGCGGAGCGACGGACGAGCCCACGTCCATGGGTCCGCCCACACCGGAGCCTTTGCGTCCCATTCCGGAGCCAGTTGCAGAAGATCCTCCGCCAAGCGATGGCGGCGGAGGAACAATGTTATTGGCCTCCAGCGTGCCGCCCGGAGCTCCTCTGCCGCCTCCGGCAGTTCCTGTTCCTCCGCCGGAACCGGAAAGCGCAGGTGGCGGAGGAACGACGCTGGGCGGTCCGAGCGAGGGTGCCGCAGAAGCTGCCGTCGAACGCGTGCCCGTGCCTCCGGATATGCCAGGCGAGGGCGGCGGAGCAATCACGTTGGAACCGGGAGCTGCGCCCATGCCCTTGCGCAGGCCGCGCGGGTTGCCGCTGCCGACCGTGGGCGGGGGCGGCACGACGTTCGTCGCTGATGTGGGTTCTGCCCCGCTGCGCGCGCTTTCCGAAGCTACTGTCGGCGGAGGCGGGACGACTTCGCTGGCGCCAAAAATCTTGCCCAGCAAACTGCTCATGAACGATCCGCTGCTGGAGGCGCTTGGCGGCGGGGGCACAACCGCGCGGGAGGGGTCGGCAACGCTGCCGCCAGAGATCCGGCGCATGTCCTGGGAAGCATCGGCCGAGGGCGGGGGCGCGATGACCGCTGGCGCGGGCAGGTTCAGCTTGGCCGTGCGCATCGAAGAACGCTCCGGAGCAGAGATGGGCGGGGGCACGACTGCCGTGCTCGTCATCTGCACTGGCGTGCGGGAGGCGTCGCGGCTTACCGCATCCGGAGCGGGAGGAATGACGCTGGGCGCCAGCGCGGGGGCGGCGCGTCCTTTCTCGCCTTTGACGCTGGGCGCGGGCGCGACCACCGATTCGGCCAGCGACGGCGCGGTCAAAGCGTGCTCGCGGGAAACGTTCGGCGCCGGTGGAATCACAGCCGCCGCCAGAGCCGGGGCGACCAGGGTGCGATCGCTCGCCACTTTGGGCGCAGGCGGAATCACGCTCGCACTCAGATTGGGCGCGGCGCGGAAGGGATCGTGAGGCGCCGAGGGGGCCGGAGCGATCACGGAATCGAGCTTTACGCCGTTGCGGGTGTAGTCGCGGATGGCGTTGGGCGCAGGCGCAATGACGGTCGCGGGAAAGTTGAGAGCCGTGCGCGTGGAACGCAAGCCTTCCGCGGGCGGCGGGCCGGGATCCGGTTTGACCGCAAGAAGATTGGCCACAGCATCGCGCGACGAAGCGAGTTTCAGGTTGGGCGCATCGACGACGCGCGGCGTGAGCGATCCGCCGCGGGCGATGCGGATGGTCTGGGTGCGATGATAAGCCTCGTCTCCGCCGGCGCGGCCGCTTCTGCCGGACTGGGCGCCGCCGAGATCTTCGGTGCGCGGCAGCTCGTCGCCGGAGTAGTAGATCACGTCGCGGCTCGACAGCCGGGGCGCAACGTAAGGGCGCAGCTCTTCCAGCTTCACGCGCACCACGATCACGGCAAAGATCAGGAACGCTTCCATTACCATGGCCGGGAACATGCCGCGAAAAGGGAAAATCCCATAGGGGGCTTCGCCCGCCAGGCGCGTGTCGGAACGGCCCAGAGCAGGGCGAATGGCGGTCCGGAACTCGCGCCAGGGCGAGGACCACTCGACCAGCAGCTTGGGCACTGCGTGCCGCTCGACGGCCTCTTCGACTTGGAGTGTCTCAATCACGACTGTTTCACAGACGCGGGCGGTACTCTACAGTCATTACCATCGTTGCTGTCGTTGCCAGCAGTGATCTCAATTTTATCCCCGACGGCGGTTCCGGTTGCGGCGGCGGTGCGGCAGGGAAGTTCCAGCACCGACGCGGCTTCCAGCCGGACGGGCGCAAATCGCCAGGGGCGCATTTCCGGCTGGATGTGGACCACATTCATGGAGCGATCCAGATAGACCACGTCGATCGCGAACCCCATGGCTAAAGTATGAACGCCGTGGCAGGGGACAATCCAGAGCCCGAAACCATTACGGAAGTCATCCGCGTCCAGGCCGACCAGGCCGCGCAGGCGCGTCCAGTGCGTGTCGGCCAGGGCGACCGCCGTGGCCAGGCAAGTCTGGCGGGTGCGATTGAAAGCCTGTCTCTGCGGGGAAAAAACAGCCATGAATTCGAAAAACTCCGGCGTTCGCTGTGCCTCTACCGGCCGCCCGAAACCGGCCCCAGCTGCCGGATCAGCTCGATCACGGCGGGGCCGATGGTGACAAAGATAATCGAAGGCAGAACAAATATCACCAGCGGGGGAACCATCTTGATGGTGGTCTTTGCAGCCTGTTCTTCGGCGCGTTGCCGGCGTTCCGTGCGGAGGGAGTCGGAATGCACGCGGAGGGCCTGGGCGACGCTGGTGCCGAAGCGGTCGGTCTGGATCAGTGTACCAACAAGAGAGCGGATATCGTCAACACCAGTTCGATCGACCAGATTACGCAGGGCTTCGGCGCGGGGCTTGCCGGCGCGCATCTCCAGGTTAACCAGATGGAACTCATCGCTGAGGTCGGGGTGGGCGTGGTGCAGGTCCTGGCCGACGCGCATGAGAGCCTGATCGAGGGCCAGTCCGGCCTCGACGCAAATCACCGTCAGGTCGAGGGCATCGGGCAGGCCCAGGCGAATGCGCATCTGGCGGTCTTTGATCATGCGCTTCAGGAAGAAGCGGGGCAGAATGAAGCCCAGCGCGGTAACGCCGATAAGCATGGGCAGGTTATTGAACCCGGAGAATATGGCGACGCCGGCAAAGCCCAGGGCGGCGCCCAACACGCGCGCGCCGAAATAGTAGTTGACGTGCATGGGGTCGCGCAGCCCGGCCTGGATGAGCCAGGCGCGGGTGCGGGAAACGTCGGCGGGGGAAAGCGGGATGGCTTTGCTGAGCGGATCGAGAGCCTGTTCCAGGCGCTCGCGGATGGCAGGGCGGGTCTCGGCCGCCTGCTGCTGCACGCCGCCCAGCGCGCGCAGGCGGGCGCCGAGCACGGAACTGGGCGTGACCACGGCCGCGCCGAAAAAGAACACTGCCAGAACGACGGTCACGAACACGATGATGGGCAAAATAAAGGGCATAAGGCTCAACCGCTAGGCCACATGCGCTCCGCTGGAGGACAAGGCCCTCACCTGCGGTTCGGTCAGGGTGTAGAGCGGCGGGCGCGGCACTCCGAGCAGCGCCAGATAGACGTAGATTTCGCCGCGATGATGGACCTCGTGCTCCACCATGGCACGCAACAGTTTCCACGCCGTAATGGGATGGCCATCCGGAGTGGCGCCTTTGCGCTGCAAGTCCTCCGGCTTCAGCGTGCGCAGAATGTCCATAGTCTCGGCGTGCATGCGCTGCATGAATTTCTGAATCGCGTCCTGGCCTTCGGCCAGCTCCGTGCCGCAGCCGGGATAGCGGCTGGGCCGGGCAAAGACGTTTTCGGCAAATACATAGCGCTCGGTGGCTGCGATGTGGCGAGCCAGATCGCCGGGCGAGAAGACTCCCGGAGCGTGGCGCCACTCGAGTTTCTCCTCCGGCACCAGAGCGACCACGCGCAGCGTGCGCCCGCGAATGCTCTCAAAGAAGGGCAGAAACGTCTCGATGTCGTGAATCTCCATAGCCTGCGCCTACACCTGAATGCGAATAATCTTGCGAATCACAAAATAGCCGATGGTCTGCAGCGTGATGCCCGCGACCAGCAGCGTGTGCCCGATGGGGTCGACAAACAGCGGCCGGATGAAGGCGGGATTCAGCAGCGTCATCACCGTGACGATGATGGGCGGCATGCCCATCAGCAGGGCCATGGTGAGGCGTCCCTGCGCGGTATAGACGCGCACCTGGCGCTGAATCTTGAAGCGTTCGCGGATGACGTAGGACAAGTTGTCGAGAATCTCGGCCAGGTTGCCGCCGGTCTCGCGCTGCAGCATGACGGCGGTCACGAAGAATTTCACGTCCACCAGAGGCATGCGCTCGGTCAGATTCATCAGAGCGTCGCGCACCGGCATGCCGAACTTCTGTTCCTCGTAGAGCTGGCGGAACTCGCTGGAGACGGGCTCGGAGACCTCGTTGGTGATCATTTCCAGCGCGGTGGTGAAGGCGTGGCCGGCGCGGACGGCGCGGGCCAGGGTGTCGATGGCTTCGGGGAAAAGTTCTTCGAACTTTTCGAAACGCTTGGTGCGCTTGAACGACGCGTAGGAGTAGGGCAGGAGCGCGCCGACCAGCAAAGCAATCCAGGCGACCTCGACCCGTTTGCTCACAACGTAGGCGGTGATGGCGGCGGCGACCCCGACCGCGACGCACAGCCCGAGAAAATTTCCGGCGCGCACGGTCATCCCGGCCTGGGCCAACACTTTCTGAATGTCGGAAACCCGCTCGGAGCGGCGCAGCAGGGTGTCGAGCACGGGGATGTTGCTCAGCTGTTCATCGCGCACCAGGGCAAGTTCTTCTTCCGGGCTGCGTTCGACGCCCTTGCGCTCGCTGGCCAAGCGATCCTTGATGAGGCGGGCCCGGGCGTTGCGCTGGTCGAGCAGCGAGAGGCCGGCGAAGATGGCCACCGCGACCACCGCGAACACGAGCAGGGCAATCAGGATTGGCGGCATATGGTTGTCACACCTCGGCCCTGGATTCAAACAGCGCCGGACGCAAACGGGCCCCCGCGATCGCCAGCCGGTCGGCAAACTTGGGCCGGACGCCGGTCGCGTGGAACAATCCGCGCACCTTTCCGCTCTCGTCGATGCCCGAGCGGTCGAAGGAGAAGATGTCCTGCATGGCGATGGATTCGTTGTCCATGCCAGTGATCTCGGAAATAGTGATGACCTTGCGCGTGCCGTCCGACAGGCGCGCGATCTGGATGACGGCGTGCACGGCAGACGAAATTTGCTGGCGCACGGCGCGCTCCGGGATGTTCAGGTTGGCCATCGAGACCATGTTCTCGACGCGGGCCAGGGCATCGGGCGGGGAGTTGGCGTGCACCGTGGTCAGCGAGCCCTCGTGGCCGGTGTTCATGGCCTGCAACATGTCGAAGGCCTCTTCGCCGCGCACCTCGCCCACCACGATGCGGTCGGGGCGCATACGCAGGCTGTTGATCACCAGCTGCCGCTGCCGGACCGCACCTTTGCCTTCAATGTTGGGGGGACGGGTTTCGAGGCGCACGATATGCTCCTGCTTGAGCTGGAGTTCGGCGGCATCCTCGATGGTGACGATGCGGTCGGAGTTGGGAATGTATCCGGAGAGCACGTTGAGCAGCGTGGTTTTGCCGGCGCCGGTTCCGCCGGATACCAGAATGTTCAACCTGCCCTTGACCATGGCCGAGAGCAGTTCGAGCATGGACTCGGTGAGGGTCTGATTCTCGATCATTTGCCGCGCGGTGACGGGCTCGCGTCCGAACCGCCGGATGGAGAGGCAGGGGCCGTCGATGGCCAGCGGAGGAATGATGGCGTTGACACGCGAGCCATCGGCCAGGCGGGCGTCCACCATGGGCGAAGATTCGTCGACCCGGCGCCCGATGCGCGACACGATGCGCTCGATGATCTGCATCAGGTGCTGATTGTCTTTGAACGACAGGGGAGTGCGTTCGAGCTTGCCGGCGCGCTCAATGTAGACCCGGTCGAAGCGATTCACCAGAATGTCGGAGACGGTGGGATCCTTGAGCAGAGGCTCGAGCGGGCCCAAGCCGAAGATTTCATCGAGGATTTCGCGGGCCAGCTGTTCGCGCTCGGCAAAGCTGAGAGGAACGGTCTCGGCGTTGACGGCATTGCGGATGACCACCAGGACTTCGTCGCGGGCGGAGTCGCCGGCGGTCTTGCCCAGTTTTTCCAGATCGAGCCGGTCAAGGATCTTGCGGTGCAGGTCGGCTTTTACCTGCTGGTAATCGGCACGCTCGAAGGACTGAAGGTTTGCCATGGGCCCACTAATAAATCCGTTTTACCACGAAGGGCACGAAGGTACACGAAGGAAATCCTGGCGCCGGTTTCCTTCGTGTACCTTCGTGTCCTCGTGGTTGAAGCTCTTCATAATCATATTCCTACACCGACTTGAACAACGACCAGGCCGCGCGCTTGGTGTCGGTATCATTACGCGTGAGCTCCTGGGCCAGGCCGGCGAAGCAGCGGGCGATCTCGCTGTTGCGCTGGTCCATCAAAGGCGTTCCCCGGTCGATGGAACTGGAGACGGCGAAATACTGGTTGGGCACGCGCCATAACAATTTTGCGCCCACGGCGGCCTCGGCGTCAGCTTCGCTGAAGCCGGGAACCTTGCGAAAACGGTTCAGCACCAGGCGCACGCGCTCGCGGCTTCCACTCTCGCCCAGGTACTGCTGCACGCGGGCCGCGCTCCACAGCGAGGCCACGTCGGTGCAGGCGACCAGCAGCACCACTTCCGAGAGATTGGCAATGAGACGGGAAGCGGCATCGAAGCGCGACGAAGCGTCGACCACCACATAGCGGTAGTGGTTGACCAGCATGTCGAAGAGCTTGACGAACTCCGCGGTGGAAGGATCGACCGCCGCGGGCAGGTTGGCGCCGGCCAGAAGCTGCAAGCCGCCGTTGTGGCGCGTCATGAAGCTTTCCAGCAGGGAAGCGTCCATGCGGTGGAGGTTGCGGGTGGCGTCGGCGACGGTGAAGACCGGCTTGATATTCATGTGCAGGGCGGCGTGGCCGAGCGGGGCCAGGTCGACCAGAGCGGTCTGTCCGTGCGCCGCCTGCAGGGCCAGCGCCAGATTCACGGCGACTGTGGTCGCGCCGTTCCCGCCCTTGGCGTTGATGACGGAAAATACCTTGCCGCGCGTGCCCTCCTGGCGCACCCGGCGTTGCGCCGCTGTCAGGCGGACGAAAGCCTCCAGCAGGTCGGTGGTGTTGGTGGGCCGCTCGATGAACTCGCGCGCCCCGGCGCGCATGGCGTTCACGATGACCTGCGGCTGGTTGAGGTTGCCGATGGCGAAAATGGCGCCCTCGGGCATTTCCTGGTGCAACATTTCGATGGCGCGCAGCGCCAGCGCCGGATTGTCGACGGGAATGTCGACCAGGACCACGTCGGGAGTGGCCGCGCGCACGCGGCGCGTCACCGGATCGGAAGCGGCCACGGGGAACGTCGCACAGGTGTGCACCGTGCGAGCCACACTGGTGCCGTCGACCAGCACCTGCATGACGGCGCGCTGCTCGTTGTCGGTGGCGACGATGACGACGGAAAGCTCTGCCATGGCGAAGCGGTGCGAAACTTCAGCGGCTAAGGCCGCAATCTCCGGTGGTGCGCTGGCGGCGCGGCTGAAGCCGCGCCCTTTCAAAACCTGTCGGCGGCTAAAGCCGCAATCTCTGGTGCTGCGCTGGCCGCGCTTGCGCTCGCCCTTGCTTACTTCTTGATCGGCTTGTCGAACTGGTCCCTGTTCATGAACGGCTGCGGATTCTTGGGCAGCGCCGGCGCTTCGGTGCTGGGCGAAATGCGATGCACCGTGCACAGAACCATGAGCTCGGAATTGCTCTTCTGCAGGCTTTTGCTGCGGAAGAAGGCTCCCAGGATCGGAATATCGCCGAGACCGGGAATCTTGTTGTAGATGTCGGTAACGCGATTGTCGATCAGGCCCGCGATGATGAAACTCTGGCCGTCCTGCAGTTCGAACTCGGTTTTCGCGCTGCGCGTGCTGAGCGCGGGGACGGTAAATCCCGAGATGGTAAGCGCATTGGCGAAATCCAGCGTGCTGACCTCGGGTTCTACCGCCAGGTGAATGTTGCCGTTGGGCATGATCACAGGAGTGAACTGCAGGTGCACACCGAAATTCTTGAACGAAATCGTGACCGCGGTGAAACCGGCGCCCGGCTGCACGATGGGGAAGGGAAATTGACCGCCCGCCAGGAAGCTAGCTTCTTTGCCGTTGACCGCAATCAGGTTGGGCTCGGCCAGGATCTGCAGCAGATTCTTGGACTGCAGCGCTTCGATGACCACACCGAAATTGATGTCGGGACGAAAGAGAAAAAGATTCAGGACGTTGTTCAGAGTCTGCACCTGGGTGCTGGTGGTGACCACTTGTCCGTTCTGCACGGTGGTGGTGGGGGGCTGGCCCAGAGTCTGTGGCCCGAAGCCGCCGAACTGGCCGGTGGTGGTCGTGCCTATGGTGTTGGCGCCTCCGGTGGAAACGAAGTTTGCTCCAAGTTGAGTGAGGGCACTGCGGTCGACCTCGGCGAACTTGACCTGCAGCAGAACTTCCTGCGCGCCGACCGGGCCGAAGGTGAGCACGTTGATGACTTTCGGCGAATAGGCGCTGGCCAGTTCTCCGGCGCGCTTGGCCACATCTTCGGTGGTAACGTGCCCGGAGAGAACGATGGCGGCGCGGGAGGGAGTGACTGTGATGGCTTCGTCGGGGAAGACGCGATGCTCTTCCTCGGCGCAAGCGCTGACGTCGACATCGACGCGCAGATCGAAGCTGCGCGAGCGTTCCAGTTCGTCCCAGATGAGCAGCGAGACTTCGCCCGGAGTCTTGCCGTGCACCAGAATCTGCGTGGGCGTGATGACCTGGGCGGTGGCGATGGCCGGGTCGGTGATGGCCAGGCGCCTGATCTGCTCGGTGGTGTTAATCAGAAGCGACTTGCCCACCATGACCCGCAACGGCGCCGACCCCTGCACGGGCTGCGATTGGGGCGGAAGCGTCGTGGTTTGGGTGCCGGTGGGATTGGGATTCTGCGGCTGGCTCGCATCGGGTTGCTGCTGGGTCTCGGAGAACAGCGGGACGCAAGCCATGCCCAACAGCAAAGCCGCAGCCAGCAACGTGCGCACGTTCATTTTTCGGTTTCTCTCCCGACCAGGGAATTTTGCGGCTAGCACGGACGCCACGGACAACCTGGGCGTCTGTCGCGTCTGTTCCATCACTTGGATACGCAACCCTTTTCCTCGGTGCAGTTAACCTCGTTCTTCTTGTCGCCCTGGTAGACCTCAACGCTGACGCCGGTAGAAGCCGGGGGCGGCGCGGCTTCGGGCTTCTTGATGATGACGTGATGAACCGGAGCTGAAACCGGCGCCGGAGCAGCCCCACCTTTATAAAGGCCACCGGTTCTGGAGGCCGGGACGTCCTGGGCTTTGGTGTCGAGCGGATTGCGCAGCGCGAGCTGAATGTGGCCCTGGGTGCTGGCGAGAGTAAGGCGCTGGGCGTCATCCGGAGAAACCAGAAGCGTGATGACCGCGGTGTTCTGGGCTTCGCCGGTGGAGGTGCGCTCCAGCCGTGGGCCGGATGCCAGAACCTCTATGTTTTGCAGTACGGTCGTCGTCTGCTCTTCGCCACTGCCGCCCGGCGTTCCGGTGAGCAGCACATCGACGCGGCTTCCCGGGGTGACGAACCCGGAAACGGAAACGACATCGTTGACACGAACCGCAACGGCGCGCATGCCGGGAGGAATCAGGGCGGGCAGGCCGGCTCCGGCATTGTCGCCGGCCAGCTTGGTGGTCAGAATGAAGTCGCCCTTGGTGATGGGAATGACCACGCCGTGATCGAGCACATCGCTCTTCTTGCGCGGCGCGCCTGCCGGAAGGTCGCTGGCGGGAATGCTGATGATCTTGATGTCGTGCTCGGTCACCTTAGCGCCTACTTGCAGATCGTCGGCGGCGACGATGACCTGCATGCCCTGCTCGACCGGACCAGTTTTGTTTTGCAACCCTCTGTAGACATAGAGGCTTACAAACAGACCAAGCGCCGAAGCAATTACCCCAATCATCAACAAGCGCGTGCGATTCATGGCACTCCTCACAAACTAGGACTCCGGCCGGGAGTCGCAACGCTCTCCGCCATCGACCGGTGTTGCTTACTGAATGGAACTGGCGACGGAAGAGAAAACGTTATTCGCATTGGAGCCTATCAGGCGGATCGTGCCCACCACAATGACCAGGATGACCGCCAGCATTACGGCGTACTCGGCGATATCCTGTCCTTCCTGGTCGCGCCACAATGTGCGTACGAAATCCATAGTCACCCCTGTTTCGTGGATCCGTTCTGTAGTCGAGTGGACTGGCCTTCCTCGCGTTTCGCCACTTCTTTCGCAACCAACGCTCGCGCCCGGCGGCCCACTCTGCGGGTCATCGACACACCGAGGCAAATCTCTAACCACCCCGGCTACGTAATCATACCTTGCACCATCAAGGAAAGGCTTATTTTCTTGCATACCTGCCAGAACAGGCGTTACGGCAGTGCGGACCGGGTCGGGGGAGAAACTAGCAGGCTGCTGAAAAAGTAGTCTCGGGCAATGGTCCGACCTCGGCGGCTAAAGCCGGCATTGATATTAATCCAGTTACCGCAGCGCTGAAGCGCTGCGCCACCCAGAATCAGGAACCGAGGCGAGTTTTTCAGCAGCCTGTTAGAGGCCGGCTCTGCCGCCTTTAGGCCACTGGCGGCACATCCGCGAAGGAGGGGGGCGGGGTCGGCGCTGAACCGCGAAGGTACAACGTGGTCAACGCGGCTAAGACGGTAAGGGGCAGGATGGGGCTCGGGTACAGCGGAAGCTGCCAGAAGCGGTGCAATTCGGCTGCGGGCAGCCACAGCCGGGCCAGCAGCAGGGCGAACGCAGCGACCCAGGGCCAGGCCAGCACCACCCACGCCGCGAGCAGCCCCAGCCGCGAGACGACTCCGGAGGAAACCAGCGTGGCACGATCGCGCAGCAGGCACAGCATCCCCGGAAGCAGCAGAAGCTGAACGTGGGGCGCCAGAGAGGGAATCACGACCACGGTCGCAGCCAGCAGCAGACTGGAGGCGAGCAGGAATCGCGGAGAATTGGCGGGCTGGCGCCGGTCCCGCCAGCACAGCGCCCATACCGCCAGCAGCACGGCGGCGGAAGCAACTACGCCGAACCGGGGAGTCAGCCAGACATCGAGCAGGGAATGGCCGTAGGTGTAATGGCGGTAGGCGCGAAGGACGCGAAGAAAGCTGGGGAGCCATGCCGGCAGCAGCCACTGGCTGATCGCGAGAAAGAGCAACATCGTGGCCAGGAAGCCGGCGGCCAAGGACCGGCGGCGGCGCCAGTCGGCGAGGGTCCAGAGCGCGAGCCAGGGAACGAGCGCGACTGTGAATTGTGGCTTGAAGGTCGAGAGCGCGAGACAGACTCCGGCGAGGATGAGGTGGTCGGCGTACATCAGGAACAACGTGATCGCGATGAGTGCGGCGGCGAGCAGGCTCAAATTTTCGAGCCTGAGTCCCTGCAATGTGGGGAAGCTGCCGAGCAGAAAGATCGCGATCGTCAGCACCTGAAGCGGTGAGGCGCGAAGCCGGAGAGCGCGCAGCCAGAGCGCGAGGGCGAGCAGCGTGGCCGCGATGGACTTGGCTATCAGGAACTTCTGCACCACAGGAAACGGCAGGTAAAGCGTGGGCCAAAGCAGGAACGCCGCCCAGGGCGGATAGGCGAAGCCGCCGCCGATGCCGGAGGGATCTTCGGGCGAAGGGGAGAGCGGCGCGCCATAGATCACGGTTTGAATTTCGTGCGCCACCTGGGGCGAGTACGGGTTGCGGCCGTGGAGCAGCATTTCATGCGCTCCCCACCAGGGCGCGTAGAGATCGGAAAAATGGGCGGGCTGGTTGGCGCTCCAGATGGCGAAAGTGTAGTGGGCCATGCTTGCGCCTGCGAGCACTGCGAGCAGCAGCCACACGGCGGGCGAGATTGGGCGGGGAGATTTCATGCAGTTGCGTCCACCGGCGCGAGAGGGCGCTGCTTGCGGCGCAGCGGCCCATCGGTGATCGCGATGGCCAGCAGCGCGACCAGCACGCCGGCGATGAAATCCACAACGTAGTGCATTTCGAGCAGGAGAATGGCGATCACCAGGAGCACATCGTAGGCGGCGAGCGCGTAGAGCATTCGTTTCCAGCGCCGCAGAAACCAGAGCACGATGATGGGCTGCACGATGTGCATGCAGGGAAACGCGATGAAATAGTCGGTGGAGATGCGCCGGATGGGCTCGTGCCGCCAGAGTGCGAGCGCGTGCGGGATCAGCGTCTTCTGCACGTTATAGGACTGCAGGCTCGCGGGGAAGCGGGCAAAGTGCGCGGGACAGAGATAGTAGGGCCCCTGCGCGGGCGCGATATAGAAGATGGCGAGGGCGAGGTAATAGGAGAGCAAGATGGTGCCCACGAATTGCAGCGCGCGCATTTTTCCGTCATTGAGAGCGACCAGGATTATGGCTGCGCCGATCTGCGGGAACATTCCGAAGTAGATGAGCTCGAGGGCACGGAAAAAGGAAAGCGGGAAGGCCTGGACGGCCCAGTGCGTGGGACCGGAAACCGAGTGGCCGTGCAGGAGCCAGCGGTCCATAGTGGCCAGCGCCGGGTCGTAGGCGAAGTTGTAACGCGCCGAGACGATGGCGCAGTTGTAGGCCAGCACCAGAAGGAATCCAAAGAAGAGATAGGCGGCGGGGGTGAGAATTGCGGACAGGGAGTGCTTGAGATTTTGCGTTTTGTGGCGCTGGACGATTTCGAGGAGGGCGACGGCATCTACCGTCAGAATGAGGGCGCGCAGCGGGGTCATAGCCCAGGCGAGAATTGCGAAGAAGACGAGCAAGGCGAGGATGTGCAGTGGTTTTTCTCGCAAACGGGCGAGGAAAGGCTGCGAGGTCTGGGCTCGCGGCAATCCGATCAGCGCGAGCAGCACGGCGACGAAGATCGACTGCGCGGCCAGGATGAGCCAGAAGGCGACGCCCAACGTGATCCAATCGAATTTGAGGGGAAGATGCTGGCTGCGCAGGACCGGGACGAGGGCGACCGCCAGCAGGGCGCTCAGCCAGTAGTGCCAGTAGCTAGGGTGCGCCGGATTGTGGGGTTCGGGGTGCATCGTGGAATCTTTTACGCGACAGAAGCGCGGATTGCGAACGAACGAGTGCCGTCCCCTTCGGGGACTCGCGTTAGGCCTCCAGCTTACCCGGGGCTTACGCCCCGGGCTAATGAATGCCGCCGCTGCGCGGCTGGGTCGTTGCGCTGGCGGAGCGGCGGACTGACTGGGCAAATGAGACAACTGTCCCTGCGGAGTCTGGGTCGTAGCCCGTCTTGCGCCCCTTCGGGGCTTATATTCCTGCCACTTGTCCAGCCGGGCACCTAGTGGACAGTTTAGACCGGGGACATAGTTGACAGATTTTGATCCGGGTTTTGGGGATGGGGTGCAGGGGAAGGGGGCGGTTCCCCGTCCCCTGCATCAGCTCTGTAGAAGCCGTGAGCTGGCATTCGGCGATGAACCGTTCGGGTTCGATGGTCGAAATGTCCCAGGGCAAACTCTGCGAAGTAAATGGTGTACCAGCGATCATCGATGGGCTGCAATGCGATGCGTTCTCCCCTCAGCGTCTCGCTTAAGAACACATCGTGAGTCTTCCACATGAACTGGCCGCCGGGTGAGACGCGCCGCACGATCATGGAACTGCCGTACTCCGGTTCAGAGACACGTGCGGGATAGGGTCGCGGCGAGGGCGCATAGCAACTTGCCGGAGTACGCATGTCGAGTGCTTCGTGCGGACGCTGCTCATTGAACTCGCGGCGAAACTGCTCGAAGCGGCGCTGTTGTGCGCGGCGGTTGGCCGCCATCGGTGACATGGTCTCCTGTTGCAGGGTCAGGTGCATGCGTTCGTGGCGTCCGTTCTGCTCCGGGTGCGCCGGTTGGATACGCTCGGGCTCGATGCCCAGCTTCATCCACCACACCGCTAAGCGCGATAATCCGGCAATCGCGCGGGAAGCGAAGGGCGCGCCGTTATCGGTGCGGATCGCCTCCGGCAGGCCGTACTCGCGGAACGCGGCCTCGAAGATGGCCTGCGCGCGCTCGGTGTCGGTCTTCTCCACGGCCTGGCAGCGCAGCAGGTAGCGGCTGCAGGCATCGGTGAGGGTCAGCGGATCGATGCGCACGCCGTCCTGGGTGCGGCCCCAGCCTTTGAAGTCGCCGCACCACACCCGATTGGGCGCGTCGGCCGCGGCGAAGGGCGCAGTATACGGATCGGTACGGCGCCGCTTCTTGCGCGCGATTACCAATCCTTCGCGGCGCAACAGTTCGCCCATCGTGCTCACCGCCGGCCACGTCCTATCAGGCTGCTGACGTTCCAGCACCGCCTTCAACTTTCGCGGCCCCCAGCGCATGTGCTGGTGCCGCAGCTCCACGATCTGCTGCTCGATCTCTGCCCCTGTCCGGTTGGGATGACGAAGCGGCGCACGGCTGCGCTCCTCCACGCCCTCCCAGCCGGCTTGCTGGTAACGAGCCAGCGTATTGTATCCGGCCTGGCGCGAGATCCCGTGCCGGGCACAGAGTTCGGTCATCGTCCACTCCTCTGATAACCACTGCTCCACAAACTGCCTGCGCTTTTCCACCATTCCGCTCACTTTCCAAGGCATGCTCCTTTGTAGCCGCCTTCTGTGAACGGACCAAACTGTCAACCATGTGCCCGGTCTGTTTTGTCCACTATGTGCCCGGTTTGGACCA
>Ga0208044_1000036_pt1 | contig 167274 bp, 146 predicted proteins | sample Sb_taG_8_FD_187712 | JGI IMG/M metagenome (GOLD analysis project Ga0208044, IMG submission 187712) | Peat soil microbial communities from Weissenstadt, Germany - Sb_50d_c_BC metaG (SPAdes) (version 2) | ecosystem: Environmental > Terrestrial > Soil > Wetlands > Peat | place: Germany...
ACCTCCTGGGCATTGCGTTTGACGTTTTGGTGCAACGGGCCGGTTCACCCCGTTCCTGTAATAGATCGCGTCCATCACCTCGGGTACGCCGTGGCCTTGGGCTCAGGCGCAAGATTGGTCACCAGGAAGGTCACACCGACGGCGCCGAGCACGGGAACTAGAATCACTAACGGGCCCATGAGCTTCCAACCCCCTGAGCCTAGCAGAGACAACCCCCGCAATTGCAGGACTAACCCTTGGGGCTCGCAAGCAGGCTGAAGCCACTGGCGAAGCGTGCGATCTGATTGGGTGCCAGATAGCAGACGCTCATGAGTGACGGAAAGGGGTCAGGAGCGGGCCTAACCGGGCTCACCGTCTCTCCCCTTGACTGTGCGGATGAGGCTTTCGGCGAATCGCTGACCTCGGATGTGATCGTCTACTCCTCGATAGGGACCATGAATCGGCGGGACGACACGTTAGCCGCGTTTGGGCGCGGATTTATCCGCTACAGCCGTGTAAGGTAACTGATTCGTCCCCTCGAATTTCCCTATCAGGTCGCCATGAGCGCCAGATTACTGATCATCGCACTGGATGCCACCGATCTGTGCCTGCTCCAGCGTCACATCGGCGCGGGGCGGCTTCCCGTGATTGCCGCGCTACGAACTCATGGACGCTTCAAGACGCTGTCGGCGAGCGCGTGCGCGACGGACGCCGCGCTGTGGGCATCTTTCCACTACGGTACCGAAATCGGCGAACACGGGCGCTACCATGACTATCTGAGACTCGAGGACGGGCGGTACGGATTGGCGGTTCAAAACGAGCAGCAACGCGACGCAATCTGGGATGAGCTGTCGCGTCGTGGCATGCGGGTCGCAGTATTCGATTTGCCGAAGAGCCGGGCTCCTGCACCAATCAACGGTCTCCACCTCACTGACTGGCTGGTTCATGGCCGCACGTTTCCCCGCCCGTTGAGTTACCCGGTCGAGTTGGCGGAAGAGGTGCTTAACCGCTTCGGCGAGGCGCCGCACAGTCGTTGTGATCGAATCTGTGAGGAACTGACCGATGCTCAAATTTCGCAGGTACTCGGTCATCTGCGGCAGTCGGTTTCCATGAAACGACTTGCCGCCTTGTTTTATCTCGCACGTGAGCCTTGGGACTGCTTCGCTGTCAGTTTCAAGGAGATCCATTGCTGCAGTCACGGTTTCTGGGATCTGATTGACCCTGGTCATCCAGCCCACGATCGCGCGAGAAGCTCGCGCCTCGGCGATCCCTCAGTCGAGATTTTCCAGGACATCGATCGCGCGGTCGGCGATCTTGTCACTGCCGCAGGCCCGAATTCCGAAGTGATCGTATTTTCCACGTCGGATTTTCAGGCGAATGGAACGGTACACCATCTGCTGCCTCAAATCGTCCTGCAACTGAACAAATATCTTTGGAACCACGGCGCCGCATCGCTACCGCCCAGATCGAACTGGGGCGTGAAAATGTTGCTGTACAATGAGAACGCCTGCGCGCTGCGTTTATCCTGTATATCGCGCGCATACGGCGCACCACCTGACGGCGGCCGCGCAGCTACGATTAAGGAGCTGGAGGAAATATTGCGAAGAATCTCCGATCCCGCCACGGGCGAGACAATATTTGAGGAGTTTCACCGTCCTTCGAGCGACTATGCGGGAATAAGATCCCACTCCCTTCCCGATATGTTGCTGGTTCCAAGGGCCGGCGTGTTTCCGCAAAAGGCGGTCTCCCCGGACCTCGGTCGTATCGTGGGTGAGGTGCCCGGCTGGAGGCCCGGCAACCATCGCGACGGCGGCTTCGTGATCGCGCGCGGTACCGCGGTCGAAGCAATGATTGGTGGAGTCGATTCGCTCGCACAACTAAGCCGGGCTGCAAGCAACGCGCTGCTGACCCGACCGCTATTGACATAAGTCGGGAGCAATCGATGAGCGTCAGGCTGAACCTTTTTCTCAAGGGTAATCTTGATGTGTGCGATACCCTATTCGGGCAGCGTCTAACAGGCAGTACGCGTTGGAATGGTATCAATCAGGTATTGCGGGCAGTCAACCGCGCCGTCACGGTGCGCGTACGACACGAGCCGAGTATCGGCTTCGCGGCGCACGCGGCTGCAAATGCGGCGGTGCCGCCCGAGCTATCCGATCGCGCCACGCTACTTGGACCGTTCACTCCCCCGGTGCAGTTCAGCGATGCGGCGTTCACGTGGCCGCACGCGGCGCTGGTGATGTCGGTGCAGGCGGATTTATGCGTACCGCTGCTTCGTCATCGCACGCTGGACTATCTGATGCACCCGTACGACCTGAGGTGCTGGCCGGCGGCCGATCTGGACTGGCTCAAGTCCCATTTCGTCCCCGAACCGGCACCGGGCGCCGAACGCAGCATGGAGGATCTTGCCCACGTGATTGATCGCTACCGCCGCACGAGCGAAGCGCCGATCCTCGTGTTCAATATGTCCAGCGTGGTGCCGGGTGAGACGATTCATAGCTACCAGGGCGCAGCCGATGCGACGTCCCAGCGGATCCGACGCTTCAATTGCGCGCTCGTGGACGCTTCTGCCGAATTGGGCTTTTCAATTGTCGACGTTGATAGGATCATTGCGGAACAGGGAGCCCGCCACCTCAAGTTTGACCCGATTCACTTCAATGCCGAAGGGTGTCGCCTGGTGTGCGAAGACGTGGTCAGGATTCTCGATGACTATGACGTGCTCCCCGAAAGGCAAGACGCGTGAAGGTCAGCGTCGTCATTCGCACTCATGACGAGGCGCCGCGTCTGCGTCTGACGCTGGCATCTCTCAAACGGCAGGAGCACCTGTCGGAAGTGGTCGTCGTCGACGACGGTTCGAGCGACACGACCGCGGATGTGATAAGTGAGGCGTCGTCGTTTCTTCCAATCACTCGACTGCGTCACAGCACAGCCCAAGGGCGCTCGGCGGCGTCCAATGCCGGCGCGCGCGCTGCGTCCGGAGACATCCTCATCATGCTCGACGGCGACATGCCAGTGGGTCCGGGTTTCGTCGCCGCGCACGCGACTGCTCACGACAGCGGCGACGTCATCGGTCGCGGAGCGTGCTTCAATTTACGCTGCACCCGATTCGTATACGACCCCGAACTGGTGATTCCTTTTCCTCATTGCGAGGAGCGGCTGCTACGCGTGAGCAATGCGGAACGGGAACGCATGAGGGTGACACGCGCGGATATCGAGGATAACTTCGCCTCGATTGAGCGGCGCGCGCAACCCGGCATCTATCCCGGGCTCGGTCCTTCCCGGCTGGCCGAGATTGAAATGCATGCCCTGCGGGAGCACCCGGAGTGTGACGTGCTGTGGGCAGCGGCCACCGGCAGCAATCAGTCTGTGCGCCGCGAGTCTTTTCTTGCGGTCGGCGGATTTCACGAGCAAATGACCATCAACGAGCATAGGGAGCTTGCGCTGCGCCTGACGAGGCGCGGAAGCGGCATGCGTCCCGTCGAACAGGCTCGTTGTTACCATTTGACGCACCGGTCCGGATGGCGCAGTCCCTTTGAGGACACCCAGTGGGAAACGCTGTTCTGGGAACGACACCCGCTTCCGGAGGTCGCGCTGATGCCGGTGCTGTGGGCCAGCCTGTCCGATCATCCTTCGATACCCTCCGAGCACAAGATTCTGTCTCTACCAGCGCTGGCCGCCGCCGCCCATCGCGCGCGCAATGTCACCGCCCGATCTGCCGCTGAATTCCGTTCGTCCTTAGGGTTGCAAGGATCATTCGCATGACTGCCAGTGCCGGGAGCGCACGTCTTGCTGTCCGCTGCGCGCCCACAGAGCATGCGCTGTGGCAGGAAGTGACCTCTCGCCTGAATGAGGGATTGAGCGGCGCCCGTACGTTTCACTCCGTGTGGCGGGATGATCTTTGCCCGGCCGCCGATGACGGCTGCGATGTCCTATGTTTGTCGATGTTGCCCGATCTATCGCGACCTCGCAGCGACTGGCCGGCCATCGAGGCGCAGTGGCGCCTGGCTGCCGCGGCGCTGCGTGACCGTGAGCTTGAACGCGGCGCCACGGTGTTCATCGTCACTCTATTTCGCTACACGACCGGCGAGGACGACGCGCTGCTGCCCATGCTGCGCAGGCTCAACCTGCTGGCCGCGCGCCTGTCACAGGAGTTCGGGCTGTTCGTGATCGATATCGATCGGATATTTGCCCACGCGGGAGGCATGGAGCTGCGTGCCGATGCGCGGCTTGCCTCCGCTGAAGCACGGCGCTCGGCGGCCGACTTGATCGTGGACAGCCTACTGAGCGTTGGAATCGATCATGTTGCTGAGCCAGCGGCGATCCAGGCTGCGCGCAGTTGGCATGAAGCGCGCCGCGTGGTCGGATCAGCGGACCCTTCCACTGCAGCCAGTTCGGGACAAATGAAGCGCAGCTATGTGAGAGGTCGCACCCAGACATCTTTGACCCAGTCGCACGACGTTTACGGAGGGATACGCAGCGTACTGCGGGATCTTTGCGCTCCGCGAGTCGGTCTCAGGTGGCGGATGCCGCTGCTGTTCGCGCTGTGGCGGATGGCCTCCGGCCGAGTGATCGGCAGGATCGTTAGGCAACGCATGTGACCGCGAGCGACGACATCGACGCGCTGGCAGCGATGATACTCGCTCGCGAACTGGAGTCGGCGCTGTCGACGCGGGCGGATTGCGGGTTTCAATTGCTCTCCAGCGGCCAGGAGGCCGTGGCGGTGGGGGTGGCCGCTGCGCTGCTGGCGCAGGATCAGTTGTTGTGCAGCGGCCGCTCGATTGCGCCCGCACTGGCGCGAGGTCTGGACCCCGGGAGGGTCATGGCCGAGTTAATCGGGCGGGCATCGGGTCCTTGTTTAGGGCGTGGCGGACGCGGTCATTTATCGCAACCCTCCGCAGGCTTCTTCGGTGCACATGCCGTCGTCGCCGGGAACCTCAGCATCGCCGCCGGGGTCGCCTTGGCACTGCAGGCTCGCCGCGATCGAAGCATCGCCGTCTGCCTGTTCGGTGACGGGGCTTGCGGCGCAGGCGCGCTGCACGAAACCATGAATATTGCAGCGCTGTGGCAACTGCCACTGCTGCTGGTGTGTGACAACAATCTGTACTCCGTCTCCACACCGCGGGCAGCGGCCCTGGCCCCGCAGCGATTGTCGGATCTTGCGGCTCCCTTCGGTATCGAGGCCTGCACGGTCGATGGCATGGATGTGCGCGTGGTACGCGAAGCCGCGGTCGCATTGACCGACTATGTTCGTAACGGTGGCGGCCCTGCGTTCCTGGAATGTATTTCGCGCCGGTTTGCTTCGCATTCGACTTCGGCGCGAGAGACGCGGGGACAGCAGGAACTGGCCGCGGATCGAGAACTGGATCCAATCACACGGCTCGAGAATGCCTTGTTGTCGGAGGGCGCGTTGAGCGCGCAAACCGCGCAGGCGCTGCGCGAGCAGGTACGGGCCAGGGTGATGGCTGCCTGCGCCTTTGCCGAGGCATCCCCGTTGCCTGTGCCGGACCAGGCATTCGCTGATGTCGGCTGAGCCCGTGCTTACACGCCGGGTGTTCTTTCGCGAAGCGATCTGTCTCGCCGTTCGCGAGACGCTCGACGCCGAACCCAACGCCATCGTCATGGGCCAGGACGTGGGAGCGTTCGGGGGATCCTATAAAGAATTTTATGGGCTGTTCGAACGCTTTGGTCCCGCGCGGGTGCGCGATACGCCGGTCGCCGAGGCGGCGATGGTGGGACTGGGTGTCGGCGCGGCCGCCGCGGGCCTGCGCACTCTGGTGAGCATTACCTACATGGACTTCGTGCTGCTCGCTCTGGATCCACTGGTCAATTACGCTGCCAAGGCGCGATTCAAGACAGGCGGGCAGATTCGGGTTCCCATGGTGGTCAAATTGACGGCGGGCGCCAAGGGGCAGGGCGTTGCCCACTCTCAATCGCTGGAGTCGTGGCTCATGTCGGTGCCAGGGCTTCGTGTGGTGGCACCTTCCAACGTCGCGGACGCTTACGGCTTGATGCGATCCGCGCTTCAGGCCGATGGACCCGTGGTCTATGTCGATCACAAGCGACTGTTCCCGACGTCGGGCCCGCTGAATGCTTCGGGGCATGAGGTGCCCTTCGGCCTGGCGGCGGTCTCCCGTCCGGGCAGACATGCGACCATTGTGACTCACTCCTATATGGTCTGCGTGGCGCTGGCCGCCTGCGATCAGCTTGCGGTCAGTGGCATCGACTGCGAGGTGATCGACCTGCGCAGCCTCGCACCATTGGACCTGGCAACCGTCTGCACATCGGTGTCAAAAACCGGTGCGCTTCTCACGCTTGAGGAGGGGCAGGTCGTGTGCGGCATCGGTGCCGAGATCGCCTATCAGGTGCAGGCTAGGCTGGGACCCGTCAGAGTGTCGCGACTGGGGGCAGTCCCTGCGCCTGTTTCGTCGAATCCAGTACTGGAGGCCGCAAGTCTGCCGGATGCCGCGCGCGTCGCCGATGCGGTTCGTCGTCTACTCACGGAAGGATAACGATGCTTTATAGACTGCTTTTGCCGGGCCCAATTGTTGATCTGTCAGAAGTGCGCGTGCTGGAGTGGCATGGAGCGCCAGGAACACAGTTCAATCCCGGCGACCTCGTGGTCGAACTCGATACGCACAAGGCCGTCGTGGAGATGCGCGCGAGCTCGAAGACAGTATTGCGCAAGATTCTGATAGAAGCCGGGGAGTGGCAGCGAGTCGGCGAACCTCTGGCCATTGTCAGCGACAGCGCTGATGAGCCACTGCCTGAACGCGCCGAGGATCTCCCTCAGTCGAGCGCCACCTATGAAATGGTTTGAGCGCGCGCGGGAGCGAAAAATTCGCGCTGTTCGAGGATATGAAGGATTTCCCCGCGGACTTCGTCCTGCATAGGACCACTTTGATGCACGCCGTCTGGCAAGTGTGCCGCGGCACCCAGACCGGCCGCGATCGAATCCACATCAACGATCGCGATATCTGTCTCCTCGGCGAGATCATGCAGCATTAGATTGAGCTCCTTCGCTCGCACGCTGGGGAGTTCGTCGCCGAGCGCCTGGGAGAACGGAGCGTAAGTGAAGATGCTCTCGCCTCCGGAAGTAGACAACGCATTCATGATCAGGACATGTTTGACGCCCCGCTCGGCCAGTAGTTTGCGCAACTCTCTAAGATCAGTCTGAATGTCGTCTATCGTGCGCGACAGGGGCTCAAAACTGACGTTGAGCCAATTACGGATCGCCTGCCCGGTTGTATCCACGCGGAAGCGGTGCCAATAGGCCCGGTAGCCCAATTTTCTGTGGCGAAGAACGACCTTTGGCTCCGCATTCACTGAAAGCACCACCGCATTGATCGCGACGGGGGGCGATAGGCCCTGCCTGGTGAGCAAATCGTACCGCTCGCTCAACGGGCAGCGCGTCAGAGCGCTCAGTGCACTGCCGGCGTAATGCCAGTCGGCCGGACCAGGTGTGACGGGGCCACCGAGAACGGCCTGTGTCATGTCAGCGGCTAGCAGCGCGTTTGTCGCAACGTTGCGTCGCATGCGGTCCGCCAGGACCCCTGCCGCCGGAACCAGATTCTCGTCACCCACATGGATGACATGTAATGAGCCCGGACTTGCGGCCAGAAGTTCAGAGAAATCGTGTTGCTCGCCAAGAAAGATGCCGTTCTGTTCGCATGTGCCAAGGCTGACCAAGGTTCCATGGTCTGAACGCTCGCCGTGCCACGCCCGCCTGATTCTGCGCCAGCCGGTGAGTCGCCCGGATCGGTCTTCCGCCAGTTCAGTCATCCGCTCTCCGGCCGAGAAGATCAACTGCCACCGCGACCGATTGTCAGCTCCGGCGGTGATATCCAGCGACCCCGGGACGAAACGCTCGCTCCAATGCTGATATCGATCGAGTTGATCGAGCCAACCTCCGCGTGATGCGTCGGGCAACTGGTGCAGAGTGCCTGGCATCGGCGCCGCGAGTGTGAGCTGAAGATCTGTTTGTTCGCCAGGAAACGGAGCCGTTGAGCGGATCTTGCCGTCCGACGATCGAAGCCCGATGTTGCAAAACGCGATCGGCTCACCTGCGCGGCACACATGTCCGTCCGACACCAACCAACGCAGCCCCGAGCGATAGATCACAAAGTTATCGCACGTCAATGGTCCCAACGTAAGATCGAGCATCGTCACCAGGGCTGCCATTGCCGCGTGACACCGACGACGGTCGTGCGCAACGCCCTACGGTCGCAATTCTCCACGGCTTCGTCGGATGTCTTGCTGAATGTTGCTACCAGCGCGCCGACGGCAACCTTGTCGCCCGCCGCGATCGCGAGGTGCCGGAGCCACGCCGCCTCAGACGCGCAGAGTCGATAGTAGGAGACGGGAGGACAGTCATGCGGAAACTGATCGCTCAGATCTACCGTCAACTCCAGGATCGCTTGCCCGACCGCGATTTTCTTATCGGGGCGTACGAGTATCGAGTCGACGCGGGCATGGGCCATATGCGGATTGATCAACGGCAATGAGAGCTCAAGCAACATCAGCGTCCTTCGCGGCAAACATAGGGTTTTCATCGCTCCGCGTACAGATTTAAATTAACACTTTACTGAAACCGGTACCATGTGCCTCCTGTCATAATGACGCGAGCTTCCTGAATGATTCACGGCCTTCCTGCGGTCACGGGGATGCGCACCGCGACTATCGCAACAGCGCTGGAATATCTCGCGTGGGTGAGCAACCGCGTGGACACGGCCTGCAGGGCGTCGGGCGACCTGCTCGCGCAGATGCGTGTGGTGCTGGATCGATTCGTTCGCGCCGGACTGCCTTACGATACTGGACCGGACGGCTGCCCCAGATTCGATCTTGTCGAACTGCGAAACTTCGTCCTTGTCTCGGATCAGTGCTTCGATGATCCGTTCTGGCGCCAGTACGTCATGCCATTGGGAAAACGGATCATGTTCGAGGCATACGCCGATGGCGAAGCGGATAGATACGACGAAGATTCGTGCGCCCATGCGGCACGGGCGCTCTCGCCGCGGCGATTTCGTCTGCGACTGACCCGCACGTACGATCCGCGCTTTCTCAAGAAGACGCAGATCTGTCGCCTACGATTGCCAGTCCCTCTCGAGGACTCGGTGGTTACCGACCTGCGCGTGCAGCTGTCTGCGCCGAAAGACAATGATATCATCAGGTGCAGCCGGTCCGCCGGGCGGCTCGACGTGACGGTCGACCCACGTAAAGTGTCCGAGCTTTCCTGCGCCGTGACCTATGAATTCGTCTGTGACCCCGAGCGATGTTTTTCCGAAGGCGCGATCAACCTGCGTGAAGAAGCGCTCGCGCTCGGGCCAGCGGAAAATCTGATCCGGCTCACACCGGCGGTGCGTGAACTCGCAGAAAAACTCGTTGGGAGCGAGACCGATGCGCTGAGGATCGTCCGTCTTCTTTGGGACTATCTGCATGCGACGCTTAACATCGGAGCACTGCGTTATTCGCAACTCGATCCGGCCGATCCGCTGATGTCAGTATTGAATGTGGGTTGGGCAGATTGTCAGCTTGCGTCTGCAGTCCTGGTCGGACTCTGTCGGTCACGTGGGCTGGCCGCGCGAATCGTGGGGGGCTTCATGCTGCAGCATGCGCGGCCCGGCTATCATTACTGGGCGGAGATATGGATGGCTGGACGCGGCTGGGCCCCATTCGACACGCTTGGATTTGCGGTGACTCGGCCAGGGGATCGATCTGACTGGCGCGACATCTTCTTTGGTCGCGTCGATTATCGTGCTCGAGTGGAGTGTCTGCCGCATCTCTTTACCGGCCTGCCAGGATTCCAGCTCCCGCTCGCCTGGCATCAGAATGTTTCGCACATCGAGGGCGGCATCCGCACCTGCCTCGAAGATTCATATAGCGGTGAACCCGTCTTCTCGGACGACGTGAGTTGCGAGGTTTTGCAGTGGGATCAATCGGGCGCGGAGATTTGAAAAATGGCGCCATCAACGTTCGGGGCAACGAGGCTGACACCGTCGAGTGCCGATCCAAATGCGGCTAGCTGAGAGCGAATCTGGACTTCCTGACGCACAATGCGTCCACGCGAAACGCTCAGGCGATTGGAGAGCATCTGGTGATGCTCCATTTCATATGTATTTTGCCCGTGGCTGACATAGACATAGAGATGCGGTTTGTCGCGAAGAGTGGTGAGTGCGCCTGCCGCGATGAGCTGCCGTGCGACCGCCAGATCTTCGCCCCGGCGAGCGTCGTCGCCGAGCTCGGGATATGAAATGCCAGCATCCCTCTTGCATAGCAACGTACCGGGGTGACCGCGCGATTCGGTGGCATACCAATTGGTCCACCACAGTCGCTTCGTCATCGGGTAATACTGGAACACATCCTGCAGAAACACGGCTTTCGCGTCCGTATTGGTCAGACTGGCCACCTGATCGGCGACTCGCTGTGAATGATGGAAGTCGTCGTCATCCCACTGGCACAGGAACGCGCCAGTAGATAAACGCATGCTCAGGTTGCGCAAAGCGCCCAGTGTCATGCCGTGCTCGACGATGGTGGTCCGCACGCCCGCTACGTCCATCGAATTCACCAGATCTCGGACGGGATGAGGCGCATCCGGGTCCTTGGCATCTGTGACGATCACCAGCTCAACGGACGCATAAGTCTGCTGCTTGAAACAGGTAATAGCAGTCGAGAGTCCCGGCAGGCGCTCGGGAGTTCCCTTGGTGACCATGAGACAACTGACCAGTGGCGAAGAAGTATTAATTTAGATAAATCCAAGCGTGCTGGGGCTGAAGCTCGATAAGTTTGGCAACACGCTCGCCAGAGCGGCCGCATCCGCGCCAAACCACGTCGCCGGAGTCGCGGCCAACTGATCCACAGCGATAGTTGGAATCCACCAGCCGAGGTTGCTCGCATCATCCGGTCCGGACAACTCTAACCTGGGCACCGGTTTTTGTGCGAAGACAGGCGCCGTCAGCGGCCGCGACAGGTCTATACAGGCCAGTATATTCAACAACTTAATGATACGTCACGGCGCCCAAAAGAGGCCAATCAGCAAATCGCAATGCGCGGGTCGTAGGTTCGGGTCCTATCTCGGCACCAATAAATTCAAAGATTTATCTATCGGTTGGTTCGTACTCTGACCAATCGCAACAGGGGTCGTTACTAAGTTGTTACAAGCCGCCCTGAGCATCAAGTGTTCGAGCCTTTCCGCGGCATCATCACGGCCCTGCCGGATTAGGTGGCCATAGACGCGCAGCGTGATGTCCGGGCTCGCATGACCGAGCATCCGCGCCACGCGCAGGATGTCCACTCGATGTCGTGCTCATGGATGTGCAGATACCAACTCTCGATGGTATCGAAGCCGCGCGGCGCGTCCGGGGCGAACTGCAATTTCAGACGCTGCCCATCGTAGCGCTGACGGCAGGCGCACTGGTTGGGGAGCAGCAGCGCGCGCTCGAGGCCGGTATGAATGATTTCATCAGCAAGCCGATTGATCCCCAGGCATTCATCCGCAAGGTGCGGCGGGTCGTGGAAGAGGCACGAGGCGAGCCCATACCGATGATCCTGCTCGACGAGGTACCTACCCGTCACGCCACCGACAGGCCGTTCATGAGTTTCATTGATGCCGGTCTCGTTCAGCAGATGTTCGGCGACGACTTGCCACTGTTCAAATCGCTGCTGACTCGCATCCTGCGCGACTATGCGGACCTTGCGCTGCCCATCTGTGTCTCGCCCGATGATCAGACTACCCGAAGCCAACTCATGGGGCGCGCGCACAAGCTAAAGGGCAGCGCGGGAATGATCGGCGCCATCACACTCATGCGGCTCGCGGGCGCGACCGAGAAAGCTCTACAGGAGTGTCGATCGGCCGACATCGTGGAGGGAATACTAGGACAACTGGCAGTGGCGCTCGTCACCTTGCGCGACGAGGCAGGGCTCCTGATGGAGACGCAACCGGCAAGGGTGCAGATACCGGCGCCGGCGTGGCGAAGCGACCGAACATCGGCACCGCAGATATCGAGGAGCTGCGCGCGCTGCTTGAAAGTCAGAACTTCGCGGCGATTGATAAATTCGGTGTGTTAGCCCCGTCGTTGAGTGAAATGGTGGGTGCAGAGTGCGCTTCGATCGTCTTCGTGATGCCATCGACAATCTGGATTTCCAGCTCGGCGCCGAGTTGTTGCGCCAGGCTGTGTTGCCTAAGAGTGCCGCTTCGGGCGGAGCGTAAAAGTTCATCACGGCCGGCATGATCGGGCGGAGCGAGTGGGGTTACGGAAGGTACTTATCCAGTCGCCCACCTCGTGGCCGATTAGTGAGGGTCACGACACGCTGGCGACGCGCGCGAAGGGCCAATATGGGTCGCGTCGTGACGGCATACGCCGTTATGGTGCGGTGCCGAGCAGACGACGGTCGTTAAGTAAGCGCACTCCAATGGTGGAAAGCTGAGGAGCACGTGTCCATGAATCGCATCTACCGGCCTGTTTTGGCTGAGCGAGCGTGCAAGTCTGATAGTGGCGCCGGCTGCCGATAAACATCGTGCGAAGGCCCGTGTTCTCCAATCGCCAAATTCCTGCCTTGCCGACTCTTTATAATTCCTGTCCGCAAGGAAGCGGGGAACAGTGAAAATTCGGCTGCAGATTGGGATCGCGCTCATGAGCGTGCTGAGCCCATTCGCTGCAGCCACGGCCGCGGCGAATTCGGGCTCCGGCGCCCGGCCATGGTCGCTCGATGGCCAGATGGCATTCGTGCGCATGGCCTCGCTCGAGACGTCGGCGGTCACGGCGATCGCCCAGGACACGCAGGGGTTTCTCTGGTTTGGTACCCAGTCGAACCTGCTGCGCTGGGACGGATACCAGCTACACACGTATGCCAGGAATCCGGATGCGGCAGGCTCCCTGCCGGACAACTTCATCCGCAGCCTGCTCGTCGACGACCGCGGTCAGCTTTGGGTGGGCACCAATTCGGGCGGACTAAGCCAATACGACCCGCAGACCGACGGATTTGTCAGTTTTCCGGTCGGTGCCAACGGTACCAGCGACGGCACCATATCGGTGCTCATCTCCGATCGCCGGGGTGGTCTGTGGATTGGTACCGGGCACGGCATCGACCACCTGGATGGCGCCACGGGGCGCATCGATCCACCGGATGCCAATCTGCCCCGAGACACGATCACGGCCTTGCTGCTCGACCACGCGGGCACGCTGTGGGCCGGAACACGCAAGGGGCTGCTGCGCCGCGCGCGCGTTGACAGCCACTTCCTGCCATACCCCCTGCCTGCGCCCGAAGGCCCTGCGCCTATCATCAGGGCCTTGCACGAGGACAAGGCCGGACGCATTTGGATAGGCATCGAGTTGAATGGTGCGTTGATCCTCGAGCCCGGCACCGACACGCTGCGCCGCCTGCTCGAGGCACCGGGATCCGGCAGGCCACTGATCGACAACATCTCGGCAATCTCTGAGGTTGACAAATCAGAGGTCTGGCTCGGGACAGCCGAAAGCGGGATCGTGCGCGTCGACACGACGAGCTGGAAGATAGTGCGCGAACAGCGTGACCTAACGCGTTCCAGGAGTCTGCCGAGCAACCAGATCGATTCGCTGTTTCTCGACCGCGGCGGCATGATGTGGGTGGGCACCCGTACAGCGCTGAGCAATGTCAATCCGCGCCAGCACCTGATCCAGACCTTCTACGGGGGCAGCGCTCCGGGCTTACTCATCCGGGCTGACGCTGTCAGCTCAATGCTGGCCCTGCCGGATGGCCGGGTCTGGCTGGCGCTGGTTGGCGGGGGCGTCGAAATCGTCGATCCGGTCGCCGGCCCTGTCGGGATGATCCGCTCCGCGCCGGATCATCCCGACAGGGCCCTTCCCAATGCCCAGGTGATTGCCATGGCGCGCTGGGAGGACGGGAGCATCTTCCTGGGCACGGCCGCTGGCCTGTACCGCGCCGGCCCTGACGGACGCTCACTCGAGCGCCTGCAGGTGCCCACGCAGAGCAAGATCCTCAATGTGCGTGCATTGCTGGTGGCCGACGGACACCTATGGCTCGGCGGCCTCGATGGCCTCTCCGAGCTCGACGTCCTGCCCGGGGGTGCGCTCGGTTTGCAGCGCCGATGGGACAAGGAACTCGGGGATCCGCGAGTGCGCACCGTGGTCAAGGGCCGGGACGCAGGCATCTGGATCGGCACGGCGAGCGGCGTTGCGCATGTGGAGCCCGCGACCGGCGAGGTGACGCACCTTACGAACGATCCCAGGAATCCAAGTCTGCTGCCTGGGGGATACGTAAGCTCAATGCTGATCGACCGCAAGGGCCAGCTCTGGGTGGCGACGTTCGGTCGTGGCATCCAGGTCGAGCAGTCGCACGATGCGGGCGGCCGTCCGATTTTCCGGCGACTCACGCAAAGCGACGGGTTGCCGCAAAACAGCGTCGACGCCCTGCTGCAGGACTTCGACGGCAACATCTGGGCCAGCACCGACGGCGGATTGGCGCGCATCGAGCTCGGCAGCCTTGCAATCCGCGCGTTTCGAACCGAACAGGGCGTGGGCATTGACGGATTCTTCACCGGTGATGCGGCTACTACGCCAGCCGGCGACCTCCTGTTCGGGGGTCTGAACGGCCTAATCGTCGTGCATCCCGAGCGCCTCACCGCGGCAGCTGAGGCGGCGCCCATAGTAGTCACGGATGTGCGCGTTGGCGGCCGAAACCTGGCGCCGTCACAGTCTCTCTTGAGCTCGGGGCTGACAGTCGGATTCCAGGACCGCAGCCTGGCGATCGAGTTTGCCGCCCTGGATTTCACCGATCCGGAACTGCAGCGCTACAGTTACCGCTTGCAGGGTTTTGACAAGGATTGGCTGGAGACGCCGACGTCGCGGCGCGTGGCTTCCTACACGAACCTGCCACCGGGCGACTACATTCTGCACCTGCGCAGCGCTGCGGCCGGCAGCGGATGGTCGACGCCGCTCGACGTTGCGGTGCATGTGCAACCGGCCTGGTACGAGTATGGCGTGGCGCGCGCGCTGGCGGCGATCATAGTGTTATTGCTGATCGTCGGTTTCGTGCAAATGCGCACGACGCTGTTGCGCCGTCGCCAGAGGGAACTCGAAAGCATCGTCGCGGAGCGCACTGCGCAATTGCAACGCAATCAGGAAAATCTGAAAAGCATGGCGTATCTCGACGTTCTCACGGGACTGCCGAATCGCCGTGCGTTCAACGACGATCTGCGCCGGTTTATTGCTGAATGCGAGCGTGGTCAGGGCGACTTTGCACTGCTGCTCATCGACCTGGACGGCTTTAAGGCTATCAATGACACCGTCGGGCACGGTGCCGGTGACGCAGTACTCGTGGAGGTCGCCGGGCGTCTGCGCACGCTGATCCGCGAGACCGATCTGGCGGCGCGGCTGGGCGGTGACGAGTTTTGCGTGATCCTTGCGCAACCACGCGACACGGCCGCTGTAGATTCGGCCTGCGCCCGAATTATCAAGAAGCTGAACGAACCCATGGTCTTGGCCGACCGTGTCGTCGTCATCGGCGCGAGCATCGGCGTTGCCAAGGTCCCCGGCGAGCGCACCACCACGCCCGACGAACTCCACAAGGCGGCCGATATGGCGCTGTATGAAGCCAAGCGGGCCGGCCGCAACACCTGGCGCTGGCACAACAGCTCGGTCGCGTCCACGGCGACGACCTCATCGTGGAAGCGATTAGCGACTAAACGAGCAAGTTGAGCAAAGGCATGGATCGCGCGAGCGACCTTCACACCAACCGAGTCCTTATGCCCTTTCGGGCACATGGGTGACCCATTGCATGTCGGGTAATCCCGGGACGTGGTCTCTGGGGTACAAATGGGAACATCGCTTGCGAGTCTGGAGAAATTGGCCCATATTTTTTTGAAGCTATTGGCAGCAGTTAAGGGCTCGCTGCAAACGACCGGAGTCAATAGCTGATCGATGGTGTCTCCCAACTGAGGCCCGAGGCTCCGCCGCACGACACCGCTTGCAGGGAGCTTCGGAAGACCAGGCGCTGGGATGGCCCACTCGTGATCTTCAGGCAATGCAGCCTGTGAGACGACCCTGGAAAATTACAATATGGGCATGCGAAAGCTCCCACGTCAGATCGCGAACTTTTGCCATGCGCAGGCCGGCAAGGACTGAATATAGGGCAGGGACGCGCAGATGACCTGGCAATTCTGCCACCAGCTTTTCGCATTGTTCAGCCGGCCGTGGAAACTCAGGCAGCGCTGCATGCAACCCGCACAGCAGCGCGGTCCACGCATTACTCTGCTCGATCGCCGATCGATATAGCGACTTGAACTTGCGAGTGTGACGCACCGCTCAATTAGGGAGTATGTCGCGCTGTCTTCGTGCGCTCTCGTACATACGCTGCGCGTGAAGCGTGTTGGACTCTTCGGCACAGGGAAATTAACGCGCGGAAGAGGCCTCTATGTCTCAACGAATACTTCTGATCCAGGACGATGTTGCGAATGCCAAGGCCATTTTAGAAGCGCTGAGTAACTCCAGCGATGAGCGTTTTAAAGTCGAATGGGTCCGACGTTGCTCCGAGGGCCTCGAACGACTTGTCGGCATCGCGGCGATATTGGTCGACCTCTTCCTGCCCGACAGCCGCGGAATAGAGACATTCGATCGCCTCTCTCGGGCGGCGCCCAAGATTCCAATCTTGGTCCTGATTAACCCGCAAGACGAACAGACCGCCAAGCTGGCGGTGCAGTGTGGAGCGCAGGATTATCTCCTTAAGGACCGTCTCGACGCCTACCTATTGCCCAAGGCCCTGGGGAGCATGATCGAGCGCGCCGCAATTGCCGAGGCGTTGTTCGAAGAAAAGGAGCGCGCAGAGGTCACGCTTAACTCGATCGGGGACGCGGTCGTAAGCACAGACGTTTCAGGTCAAGTCACCTATCTCAATGTAATCGCCGAGAGGCTGACAGGCTGGTCTAATGATGAGGCGGTAGGCCATCCGCTTGAGGACGTTTTCCGAATCGTCGATGCCACGACGCGCGAAACCGCGCCAAATCCCATGGTGCTGGCGATTCGGGAGAATAAAACTGTAGCCCTTGCTCCGAACTGCGTCCTGATTCGGCGCGACGGCGTAGAAGCCGCTATCGAAGATTCCGCCGCACCCATCCACGATCGTCGAGGAGCGGCGTCGGGCGCTGTCATGGTATTTCACGACGTCAGTGTGGCGCGCGCGATGACGCTCAAGATGTCTTATCTGGCACAACATGACAGCCTCACCGATTTACCCAATCGTGTGCTGTTGAATGACCGACTAAACGAAGCAATAGCCCTGTCCAGCCGTCACCGACGGAACCTGGCGGTGCTATTTCTGGATCTTGATCGCTTCAAGCACATCAACGATTCATTGGGCCACGTCGTGGGCGATCGTTTGCTGCAATCCGTGGGGCGGCGATTATTCACATGCGTGCGCAGCTCGGACACCATCAGTCGCCAAGGGGGCGATGAATTCGTGATCCTACTCTGGGAAGTGAGGCACGCGCAGGATGCAGCCATAACGGCGGAGAAAATGCTCCAGGCGCTGCGTGAGCCCCACCACATCGACGGGCATGTACTGCATGTCACTGGGAGCATCGGCATTGTCACCTATCCAGGTGACGGGACGGATGCAGAGACGTTGATGAAGAAGGCGGATTTTGCGATGTACTACGCCAAGGACACGGGGCGCGATAGATACCAATTCTTCAAATCGGAGATGAACGCACAAGCCGTCGAACGCCAGTGGCTTGAGGACAGCTTGCGCCACGCGATCGAGCGGCAGGAGTTGGTATTGCATTACCAGCCAAAGATTAACCTGGCGACCGGCGGAATCATCGGCGTCGAGGCGCTGATCCGGTGGCACCACCCGCAGCGCGGGCTTGTTCCCCCGGGCGAATTCATCGCGATCGCGGAGCAATGCGGTCTCATCGTACCGATCGGCCGGTGGGTGCTGCATGAAGCTTGCCGCCAAGCGCGCGCTTGGCAGGCTGCGGGTCTGCCGCCGATGAGCATCGCGATCAACATCTCCTCGGTGGAATTACGCGCCCCTGGTTTTGTATCAGGCGTACGCGCAACTCTTGAAGAGACGGGCCTGGATCCGCGCTGTCTGGAACTCGAACTGACCGAAACGGCTCTGTTGGAGGATTCGAGATCTGTTGCGGACGTGCTTAGGGAATTAAAAGATATCGGCGTGCTGCTTGCGCTGGACGACTTCGGCACCGGTTATTCGAGCTTGAGCCATCTGAGACGATTTCCGATCGACGCTGTAAAGATCGATCAGTCTTTCGTGCGCGACCTTACTACGGATGAGGATGATGCCGGTATCGTCGCTGCCGTGATCGGTCTGGGGAAAAGTCTACATATGCGGGTCGTCGCCGAAGGTGTGGAAACACGAGAACAACTTGAAATTCTGCAGGAGCAGGGGTGTCCGCAGGGTCAAGGGTATTATTTCAGCCGGCCTGTGCCGGCCGTGGAATTCGGCCAATTATGGACACGCGGTGTAGCTGAAATGGCCATCGCCTGATCATTCGCACTGCAGGAAGGCCGCAGAAACCCGCGGGAGATCTCTGATAGTGATGCGGCATTTGTCAAACGCCCTCATGCTGATTGCGGATCGCAACCCGGACGTATTGCGGGTGCTGCGCAGGATCGCAGATCAGCTCGGCCGTGGTCACATCGAGGCGGATTCGGCGCGAAAACCTCAACGACGTCTTGGCGGCGCCCCGCCGCACGATTGCTGCCATCATGGCCATTAGAGCCAAACTGTCCAATGCGACTGTGATGACTGAATCCAGGGAGTTGGTCGCCCAGAGCGAGGCTTTACTTCTAAGGCACACTGGCCTCGTGAGGCACATCGCTTAGCACCTGTTCCGACGGCGAAACTACGTCGATGTCGGCGAACTTATCGAAGCCGGTATGGTCGGATTACCTGAGGCCATGCGTGCGCGCGCGCGATACCGCTGGATCCTTCGAGTCCTTCGCGAGTATTCGCCTCCGTGAGGCGATGCTCGAATTTGTGCGGACGTCAGACTGGAGTGCCCGAACGCCCAAATCTTCTCGAGCAGTGCGCGCTCGTTATTCTTTGGACTGTTCACCTTTGAGCTGATCGGCCACGCGACTATCGAGTCGGCCGGATACGGCTGCAGCGCTGCGCGCGCGTCATCTGCTGAGCCCGCAAGCCACGCGCCGATATCCTCGCTGTGCAGGATCGCCGGCATGCGCTGCTTGGCGTTGTGAATCTCGGCAGGCGCACTGCGCATCAAGTATTTCATAAGGATTTTGATGTAAGCGCTAGTTCGACCTCGCGCCGGCACCACTCGCGGCTTTGCGACTAACCGGTAAATTGGGTGACGGGGTTTGCGCGGTTGGCAGTAGCAGATTCGAGAGGAGATTTACGGCTGGCGCGTCTGTCAGGCCAACGCACTTGCGCTGCATCGCGCATCAGCATCTGGGCGAACGTCTCGGCGGCCGCGGGCTGGCTGAAATAATACCCTTGACCCTGCGGACACCCCTGCTCCCGCAGGATTTCAAGCTGTTCGTGTGTTTCCACACCTTCGGCGACGACCCGCATATGCAGACTTTTTCCCATGCTGACGACGGCGCTGACGATACTGGCATCGTCAGCATCGGTCGTCAGATCGCTCACGAACGAGCGGTCAATTTTCAAGATGTCGATTGGAAGGCGCTTCAAATAGTTCAAGCTGGAATAACCGGTACCGAAGTCGTCCAGTGCGAGCTGCACACCCATGTCTTTGAGGAACCCCAGCACGACTTCGGTGGACTTCAAATCCTGCATCAGAATCGATTCGTTCAGCTCGAGTTCGAGACACTGCGGTGCCAGGCCCGTGTCCGTCAGGATCGCACGCAGGCCTGAAACCATATCTTTGGCCCGCAATTCCCGCGCGGAGATATTAATCGCGATGGATATAGCCGGCAGGCCTGCGTCCTGCCAGGCTTGGGCTTGACGACAGGCTTCATGCAGCACCCACCGCCCGATCGACACAATGAAGCCGCACTCTTCAGCAACCGGGATGAATTGTGCAGCAGGCACGAGTCCGCGCTCCGAGTGATGCCAGCGGATAAGCGCCTCGACGCCGACTATTCTGCCCGTCCTCAGGTTCATTTTTGGCTGGTAATGCAATACAAATTCGTGTCGATCTATGGCGTCACGGAGGCCGTATTCGAGGGCCTGTCGCTCAATCGCGCGCACGTTCAACTCGGGCTTGAAGAACTGATAGTTATCGCGTCCATTTTCCTTGGAGTGGTACATCGCCAGATCCGCGTGGCTCATTAACGCATCCGCCTCCGTTCCGTCATCTGGGTAGGTGACGATACCGATGCTCCCAGTGACATGAAGATTGTGCTCGCCGATGCGGTGCGGCGAGCGCAGCGTGAGGAGTATTTTGTCCGCAACGGCGGCTGCATCCTCGGCGTGCGCCACTTCCGTCAGCAGGATCACGAATTCATCACCGCCGTGCCGGCAGACCGTGTCCGAGCCGCGCACGCATGCCTGCAACCGCTGTGCTACCGATTGCAACAAACGGTCGCCTATGGCGTGTCCCAGGGAGTCGTTGATGGGTTTGAAGCCATCCATGTCCACGAATAGCACAGCCAGTTTTTGCCGGTGACGGTGAGCCAGAGCTATCGCCTGGGCTAGTCGGTCCTGAAACATCAATCTGTTGGGTAAGTCGGTGAGGCTGTCGTGTTGGGCCAGATACGACATCTTGAGCGTCATCGCGCGCGCCATAGTCACGTCGTGAAATACCATCACAGCGCCGGTCACCTGTCCGCGGCGGTTGTGGATGGGCGCGGCAGAATCTTCGATGGCGGCCTCAGATCCGTCGCACCGAATCAGCACGCAGTTCGCCGTGAGGCCCACGGTTTTATCTTGCCGCATCGCCAATGCCATCGGATTGAGCGCGGTGGCACGAGAGCTGGAATCGATAATTCGGAGCACTTCCTCGACCGGGCGACCGGCCGCCTCCTCCCGCGTCCAGCCCGTCATGCTTTCGGCGACCGCATTGAGATAGGTCACGCCGCCGGCGAGGTCGATGCTCATGACCGCGTCGCCGATGGAGTTGAGTGTGACTTGCGCGCGCTCCTTTTCGTCGAACAACGCCTCAGCGATCGCCGCGCGCTCGAGCATGCTGCGTAGCGTCTTCGGTAATAGGTAACTGTCCAGACGGTCCTTCAGGAGATAATCCTGGGCTCCATGCTGCACCGCCAGCTTGGCGATATCCTCATCCTGCGAGCTACTTAGGACCAGGATGGGAATTTGGGGTGCTGCGCGAAAGAGCTGATCGAAAGTCGCAACTCCGTGGCTGTCAGGCAACGAGAGGTCGAGCAGGACGGCGGCTATGCTGTCCGCTCTAAGTGTTCCTTCATGCCCATCTTCAATCAGACGCTCAAGACCCTCAGAGCAGCGTCTCACCCACTCGACATGGAAGGATCCATCGTTTGAGTTGATCAGGGCTTCCCGAATGGCCTTGGCATCTGAGGGATCGTCCTGGATAAGAAGAATGCTTTGAGCCATAGAACTCCCTTAGGCCTTTAGACTCCCAAGCTGCAGTCAACAGGAGTTCCGCATGCCGGTCTGTACGGGAACCAACATAGAGCGGGCGTCCCGTAATCGGGACGATATTTGCCTTAGGGCTCGCGGCTGATCACCGTCGAATGCTCCACGCCGGCAACAGCGTGCCGTCGGCGGTGATTAAAGTGCTTTCGCCACCTTATGTACGCTGACGCACGGAGGTTTGGGCGCTGGCCGGGGATACTCCCGGTCTTCCGATGGATCGCGGGCATGAGCCGGCGATCCACCTTCACCACGAGAAACTCAAATGAATGTTTCATGGCAACGACTTACCGACCGGCGACTGCGTATGGCAGTCGGCCTCACGAGTGTACTGCTCGCGGCCGCCTGTGCATCGACGCCACCGGCTCCCACAGCAAGCCTTGCGGCCGCGCGCTCCGCGATCAGCCACGCGGAGCAGGCCGATGCCGGTCGCTACGCTGGACCTGAACTGAGCGAGGCACGCGAGAAACTCGCGGCCGCCAATAGCGACGTGGAGCAGAAGATGATGCCTGCCGCGCAGCGCTTGGCGGAAGAGTCGCGCGTCAGCGCGCAGCTCGCCTTCGCCAAGACTGAGCAGGTAAAAGCCGTTGCGGTCAATGACGAGATGAAGCGCAGCAACAACACTTTGATGGAAGAGATGCAGCGCAAGTCGGGAGACCAGCAATGAACACATCAGCCCACAACGTCTCCATTCAAGGCAAGACGCTCATCGCGGCAGCCTTGGCCTCGCTGCTGCTGGCGGCCTGCGCGGCTACCCCGGTCAAGCCGGCCGGGGCTGAGGCCGCGCGCGCCAGACTGACCCAGCTGCAATCCAATCCGGATCTGGCGACGCGTGCTCCAGTCGCGATGAAGGACGCTGAGCTCGCCGTGCGCGTTGCCGAGCAACCGCAGACGGATGCGGAGATTGCCAATTACAACGTTTACATGGCGGATCGTAAGGTCGATATTGCCGTGGCGCAGGCCGAGACGGCGTTGGCCGAGGACCAGCGAGTGGGCCTTGCCCAGCAGCGCGACAAGGCCCGTCTGGATGCACGTACCCGCGAGGCGGACGTCGCGACGAGCAAGCTTGCGAGCGCCCGCGTCGAGATTGCGGATCAAAAGAGCCAAGCCGAGACGACCCGCCTGGCCGCCGCAGACGCTGCGCAACAGGCCGCGCTACAGTCCGCGCAACAGTCGGCGCAACAGTCCGCGGAGCTGCAGCGACAGGCCGCGCTGCAGTCCGCGGAGCTGCAGCGACAGCTCGATGAGCTGCACGCCAAGGCCACGGATCGCGGTATGGTGCTGACGCTCGGCGACGTGTTGTTTTCCAGCGGCAGGGCCGACTTGAAGGTCGGCGCGACCAACAATCTGAACAGACTGGTGGCCTTCCTCAACAACTACCCGGACCGTACCGTCGTGATCGAAGGCTATACCGACAATATCGGTGGCGATGATTACAACCTGGGTTTGTCGCAGCGTCGTGCCGACTCGGTGAAGTCCTATCTGACCGGACAGGGCATCGCTTCGATGCGGCTGACGTCGACGGGCAAAGGCCTGAGCAATCCGATCGCCGGCAACGACTCCGCGTCAGGACGGCAACAGAACCGTCGCGTCGAGGTGATCATCGACAATCCGCCGGCCGCGCTGCGTTAGCCGCCGCCGACCTAAGGGCTCGCTCGCGTACCGACTGCTCCATGGGAATGGGGCAGTCGGCCGGCCTAGATGGAGAAAATCATGCGCAAGAATTCGATTGAAGCGGGCTGGCAGCGCTTCCTTGACAGGCTGAAGGAGCTGTGGGGTAAGCTGCGTGGCGGCGATCTCCCACAGACGACGGTCAATACGGCACTCAGCCATGATCGCCGATAGACCATTGGGTGCCAACCGGCCTCGGCGTGCGCAATAGCGAGACCGATGCCGGCGCCGCCGCTGCGATTGAGGATTTAAGGCCGTCAATTCTGGATCGCATCCGGCGTGCAGCGAACGTTTCCGGCTGGGACTCCGCGGAGCTGATCCGCGCTGAACTGTTCAGCGCCGAGCGTCTCGAGCAGCACGCCGAGAGCCTTGCAGCCGCACAATCTGTCAGCAGCCGAACGCTCGGCGCTCGTGCGCTGGCGCCGCGCCTGCGCGACAACAGTCGGGTTCTGCTCGCGACTCATCGCGCCATCGCCAAGGCGATTGCCGAAGGCCGCGCCATCACTCCGGCCGCTGAGTGGCTGGTCGATAACTACTACATCGTCGAAGAGCAGATACGGCAGATCGGTGAGGATTTGCCGCCCGGCTATTATCGGCAGCTGCCCAAGCTCGCCGACGGTCCGCTGGCTGGCTATCCACGCGTGTTCGGAATCGCCTGGGCGTTCGTCGCCCATACCGACAGCCGCTTTGACGCGCCGCTGCTGTGCCGGTTCGTGCGCGCCTACCAGCGCGTGCAGCCGCTGGAGATCGGCGAGCTGTGGGCCGTCGCCATCACGCTGCGGATCGTGCTGGTGGAGAACCTGCGACGTGCGGCGGAGCGGATCGCGCACAGGCGAGCGGCTCGCCAGCAGGCCGACGGGCTGGCCGACCGGCTCCTCGGCCTCAATGTGCCCGCGGTCGAGCCGCTGTCGGCGGTCCTGCGGGATTGGGACCGCGTGCCCCTGTCGACCACCTTCGCGGTCCAGCTTCTGCACCGGCTGCGCGATCAGGACCCAAGAATCACGCCGGCCATCACCTGGTTGGAAGGGCGACTGTCAGCACTGGGCACGACGGCCGATGCGATCGTGCGCGATGAGCATCAGCGGCAGGCGGGATCCAATGTGACCGTGCGCAACGTGATTACGAGCATGCGCTCGATTTCCGCCATCGACTGGGCGGACATGTTCGAAAGCGTCAGCCTGGTCGACGCGGCTCTCAGAGCGGGCACCGACTTCGCGCAGATGGACTTCCCGACGCGTGACCGGTATCGCCGGGCAATCGAAGAGCTCGCGCGCGGTTCGAAACATAGCGAGCCCGAAATTGCGCAACGTGCGGTGTTGACCGCCAACCGCGGCACCTGTGCGCGCGAGCGCGACCCGGGCTATCCGCTGTTCGCGGGCGGCCGCGCGGCCTTCGAGGCCGCGCTCGGCTACCGGCCCCCGCTGCGCACCTGGATCGGCCGCATTGGCGTCTGGGCGGGCATTCGAGGCTATATCGCGGGCGTCACCGTGCTCGCCGCCGTCATCCTGGCATTGCCACTGCTGGCGCTGGCGCATGCCGGGAATCCCGACGGGTCCCTGCTGCTGCTCGCGATTCTTGGCATCGCGCCGGCGTTCGATGCGGCCATGGCGCTGGTGAACAACATCGTCACGAGCCGCTTTGGTGCCAAGATCCTGCCCGCGCTCGAACTGCGCGACGGCATACCAGAACAGCTGCGCACGCTGGTAGTCGTGCCGACGCTGCTGACGACGCCGGAGACGCTCACGGAACATCTCGAGCGCCTCGAGACCCATCATCTGGCGAGTCTCGACGGTGACCTCTGCTTCGCATTGCTGTCGGATTGGACCGATGCCGCCGAGGAGAGTCTCCCGGGTGACGCTGCGCTGCTGGATGCGGCGGTCGAAGGCATCGCGCGTCTGAACCGTCGCTACGGACCGACCGCGGCGGGCGAACGTTTCCTGCTGTTCCATCGCCGCCGCCTCTGGAATGCCATCGATGGGCAGTGGATGGGGTGGGAGCGCAAGCGCGGCAAGCTGCACGAATTGAATCGCCTGCTGCGCGGGGCGACCGATACCAGCTTTGTGGCGAGCGCCGGACGGCCGCCGAGCTTTCCCATCGGCGTGCGTTACATCATCACGCTCGATGCCGACACCAGGCTGCCGAGAGATGCCGTTCGCCGGCTCGTCGGGAAAATGGCGCACCCGCTCAATCACCCGCGATTCGATGCCGACCGCGGACGTGTGGTGGAGGGATACGCGGTATTGCAACCGCGAGTCGCACCGTCATTACCGGTGGGCCGCGAAGGCTCGGTGTTTCAGCGGCTGTTCTCAGGCGCGGGAGGCATCGACCCGTATTCCTCCGCGGTCTCCGACGTGTACCAGGACCTGTGCGGCGAGGGCTCCTACGTCGGCAAGGGCATCTATGACATTGATGCCTTCGACGCGGCACTGGCGGGCCGCATCCCCGAGAGCGCACTGCTCAGCCACGATCTATTGGAAGGGGTGCTGGCCCGGGCGGGTCTGGTCTCGGACGTCGAGGTCGTCGAGGAATATCCATCGCGCTACGACGTCGCCGCAGCGCGTGCGCATCGTTGGGCGCGAGGCGATTGGCAGTTGCTGCCGTGGCTGTTCGGTCGCGGCGACGCCCGAGAGGATCGCCAGCGCAGTGGCATTCCGCTGATCGGCCGGTGGAAGGTGCTCGACAATCTGCGCCGGACCCTGGTGGCCCCTGCCAGCGTGCTCGCTCTGATCGTCGGTTGGACCCTGCCGCTGCATTCCGCCGCGATCTGGACGGGGTTTATCGTCGCCACGCTGGCCATTCCGGCGCTGCCGCCGGTGCTGAGCGGGATCGTTCCGAGACGCAGCGGCATATCCAAGCGTGCGCATGTGCGCTCGCTGGTCGTGGACCTGCGTCGCGCACTGTCACAACTGGCTCTGCAGGCGGTGTTCCTCGCACATCAGGCATGGCTGATGTGTGATGCGATCATGCGGACGCTGTGTCGGCTGTACTTGACCCATCGGCGTCTGCTCGAATGGGTCACGGCAGCCCAGGCACAGATCAGCCCGCGACTCGGCTTACTCGGGTTCTATGGGCGGATGGCCGGCGCGGTCGCGATCGGCGTCGCCGTCATCGTGCTCGCCTGTACCGGCGCTGCGAGAGCCGCGGTGGCAGTGCCGTTCGCGCTGTTGTGGGTTCTCTCGCCCGTCATGGCGCGTTGGGTGAGCCGCTCGCCACGGGAGGCAAGTCGTCTATCCGTGAGCGCGGCGGATGCTCTCGCGTTGCGGCTGATCGCGCGGCGCGCGTGGCGCTATTTCGACACTTTCGTCACCGCCGCAGATCACCTGCTGCCCCCGGACAACTTCCAGGAGGATCCACGCCCGGTTCTCGCCCATCGCACCTCCCCGACCAATCTCGGCTTGTACCTGCTCTCGATCCTCAATGCGCAGGACTTCGGCTGGATCGGGGTCCTGGACATGATCGAGCGCCTGGAGGGCACGCTTGCGCAGATGGAAGGGCTCGAGCATTTCAAAGGTCATCTCTACAACTGGTACGACACCCTGGACTTGCGTCCGCTCGACCCGAAGTACATTTCCTCGGTCGATAGCGGAAATCTGGCGGCCCACCTGATTGCTCTGGCCAACGGCTGCAGCCAGATGACCGTCCAGCAGGTCGCGGGTGCGGGGCTGTTTGCCGGGCTTGAAGACGCGCTCACGCTCGCCCGCCAATCCTTATCGGAGCTGGGGGACGATGGCGCCGCGCAAACGACCAGGCAGTCGCAACTAGAGCGCGCGCTCGAGGCCATCGCCGCGTCGCTGCGCGCAGTGCCGGCAACGCCGGTGCAGCTCGCCGCGAGCCTGGGGGCGCTTGCACCGCTCAGCGCCAGCACAGCCGCCGATGCCGCAGCTTTCGCACTGGAGCGGGCGGACGCCGCGAGCGCCGAAATGGCAGACTGGGCCGAGGCCCTGCACCGATCGATCGAGAGCCACCGGCGCGATCTGTCGGGGCACCGGGGAGGAAATCCCGGGACTGTTGAACAGCGCCTGCTCGCCATTGCGCACCAGTGCCGGAGCATGGCGCGCGCGATGCGCTTCGACTTTCTATTCGATCCGGAGCGCCAGCTGCTCTCTATCGGCTATCGTGTCGCTGAGGGCAGTCTCGACCCGAGTTGCTACGATTTGCTGGCTTCCGAAGCTCGCCTGGCGAGCTTCGTCGCCATCGCGAACGGCGACCTGCCCGCACGCCACTGGTTTCGGCTCGGACGTGCCGTGACGCCGATTCACTGCGGCGCCGCCCTCGTCTCCTGGTCGGGATCGATGTTCGAGTACCTGATGCCCTCACTGGTCATGCGCGCGCCGGCCGGAAGCCTGCTCGAGCAGACGAGCGAACTGATTGTGTGGCGCCAGCAAACCTACGGTCATGAGCTGCGGATACCGTGGGGCATTTCCGAGTCGGCCTATAACGCGCGTGATCTGGACCTCACGTATCAGTACTCGAGCTTCGGAGTGCCTGGCTTGGGTCTGAAACGTGGCCTGGGCGAGAGTATGGTGGTCGCGCCCTACGCAACCGCGCTCGCGGCGATGGTTGAACCAAGGGCGGCCGCACTCAATTTCGCTCGTCTGGCCAGCACGGGTGCCCTGGGCCGATACGGTTTCTATGAAGCGCTGGACTACACCCCGCGTCGCCTGCCCGCAGGCCGGACCGTTGCGATCGTACGCGCGTACATGGCGCACCATCAGGGTATGACGATCGTCGCCCTCGCCAACACGCTGCTGCACGGCGTGATGCGAGCCCGCTTCCATAGCGAACCGCGAGTGCAGGCAACCGAGCTGTTGCTGCAGGAACGAACCCCACGCGATGTGGCTGTGGCCTATGTAAGAGCCGAAGAGACCCGAACCGCCGCGACTCGCGACGAGCTGATCCCGATGACATCGCGCAGCTTTGATTCGCCGCACGATGCCACGCCGCGCACGCGGCTATTGTCCAATGGACGCTATGCCGTGATGCTCACAGGAGCGGGCTCGGGATACAGCCGCTGGCGGGACCTCGCCGTGACGCGCTGGCGGGAGGACGTTACCTGCGACGCCTGGGGCTCCTACATCTTTCTGCGCGATATGGACAGCGGCCACCTGTGGTCGGCGGGCTACCAACCGACCTGCATCGAGCCGAGCGATTATGAAGTCACGTTCAACGAGGATCACGTCCGGTTCGTGCGGCGAGATGGCGATATCACGACGACACTGGAGGTGTACGTTTCGGCCGAGAGCGATGCCGAGGTTCGTCGCGTTTCCATCTCCAATAGCGGCAGTCTGGTGCGACAGATCGAGCTGACATCCTACGCTGAGCTCGTGCTGGCACCCCCCGAGGCCGACAGCGCACACCCGGCTTTTTCCAAGTTGTTCGTGCAAACCGAATTCGTCGCCGATCTCGGCGCCATTCTGGCGAGCCGGCGGCAACGCTCACCCTTGGAACCCGAAGTCTGGGCGGCCCATCTGGCGGTCGTCGAAGGCGAATCCGTCGGTGAGCTGCAGCTCGAGACCGACCGCGCGCGCTTTCTGGGACGTGCGCGCGAGCTTCGCGCCGCCGTCGCGGTCACCGAAGACCAGCCGCTTTCCGGCACCGTCGGCACCGTGCTCGATCCGATCTTCAGTCTGCGCCGCCGCGTGCAGCTTGCCCCAGGCGCGACGGCACGTATGGCCTTCTGGACACTGGTCGCGTCATCGCGCGGTGAGGTCCTCGATCTGGCCGACAAGCATCACGACGCGGCGGCCTTTCACCGGGCAACGACGCTGGCGTGGACGCAAGCACAGGTGCAGCTGCACCACCTCGGGGTGAGTGCCGATGAGGCAAACCTGTTCCAGCTGCTCGCTGGGTACATTCTCTACAGCGATCGGACCCTGCGGCCGTCGTCCGAGGCGCTGCGTCGCGCTAGCGGGGGACCAGCGGCGCTCTGGGCGCATGGCATCTCCGGTGATCTGCCGATCGTCGTGGTGCGCATCGATGATACCGACGACCTCGACTTCGTCCGCCAGCTGCTGCGCGCGTTCGAGTACTGGCGCTTGAAGCAGCTGACCGTCGATCTGGTGATCCTGAACGAAAGAGCGCCGTCCTACACGCAGGATCTGCAGGCAGCGCTGGAAGTGCTGATCCGTACCCGCCTGTCACGAGCTCGAATCCCTGGTGCGGCCGCGCAGGGCGACGTGTTCGTGCTGCGTGCCGACATCATTTCGAGCGATACCCGCGGGATGCTCCTGACCGCGGCGCGTGCGGTGCTGCTCAGCCGCCGCGGCAGCCTGATCGAGCAGCTCGAACAGCTCGACAAAACCACACTACGCCTTGCGGCACCGCTCGGCGGCGCGCGGGTGCGTGCGGCGCCCGAAGCGCCACCGGTCATGCCGTCGCTCGAATTCTTCAACGGCTTTGGCGGCTTCGCCGACGATGGCCGCGAGTACGTCACGATCCTGCGGGATGGACAATGCACGCCCGCGCCCTGGATCAACGTCATTGCCAATCCCGAATTCGGCTTCCAGGTGTCGGCCGAGGGCGCCGGCTACACCTGGGCGCGCAATAGTCGCGACCACCAGCTCACGCCCTGGTCGAACGACCCCTCCGGGGATCGGGCCGGAGAGGTCATCTATCTGCGCGACGAGGATTCGGGCGAGATCTGGGGGCCGACGGCATCCCCGATCCGTCACCCACGAGCCACCTATGTGGCTCGACATGGGCAGGGATACAGCCTGTTCGAGCACACCGAGCGCGGCATTGCGCTCGAGCTGCTGCAGTTCGTGCCGCTCGAGAGCCCGATCAAGGTGTCGCGACTTAAGATCCGAAACCTTTCCGCACGCACGCGGCAGCTGTCGGTGACGGCCTACGTGGAATGGGTGCTGGGCGCATCACGCAGCGCCTCGGCGCCCTTTATCTCGACCGAAATCGATGTGGTGTCCGGTGCCATGTTCGCACGCAATCTGTGGAGCGGCTCCGGCTCCCCGGTGGCGTTCGTGGACCTCGGCGGGCGGCAAACCTCCTGGACTGGCGATCGCCGCGAGTTCCTCGGTCGCAATGGCACGCTGGTGTGGCCAGCGGCAATGGCCGGGCCAGTCCCGCTGTCCCAGCGAGTGGGCGCGGGCCTCGATCCATGCGGCGCGCTCCGGGCTGCGTACGAACTCACCCCGGGCTCGATCCTCGAGATCGTATGGTTGCTCGGCGAGGCCGCCACAGCGCTCGAGGCGCAGACGCTGATCGCGCGCTGGCGCGCGGCCGATCTGCAGGCGAGTCTGCGCTCGGTGCAGGCACACTGGCACGGGGTGCTCGACGCGGTGGTCGTGAAAACGCCGGACCGGGCGCTCGACCTCATGCTCAACGGCTGGCTGCTCTATCAAACGCTTGCTTGCCGTGTATGGGCGCGCAGCGCGTTCTACCAGGCGAGCGGCGCCTATGGCTTTCGCGATCAGCTACAGGACACCATGGCGCTCGTCGTGGCGCAGCCGGCGCTCACGCGCGCGCATCTGCTGCGCGCCGCCGCCCGACAATTCGTCGAGGGCGACGTGCAGCATTGGTGGCTGCCCCAAAGCGGCCGCGGGGTTCGTTCCCGCGTCTCCGATGACGGTGCCTGGTTGTGCTACTGCGTGGCTCATTATCTTGAAGTGACCGGCGATCTGGCCATTCTCGACGAGAGCGTGCCACTTCTGGATGGCCCGGTGCTGCGCGAGGATGAATCCGAGCGCTTTTTTGAGCCGACGCTGGCTGACGCGAACGCCTCACTGTTCGAGCACTGCGCGCTCGCGCTCGAGCAAAGTCTCGTCGTCGGCTCACACGGTCTGCCCTTGATCGGCACGGGGGACTGGAACGACGGCATGAACCGCGTCGGCGCCGCGGGACGCGGCGAGAGCACCTGGCTCGGATGGTTCCTGCATACCGCGCTGACGAAGTTTGCGCCACTGGCGCAGGCGCGCGGCGAGGGCTCGCGCGCTGCCCGCTGGCGTGCGCACGCCGTCGCCTTGCAGCAGGCGCTGGAACGAGACGGGTGGGACGGCGACTGGTATCGACGCGGCTATTATGATGATGGAGCGCCATTGGGCTCGGCTGCGAGCAGCGAATGCCGCATCGATTCGATCGCCCAGTCGTGGGGCGTGCTCTCAGGCGCGGCAGATCCAGAGCGGGCGCGGCGCGCCATGGCCTCGGTGGATCTGAACCTGGTTCGTCGAGGCGCCGGCCTGGTTTTGCTGTTCACACCGCCATTCGATCACTCGGCGGCGGACCCCGGGTACATCAAGGGGTATCCGCCCGGGATTCGCGAGAACGGCGGTCAGTACACGCATGCCGCCGTCTGGTCGGTCATCGCGTTCGCAATGCAGGGCGATGCGGACAAGGCGGCTGAGCTTTATTCGATCCTGAACCCGATCAACCACGCTCGCACACACGCCGATGCCCTGCGCTATAAGGTCGAGCCGTACGTGGTGGCTGCCGACGTGTACTCCGAGCCGCCGCATGTCGGGCGCGGCGGCTGGACCTGGTACACCGGCTCGGCGGCATGGTTGTACCGAGCCGGGCTCGAATGGCTGCTCGGTTGCCGCGTGCGTGGCGCAAGCCTGCTGCTCGATCCGTGCGTGCCCGGGGACTGGCACGGATTCGAAATTAGCTTTCGCTACGGCGGCACACGCTATGAGATCGCGGTCGAGAACACTGCCGGCGTCAATCGACGGATCACCAGCCTGCAGCTCGATGGCCAGGCGCTGAGCCCACAGCCGGCGCTGGTACCGCTGGTGGATGATGGTGCGACGCACCGGGTACGCGCCGTCCTTCGCTGATTCGACTGTCACGGCGGGCCGCCGAGGCGTCGCCATCCCGGTCCGGTCCTGCCACAGCCGCAAGACTGATCGAAATTTCCGCTTTCACTTTGAGTGATTGGCCCTGGCGATGACACGGCCATGACAAATTGGGCGCCGGCAGCGCTAGCCTGCCGAGCGTGGAGTTACGCGAAATCAACGTCCTGCACTGGCGCGGTGCCCGTGTCGCTGGCGCCGCCGCAGCTCGAGCTTATTCGGGCCTGGACTGGTTTCCGATCGATACCTGCCAGCGGTGCGTGGCGGTAGTCAGCGGTGCCGAGGCCCTGGCGCTTGCGAGGCAGGAATTTCCCGCCGACGGCGGGCTCGAGAGCTTCCAGGGCGCAGACGCTTACGCCTTTCTGCTGCGTTTTGCCGCCGGTCTGGAGAGCAAGCTGGTCGCCGAGACGGAGATTTTCGGCCAGATCAAACAGGCCTGGCGGGAGTTTTCGGAGCGCGACTCGCCGCTGGCGCGGCAGCTCTCGCCCTGGGTGCAGCTGCTGTTTCAGGATGCCAAGGCCGTGCGCGCACAGTATCTGGCCAATCTGGGCAGCGCCTCTTACGGCTCGCAGACGCGCCGGTTATTGGGCGATGAGGCCAACGGCGGCCCGACACTCCTGATTGGCGCCGGTCAGCTGGCGCAATCGGTCGCGCCCTGGCTCACGGGCTCCGAATTGTGGCTCTGGAACCGCACCACGGAACGCGCGCTCGAGCTTGCACGCGAGTTGGCCAAGCGCGATCCTGCGCGCCCGGTCCGCGTCATCGAGGGTGATCGCGAGGCGGAACTTGCGGCCTGGCGAGGCGCGCGCAATGTCATCGTCTGCATTCCGAGCGACGCCTCGAGCGACGCTGCGCGCGGCGCCGCCTGGCGCGAGCGCACCGACCGCCGTGGCCGGGTGATTCATCTGGGCCTGGGCGCGCATGGCGCCGCGCCATGGAATGAGCTGCCGGAGCTCGTCAGCCTCGGAGCTCTGTTCGACATGCTGCAGGCGCAGTCGGAGCTGCGGCGGCGTCAGTTCGAGCGCGCGCGCCGCGCCTGTCTGGAGAAAGCCCTGCTGCGCTCGCTCAGCGCGAACTCCTCGCACCCGCACAGCTGGGAAGACCTCGCCGCCTTCGATAGTCTTTGAGCCATGGCGCCGCGAGCATTGAAGCTCGGCACGCGCCGCTCCGCTCTCGCACGTGCGCAAAGCGCAGCGGTTGCGCGCCAACTCGAACGGCTACACCCGGGTCTCACGGTCGAGCTGGTCGGCATCGAAACCCGCGGCGACCGCATCCTCGATGCGCCGCTATCGACAGTCGAGGGCAAGGAATTCTTTACCGATGAACTCGACGCTGCGCTGCTCTCCGGCCAGGTCGATTTCACCGTGCATTCTTACAAGGATCTGAGCCTCGAGCGCTCCTCGAGCCTGCTGCTCGCCGCGGTGCCGCGGCGCGAGTTGCCGCACGACATCGCGGTGTTTGCCGCCGATGTGCCCGGGCGACTGGCGGCTGGCCAGGAGCTGCTCATCGGCAGCTCCTCGCCGCGTCGCGCAAGTTTTGTGCCCGAATTCCTGCAGCGCGTGCTGCCGCGGCGTGCCGCGGATCGGCGCTCGCTCGGGCGCGTGCGCCTGGTCGATCTGCGCGGCAATGTCGACTCGCGGCTGAGCCGCCTGCGCGAGCCGCGCGGCTCAACGCGGCATCTGGATGGAATCGTGCTCGCATTCGCCGGCCTCGCCCGGCTATGGGCCGATGCCGCAGGACTGGCGCTGCTGCGCGAGCTGCTCTCAGGGTTGCCGCGCATGGTGTTGCCGCTATCGGAGTGCCCCGCCGCGCCGGCGCAGGGCGCGCTGGCTGTCGAGTGCCGCCGCGACGACGCCGAAACCGCGGCACGGCTTCATGCCATCGATCATTGGCCTACACGCGCCGCGGTCGGGGTCGAGCGCGCGCTGCTGGCGCAACGCGGCGGCGGCTGTCATCAGCGCTTCGGCGCGACACAGATCGAGCTGCCGGGCGTCGGCGCGCTGCTGTACCTGCGGGACGGCGGCGAGTCGGGCGCGCGGCTCGAGGTCGGTGCGCCGCAACCGCGATGGACGCCCGAGACACCGCTCAACCCGCCCCACGAGGCGATTAAAGCCTGGGACGGCAGCCGGGCCGAGCGCCCGGGCGTCGAACCGATCGAGGCTGGCGTCGCGCGCAGCGCTGAACGCCTCAGGAATGTCACGGCCCTGTTCGTCACCCATCGCCGGGCTCTGCCCGAGGGCGATTCCACACAAATCAACTCCGCCGCTCATGTCTGGGTCCCCGGCATCGATACCTGGCAAGCCCTGGCCGACCGCGGCGTGTGGGTGGAGGGCTGCGGCGAGGGCCTGGGCTTTGCCGCACTCGAGCCGATGCTGGCCGAGCCGCTGTTGCAGTTGCCACCGCGCGATCAGTGGACGGTGCTCACGCATGCCGAAGCTGCCGCCGGCTGGCCCGCCGGCGATGTGATCGCGACCTACCGCCATGGGGAACGCGCGGCGGCGGGCGACGCGGCCGGCGCTCCGCCGGCTGATGCGACGCACGTGTACTGGTTCAGCAGTGCGCAGTTTGAACGTTGGCGCGGCTTCGTCGGGCCCGGCGCGCAGCACGCCTGCGGTCCGGGCAAGACCTACGAACACTTGCGCCGCGCCGGGGTGCAAAATCTGCGCGTGTTCCCGCAACCGGCGCACTGGCGCCAATGGCTGGGCGTGTGAGTCGCAGCGCAGGACAGGGCGGCTTGAGCATCGCGCCGATGCGGCGCACGGCGCTGATCGCGAGCGCGACGCTGCTGTGGCTGGCGCTGCAGCTGATACTCGTGGTGTGGTGGGCGACGGTGATCGAGCGCCAGGCCCGGCGCATCGCCGCGCTCGAAGCCGTCAGCGGCGCGGGCCACGATCTCAGCGCCGCGCAGTGGTCGCGTACGCGGCTGATGCTGATCGGTGAGTCGAGCACCTTTCTGGCGTTGTTGCTGGCGATATCGCTGCTGCTGGCGTGGCTCTATTGGCGTGAACAGCGGCGGGCGCGCAGCATGCAGGCGTTCTTCGCCGCGGTGACCCACGAGCTGCGCACGCCGCTGACCAGCATACGGCTGCAGGCGGAAGTGATAGCAGAGGGCGACCAGCGCGCGGTGCTGGCGCGACGGCTGCTCGAGGATTCGCACCGCCTGGAATCACAGATCGAAAAGACGCTCGAGCTGGCGCGCATCGAGGGCGGCGGTTCTCTGTCCGAACAGGAGGTCCCGTTGCACCCTTGGCTCGACCATTCGATCCGGGACATCGCCGGCGCGCATGGCGAGCGGCTGGATTTACGCGCGTACCTCGACGCGAACTTGCCGCCGGTGCAGGCCGACGCCGCGGCGCTGCAGTTGATTCTGCGCAACCTGGTCGAGAATTCCGTGCGCCATTCCCGGGTAAGTCCCGTCAGTGTGCGAGTCACCGCCTCAAGGCAGGGGCGGTTCGTGGTGCTCGAATATCAGGATAATGGCCGGGGTGTTCCGGCCGGTACCGGCCGCCTCGGACGCTTATTTGGCCGCGGCGCCGCTTCCCCCGGCGCGGGCGTCGGACTGTATCTGGTGCGTCGGCTGATGCAGCGCATGCATGGTCGGGCGCGGTTCGATACCGCGCCGGGCGAGGGCTTTCGTTCCGAGCTGTGGTTCCGGGTCGGCACATGAGCACGGGCGCGCAATTACTGCTGGTAGAAGATGAGCGCAATGTCGCCGAGACGCTGATCGAGCGCCTGGGTGCGGAAGGGTTTCAGGTCACGCGTGCCGACTCGATCGCCAGCGCGCGACGGGCGATCGGCGCGGCGCAATTCGAGCTCGCCTTGCTCGATGTCGGATTGCCCGACGGTAATGGTTTCGAGCTCGCGCGCGTGGTGCGCGACCGCGCACCGGCCACGGCGATCATATTCCTGACCGCCCGTGCCGCTGCCGAGGACCGTATCCGCGGCCTCGAGCTCGGCGCCGACGACTACATCGGCAAGCCATTTCATTTCCGCGAACTGTTGCTGCGGATTCAGAAATGTCTGAAGCGTGCGCAGGAGCTGGCGCGTGTGCCGGGCGATATGCTCGGTCAGGTCCGGATCGGTCGCGCGCTGGTGGATTTCGAGCGCTTCGCGGCCACGGTCGACGGCGAGAACGTGGCGCTGACGCACAAGGAATGCGCCGTGCTGCGGCTGCTGGCCGAGCGAGTCGGCAAGGCCGTGAGTCGCGACGAGATTCTCGATCGCGCCTGGTCAACCGATGAGTTCCCGACCTCGCGCACGGTGGACAATTTCATCGTCCGCCTGCGCAAGCTGATCGAGGTCGACGCTGCGGATCCGCGCGTGATCCGCAGCATTCGCGGGGTAGGCTACTTGCTGACAGAGATAAATCGTGAATGAGTCGCCAAAGCACGGGCGTGGCCACCGGCCGACCGAGATCAACCGTGAGTAGATCATCGTGATTGAATCGTTGCTGCAGCAAGCACTCGCGCGCCGCAACCCCGGCCGTCCGCCGGTGTGGTTCATGCGCCAGGCCGGACGCTATCACCGCCATTATCAGCGGCTGCGGGCGCGGCACGATTTCATGGATCTGTGCAAACGGCCGGAGCTCGCGGTCGAGGTCACACTCGGGCCGATCGAGGACTTCGGCTTCGATGCGGCGATCCTGTTTTCCGATCTGCTCTTTCCGCTGGAGGCGATGGGCATGGGGCTGCGCTATGAGCCCGGGCCGAAGCTCGATTGGCATCTGCGCAGCACCGCCGATCTGGCGCGGCTGCAGGGGGGCGCGGCCCGCGCGGCGCACATGACGTTCCAGGCCGAGGCGATCGCGCGGCTGCGCGCCCGGCTGCCGGCCGATCGCTCGCTGATCGGCTTCGTCGGCGGGCCGTTCACGCTCTATGCCTATGCCGTTGCAGGGTCGCACGAGGGATTTGCGCGCGAGGGCATCGCCGGGCTCGACAATGGACTCTACAGCGGGTTCAACGAGCGCTTACGGGAGCTGCTGGCCGCCAACATGGCGCTGCAGGCCGAGGCCGGAGCGGATTGCGTGGCAATCTTTGACACAGCGGCTGGTACGCTTACGCCCGACCAGTTCGCGCGCCAGGCGGCGCCGGCGCTGGCGGCGGTGGTGCAGGAGTTTCGCGCCCGCTGCCCGGATACGCCGCTGATCTATTACTCGCGCGATACGGGACCTGCGCACTGGGCGGCGCTGCGCGACATCGATCTGCAGTGCCTCGGGATTGACTGGCGGCACGACCTGGTCGGGGCACTGCTTGGGCAGAGCGATCGCTGGGGCGTGCAGGGCAACATCGATCCGCAGTGGTTGCTGCTGCCGCCCAGGGAGCTGGAGGCGCGCCTGCGCGCGGTGTTCGCGGGTGTATTGGCGCTGCCGGCGGCAAAACGCGCGGCCTGGGTTTGCGGGCTGGGGCATGGAGTGCTGCAGCGCACCCCTGAAGACAATGTGCGGCTGGTGCTCGAAGTGCAGCGGGAGATGTTCGGATGAATGCAAGTCTGGCCGGCCCCCTGATGGCAAAGTACGATGTCGCCGGACCGCGGTACACCAGCTATCCGACCGTACCGTATTGGGAGGCGACGCCGAGCGCAGCGCAATGGATCGAGCGCATTGGCAACGCCTTAGGGCAGCCCGGTGACCACGGCGCGGCGCTCTACCTGCATATCCCATTCTGCCGCGCGCTGTGCACCTTCTGCGGCTGCAACACCCGCATCACCCGCAGTCACAGTATCGTCACGCCCTACATCCAATCGCTGCTCGCAGAGCTCGAGCTGTATCTGCGACAACTGGGAGTCTCGCGGCTGGAATTCGGTGAGTTGCACTTCGGCGGCGGGACGCCGACTTTCCTCACGCCCGAGGAGCTCGATTCGCTGCTGGCCGGTTTGTTCCAGCGCGTCAGCCCGCGGGCCGACGCGATCGCGTCGATCGAAGTCGATCCTCGCGTGACCACGGGCGCGCAGCTGGAAGTACTGGCTCGCTACGGCTTTCGTCGCGTCAGTCTCGGCGTGCAGGATTTCGATCCGCGCGTGCAGGCCATCGTCAATCGCGTGCAGAGCGAGGAGCAGGTGCGCGAAGTCACGCAAGCCGCGCGCGCGCTGGGCTATGACAGCGTCAATTTCGATCTGATCTACGGCTTGCCGCTGCAGACGCGCGCCAGCGTTGAGACGACCATGGACGCGGTCTGCCGCCTGCGGCCCGACCGCATTGCCCTGTATGGCTATGCCCACGTGCCGTGGATCAAGCCCGGGCAGAGGCGCTTTACCGAGATTGATCTGCCCGAAGGCGAAGAGAAACGAGCGTTGTACGAGCTGGGCCGTGAGCGGCTCGAACGCGAGGGCTATCGGGAGATCGGACTCGATCACTTTGCGCTGGAGACCGACGGCCTGTGGCAGGCGCTGCGCAGCGGCACATTGCACCGCAATTTCATGGGCTACACGACGGCCTTCACCCGGCCGATGATAGGTCTGGGCGTGTCCTCGATCGGCGATGCCGGCGATGCCTTCGCCCAGAACGAAAAGGACCTGCAGCGCTATCAGGAGCGGGTCGCACTCGGCGAGCTGCCGATCCAGCGCGGCCACCTGCTCGATGGCGAAGACCAGGTCCTGCGCCGGCACATTCTGCGGCTCATGACGCGGCTGGAGACGCAGTGGGATCAGCCGGCCGACTACACCGACTACCTGACCACGGCCGCGCGGCGGCTGATCGAGCCGGCAGCCGATGGACTGGTGGAGCTCGGTGCGTCGAGCTGTCGCGTCACCGAGAAAGGACGCGGGTACCTGCGCAACATCTGCATGGCCTTCGATGCCCGGCTGGCGCGTCGCATGCCCGACAAGGTGCTGTTCAGCCGCACGGTGTGATCGCAGGGCTTAGCCCTGTGCACTCAGAACGGCTTTATGACCGCCAGCAGGATAATCGGCACCACCAGCAGCAATGCCGCCTCATTGAACAGCCGCAGCGCGAACGAACTGGGCAGCGTCGCCGCCTGCTGCAGCCGCGCCAGCAGCACGCGGCAAGCCACGTGATAGGCCACGAGCCCGCCCACGAATACCAGCTTGAGCATCAGCCAGCGGCCGCTGTCGTGGAAACCCAACCACAGCCACAGCCCGGACAGCAGGGCAAAACCCCCCATGATCGTCATGAAGCCGAATAACCGCCGGGCCATCACGACCAGTCGACGCACGTCCTCACCCTGGGCGCGACCCTCGGCGTAGTGCACGAAGATACGCGGCAGATAGAACAGTCCCGCGAGCCAGGCGATTACGGCAATCAGATGCAGCGCTTTGATCCAGAGCATGAAATCGCACCTTAGCGCGACTCGGAGCGCCTAAGCTATCCCCGACATGACGCAACATTCCGAACCGGACGTCGCAGCGAGCGAGAGCGGCCGATCCGCGCTGTGGATCAGGGCGCTGTCGCAATTGCCGTTCGGCGTCCTGTATCGACTGACCGCAGTCATCATGTGGGTGCTGCGCCAGGTACTGCGTTTTCGCGTCGCCGTGGCGCGCGACAATCTGCGCCGCTGCTTTCCGGATCGCTCCGAGGGCGAAATCGACTCGCTGCTCAGCGACCACTATCGGCAGCTGGCACAGGTGGCGGCCGAATTCATCAAGATGGCGGACATGTCAGCCGATCAGTTGCGCGCCCATCTGCAGGTGCAGAACGTCGAGCGGGTCGATGCTGAGACCCGCGCCGGACGATCGGTGCTGCTGCTGGGCGCGCACCAGTGCAATTGGGAATGGACGCTGCAGGCTACGGTATTGTACCTGGGCGTGCAGGTCGAAGCGGCCTACAAGCCGCTGCACGCCGCCGGCTTCGACCGCGAACTGCGCAGACTGCGCTGCCGTTACGGCGCGCACCTCATCGCGGCCAAAAAGCTGGTCCGGGAGGTTGTTCGCCGCCGCGGCCAGCTGCACGCGGTGGCGATGCACGCCGATCAGATGCCGGCCTCAAGCGGCCGGCGCCAATGGCTGACTTTTCTCGGCCGCGATACCGCCTTCTATCCGGGGCCGGGCGAAATCGCACGCATGACGGGTTATGCCGCGTTCTTCGTCCCGATGCGTCGCATAAGCCGCGGCCAGTACCAGCTCGATTTTGTACCGATCAGCGCTGCCGGCGAACGGCCCGATCCGGCAGTGTTTACCGCGCGCTACGCGAGTCTGGTCGAAGAGATGATCCGGGCGAATCCGGCCGACTGGACCTGGGTGCACCGACGCTGGAAAGCCTCGCGCCCGGCCGAGCTACCGGCCCAACAGGCAGCGCCAAGCTGAGGGATCACGCGGCGCCGTAGCTGTCACGCAGGCTCGGGGTAGCGGTCAGGCCCTAGGGCCGCTTCAGGCCTGCGCCACGCGGCTACGTACGCCATCCCACCAGCGATGGAAGCTGTGACCCAGCTGATGCATGTCGGCGTCGAACTGATGTCCCGCCTGGCGCGCGTCATGCGCGACGCGGCGGCCGAATTGGGTCGAGCCCTGCTTAACGGCCTCGCCGAAGTGGCGGGCACTGCTACGCATGGTCGCGATCGTGGAGCGCGCTGGCGCCGAGTCCGGCTGCGCAGCCAGTACTGGTGCGGCCACGGCGAGTAACGCGATTGCTGCGGGAAGCCGAAGTCGTCTGCGACTCATTGGTGCATCTCGATGCGTTGTCTAACAGACATAATTCTAACATTTTCCACGTCCGCCCACCCTGTCGCTATTCAGAGACAGAATAGAATCTTCTTATAAATCAATTAATTACTTAGGGAGAATTCGTCGCGTCACGATGGTCTTGGGGGGCGGCGCGGTGCTGCCGCTGACGATTTTCCCCGCATGGCGCACAGTCGGGTTGAGCACCGTCGTGCGCTGCTTAAGCAGCGCCTGCCGTGTGGTCTTCGCCTTGCCGCTGGCCGCCGGCAGGACTGGCTGGACGGGCTTCAGTGGCTTGAGTGGCTGGACTGGCTGGACTGGCTGGACTGGCTGGAGCACTGTCGCAGGCGCGTTGGCCGCCATCGTCCGGCCCAGCGGTAATGCGAGCGGCACCGTCAGTACCAGCGTCAAGCCGATGCTGGCCCATACCATGTGCGACCGCGCGGCGGCGCGCAGCAGCGGCGGGCTCCGGGTCAGCTGGTGGCGGCGATCGGCAGGCATCAGACGGCATTATAGCTGCCGCGCGGCCGCGAGCTGCCCGTCGGCCAGCGCGGTCGGCGCCGGCGGTCGCGCGGGTGGCGCGGGTGGCGCGGGTGGCGCGGGTGGCGCTGGGTCAATACATGCCGCCGTTGATCGAAATGACCTGGCCCGTGATATAGCCGGTGCCGTCAGCGGCCAGGAAATCGATCAGGCTGGCCACTTCGGCGCCCGTGCCGGCGCGCTGCATCGGCACCAATCGCGCGATGGCGGCCGCGTCGAAGCTGCCTTCGGTCATATTGGTGGCAATAATCCCGGGCGCGATCGCGTTGACGGTGATGCCGCGGGTCGCGACCTCGAGCGCGAGCGAGCGGGTGGCCGAGATCAGCGCGCCTTTGGCCGCGGCATAGTTGACCTGACCGCGATTGCCGATCAGCGCGGCCACCGAGGAAATGTTGAGGATACGGCCCCAGCGGGTACGAAGCATGGGTAGCAGCAGCGGTTGTGTCACATGAAAGAACCCCTGCAGCGAGACATCGATAACCCGCTGCCACTGCAGCGCGGTCATGCCTGGAAACACCGCATCGTCATGAATGCCGGCGTTGTTCACCAGGATCTGAATCGGTCCCGCGGACAGCATTCCGGCAAGCGCCGTGTGCGTGGCGGCGGCGTCGGTGACGTCGAAGAACAGCGTCTCGGCGCTCAGGCCGGCGGCCTGGAGCTGGCGCACCTGGGCTTCGGCCCGATCGCGGGCGCGGTGGGCATGCACATACACGTGATGTCCCGACTGCGCCAGACGCTGGCAGATGGCGGCGCCGACACCACCGCTGCCACCGGTCACGAGCGCGCGTCGCGGTGTTGCCGTCATGGCCGGTCACCGGCCGGCGTGCCCGGCGCGGCGCTCAAGTTCACGCTGCCGACCGCACCGTGCAACACGCTCAGCCGGCCCTGTGCCAGCAGTCGCTCGCCATCGTGGAGCGCAAACGAATACAGCGCGCTGACCGCATCGCTATGCAGGCGCTGCGCGCTGACCAGCAGCTCATCCGACAAATCGTCGAGGCGAGCGACCGCGAGCTCGACCCGGCGCGCGCTCGTGAGCATGCCGAAGCCGCTGCCGGTCGCCGGCGGACACTGCAGCAGCGCGCCGTGGACGGCCACGGCCTGCGCTGCATATTCGATGGCGCAGGCGGCGCCGAGCCGGCCGTGAGCGCGCAGCGGGTTATCCACGGCACGATGGCTGAGGCTGCGACAGGCAATGCGCTGCAGGTCCCACGACACCACCTCTTCGAGCAGGCACATGCTGCCCTGGTGCGGGATATGGGCCGCGATCCAGGCGTGATCGAGCTTCAAGCGAGCACCTCGACCGCAAGGCGTGCGCTGTCCAGATAATCGAGCACGACGGTGCCGCCGCGCCGCTGCGCCAGGCGCTCGAGCAGCGGCAGACTGCGCGCGGCCGGGATCGAACGGCGCAGCGACTCGAGCTCGGCATTGGCCATGGTCGCGGCCGGGGCATCGCTCAAGCTGAGCTGCAGCCGCGGCAGCGCCACTGCCGAGTCGGGCGCTGTCAGCAGCAGCGCGGTGCCAAAGGCGTCGGGTATGGGCCGCTTCGCGCGCAGTGGCTGCGGATAATCGGCATCGTAAGCCAGTAACAGCACGGCACGCGCGCCGCAGGCGAGCTGCGCGAGCGCCTCGAGCAGCCCGGCGGCAAAGCTGGCGTCGCCGGCGCACAGCGAGGTCGACGCCTGGGTGCAGCCGTGGGCGATGCTCCAATAACCCGAGGCCGCGTTGTGCACCGAATTGTGAAAGCGCGTCGGCGAGATCAGCCGGTCGCGGGTCGCCAGCGTGAGGCAGATCTCGTGGCAGTTGTCGCCGTCGCCACCCGAGGAAGTGAAAACCGTCGGCAGGGTACGAGCATCGGCGGCCGCTTGGGCCACCGCTTCGGCGCCCACGGCGAGCGCGATTTTGATTACGCGGCCGGCTCGACGCCGTTCCGCCGGCGGCAACACGCCCGGCAGCGGTAGCACGGTGCGCACCGCCACATAGGGCGTCTCGCCGTTGAGCACGGCGCGGGCACTGCTCCAGTCGGCGAGCCCCGGTCCGAGCATGCCGACGCCCTGGATGCAGCCTGTCAGGGTGCTCATCAGGGGCGCTACGCGGCGCGACCAAACAGCAGCGCACAGTTGGCGCCGCCAAAGCCGAATGAATTGCTCAGTACGCGGCGCAGCGGGCCGCGCTGATTGCCGGTCAGATAATTCAGCTCGAGCTGCGGATCGCGCTGTCGCCGATTCAGGCCGCCGGGCATCAGGCCGGACTTCAGGGCCAGCGCGCAGATGACCGCTTCGAGCGCACCCGCGGCGCCGAGTGCATGGCCGGTGGCGCCCTTGGTGGAGCTGCAGGGGGTGGCGTTGCCGAATAGCGCCGTGACCGCGCGGCTCTCGGCGCTGTCGTTGCTCGGCGTGCCGGTGCCGTGCAGATTGATGTAGTCGACATCGCCCGGCGCCAGCGCGGCCGCGGTCAGTGCGTCGCGCATGGCACTGCGCGCGCCGGCGCCGTCGGGACGCGGACTGGACATGTGATAGGCATCGCTCGACTCGCCCGCGCCGAGCAGCAATATCGCCTCGGGATCGACCGCGGCTGGTGCGCGCTCGAGCAGCGCGAACGCCGCGGCTTCGCCGATCGACAGGCCGTCGCGTGCGAGGTCGAAGGGACGGCAGGGTCCGGGCGAAGTCAGCTGCAACGAATGAAAACCGTACAGTGTCGTCAGACACAGCGAATCGACGCCACCGACGATCGCGGCGTCGATCTGATCGGCGGCAATCATGCGCTGTGCCGCGGCGAATACTTTGGCGCTCGACGAACAGGCGGTGCACACCGCCACGGCCGGGCCGGCAAGCTCGAACAGGCGGCCGACAAAATCGGCGACCGAAAACGCATTATGCGAGCCGGTATAGTCGAATTCCTCGGGCAGCGCCCCGGTGTCCGGATCGAGATGACGATAAGCGATCTCGGTCGTCAGGATGCCGGAGGTGCTGGTGCCTAGATAGACGCCGATGCGCCTGCGGCCCCAGCGCTCTATGGCCGAGCGCACCGCGCTGTCGAAGCCGTCCTGGATCAGTCCGAGCTGCGCCAGACGGTTATTGCGGCAATCGAAGCGCTGCAGCCGCTGCGGCAACCGCACGGCGTCGATGCCCGCGACCTCACCGACGTAGGTGGGCAGCTCGACGGTGTCGAAATGGCACGGCGACAGACCGCTGCGTGCCTGTTCGAGCGCTTCCAGCGTCGCCGTGAGTCCGCGCCCTAAGCAGCTGGTGGCGGTGAAATGGGTCAAATGTAGTGGTGTCATCGAGCTTGTGCGCACAACAGCACGTTGGCAAATGGTGTCCCTTCACTCATCGATATGACCTGGCTGTCAAAGCCGCACTCGAGCAGCAGCGAGCGCCACTGCGCGAGGCTGCGGCAATGCAGCCGGATCCAGCCGTGGCCGCGTGCAAGCATAACCGCATGGTCCCACCATCGGCCGATTCGAAAGCGCAAGCCGCCGGCCGCATCGGCAACACGCAACAGCAGCAGTCCCTCCGGCGGCAGCGTGGCGTGCACGCGATCCAGCAGCGCTCGATGCGCATCGGCCTCGATATAATGCAGGACATCCAGGATGACTACCGCATCGGCGGCGCCGAATTCGGCGACACGGATATCGCCCTGAACGATCTCGGCCGCAGCGCCGAGTGCGCGCCGGGCGCGCTCCACGGTGTGCGGCATCAGTTCGATGCCGCGTACCGACAGTCCGGCAGGAGCCGCCGGCCAGGTCGCAGGCCACCGCCCGTCCTGGCCGCAGCGTTCCGCGGCGTGCAGCACGGCGGCCAGCAGGCCTAGCCCGCAGCCCAGGTCCAGTACCCGCCGCCGTCCCTGCAGCAGGCCGCGCTCGAGGATGGCGCGAAAGGCCGGGTCGCCGGCGAGTTTGCCGCCTGCGAACTCATAGGCAAAGCGGCCCACGATGCGATAAGGCGCGCGGGCCGCGTCCAGTAATTCGGCCGGCATCGCTACCGCCGTCATTGCAGCGCCTCGCGCAGGGTCACCGGCCGCAGCGAGCGCTGTGCGATCGCCTCGATCAGGGGCGGCAGCACTTCCAGCACCACCGGTGTTCCGCTACGGCTGCGGGCCGCGTGGCCGTCGTGCAGCAGCAGAATGTCGCCCGCGCGCAGATTGCGGGTCAGACGTGCGATCACCCTCGCCGTGTCGGTGCTGACGGTATCAAAGCCGCGTCGCGTCCAGCTTGTCAGCTGCAACCCCTGCCGCTGCAGCACCGGATCGAGCAACGGGTTGCGCAGACCGGCGGGCGCGCGGAAGAAGCGCGGCGGCGTGCCGCTGACCTGCGCCAGCACTTCCTGGGCTCGCGCGATTTCGCGGCGCAGTCGCCTCGGGCCGAGCAGCGAGAAATTGTGCTCATGCCGATAGCTGTGATTCTCGATCGCGTGACCGGCCTGGACGCAGTCGCGCACACACGCGGAAAAGCGCGCCGCACGCTCGCCGATACAGAAAAACGTTGCGCGCACGCGGTGTTCGGCCAGGATCGCCAGCACCCGCGGCGTCACCTCGGGATCGGGTCCGTCATCGATCGTGATCGCGACCTCGCCGCGGGCCGCGGCCGCGGCGGGCAGCCGCGTCCAGTTGGAGCCCAGGCCGCTGCTGCGGGGCCACAGACCCAATGCGGTGAGCTGCAGCTGATTGGCGATGACGGCGCCGAGTGTCCACGGCCACCAGTGCGGGCGCAGCGCCGTGAGCACAGCCGCGGCGCCATGGAGCACGGCCGACGCGCGCAGCAGTGGCGATGGCTGCCAGTGCCCTGCGGCAAGCGGCGCCGGCCGCTCGCGGCGATCACCGGGGATGCGATGCTCATCAGGTGTTGGCGGCAGTGACCTGCTCAAGGGCGGCTTCCGTCGGGCATGCCGCTGCGCTGCCCGAGCAGGTCGAGAAAATTGTGCCAGAGCCGGCGCCAGACCGGCCAGTCATGACCGCCGGGAATCACCCGGGTCGAGCTCGCCGGCAAAGCGCGGGCCAGCAACTGCTGTGTGTCGGCAAAGCGATCCTCGCTGCCAAAGCCGAGAAACACGCGCGGCGCCGCCACCGCCGTGGGGAGGCCCTGGACGAAGCGCCAGATGCGCCGATCATCGTCATCGTCGGCGAGCGCGGCGGGGTGCCAGCCCGCGAGGCTGTCGTGCGAGGCGACTTCGGCCGCCACAATGCGACTGCCCAGATACGGCGCCAGCAGGCACAGTCCGTCGAGCGCGCCCTGGCCTTCGGCGGCGAAGCGCAACGCCATGAAACCTCCAAGCGATATGCCACCGAGCCACAGCGCACCGCGGCCGCGCTCGCGGGCGGGCGCGATGACCTCGGCGTGCAGCCGCGCCAGCCAACTGCGGTCGCTCAGGTGCGCGAGCTCCGGGGCGGCCAGAATCAGCTCCGCCGCCAGTGCGCGATCGCGCAGCGCCTGATCAAAGCCGGCGTCAACAAATTCCTCGAGCTCATGATATGCCCCCGGCAGCAGCACGATGCGGGTGGCGTGCGCGCCGCGTGGTCCGCAATGGATGATCTGCGTGCGCATCAGGTCGGCGGCGAGGCCGCGGGCCCTGGCTCGCGGTTCGCCATCAATGCGCGCGGCGCCAGTAGCGCTGCGAACAGCAACGCCAGCAAGGTACCGGGGGCGACCGTGGCGCCCAGTGCGCTGAGCACCGGCACGCGTGCGAATGCGAGCACGCCGAAGCCGATGACTGTGCAGGCATTGGCGATCAGCAGCGAGGCGAGGGTCAGTGGCAGGCCTGCGCGGTCGCTATCGGCGGCGCGCCGGTCGAAGAACAAAGCGTAGTTGGAGCCGACCGCGATGATCAGCAGCATGCCGATCAGATGCATTATGGTCAGGCGGATCCCGGCCAGGGCGAAGCCGGCGCTGACGGCCAGCACCGCCAGCAGCAGCGGCGCAATCACGCGCGCCGCGCGAACGGCGCTGCGCAGAGCGACGAGGAGCAGCAGCACGATGGCGCCCAATCCGGCCAGCGACAGGTGTACGGCTTCGGTCAGATAGCTGCCGTACAGCGCGTCGAGTTCCTGCTTGATATTCATCACGAGTACCTGCCCTGGCGCGAGCGTAGCGACGGCCGCGCGTACGCGCGCGACGTCGATATCGGCCGCATCCGCCGCGCCGGGCGCGGCATGCAGCGGCAGCAGCGTGTGCCATAGGCCATCGCGGTGCCACAGCAGCGCGTCCGCGCCCAGCGCAAACGAGGTGCCATCGAGGTCGCTGCGGGTTATCGGCGCGGCCGTGCGCGCCGCCGCCGCCTGCTGCACGAACGGCTCCAACGCTGCTGGCCGCAGCGTCAAGCTGGCGGCTGCTGCCGTCAGGCGCGCACGCAAGGGCGCCTCCGCCGGCAGACTCGCGAGGCGCGCGGCCTGGGTGGCCTGACTTGGCAGAAAACGCGCGGCGCTGTCGTAGCCGGCGATGACGCCGTCGTTGATCAATGCATCGAGCCGGGCACTGACCGCTTCCGACAACTGCAATGCCGCTTGCTCGCTGCCGGCGTTGACGACGACGAGATTGCCGATATCCGGGGCGCCCAGATCGATGCGCATCTTCGCGTCCAGCGCCTGCGCTGCGGGCGACACCGGACTCAATGCCGACAGGTCGCGGTTCCACAGCCGATCGTGGTCATGGAAGAGTACCAGCGCGCACAGTAACGCCAGGCCGGCTGCGGCCGTGGCCGCAGCCGGCAGCCGCACTCGCGCGATGAGCCGCACGGCGGCTGAGCCGAGCGGCGTCAGGTCGGCGACGCGCAGCTGCAGGGGCAGCAGCTGCGGCAGCACGAAGCGCGTGACCGCGGCAGCGACGATCAGTCCGCTGATCGAATACAGTCCGAGCTGCGCCAGTCCCGGAAAGCTCGAGGGCAGCAGCGAGGCGAAGCCGCACACCGAAGTCAGCACGCCGAGGCCGATGGTCCTCCACAGGGAGCGCACGGCGGGATCGTCGGGGGCGGCGGAGCGGCCGAGCCTCGACTGAACGAAGAGGTAGATCGAGTAATCGACCGATTCGCCGATCAACGTGACCCCAAAGCCAAGAGTGATTCCATGCACGACGCCGAAGCCCAGGGCCACCGCCGCGACGCCCGCCAGCGCGCCCGATGCGACCGGCAACAATCCGAACAGCAGCATCGGCACGGAGCGGTAGACCAGCAGCAGCAGCGTCACGATCAGCGTGGTACTGAGCAGCGACAGCCGCAGCGCCTCATGCTCGATGGTCGCGCGCGCCTCGACCGAGAACACCGCGGGACCGCTCAGCAGCAGATGCAGCGGCGCCGCCGCCGCACCCTGCGTGGCGCCTGCCCGGCGCAGGCTCGCGGCGTAAGCGGCGCGGATCAGCGAGAGCGCCTGGACCTGCGCGTCGGTGTCGGAACCCACGGCACGTGTCTGCGCGATCAGCAGCGCCCGCCCACCGTCGCTCGAGCTCCACACGCCGTGCTCGCGGCGCGGCTGGGCGGCGCGCTCGAATTGATCGATGACCTGCAGCGTCTCGCCGGTCGGATCGCTGACAAACAGCGACTTGGCCAGCAGCCCGGCGGGCGAAGCCATGAGCTCGACGTTGTCGGCGATCGCCGCGCGCAGCCCGGCGATGCTGAAGCGCTCGGGTGTGACCGCCGCGCTGAGCTGATAGCGATGCTGAAATACGAATTCGCGATCCTTGTCCTGGCTCGCGGCCTCGCCATTGCTGAGGCTGACAAATTCGGGGCGGGTGCGCAGGTTCATGGCCAGGGCGCGCGAGACTTGCGCGCGCGTCGCGCCGTCGGCGCCTTCGATGCCTAGCAGGATCAGGCGTGACGCCAGACCGTCCTGCAGCTGCTGTACCAGCAACTGCTGTGTCGCCGACGGCGAGCGCGGCAGGAACGCGGACAGATCGGCGCTGTAGCGTGCGCGCATGACCACGAGCGCCGACAGCGCCAGCAGCAGCAGCCACAGTGACAGGCTCGATAAGCGCGCGCGTGTCATTCGCGCGGCGTGATGCGCATGACCGAGCGGTCGCCGTCGCTCTGCTGCACCTGCACCTCGCGCACGGCGTCGCCTTCTCCGTGCATGTCGATGCGCTTGAGCGTGGCGGCGAGCTGCGCATCGCGCGGTTCGAGCCGCAGTTGCCAATGCTCGAGCGTGCCGCTGAAATCGAGCTCGAACACGCGCTCGAGAGCGGCGCGGTCGCCGGCCAGAGTCGCACGGATGCTGTCGATCAGCGGCGCGAGCTGCGGATAGTCCGCGAGCCGCAGCACGCGCTGGCGTTGCCCGATCTGGATCGTCACGATGCCGCGATCGAGCACCACCGATTGCGGCCGCGGCCGCGTGGTGCGCTGTTCGAGATGATCGGGAGCGTCGTAGATCAGCACGCCCGAGGACTCGAGCGGCCGCTTGAGCATCGATAGATATTTCTTTTCGCTGAAATCGGCTTCGCCGTGCTGCCGTTGCGACATCAGCGTCATCAGGCTATCGAGCCCGGTGCCGGCGGCGCTGTCGGTTATCGGGGCGGCGGCGCCGGTACTCGAGGCTGCCAATCGCAGCCCAAGCGCCAACATGGCGACGCCGACAGCGGCAACGGCGGGCCGGGCGGGTACGCGCGAGCGCTCGGCGCCCCCAGGCTCGCCCCGCAATGGCGGTGGTTTCATCCGCGCCGCGGCTGCGGCTGCGGCGCGAGTCGCGTCGAGGCACCCGCGGGGCTGCGCCAGAAGTCGAAGAAGTTGAACCAGTTATAGGGGTCGCTGCGACAGTACTGCTCGAGCAGCGCCGCATAGCGGGTGACCGCCGCTTCGATCGCGGCCTGGCGCTGGCCGGAGGGCGTCGCCGAGAAATCGGCCAACGGTTCGAACACAACGTGATAGCGATTGCCGCCGCGGTAGAGCCCGAGGATGAAGATTACGCGACGCCGCAGCATCGCGGCCGCGCGCATGGGCCCGGTCGGCAGATACGCGGTCGCACCGAGGAAGGTCACCGGCAGCACGCCTTCATCGCCGAAGCTGCGGTCGGCCAGCATGCCCACCAGCGCGCCCTGATCGAGGCGGGCGCGAATCTTCAGCATCGCGTCGATGTGGCCTACCGCGATGATCTCGGGGGGATGGCGGGGTGCGAGCGTGGCCAGCATGGCGTTGAGCTTGCGGGCGTTGTCTTCATACATGGTCATCGCCAATCCGAGTCCCGCCCGAGCTTCGCCGATCCAGCGCAGCACCTCGAAGCTGCCCATGTGCGCGCCCATCATAATGGCGCCGCCGCCGGCAGCGACGACCTCATTCATCAGCGGCTCGCCTTGCAATGAAACATCGAACAGGTGGTAGCGCTCGGCCAGCAGGTAGATGCGGTCGTGGATGGCGGTGGCGAAAGTCATGATCAGGCGAAAGCGGTCGCTCGCGCGCGGCTCGCGGCCCAGCGCCCGCCGCAGGTAATCGCGCATGCACAGCCGCTCCTTGGGGGCGAACACAAAGAAATAGGCGGCGATGAGGTACAGCAGCAGCCGTCCTGCCGGCCGACCTAAGCGCACCGATAGATAGGCCATGATGCGCAGTGCCGTCTGGCTGCCGCGCTCGGGACGACGACGCCATTCAGCCACCGCGTCGTCGCGCTGTGGCGCGAGCTGCGGGCTGGGATTGCTCACGGCGCCGACTCCGCAACCAGGCTTGCCGCCGGGCGGCGCTCGACGGTGCCGCTGGCTACCAGAGCATCGGCGGCGCGCAGCTCGAAGCGCGCCCGGCCGTCGGGCTGCAATTCGTACTCGAGCTGCAGCGGCTCGCCGGGACGCACGGCGCGGTGGTATTTGACCGTGCCGATATGCCAGAGCAATGCCGGGGCCGCGGCGGTAGCGCCAGGCCGCGCCGCCGCGCGATTGGCCTGTTCCGCGATCTCGATTGCATGCAGGGTCTCATCGAGCAGCACCACCCCCGGCACCACTGGAAAGCCCGGGAAATGACCGGCCAGCGCCGGATGATCGGGCGCTATGCACAGCTGCAGACTTTGCCGGTTCATGCAAATAAATGCGCCTGCTGCACCGCCGCCTGCGCCGTCAAGGCGCGCAGCGTGTGCAGCGGCAATTTGCCGGTGGCATTGCGCGGCAGCTGCTCGACCAGCAGCAGCGGCCGCGGCAGGAATACCGGATCGATGCGTGCACGCAGGGCCTGGAGGATGTTCGCGGCATCGAGCCTCGGGGCCACGGCCAGCGCGGCGAGCCGGGTGACGCCGGCGAGCGAGGCTTGCGTGTCGTCGCGAACAAAAAACACGCCGTCCATGACGCCCGGAATCGCATTGAGCTGGTGGTTGAGGTAGGCGAGCGAGCTGCGCTTGCCGGCGATGTTGACCAGATCGGCCGTGCGCCCATGCAGCAGAAAGTGCTCGTCGCTGGTCGGCTCGAGCACATCGGCCAGTGCGGTCGGCCGCGCGATATGACCGCCCTGCGCCGAGCAGCGGCCTTCGCTGAGCGTGAGCCGCACGCCGGGCCATAGCCACCAATGATCCTCGAGCGCGGTGCGGCGGCTGGCCATCTGACCGGTCTCGGTCGAGCCATAGATCTCCAGCAATGCAGCGCCATAGCGGCTCTCGACCTCACGGGCCAGATTGACGGACAACATCGCTGTGGCCGAGACGATCAGCTCGAGCGCCGGCAGCGCCAGCTCGGCCGTGAGCAGCGCGCGTAGATGCACCGGAGTGGAAACCAACACGCGCGGTCGGGGCAAGGCGGTCAGAGCCGCGGCAATATCGGCCGGGAAGAACGGACGCTCGGCGCACAGCGCGCCGCCACTGTGCCATGGCAGCAGCACGGTGGATTCAAAGCCGTACATATGCTGCGCGGGCACGGTGCCGAGGATTGCGCAGCGGGCGAGATCGGTCATCGGCAGTCGCGTCGCTTCGGCGCGCACGCACTGCACCAGTCGGCCCCAGGTCTTGGCGTGCGGCACCGGCGTGCCGGAGGAGCCGGAGGTGAACACGTAAGCGGCCAGTTGCTCGGCGTCGATTTGCGGCACCGGGAATTGGCCGGGCTCAAGCGAACTGCCGGCGGCCGGTGCGGCCGATTCAATGTAGAGCAGGTGCGGCAGCTCGATCGGGCAGCGCGGGTCGTCGCTGAGACAGAACACGTCCGGCGCGAACGCGCGCAGGTGTCGGATAACCTCCGGGGTATGCGTCGACGGCAAGATGCTGCACTTGCCACTCACCAGGCTGGCCGCGAGCCCTACGGCGAAGCGATAACGCTCGCCGCAGAAATTGAGCACATGCGCGCCCGCGGGCAATCGCGCCGCCAGCGCGCGCACATCGTCGAGGAATTGAGCCGCGGTAATCGCCAGCCCGCGGCGATAGGCAATGACGGCAGCGGGCCGATCGTGCGCGATGAGAGGCAACGCGGACATACGCTGTCAGCGATGCCTCAGCAGCGCGGCGCCGTTTCAGTGCGGGTGGCGGTGGAGGCCGCGATCAGACGCCGTTGCAGCCAGTCGCGTGTCACTTGACTCTCTGCTCGGCCACGTATTGGGCGAAATGCCGCAATGAACGAAAGATGCGCGCATTCTCCTGATTGTCGGCACGCAACTGAACGCCGTACTGCTTCGAGACAATGAGTGCGATCTCGAGGATGTCGATGGAGTCGAGCCCGAGTCCCTCACCGTAGAGGGGGGCTTCGGGATCGATCTCATCCGGCTGCATCGGTAGATTAAGTCCCTTGACGATCAGCTGCGCGATCTCGCTCTCCAGCGCGAGCGCATCGATCTGCGGAGTCGTCTGTGTGGGCAACGCTCGTTCGGACATAATGGGGTGGTTATCTCCAGTCCGGAAAGGCCTTAAATGCCAAGGCCGGTGCACTGCTGGTCCAGCCGAATCGGCGCGCATTATATCGGGATTGCCATCGGCGCGAGCGAGTTTCAACCCCGCAGGCGCCGCCACGCCAGCAGCGGCAGGCGCAGCCAAAAGCCTGCAAAAAGGCGCATATGCATCCAGGTCAGCAGCGCATTGTCACGCCAGTAATTGAAGTGCGAGACGCCGCCTTCTTCCGGGCGGAAATACCGCACCGGCGCCCGGATATTGCGCGGCCGTAGCCCGCGCCAGCACAGGCGCACGGCGACCTCGGCGTCGAAGTCGAAGCGGCGCATCCACGGCTGGTAGCGCATGACCCGCAGCAGCGGCTCGACGGGATAGACCCGAAATCCGAACAGGGAGTCGTGGATGCCGGCCCATAGGGTCTCGACGTTGGCCCAGAAGTTCGAGAGCTTGCGGCCTTGCACCCGCAGCGCAGGGGCGCTGGCATCGAACTGTGGCTCACCCAGAATCAGTGCGGTGGGTTCCGCCAGCGACGCGGCCATGAAGCGGCCGATAAGGTCAGCCGGATGTTGGCCGTCGGAATCCATGGTAAGGATATGGGTATAGCCCGCGGCCTGGGCGGCGCGCGCGCCGTGAACGACGGCCGAGCCCTTGCCGCGATTGCGCGGCAGCGCCAGCACGCGCAGTCCCGGGTCGCGTTGCGCCATGGCTGCGAGGGCCGTCGCGCTGCCGTCGGTACTGCCATCGACCACCACCCAGACCGGATTCCACTGCGCGCGCGCCGCAATCACGGTCTCGAATACCCTGGGTCCCGGGTTGTAGCTGGGGATCAGCACCAGGTGCGTGGCCGAGGGCGTAGTCAGTGGCACGTCGGCTCGCCGATCCGTGGTGACGCCGATGGCGCGCGTTTCAGTCATCGCTGTCGACCATCCTGGAAGAGGCGCTGATCATCCACACGATACCGAATCCGCCCGACCAATAGCTGCGTTGCTGCACCAGCGGACTGTCGAGAAAGACCGCTCGCTGCAGCCAATCATGGCGCAAATAGGCGCCGATCCAGTAGTTCGCGTAGCGTTTGCTGGCCGCAACCAGCAGCTGCGTGCCGCCGTAGCCGCCCGGCGGTTCATAGGTTGGCCGGGTCGGCGTCGCGTACTGCGGCGCCACCGCGTAAAAATACTCGTCATAGCGACGCTGGGCATACAGCGGCCCGGCGAGCAGACCCAGGTTCCAGCCGGCCGCGCGCCCGACGGCGCGGTAATCGAGGCTGAGATTCGGCGCGAACACCCAGCCGATCGAACGCGGCGGCGAGGCAACGGTGATGGCATTGCGGACGGGCGTGCGCAAATCAAGCCGCAGCCGCTCATCGACGCCGCGCCACAGATGCCACTGCAGCGAGGGGCCGAGTTCGAGCGTCGGATCGAGATTGGGCATGCCCGCGCGCGGGGCGCTGCTGCGGCTGAACACCGGCGCCGTGGCATTGAGGCTGATGTCGAATTCCAGATAGCGCTGATCGAGAAAGCGGCCATGCAGGCCGTCGCGGTCGGCGCGCAGGATATTGCCGCGATAGAGGAAGTAGGGCACCGGTACCGGATAGCCGTGCACGCTCGACGCGCCACGATAGTCGTTGAAGACCACGCCGCCTACACCTAAGCCCAATTCCCACAGCGGCTGGTCGCTGGCGTGCGCGTTGTCGGCGAGCAGCGCACCCAGCGTCAGCGCCGCAAGCGCGGTGCGCGGCGCGCGGCGAGCGCACCCCTGGCGGCGACGCCGGCTGCTCAGAGCGGCTCCGGCGTGCTGACCGCTTCGATCTCGACCAGCAGGTCGTGCCGGCAGATATCCGCCTTCAGGTATAGCACCTGTGCCGCAGCGCCGACTTCATGCCGCAGTTCCCGATCGATGCTCGGTTGGTGCTCGGCATGCCGCACATAGACTTTATAGCGTAGACGCTCGAGCTGGTAGCGCTCGCCGCCGAGGTGATCATTGGCAGCGCCGATCAGGGCGCGAATATTGCGCACGATCTCGCGCGTCTGCTCGCGCTGATCGCCGGCATGCGCGCTCGCGTGGCCGACAATGCTGGCGGTACCGGAAATGAACAAGGTCTGCGCCGCATCGCTCGCGATGCAGGCGCGGGCGAAAGTCGGGCTGCGCGGGCCGTACTGCGCCGGGTAATCCCAGGCGCTGCACTGGCGCGGATTCTCGAGCGCAATCGGCGCTCGTGCGCTGGCGATGCAGTAGATGGTCAGCGGGCTGGCCGGCCCCACGCCCACGGCGCTCGCGGCCGGCACGTTGCCGGCGATGGCGCGATTCAAGCCGATGAAAACGTCCTGGCGCGCGCTGTTGAAGTGCCAGTAGCGTTCGCCATCGTCGCTGGTGGCATTGATCTCGGATAGAAAGTTCCAGATCCGCAGCGGGTAAGGAAAGGCCAGCGTCTCGAGCGCGCCGAACATTTCGCGGTAGCCCGCGTCGGTCGCGCGATGCAGCGCAGTGGCTGCGCCACACGCTGGACCGTCGGCGAACTCTGCTTCATAAATGCTCAGGCTCGCGAACAGCAGTCGGCCGTTGTGGCGATAGCGGACTCGCCCGCGCTGACCGGAGTGCATCGGCCCGGCGAGACGCCAGACTTCCGCGACGCTGTTGGCACCGTCGGCACCGGCGAGCACCGGCGCGTTGACCTCGGTCAATGGCATCCCGGCGAGCGGCGCCGAGGGTGCGCCGCCATCGAAGCGGATCACTGCGAGCACATCCTGCCACCACGCCGCCGGGCGTTGGCGCATGTCGCTGAAGCGTACGTAATCGACTTGTAGGGCCGCAGCCACAGCCATCAATTGCTCGAGCATCGCCGCTTCAGACCGGCCGAATGTTGATGCTGTGACGCCGCGCGGCCCGCGCGCTGCGGCGTGGATGCAGCAGCGAGGACAACCGGTACGTCATTTTGAAGGCACGTACCGACTTCCAGATCGGCGTGCTGCCAAAGATGTCCCCGGCCAGCAGCGAGAGCAGCGCCTCCTTCATGCGCAGGAGATTACGCGGGGCCAGCAACATTTCGCGCATCGCCGGCGTGGTGACCCGATAGATGAACCACGAGAACTCGCGCGGACCCGAGCGCATCGACCGGTCGAACTCGCGCAGCGCCGCGCGGGCGCGCGCGGGTGCACGCAAGCAGGCATCGACGGCGTCGGCGCCGACGAAGGCGCTGTTCATCGCCAGCATCACTCCCGAGGAGAACACCGGGTCGATGAAGGCATAGGCATCGCCGAGTAGTAGATAGCCCTCGCCGTGGCTGCGCGTCGAGCTGTACGAGTAGTTGCCGGTGGCCTCGACCTCGGTGGTCAGTGTGGCGTTGGCAAGACGCTGCGCGAGCGGCGGACACAGCGCGATAGTCGCCAGAAAGAATTCATGGACCGGCACCGAGCGCGATTTGAGGTAGTAGGGCCAGACCACGGCGCCGACGCTGGTCGCGCCATCGTGCAGCGGAATGAACCAGAACCAGCCGTGATCGAACCAGTAAATAGAGATGTGGCCCGCGCGGTCGCCGGCGTAGCGCTCGGCGCCGCTGAAATGGCCGAAGATGGCCGCGCTGTTATGCTTGGGATTGCGGCGCTTGACACCAAAGTGGTTGGCCAGAAATGTGTCGCGACCCGACGCATCGATCAGATAGCGAGCCTGCCAGCGCCGCGTGCGGCCGTCCTGGTGCCGTGCCTCGATCCGAACAATGCCAACACCGGTGCTGCCGTGGTCGCGCTGGAACTCGACGGTGCGCACGCGACAGCCTTCGATGACCTGTGCGCCCGCGTGCACGGCGTTGCGAATCAGGATCTCATCGAATTGCGAACGCCGCACCTGGTACGCGTACGGCATTGATTTGTCCCAGGCCTCCGCGAAGCGGAAGTCCTGGTGCCGCCCGTCCCAGTGGGAGATGAATTCGGCGCCCCATTTCTGCATGCCGATGGCGCGCACCTGCTCGGCGATGCCGAGCTGCTCGAACAGCGGCAGGTTAGCGGGCAGCAGCGACTCGCCAATATGGAAGCGCGGGTGGCGGTCTTTCTCGACCAGGGTGACGTGGTGGCCACGGCGTGCGAGCAGGGTCGCAACGGTAGAACCCGCCGGACCCCCGCCGATCACCAGCACATCCGTTTGCTGCAACGCTGCGTCGCCGGTCGACGCTGCGGCATCGGGCGATCCGCGATCCATCATGGGGTCGGATTCTAACAGCCGGGAAATGTCGTGGTACATAATGGCCATCGGGCGCGGTCACGAGCGCGATCCGGCGGCCAGCTTCTGTTCGAGGAAGCGCGCCAGCGCGGCAATGCTCGGGTGATCGAAGATATCGGTGACATCGACCAGGCCCGGCCACAGGCGCTCGATGCGTTCGTGGATTGCGATCAACTTCAGCGAGCTGGTGCCGACGTCGAACAGACTCTCATCGACGTCGATGCTGCGGCCTTCGAGCTCCTGCTCGCAGATGCCGCGCAGGAGTTGCGTGATTTCACTGCCGTCGACGCGCGCTGCGGGTTCATGGGCGCGCAGCCGCTCCAGTTCGGCAAGTTCCCCAGTGAAGGCGCCGGCGAGATATTCCTGTTCGAGCAGATGCCGTTGAAACTTGCCGCTGGTGGTCTTGGGGATGCGCCGCACCGGCACCACGGCGCTGACCTCGACTCCCGCGTGCTCACCGATGCGGGCCGCGACCTGGCGCGCGAGCGGCACGAACCCGGCCATGTCAGCGCGATGGAGCACAAATACCAGCAACTCGTCGGCCTGGGCGCCGATCGGACGCACGCCCGCGACCACTACCTTGCCGAGCTCGAGGCCCGGCACCTCCTCGGCGATGCGCTCCAGGTCGTAGGGGTAGTAGTTCTGGCCATTGACGAACAGGATTTCCTTGTGGCGACCGGTGATATAGAGCTCGCCCTGATGGATCAATCCCAGGTCGCCGGTTCGCAGCCAGCCGTCGGCTGTAAAAGTTGCAGCGTTAACTGCCGGATCCTCGTAATAGCCGCCGGTGACATTGTCGCCGCGAATATGGATGTGGCCGACGCGCTGCGCGGGCATGGGCTGGTCGTCGTCACCGGCGATGCGCAGCTCGCAATAGGGGATCGCGCGCCCTACGCTCGCGAGCCTCACGGCCTCGCGCTCGTCGACCCCGATCGTTTGCGGTTCCGCGCCGACACCGAGCTGATGGCGGTTGAAGGCGGTCGCACGATAGAGCGCACCCGGCTCGGGAAAGCTCACGGCCAGCGAGGCTTCGGCGAGGCCGTAAACGGGAAACATGGCCTGGCGCGGCAGGCCTGTGGGCGCCAGCCGGCTCAGAAACTGCTCGCACAGCTCGACGCTGATCGGCTCGGCGCCATTGAAGATGAGCCGTACCCTCGACAGGTCGAGTTCGCCCGGAGCGCGTTCGCCCAGCACCTTGAGGTAGTGGCGGTAGCCGAAATTCGGCGAACACAGAATGGTGGCGCGTATGCGCGCGGCGAGCTGCAGCCACAGCAGCGGTCGGCGAACGAACAGATCGGTCGGCATCAGATGGGCATGGACGCGATTGGCGAGCATCATCAGATGAAAGCCGATCAGACCCATGTCGTGCGTCAGCGGCATCCATGACAGGCTGACGTCGTCCTGGTTGAAATGCGCGATCTCGGTGGCGCCGCGGGTATTCGCCAGCAGGTTCGCGTGCGTGAGCACTACGCCTTTGGGCTCGCTGGTCGAGCCGGAGGAGAACTGGATGAAGGCGACATCGGCCGGCCGCGCGCGGTAGAGCTTGCCGCTACGGCCCAGCTCGTCGAGCTCGTCCACCAGAAACGCGCGCGCGCGCAGCGATTCAAGTGTGGCGAGGTCTTCATGGCCGGTGGCCAGGCTGCCCACGCGCTCGAGCAGCCGCTGCTCGGTGTAGATATAAGGAGCGTGCAGTTTGCGGGCGATGCGCAGCAGCTTGTACCGATGCTCATCGCTGATGCCCGGGGCGACAGGCACGGCGATGATGCCGCCGAGCAGCGCCGCCCAGAAGGCGTCGATGAAAGGCTCATTGCTCGAGAGGAACAGGATCAGCTTGTCGCCGGGCCGGGCGCCGAGACGCTGCAGGCGATGGAGGATGGCGAGTGCGCGCTCATACAGCTCGCTGAGGGCCACCGAGCGCGTTTCGCGTTCGCCTTCGAGATAGGTCAGGCTGCGCGCGGCGCTGCGGTTGGCTTCCAGCAGCTCGATCAGCGTGGTCGCCGTATTCAGTGTGGTCGCATTCATGTGAGCGCGCGATTCTAGCCCAATGCGCGGTGCGCGCCGCCACGCGCGGCGCCATCGGACCGGCCGTCTTGTCGGCGAGGCATCGATCACGCAGAATCGCGCTCGTTATCGGTCCCGGCGATGCAGCGGGCCAGAGCATGAGCGAACGAAAGCCCGGCAGCGCATTCCGCAACACGATCTACCGACAGGTCACGGCATCCGGCCGGCGCATGGGGCCAATGCGCCGCTGGCTCTACCGCCTGGCCGCGCCCACCCTGCTGGGAGTGGTGCGGCTGTGGTGGCGCAGTTGCCGCATCGTCGCCGTGGTCGGCGAAGAGCATCTGGATGCGGTGCTGGCGCGATGGCCGTCGTTTCTGCCCTGCTACTGGCATCAACACCAGTTGTTCTGTGCACGCTACCTGCTGTTGCAGCAGCGGCGGCGCCCATTGCGGCTGGGGTTTTTGATCAGCCCTTCCGTCGATGGCGAGCTCGGCGCCATGATCGTGCGGCGTGCGGGCGGCTACGTGGTCCGCGGTTCCTCCTCGCACACTGGAGCGCTCGCGCTCAAGGCGTATTTCGAGGCGCTGATGCGCGAGCAGGTATCGCCGATCATCACGCCCGATGGGCCGCGCGGCCCGCGCTTCAAGTTCAAGCCGGGCGCCATCCTGTTGGCGCAGATGTCGGGTCGGCCGATGCTGCCGTTGGCCTATGCGGCCTCGCGCGCTGTGCTGGTGAACTGGGATCGCTTCGTGTTGCCGCTGCCGTTCGCGCGTATCGCGATCGCGATCGGGACGCCGCGGGAAGTGCCGCGTGCGCTCGATGCCGCGGCCCTGGCCGCGCTGCAACTCGAGATGCAGGAATCGCTGCAGGCGGCGTTTGCGGCGGCGCGGGCCGCGCTGGCGCTACCCCGGTGAGGCGCTTGGGAGGTTCCCCAGGCAGCGACAAGGCAGGAAACCAGGACGGAACACCACGACGGGCCGGCACGACGCGGCGCCCAGGCAGGCGATGGCGGGCGGGTCGCTCAGCCCCGCGGCCGCCATATCGCGACTGGGTTTCGGCTCAATCCTAGACGTGTGTCAATAAATCAGCGGCTTAGCTTGTATTTCGCCAGTGCTGTGCGAGAATTTGGCACAAATGTCCAAGCCGCCGGGCACCATTACCGATTTATCGGCGCGCGACGTCTTTGCCCCGCAATCCTGGAGCGGCAAGACGGAACGAACCGCGCCCGGCATTGAACTCGCCTGCACCAAGATCGCAGTCGATCTGCAGAACCTGGATCGCGACACTGCCGACGACTGCATCCGCCGCAGCCTCGAGACTTTCCGCGATGTGGCCTCGGCCGACGCAGCCTTTGCCGTAATCCTCGACGCCGACGGCCAGCACATCGAGTCCGTACTCTGCGCCCGCGGTCAATTTGCGCAATGTCACCCGGAAGCCCTGCGTGGCACTCCGACCGAATCTTTGCCGTGGGTGAACTCCCGCTTCGAGCACCTGCGGCTGTCCGAATTCCGCGATACCGCCTCGCCGCGCAAGGAGCAGGCCGAAGATGCCGGCACGCTGGCGGAGCTTGCGATCGGCTCAGCGCTGTTGGTCTCATACCGCATCAAGGATCGGCCCGCTGGCTTGCTCGGTCTGGCTTATGGCCTGCCGCGCGGCGGCTTCGACGCCAATCTGCAGTTGCTGATGAAGCTGCTCGGTAGCAGTCTGGCGGCCGGTCTCGAGCGGCTGCGCCTGTCGCAGGAGCTGGGGCGAATCGAGGAGCGCAATGCACTCGCCGAGCTCGCAGCCAACGACGGCCTGTGGGATTTCAACGTCGAGGGCAACGACGTCTATTTCTCACCGCGTTGGCGCGCGATGCTCGGCTATGACGAAGCCGACCTGAAGGGCGGATTCGACTGGCGCAGCCTGGTGCATCCGGACGACATGTCGCGCGTGCAATCGGCGATCCGCGAGCACGTGGCCGCCAAGACGCCGATCTTCGAGAGCGTGCACCGCATGCGCCACCGCGACGGCGAATGGCGCTGGGTGATCAGCCGTGCGAAAGCGCAGCTCGATGCGCATGGCCGCTTGCTGCGTCTGGTCGGCGTCGAGCTCGACATCACCGAGCGCAAGCTGTACGAGGAGGCGCTGTTTCGCGAGAAGGAGAGCGCGCAGATCACGTTGCAATCGATCGGCGATGGGGTGATCACGACCGATGCCTCCTCGACCATCGATTACATCAACCCGGTAGCCGAGCAGCTCACGGGCTGGCGTCTCGAAGATGTCATGGGCCGGCCGGTCGAAGAGATCTTTCGCGCCTTCCACGAGGAGACCTGCGAACCGCTGGAGAATCCTCTCACGGTGTCGATCCGGCGCGCACGCCCGATCAAGTCGGTGCGTCCGATGCTGCTGATCCGCCGCGACGGCAACGAACTTTATGTCGAGAGTACCGCCTCACCGATCCGCGGGGCCAATGGTAAGGTCGGCGGCGGCGTGCTGGTGTTCCACGATGTCAGCGAGTCGCGCGAGCTCAATCGCCGGCTCAGCTACCACGCCAGTCATGACCTGCTGACCGGTCTGGTCAACCGGCGCGAATTCGAGAACCGGCTGGAGCGGGCTCTCAAGAGCGCGAAGGCGCGCGAGGCTTCGTACGCGCTGTGCTATCTCGATATTGATCAGTTCAAGATCGTCAATGACACCTGCGGTCACAGCGCCGGCGACGCGCTGCTCGGCCAGGTGGGCGCCTTGCTCAAGTCCAAGGTGCGCTGGCGCGACACGCTCTCGCGGCTGAGAGGCGATGAGTTCGGCATACTGCTCGAGAGCTGCACGCTCGATGAAGCCATGCACACGGCCGAGTCGCTGCGCGAGGCGGTACGCAACTTCCGCTTCAGTTGGGAAGAGCGCGTGTTTCGCCTTGGCGCCAGCATCGGCGTGGTGCCGATAACGGCCGACAATGAGGATGTGGCATCGATCCTGTCAGCCGCCGATAGCGCCTGCGCGGCGGCCAAGGAACAGGGGCGCAACCGCGTCCACAGTTTTGCCGAGAACGATATCGAGCTGATGCGCCGCCGGCGCGAGATGCAATGGGCGGCGCGCATCAACGCGGCGCTGGAAGAAGGCCGCTTCGAGCTGTTCCGGATGCCGATCCTGCCGCTGCAGGTGCCCGAGACAGGCGCGCACTATGAGCTACTGCTGCGCATGCGTGATGAAAACGGCCGTATCGTTGCGCCCGATAGTTTCATTGCTGCGGCCGAGCGTTACGGCATTACGCCGAGCATCGATCGCTGGGTGGTCGAAAACGCGCTGCGCTGGCTGGTATCGGAGGCGGATGAGCGCGCGCGGCTGGCCATGTGTTCGATCAATCTGTCGGGCCAGAGTCTCGGCGACGACAAGTTCCTGCCCTATGTCATCGATCAATTCCATCGCAGCGGCATCGATGCCTCGAAGATCTGCTTCGAGATCACCGAGACGGCGGCGGTCGCGAGCTTTTCCCAGGCCAATCGCTTCATCCAGGCGCTCAAGGAACTGGGCTGCAAGTTCGCACTCGACGACTTTGGTACCGGACTGTCCTCGTTCGGCTATCTGAAGCATTTCCCGGTGGACTATCTGAAGATCGACGGCAGCTTCGTGCGTGAGATCCTGCACGACCCGATCGATCGCGAGATGGTCCGCTCGATCAACGAAATCGGCCATCTGACCGGCAAGCAGACCATCGCCGAGTTCGCCGAGAACGCCGAAATAATCCAGATGCTCAGGAACATCGGCGTGGACTTTGCGCAGGGGTATGGCGTCGCCCAGCCGACGCGATTGCTCAAGTCCGTCAGCAATAGCTAGCGCCCCGGCCCACGCGCCGGCGATCTGACCGGTGTACGGCGGCATCCGCCAGGAGATATCGGACTATCGGGTGCATTTTCATTAACGAAAATGCACCCGATAGTCCGATATCTCTTGAGAATGTCCCCTCGCGCACCGGTCAGCTCCGATCTGCGGGGCGTGCGAGGGGCGCTAGCTATTCCGGCAGCGCGTAGGGCAATGGCAGCGCGGTGTAGGCCAGGCCCTGGCTTGACAGCAGCTGGCTGGTCTCATCCGCTTCCTGTGCGGCGCCGGGCAGCGACGCCACCGCCAGAAACTCGCAGCTTCCATCCGCGTGCTGCGTCGCCTCGACCACGCGAAAGCTGCGTCCATCCTCGAGGCGGCCGACATCGCCGGCGGCCAGTCGCAGTGCCGAGCGGCTCCGGAAGCGCTGCAGGCGGCGCTTGATGCGGCCGCGGTAGTGCGCGCGCGCGATGACTTCCTGGCCGGTGTAGCAGCCTTTGGTGAACGAGATGGCGTCGATGCAGTCGAGATTGAGCATCTGCGCCACGAATTGCCCCGAGGTTGCGGCGTAGACCTGTGCCAGCCCGGCGGCGATGTCGAGACCGCGCCACTGATCGCGAGAGATCGCGGGGCCTGACGGCGGCGGCTCGAGCACGCTCTGCAGCAGCAGCACCCGGGGCTCATCGCGCGGGCCATAGGCGACCTGCCGTCCGGCCAGCGCCGAGGATGCATCGGGCGCTGCAAGGCCGCAGATGCGATACTGCGCGCTGTCGTCGCTGATCGTCACCTTGGCACGCAGTACGTAGCGCCGCAGCTGCGTAGTCACCGTCGACAGCAGCTCGAACGGCAGCACGGCGAGGATGTCACCATGATCCGCGGCTACGAGCCATAACAGCGCCAGCGTGCGTCCCTGGGGATTGTGCATTCCCGCGCGCAGCAGCGCGCCGGGCGGCAACTTCGAGACGTCGTTCGACAACTGGCCCTGGAGGAATTTCTCAACGTCGGCGCCGCTGAATCGCAGCGTACCGAAGTCGTCGAGCACACAGACGGCGCCGAGCTGGTTCATCGCATGAGCCGTATTTTGCCGCGGTCGTGCGGTAGTCGGTGATGTGCAATTCTGGCACACTTGCCGTCATGCCGGTTTCTACAGCAGCGCCTCCCGCGTCGGGTGAGCTTACAGCGGACGACGCAGCGTCGGGACAGCCTGCGCCTGAGCCGCTCGCGCCGCTCGCGCCGCTCGCGCCGCTCGCGCCGCCCACCACGCCGCCCACGCCGCCCACCATGGCCCTGACGCCGCGGCCGCCGGTGGAAATCGACGGGCCTCCGGGGCCGGAACCAACGCGCTTTGGAGACTGGGAAAAACTCGGACGCTGTATCGATTTTTGATGGGGAGCAGGCATGGCTGAGCGGCCGTTGTCACCGCATATCACGGTGTACCGATGGGCCTATACGATGACGCTGTCGATACTGCACCGAGTTACGGGTGTGGCGTCGGCCGTCACACTGCTCGGCTTCGTCCTCTGGCTTGTCAGCGCCAGCCTGGGTGCCGATGCCTATGCGGCAATTCTGCCGCTGCTGATTTCCGTGCCCTGCAAGGCACTGCTGGCGCTGGCTGTGGCGGCGCTGATCTATCACTTCTGCAACGGCCTGCGTCACCTCGCCTGGGATATGGGTTGGGGCTTTGAACGTGCCGACGCGCGTCGCAGCGCCGCGCTCGTCGTCGTCGCCACCGTCATCGCCGCCGCGGTGTGCTGCTATTTCATCTTTCGGCTCGGCGCAGGTGCCGCATGAGCCTGCGTACGCCGCTCGCGCGGGCTTTGCATCACGGCACGGCGCGATATGGCGTCGGCCACTGGTTGATTCAGCGGGTCACCGCCGGCGCGCTCGCGCCACTGGCGATCTGGCTGGTGATCGCTCTGCTGTCACTGCCGGGTGCCGACTATCCGACGGTCATCACCTGGATCGCCGCGGGCTGGAACCCGGTGCTGCTCGCGCTCACGGTGCTGATCGCCGCCTGGCATGCGTGGCTGGGCGTGCAGGTTGTGATCGAGGATTACGTCCATGGTTTCCTGCCGAAGACGATCGCTTTGCTGTCGTCGGTGTTCGTGCACGTGCTGCTCGCGGCCAGCGGCGTCTATGCGGTGCTGCGCATTGCGCTGCGGAGTGCCGGATGAGCGTTTACGAGTTTGTGGATCACACCTATGACGTTGTGGTGGTCGGCGCCGGCGGCGCCGGCCTGCGCGCCACCTTGGGCCTGGCGGAGGCGGGTCTGTCGACCGCCTGCATCACCAAGGTATTCCCCACTCGCAGTCACACCGTGGCAGCGCAGGGCGGTATCAGCGCGGCGCTCGCGATCATGGGCGAAGACGACTGGCGCTGGCACATGTACGACACGGTCAAGGGCTCGGATTGGCTGGGCGACCAGGACGCGATCGAATTCATGTGCAAGGAAGCGCCGGCCGCGGTCATCGAGCTCGAACATTACGGGGTGCCATTTTCGCGCACCGACGATGGCCGCATCTATCAGCGACCCTTCGGCGGCATGACCACCCACTACGGCAAGGGTATCGCGCAGCGCACATGCGCCGCCGCCGATCGTACCGGCCACGCGATGCTGCACACCCTCTATCAGCAGTCGATCCGCCACCAGGCCGAGTTCTATATCGAATACTTCGCGATCGATCTGATCATGGAGCATGGCGAATGCCGCGGCGTGGTTGCGCTCGATCTGGCCGACGGCAAGCTGCATCGCTTCCGCTCGCAGATGACAGTTCTGGCCACCGGCGGCTACGGTCGGACGTACTTCTCGTGTACCTCGGCTCACACCTGCACCGGCGACGGCGGCGGCATGGTGCTGCGCGCGGATCTGCCGCTCCAGGACATGGAATTCGTGCAGTTCCACCCGACCGGCATCTACGGCTCCGGCTGCCTGATCACTGAGGGCGCGCGCGGGGAGGGCGGCTATCTGACCAACGCCCTGGGCGAGCGCTTCATGGAGCGCTATGCACCTAATGCGAAGGACCTGGCATCCCGCGACGTGGTCAGCCGCGCGGAGACGATCGAGATGCGTGAAGGTCGCGGTGTCGGTGAACATAAGGATCATATTTATCTGCACCTGGAGCATCTGGGTGCGGCCGTGATCCAGGAGCGCTTGCCGGGTATTGCGGATACGGCCCGCATATTTGCCGGCGTCGATGTCACACGCGAGCCGATCCCCATCCTGCCCACGGCGCACTACAACATGGGCGGCATTCCCTGCACCATACAGGGCGAGGTCGTGACGCTGAAGAACGGCGATCCGAACGGCGTGGTGCAGGGCCTGATGGCGGTGGGCGAGGCCGCCTGCGTCTCGGTGCACGGCGCCAACCGCCTGGGCTCGAATTCATTGCTCGATCTGGTGGTGTTCGGCCGCGAGGCAGCGCGCCACTGTGCCGAGGTCATCAGGCCGGGCGCCACGCAGCGATCGCTGCCGAAGGACGGGGTCGATCGTATGCTGTCGCGCCTGGATCGGCTGCGCTATGCCAGCGGATCGCGTCCCACCGCGGCGATCCGCCTGGAAATGCAGAGAATCATGCAGGCGGATGCCGCGGTGTTTCGCACCGGCGAATCACTGCGGCAGGGCATCGACAAGCTGTCGCAGACCTTTGCCTCATTCAGCGACGTGGCGGTTTCCGACCGGGGCCTGATCTGGAACACGGATCTGATCGAGACCCTCGAGCTGCAGAACTTGTTGCTGCAGGCGGTGGCGACCATACATTCGGCAGCCAACCGCCAGGAGAGCCGGGGCGCGCACGCGCGCGAGGATTTTCCGCAGCGCGACGACGTCACTTGGTTGAAGCACAGCTTATGTTGGGTCGACAGCCAGGGCCGCGCGCGCCTCGACTACCGGCCGGTGCATCTGCATACGCTGACCGATGAAATCGAGGTGATCGCGCCGAAGGCGCGGACCTATTGAGCGGCGCAGACTTATCGCGGCTGCCGTAGACTCGCCAGAACCGGAAAGCACCATGGCTGAATTCAAGTTGCCCCCCAATTCGCGCATCGACGCCGGCGCCGGCAAGACCTATCGGGCGCCGGCCGGTGCCAGGAATGCGCGCCGCATCAGGATTTACCGCTTCGATCCAGCATCCGATGCGCGCCCGCGCATCGACAGCTACGAGATCGACATGGCGAGCTGCGGTCCGATGGTGCTCGATGCCCTGCTGAAGATCAAAAACGAGATCGATCCGACGCTGTCGCTGCGACGCTCGTGCCGCGAGGGCATCTGCGGATCATGCGCGATGAACATCAATGGCCTGAACACGCTCGCGTGCACCAGGGCCTGTGACGAGCTCGGTCGCGGCGACATCAGCATCTATCCGCTGCCGCATCTGCCGGTGGTGAAGGACCTGGTCACCGACCTCACCGACTTCTATGCCCAGTACGCAGCCGTAAAGCCCTGGCTGCAGACCTGCACGCCGACACCCCCGGACCGCGAGCGGCTGCAATCCAGGGAAGAGCAGCAGCGGATCGATCGACCCTCGGCCTGCATCCTCTGTGCCTGCTGTTCCACGGCCTGTCCGAGTTACTGGTGGAATTCAGAGCGCTATCTGGGACCTGCGGCTCTGCTCGCCGCCTATCGCTGGATCGTCGACAGCCGCGACGAGGCTACCGGCGAGCGGCTCGATGCGCTCGAAGATCCGTTCCGGCTGTACCGTTGTCATACGATCATGAACTGCACCGAGGCCTGCCCGAAGGATCTGAACCCGGCCAAGGCCATCGGTGCGATCAAGAAGATGCTCGTCGAGCGTCAGCACTGAGGAGCTTGCGTGTGAGGACCGAACCGGCGGCTGGGAACCGTCCCAGGATGGCCTGGCGCTGCCGCCGCGGCATGAAGGAGCTGGATCTGCTGCTGACCGGCTGGCTGGAAACGCAGTTCGAGCGGGCCAGCGATGTGCAGCGGGGTCAGTTCGAGGCCCTGCTCGCGCTGCCGGACCCGCAGCTCGCGCGCTACCTGCTGGGCGGGCAGCGCCCCGAACGGGCGGATTTGGCCGCCGTCGTTGACTCCATCCTGACCCGTACGCGATTTATGTCGAGCCCGGTCCAGGGCGGGAACCTTCCCTGAATCCTAGGCTCCAAGTCTCGTTGGTGCTCGCCGGCACCGCCGACCGGTCTTAGGTCCCCATGTCCGCCACTGCTGATAGACTGCCCCCGAAGAGCCTATGTTACCGTTTTGAGTCTATTCAGGTCGTTGACGGACGGCCTGGCAATGCGATGACAGGATTGCCAATGAGCGCCGATGCGAGTGACTTGAGCCTGGTGCGGCGGGTGCAGCGCGGCGAGCGTGGCGCCTACGATCTGCTGGTGCTCAAGTACCAACACAAGGTGGTCAAGCTGGTCATGCGCTATCTGCGCAACCCGGCGGATGCGGAGGATGTGGCTCAGGAGGCGTTCGTCAAGGCCTACCGGGCACTGCCGCAGTTCCGCGGTGACAGCGCCTTCTACACCTGGTTGTATCGCATCGCCATCAATACCGCCAAGAACGCCCTGGCCGCGCGCGACCGCAACCCCGTGAGTTACGAGCTCGACCTGCACAATACCGACGATTCATCGGATATGGTCAGCCGGCTGAAGGATCCGGAAACCCCCGAGGGGCTGGCGCTCACTGAAGAGATCCGCGATACGGTCAACCATTCGATCGAGGAGCTGCCCGAGGACTTGCGCACTGCCATCGTGCTGCGCGAGCTCGAGGGTATGAGCTATGAGGAAATCGCGGCATCGATGGATTGTCCGGTCGGCACGGTGCGCTCGAGGATTTTTCGCGCCCGCGAGGCGATCGATCGACGGCTGCGCGAGGTGTTTGACGGCGGGTTGGGTCGGACGGAGGAACTGGTGTGATCCAGGATGAAGTTGAGAGCCAGCTGTCGGCGATGTTCGACGGCGAGTTGCCGGCGACCGAGTGCGAGCTACTGTCGCGGCGTATCGATCGGGACGAGAATCTGCGCGGCCGTTGGTCGCGTTACGCGCTGATCGGGGCCGCCATGCGTTCGGAGCCGGTGGCGACGGCGCGCAGCGGCTTCGCCCGGCGCGTGAGCGCTGCCCTGCGCGGCGCCGAGGACAGTCCGCGCTTGAAGCGCGGTGGAAAAATGCTCTTGAGCGCAGCCTTGTCGGCGACGCTGGTCGTGGCGGTGGCCGGCTTGTCGATCTCCCTGCTGCGCGATGCGGCCGTGGATGCCGGCGCGGGCAGTCTCGCGCAGACGCGAACCGGACGCGGCGAGGCGGGCGCGGCGGTGGCGGTCGGCGGCGAGCGCGATGGCGCCGTACCGGCGAATGCCGCGGCCCCGGGTCCGAGCGTCGCAGCGCTACGGCACGGCAGCAACGGCGAGCCCGTCAGTTATGTAACTCCCGTCAGCATGTCCAAGGTCAACACCGCTCTGCGCACTGAATTGGCTGATCTCATCGTCGCCCATAGCGAATATTCCACGCCGCTGATGCGGCGCAATATGTTGTCCGCGCTGGTCAGCAACGAGGATGGAGCGGACAACGCATCGCCCGGCGCGAGTGCCGGTGCGCCGGCGAAGTCCCCGGCAGGTGCATTCGATGCGAGCACTGCGGCCTCATCTGCGAGCCGCTAAACGGCCCAGCGCAGTGGCAATGCTATGGGCCGCCGGCAGTTGCGCGGCGCTGTTGGCCAGTGCCGCTGCGGCCGCTGCCGATGACGATCCAAGCGACTGGCTGGCCCGTACCGATCAGGCGCTGGCGACGCGCAATTACGAGGGCGTATTCGTACACGAACATGCCGGTGAGACTGAAACGCTGCGCGTGATCCACCGCGTCGGCAGCGAGGGCGTGTCCGAGCGGCTGCTGTCGATGGACGGCTCGGGTCGGGAGTTCATCCGCAAGGGCAGCCAACTGACCTGTTACCTGCCCGATCAGCGCACCGTACTGGTTGAAAGGAGCAACGACGCCGGACTGCTGCTCGGCAGCCTGCCGCGCATCGACGCCACCTCGGCGGGTCTATACCAGATCACCGAACTGCAGAAGACGCGCGTCTCGGGTCGCGATGCCCGCGTGATCGCAGTGACACCGAAGGACCAGCTGCGATACGGTTATCGCGTCTGGATCGACGAAGCCACGGCCATGCCGCTCAAGACGCAGTTGCGCAACGGCCAGGGCCAGGTGCTCGAGCAGATCGTCTTCACCGACCTGCGGTTGCCCGCGCACATCGCCGACGGCGAGCTCGAGCCAGCGGTCGACGCCCATAATTACCGCTGGGTGCAACACCTTGCCGATCCGGTAGATTCGCGCGGCCTGTCCGTCTCCTGGGAGGCGAGCGTGCTGCCGCCAGGATTTCGCATGACGGTGAGCGCGAGGCAGGTATTGCACAGCGGCCCGGTCGAGCATCTGGTATTCAGTGATGGACTCGCCTCAGTATCGGTGTTCGTCGAGATCGGCCGCGAGCAGCGCGCCGAGCAGGTCGCCGACGATGCCGCGACCATAGGCTCATCCTCGGCGTACTCCACCGTAGTGCAGGGTTACCGTGTCACGGCGGTCGGCGAAGTGCCGCCGGATACGGTGCGCGCCATCGCGCAGTCGATCCGCACCGCCGGGCCGGCACCGAGCATGGCCGAATCTCTGTTAGGCATGGGTATTCCGCGCTCTCAGGCGCGTCACACCGATGGCAGCTCTTCGATCTTCGATGAGATGTCAGGCAACCAGAGCCCCGGCGCAAACCCCGAGAACCACGACGTGGGCAGCGGCCGCGCGGGCTTCGGCAACGCCAATGGCCTGGGCAGCTTTGGCGGCCCAGGCGCTCCGGGCGGCCCTGGCACCGCCGCCTTCGGTGGCGGTCCGGGTGCAGGTCCGGGTCGGCATTGAGCACGCCCGATCGCGAACCCGCGCACTCGCTGACGCTGCTGACCCGTGCCGAGTGCGGGCTATGTGACGCCATGCTCGATGAGCTCGAATCGCTGCGTGCGCGGCGTGCGCTGCCGCCGATCCGGCTGCTCGATGTCGACTCCGATCCGCAGCTGCAGCGGCGTTACGGCCTGAAGATTCCGGTCCTGCTGCTCGACGACGTCCCCGTGTGCAGTGTTCGGCTCGATCAGGCCGAGTTGCTGCGCGCGCTGCGGGACCGGCCCGGCACGGCTTGAGGCTATAATCCGCGCGCCCCCCAAGGGGCTTCCAAGCTTCTCGATGCACCGCATACGCAATTTCTCCATCATCGCGCACGTTGACCATGGAAAATCGACGCTCGCCGATCGCCTGATCCAGCTGTGCGGCGGCCTCGAGGCGCGCGAGATGCAGGCCCAGGTGCTCGACTCGATGGACCTCGAACGCGAGCGCGGCATCACCATCAAGGCGCAAAGCGTGACGCTGAATTATCAGGCGCGCGACGGCGAGGGCTATCAGCTCAACCTGATCGACACCCCCGGCCACGTCGACTTCTCCTATGAGGTCTCGCGCAGCCTGGCGGCCGGCGAGGGGGCTTTGCTGGTGGTCGATGCCTCCCAGGGCGTCGAGGCGCAAAGCGTCGCAAATTGCTATACGGCGATCGAGCAGGGCCTGGAAGTGCTGCCGGTGATCAACAAGATCGACCTGCCGTCGGCCGACCCCAAGCGCGTCATGGCCGAGATCGAAGAGATCATCGGCATCGAGGCCCAGGATGCCGTATGCGTCAGTGCCAAGACCGGCGAGGGCGTGCCGGAGCTGCTCGAGGCAATCATTCGCCGCATTCCGCCACCGCGCGGCGACCCCGACGGGCCGGTGCAGGCGCTGATCGTCGATTCCTGGTTCGACAACTATGTCGGTGTGGTATCGCTGGTGCGCGTGGTCAACGGCATCTTGCGGCGAGGCGACAAGATTCGCGTGATGTCTACCGGGCGTGCTCACAACATCGACAAGCTGGGCCGCTTTACCCCCAAGTCGCTAGCGCTCGAGACCTTGAGCGCCGGTGAGGTCGGTTTCGTGATCGCCGGTATCAGGGAGATCGACGGCGCGCCGGTCGGCGACACCATCACGCTCGATGCGCGCCCCTGCGCCGCGCCGTTGCCCGGGTTCAAACAGATACAGCCGCGCGTGTTCGCGGGTTTGTTCCCGATCAATGCCGAGGACTACGAGAGCTTCCGCGATGCGCTCGCCAAGCTCAAGCTCAACGACTCGGCGCTGCATTACGAGCCCGAAGCCTCCACCGCACTCGGTTTCGGCTTTCGCTGCGGCTTTCTCGGTTTGCTGCACATGGACATCGTGCAGGAGCGACTCGAGCGCGAATACGGGCTCGCTCTCGTGACCAGCGCGCCCACCGTGATCTACGAGGTCGCGCACACGGATGGCAGCGTCGAATACGTCGACAATCCGTCGAAACTTCCAATCCTGAACGTGATCGCCGAGATCCGCGAGCCCATGATCACGGCCAGCATTCTGGTACCGCCGGACTATGTCGGTGCCGTGCTCGGTCTGTGCAGCGAAAAGCGCGGCGTGCAGAAGAAAATGCTGTATCTGGCCGCACAGGTGTCGTTGCAATACGAGCTGCCGCTCGCCGAAGTGGTGCTCGACTTCTTCGACCGGCTCAAATCTGCGACCCGCGGCTATGCGTCGTTCGATTATGTTTTCAGCCATTTTCAGGCCGCGCCGCTGGCAAAGCTCGATATCCTGATCAACGGCGAGCCGGTCGATGCGCTGTCGATCATCGTGCATCGGGACCACGCCTACGCGCGCGGCCGCGAGTTGGTCGATAAGATGCAGGAGCTGATTCCGCGGCAGATGTTCGAGGTTGCGGTACAGGCCGCGATCGGCAGTCACGTCATCGCGCGCGCTACGGTAAAGGCGCTGCGCAAGAACGTGCTGGCAAAGTGCTACGGCGGTGATGTCTCGCGCAAGCGCAAGCTGCTCGAAAAACAGAAAGAGGGCAAAAAGCGCATGAAGCAGGTAGGGCAGGTCGAGATTCCGCAGGAGGCCTTTCTGGCAGTGCTGAAAGTCGGGCGCAAATGAACTACGCCTGGGCCCAACAGCCGCGCCTGTACGCACCAGTTGATGAGGAACAGGCATGCTGACGCAGATACTGACGGTCCTGGCAGCTCTGGCCATTCCCGCGGCACTCATCGCGATTGTCGATGACTGGTTCCTGCGGCCGCGGCGCCGCATCGCCGGCGGCGGCACGTCGGATGCGCCGCTGCTGGCGGTGAATTACCACCTGCTGCCGCTGCTGCTGTTGGCGGCGCTGTTGCGCCTGCTGTTGTCCGAGCGGCTGGATTTCAGCCTGGTGCTGGTCTCGGTCGTGGCGGTCGCCGGACTGGTCTGGCTGCTCGATCATCTGCTGTTCGAGCCGGCGCGGCGCCGGGCGGCGACGGCCGCCGGGCGCGATCCGGCAGCGCTGCCGGTTCCGGTCACGGTCGACTACGCGCGCAGTTTTTTCCCGGTTGCGGTGATCGTGCTGCTGGTGCGCTCCTTCATCTTCGAGCCATTTCGTATTCCTTCCGATTCGATGATGCCGACGCTGCTGGACGGCGACTTCATCATCGTGAACAAGTACGCCTATGGCCTGCGGCTGCCGGTGATCGATCAGAAGTTCGTGTCTATCGGTCAACCGCAGCGCGGCGACGTGGTAGTGTTCCACTACCCGCCCGACCCGGCGGTAAACTTCATCAAGCGAGTCGTCGGCCTGCCGGGCGATCACGTGCGCATCACCTCCGACCAGCTGATCATCAACGGCGTGCCGGTGCCGCTGCAGAGTGACGGCCGCTATGACGACGGCTGCTATCACAATATGCGGCTGTCGAGCGAAATACTCGGTACGCACCGCCACCAGACCCTCTCATGCCTGACCCCGGACGAAATCGTCGCAGCGCCGAGTTCCAGCTGTAACCGGCGACTCGAGCGCAACTACGAATGCATCGAGCCGAGCGTCCCCGGACTGCGCGATCGCAGCGACCGGGATGAAATGCAGGTTCCGCCGGGCGAGTACCTCATGATCGGCGACAATCGCGACAACAGTTACGATGGCCGCTATTGGGGTTTCGTCCCGGAGGACCATCTGGTCGGCAAAGCGACCAGAATCTGGTTCAATTGGGACCTGCAACGCTCGGGCGGCCCGATCTGGAGCCGGATCGGTCGGCGCATCGAGTGACGCTGTTCAGCGGCCTTGAGGCTTGAGCGGCGCCAGGGAAGCAGGGCTACGTCGAGTGCAACAGAGCCTATAGAAAGCCTAAAGGGAGTCTTACTCATGCGCCACACACAGCGCGGAATTACATTCATCGGCTGGCTGGTTTTGCTGGTGCCGGTTGCGATCATCGTCTACGCGGGCATCCGGCTGACCCCCATCTATCTCAACTACATGCGCGTCGCCAAGTCGCTGTCGGAGACGGTCAGTGAGGTCAAGGCTGCCGACTCGACCAACGCGCAGGCAATGCGTGTGTCGCTGGCGAAGCACTTCGATATCGAGGGCATTACGCATCCGACGGCCCAGGACGTGGATATCCACCGCGAAAATGAGCACTGGGTGGCGGTCATTGACTACGAGGACCTGGCGCCCCTGTTCGCCAATATCTCGCTGCTGGTGCAGTTTCACAAACAGGTCGAGGTCCACTGAGGCGTCGTCGCGTCCTGGCAGCGCCCGCTCCGCCTGCGTCCGCCATCCCCATGAATCGCTCCGAGCGCTTGCGCTGCTGGCTTCGCGAGGCGCTCGAGTACGAGCCGACCGATCTGGCGCTATTCGAAACCGCCCTGACGCATCGCAGCGCGGAGGGCCCCAACAACGAACGGCTGGAATTTCTCGGAGATGCGGTGCTCGGGGTGATTACCGCGCAATACCTGTTCGAGCGCTTCGCGGAGGCTGACGAAGGCAGCCTCAGCCGGTTGCGCGCGAGTATCGTGAGCGGTGACTCGCTGGCACAGCTGGCGGCCGGCCTGGCACTCGGCGAACTGCTGGCGCTGGGCCAGGGCGAGCTCAAGACCGGTGGTTTTCGCCGCGAATCGATTCTGGCCGACGCGCTCGAGGCGCTGTGCGGCGCCCTCTATCTCGACGGCGGCCTGGCGGCGGCACGTGCCGCGGTGCTGCGCATGCTTGCCCCGGCGCTGCAGTCGCTCAACCTGCCGGCCGAGCTGAAGGACCCGAAGACGCGGCTGCAGGAACTGTTGCAGGCGCGGGGACTGCCGCTGCCGCGCTACAGCGTCGAGAGCGTCGCCGGCGAATTGCATGCCCAGGTGTTTCGCGTAACCTGCGAAGTCGAGCCGATGGCGGCACGCGCGACCGCTGCCGGGTCGAGCCGGCGGCGGGCCGAGCAGGCCGCCGCCGCGCGCGTACTCGAGCAGATCCAGGCCGACCCATGACAGATTTTCGCAGCGGTTTTGTCGCTCTCGCCGGCCGTCCCAACGTCGGCAAGTCGACGCTGCTCAATGCTTTGGTCGGACACAAGCTCAGCATCGTCACGCCGCGGCCGCAGACGACACGCCACCGGCTGATCGGCCTGGCGCAGTTGGCCGACGCCCAGATCGCCTTCGTGGACACCCCAGGACTGCACCTGGGTCCACGGCGCGCGCTCAACCGTGCCATGAACCGGACGGCGGCCGCGGCCGTGGGTGATTCGGATCTGGTGCTGTTCGTGGTCGAAGCGCTCAAGTGGACCGACGAGGATGAGCTGGCGCTCGGTCGAATCCTTGCGACTGGACATGAGGTGGTGGCCGTGGTCAACAAGGTCGACCGCGTGCGGCCGCGGGAACGGCTGCTGCCCTATCTGGCGCAGCTGGCCGCGCGGCATGCATTTCGGGAGATCGTGCCGGTCTCGGCGACCAAGGGTGACAACCTCGACGATCTGCGCCGCGTGATCGTCGCCGCGCTACCGGTCGGTGAAGCGATGTTCCCGCTCGATCAGCTGACCGACCGCACCGAGGCCTTTCGCATCGCCGAGACCATACGCGAGAAGCTCACGCTGGAGCTGGTGGAGGAACTGCCGTACGGTGTCGCGGTGGAGATCGAGCAAATCGTGGTGGAGGAGGATGGACGCAAGGCCGTCTCGGCCGTCATCTGGGTCGACCGCGCCGGTCAGAAGCCGATCGTTATCGGCGCCGAAGGCGCCCGACTCAAGCGCATCGGGCGCTCGGCGCGCCTCGAACTCAACCGCCTGCTCGGCGAGCGCTTCCATCTGATCCTATGGGTCAAGGTACGCGAGGACTGGGCCGACGACGCCCGCGCCCTGCACCAGCTGGGTGTGGAATGAGCCGCTCCACCCATCGCGTACAGCTGGCGCGTGCTTATGTGCTGCATCAGCGGCCATTCCGCGACAGCAGCCTGATAGTCGAAGTGTTCGCGCGCGAGCACGGCCGCATGACGGTGTTTGCGCGTGCGGCGCGCGGTCCGCGCTCACGCTTTGCGTTGTTGCAGCCGTTTCGCGCACTGCTGCTGTCCTGGAGCGGGCGTGGTGAGGCGCCGCAGCTGACCGGCGCCGAGAATGCGGAAGGCCCGCCGGCGCTGCCGGCCGCGCGTCTGATGAGCGCCTTTTATCTCAATGAGCTGCTGCTCAAGCTGCTGACGCGCCACGATCCGTACCCGGAGCTGTTCGATCAATACGAGACGACGCTGGCACAACTGCGAGAGCAACCTTGCGCCGATGCATCGCTGCGGCAGTTCGAGACGCGGCTGCTCGAGTTCATCGGCTATGGGCTCAATCTCGCAGCCGAGGCGGATACCGGATACCCGGTTCGCGGCGATGCCTATTATCATTTTCAGCCCGGTGTCCACGGGGTCGTGATCGCCGAGCCCGGCAGCTCGGGCGCGATTGGCGGTGGCGTGCTGCAGCGGTTGGCATTGGGCAGCGGATTTGAGAGTGACGCCGAGCTGCGGCAGGCGCGCGCGCTGATGCGCGCGGCGCTCGATCACTGTCTGGAGGGGCGTGAGCTCAACACCCGTGCCGTGGCTCGATCGCTGCTCAACTATCCGCGCAGGGAGCGTACCGGCTGATGCACGCGGGAATTGCGCTCGGTGTCAACATCGATCACGTCGCGACCCTGCGCCAGCAGCGGCACACGCGCTATCCGGAACCCGTGCAGGCCGCGTTGCTGGCCGAGCTGGCCGGCGCGGACAACATCACGCTGCATTTGCGCGAGGATCGCCGCCATATCCAGGAACGCGACGTGCAGCTGCTCGCGGGCCTGCTCAGCACGCGCATGAATCTGGAAATGGCGGCGACGCCGGCGATGATCGATTTTGCCTGTAGCGTGCGACCGACCGATTGCTGCCTGGTGCCCGAGCGGCGCGCCGAGCTTACGACCGAAGGCGGTCTGGACGTCGCCGCCGCCGGCCAGGGGCTGCGGGAGGGCTGTGCCCGGCTCGGCGGCGCCGGCATACGCGTCGCGCTGTTCATCGATGCGCTAGACGCACAGATCGAGGCCGCCGCCGCGGCGCGAGTGCCGGTGATCGAGCTGCATACCGGCCACTATGCCGACAGCAGCGGCGCGGCACAGGCGCGCGAGCTCGAGCGCCTGCGCGATGCGGCGCGGCTCGCGGCCAGCCGCGGCCTGGAAGTTCACGCCGGTCACGGCCTGAACTACCACAATGTCACTCCGGTAGCGGCGATCGCGGAGATCGTCGAGCTCAACATCGGGCATGCGATCATTGCGCGGGCGCTATTCGATGGACTGGCCGCGGCCGTCAGCGACATGAAGGCGATGATGCTTGCGGCGCGCCCATGATCTTCGGCATCGGCATCGATGTGCTCGAAGCGCAGCGCATGCGCGACAGCTATGCGCGTTTCGGCGCGCGTCTGCTCGACCGCCTGCTGCTGCCGCAGGAGCGCCGGCAGTTCGATCTGACGCGCAGTCCGGAGCGTTTTCTGGCGATGCGTTTTGCCGCCAAGGAAGCCATCGCCAAAGCCATGGGAACCGGCTTCGCCCACGGCATCTGGATCCGCGACGTCGGCGTGGTGCAGAACGCCCGGGGCAAGCCCGAAGTGATTTACTCGCCGCGCGGCGAGCGTATGCGGCGTCGCCTCGGTGTCGGCGAGGGGCATATCACGCTCACCGACGAGGCGGGACTGATCGTTGCGGTCGCCGTGCTGTTGCGCGACGGCCAGGGTGGCCGTCGCCGCATCGTCAGCGCCGGGGCGAGAGCTGAAGGCTCTGCCGGCGCGCGCCGGCTCGGCAAGCGTTCGGCGCCGAGGCGCGGTCCACGCCGATGAATCGCCTGGTGTTCGACATCGAAACCGTGCCCGATGTGGAGCTGGGACGGCGGCTCTATGGCCTCGAAGGCCTGGACGATGCCGCGGTTGCCAAAGCCATGTTCGCACGGCAGCGGGCTGAGAGCGGCAATGAATTTTTGCCGCACATTCAGCACCGCGTGGTGGCGATCGCCTGTGCGTTGCGTACGCGCGAGCAGCTCACGCTCTGGAGTCTGGGCGATCTGCAATCGAGCGAAGCCGAGCTGCTGACCCGTTTCTTCGATGGCATCGAAAAATACTCCCCCGATCTGGTCTCGTGGAACGGCGGTGGCTTCGATCTGCCGGTGCTGCACTATCGTTCGCTGAAAGCGGGCGTGCAGGCGCCACGCTACTGGGAGACCGGCGAAGAGGACAGCGCGTTTCGCTACAACAACTATCTGAGCCGCTTCCATTGGCGTCACCTGGATCTCATGGATGTGCTGGCGGGGTTCCAGGCGCGCGCGCGCGCCGCCCTGGCCGACGTGGCCGCATTGCTCGGCTTTCCCGGCAAGCTCGGTTTCTCCGGCGATAAGGTCTGGGATGCCTATCTCGCAGGACAGCTGCCGGACGTGCGCCGCTATTGCGAAACCGATGTGCTAAACACCTTCCTGATCTACCTGCGTTTCCAGTTCCTGCGAGGCCGCATCGACCGTGCCGGCCTGGATGCCGAGCTCGAGCGCGTGCGAGCGCTGCTTCGCAGCTCGAATGAAGTGCATCACGCCGAGTTCCTCAAGGCCTGGGAGGCGCTGTCGTGAGCGGCGGCGAACCTGTACTTGCCGCCGCTGCGCTGCCGGCACGCACCATCCGCCTTCGCCGCCGGCGGCGCCACCGCCGGGACGACCAGGCGCAGCTCGTGGACATCGTGGTTGCCGGCGCCGATCGGGTGACGCCGCGCTGCGCGCATTTCGATATCTGCGGCGGCTGCGCGCTGCAGCAACTCGCGGGTGGCGCGCAACTGCGGCTCAAGGAACTGCGGCTGCAGGCAACGCTCGAGCGGCTGGCGCGCGCTGCGCCGGCGCGCTGGTTGCCCGCCATTCGCGGCCCGCCCTGGGGCTACCGGCGCCGCGCGCGACTCGGCGTCAGGTACGTCCAGCGCAAACAGCGTGCCCTGGTGGGCTTTCGCGAACGAGGCTCGAATCTGATCGCAAATCTCGAACGTTGCGAGGTACTGGCGCCACCGGTAGATGCGTTGATCGTGCCGCTGTCCGCGCTCATCACGCAGCTCTCGATCCGCGAGCGGCTGCCGCAGATCGAGGTCGCGGTCGCGGACAATGCCGTGGCGCTGGTATTGCGCGTGCTCGAGCCGCCGTCGGCGTCGGACCTGGCGAATCTGCGCGAGTTCGAGGCGCTGCACGGCGTGCGTTTGTATCTGCAGTCGGGCGGCATCGACAGCACCCATGCGCTCAGTGAGCCGGCGCAGCGCCTGTTCTATGCGCTGCCGGAGGCAGATCTGGAGATTGAGTTTCTGCCGACTGACTTCATTCAGGTCAATGCCAGTGTCAATCGCGCACTGGTGGCTGCCTCGGCGCGACTGTTGCAGCTGAACTCGGATTCGAGCCTGCTCGACCTGTACTGTGGACTCGGTAACTTCTCGCTCGCCCTGGCACGGCGCGCGCACCGCGTGGTCGGCGTCGAAGGCGATGCCGGCCTGGTTGCACGCGCGCGCGGCAATGCCCGCCGCAACGGCATCGCCAACGCGGAATTCTTCAGCGCCGATCTGACGGCCGATGCGAGTGCGGCCGCGTGGCTCGGGCGCGGCTATTCCCACGTGCTGCTCGATCCCCCAAGGGTCGGTGCGCGCGAGCTGCTGCCGCAGATAGCGCGCCTGGCCCCGGAGCGGGTGTTGTATGTCTCGTGCAACCCGGAGAGTCTCGCGCGCGACGTCGGGCTGCTGCTGCACGAGCATGGCTTCGAATTGCTCGCGGCCGGTGTGGTCGATATGTTTCCGCATACGGCGCATATGGAGTCGGTGGCGCTGCTCGCGCCGCGGCTTGGCATCTAGCCGCGGACGATGGAGTCGGGGATGGGCGTTGAGATTGAGCGCAAGTTTCGACTGATCGATGACAGCTGGCGTGACTGGGTGTGCCAGAAGACATTGCTGCGCCAGGGATATATCGCCAACACGCGACGAGCCTCGGTGCGTGTGCGTCTGGCCGGCGAGGCGGGTTGGCTGTCGGTCAAGGCCATGACGCCCGGACTGTCGCGCGCCGAATACGAGGCCGCCATCCCGGCGGTGGAGGCGAATGAAATGCTCGATCGACTGTGCGAGGGCCCGTTGATCGAGAAGTGGCGGCACATCGTCGTGTATCAGGGCAGTGAATGGGAAATCGACGAGTTTCTTGGCGAGAACGCGGGACTCGTGATCGCCGAGCTGGAGCTGGAATCGGAGGATACGGTGTTTGCCAGGCCGCCGTGGCTCGGCGTCGAAGTGACGCATGATGAGCGCTATTACAATTTCAGACTGTCGGAAAAGCCGTTTCGTCACTGGCCGGAAAACCTGCAGGCGGCCCGATGAGCCTGGGGCCGCTGATGCTCGACGTGGCGGGCACGGCACTGACCGCGGTCGACCGTGAAGTGCTGGCGCATCCGTTGGTCGGCAGCGTCATTCTCTTCACCCGCAACTACGTCGACCCGGCGCAACTGCAAGCCCTGGTTGCTGACATCCAGTCGGTGCGCAGTCCTGCTGTGCTGATCGCGGTCGACCATGAAGGCGGCCGCGTGCAGCGCTTTCGGCCAGGGTTTTCGGCGCTGCCGCCGCTGCGCCGCATTGGTCACGCGTTCGATGCCGATGCGCCACAGGGGCTCGCCATGGCGCGCGCGTTGGGCTGGCTCATGGCCGCCGAGCTGGCCGCCTGCGGTGTGGATTTTTCCTTCGCCCCCTGCGTGGACCTGGACTACGGACTGTCTGAGATCATCGGCGATCGCGCCTTTCACGCCCACGCCCAGGCCGTGGGGCAGCTGGCGATCGCGTATATGCATGGCATGCGCGATGCCGGCATGGCCGCTACGGCCAAGCACTTCCCGGGCCACGGCGCCGTGGTTGCCGACTCCCACGTGGCGCTGCCGGTCGACCGGCGTGAGCTGGTGGACATGGAACAGGACCTGCTGCCCTATCGTCGCCTGATCGCCAACGGGCTGCCCGCGGTGATGGTCGCCCACGTGCTGTATCCGGCGGTGGATTCGGTGCCGGCGAGTTTTTCGCCCCGCTGGATCGACGGCGTGTTGCGAACGGAACTGCAATTCGGTGGCCTGGTATTCGCCGACGACCTGACCATGGCTGGCGCCGCGGCGGTCGGTGATCTGGTGCAGCGCGCGGAGCGCGCGCTGGCCGCTGGCTGTGACGTGCTTCCGGTTTGCAATGACCGTCCGGGAGTGGAGCGATTGCTCGATCGCTTCAGAGTGGCGATCGAACCCGCCTCGCAGCTGCGCCTGGTGCGCATGCGCGGCCGCAGACAGTACCGTTTTGAGACCCTGGCCGCTTCCACCGCCTGGCAAAGCGCGCGAGAATGGTTGCTACGCAGCGGCTCGCCGCCACCGGAACTGAGCTTCAAACCCGAAGGCGCCGATGCGGGAGGCACATAAAAACAATGGACGAGTGGTCGGTCGAATTCCTGCGCGGGGTGCTGGACGCCGCTCCCGAAGGCATCGTCGTGTGCCGGTCCGGGCAGGCCGATCAGCCGCTGGTCTATGCCAATGCCGCCTTCCAGCGCCTGACAGGCTACGGCAGCGATGAATTGATGGGCCAGGACCTGCGCCGCCTGCAGGGTTCCGATCGCGACCAGGAAGGGCGTGCGCAGCTGCGCGAGGCCATCGCCCGTGGTCAGTCCTGCCGCGTACTGATGCGCAATTATCGCAAGGACGGCACGCAGTTCTGGAATGAGGTGGTGATTCAACCGATGAGCGGCAGCGATGGCACCGTGACGCATATCGTCGGCTTCCATCGTGACGTCGGTGAACCCGAGCGCGCGGACCCGCGCCGGGCCCCCGGCCTGCCGAGCTGGCTGCGCGAAGACCGGCTCTCCGGCCTGTACTCGCGCGCCTACTTTGAAGAGTTGCTGCAGCATGACTGGCAAATTGGCGTGCGCGAGGCGCGCCCACTGACGTTGCTGATATTCGACATCGACGAACTCGGCAGCTACAACGATACCTTCGGCCGCCCCGCGGGCGATGGCTGCATCCGCCGGGTCGCGGGGGTGATCGGCGCCTGTTTCAAACGCGGTGCCGACGTGGTCGCGCGTTGGGATGGCGGCCGCATCGTCGCCTTGGTACGCAACGCCGACGTCGGCGACGTCGCCGGCGTCGCCGGGGTGCCGGAGTTCGCCGACTCCGTGGCGCGCAAGGTTTTGCGCCAGCACATTCATCATCCGCGAGCGTTGCGCCAGAAGTTCGTGACCGTCAGTATCGGAGTCGCGAGCATCACGCCGAGCGCTGACCGATCCGTCGACCAGCTGATCCAGGCGGCGACGCGGGCTCTGCAGCGAGCCAAAGAAAGCAGCGAGGCGCGGGTCGCGGTCGCAGAGGGGCAGGAGATCAGCTGAGCGCCGCAGACCGGAGGACAGGTGCGCATGCAACACCAGGAGACACCCATGCCTGCGACTTCGGGTTCGATGGGCCGACGACGCCTGTTGCGGCTTATCCTGCTGGCCTCGCTGGGCCTGCAACTGGCGCATAAGGCGAGCGCCACCGACGATCAGGCGGCGCAAATTCTCGGTAATTGGCTGACCGAGCCGCGCGACGGCATCATCGAGATCAGCGTCGCGAGCGACGGTAGCTATCAGGGCAAGATTGTCGGCGGCAATGATCCGCAGCGCCTGGATCAACACAACCCGGATCCGGCCAGGCGATCGCTGACCCTGCTCGGGCAGACCATCCTTAAGGGTATGAAATACGATGGCGGGGGCGAGTGGTTCGGGGGCTCCATCTATGAGCCCGACAGCGGCCGAACCTACAAGTGCCGCCTGGCGCGGCTCGACAAGGACCGGCTGCAGGTGCGCGGCTTCATCGGTTTCTCGCTGTTGGGCCGCTCGCAGGTGTGGACGCGCTATTTGGGCAGTTCGATGACTTTGCCGATGGCGTCGCCGCAACGCTGACCCGCGCCGGGGCCATCATGACGATCGCGCATGTGTTGCGCGGGCCGCAGCAGCGCCAGGGGACTCGGCATGCTCTGCGTGTTCGGATTGTTCGTGATCAGCGCCTAGGCTGCGGGCGCGGCGCAGCCGCGTTCACGGGGTCGAGACAGCTTCGCCCTGCTTGATCGGCGTCACCACCGCGATGATCCCGAAAGCGGGATGATCGAAGTACTGTTTGTCGTTGTAGCGGACGCTGCGCATTTCCTTGATGGTGTAGGTGGCCCCTGCGCTCAGGTGCACATCGAAGCCCAGGTGCAGGTAGATCGGCGCGCGCTCCAGATAGACCATGCCGCTCAAACCCGCCGCATTGATGCCGACATCCGCGAGCGCAATGCCCGCATGGCTGCCCCAATTCGCCGCCGTCTGTATCCACGCCGCGTGGGCAATCGGTCGCCAGGCGCCACTGGCCCTCAAGGTCGCCTCGACCGAGCCCAGGCGGTAGTCGCTGGGAGCGAGCACCCGCAGCACCTGCGGAGTCGCACCACCGCGATTGGCACTGCTGCCGAAACCCCTCCCCGGCGGCGCCGCGTCCCAGTCCTCGGCGGCGTTGACGCTGGAAGCGCGAAACACGATCACCTCCACGCCGTACAACGTCGCGCCGCTCTGCTGCGCGGCAGTTCGCGCCGCCGGCCGCACTGCGGCCGGCGAATCGGCGGCGGCCGCTCCCCGCGGCGCGAGTGCCGCGAGTGCGAGCAGCGCGGCGAGCGCGCCGGTGAGCGTGGATACTCGCGCGTCGTCGGCGCGAATGTCTCCGGCAGCAGTGTTCGATTGCACAGCGAGTCTCATCGTGCCGCCTATCCTAGCAGGCGCTGCCGGGCCGCAGGCGCTGCCATGGCACCGGGCGGGCGCGAGGCATGGCGAGCGCTCACGGCGTCGCGCCGCCCAGCCGCTGGATCAGTTGGTACGCGTATTCGAAGCGCTGCTCGAGCTTGGGCAGTGCGCGCGTAATGCGCAATTTCAGCGGCCCCTCGAGGCGAAATTCACGCCCCTGCCGCGACACTAGTGCAATCACGCGCGCGGTGTCCACGCGATTGTGCTCCTCGAACTGCACGCTGCCGCCGGCCGGTCCGAGTTCGAGGCGGCGCAGTCCGAGTGAGCGTGCCGCAAGCCGCAGACTGGCCAGCCGCAGCAGGTGGTGCGCCGACCCAGGCAGGGCGCCGAAGCGGTCGATCAGCTCGGCGGTCATATCCTGCAGCGCGGTGGCATCGGCCGCGGCGATGCGCTGGTAAAGTGCGAGGCGCAGATGCACATCCGGCACGTACTCCTGCGGCAGCAGCGCCGGCACATGCAGCTCAATGTCGCTGGTGGACGCGAGCGGGCGATCGAGCGCGGGTTCGCGGCCCTCGCGCATCGCCTTCACCGCGTGCTCGAGCATCTCAAGGTACATGCTCAGGCCGACCTCGCTGAGCTCGCCGCTTTGCGCTTCGCCGAGAAATTCGCCGGCGCCGCGTATCTCCAGATCGTGCGTCGCGAGCACAAAACCGGCGCCGAGGTCCTCGAGCGACTCGATGGCCTCCAGGCGCTTGACCGCGTCGCCGGTGAGGCCCTTGCGCGACGGCACGATCAGATAAGCGTAGGCGCGATGGTGCGAGCGGCCGACGCGCCCGCGCAGCTGGTGCAGTTGCGCCATGCCGAGCCGGTCGGCGCGATTGATCAGAATGGTGTTGGCGCTCGGAACGTCGATGCCGCTCTCGATGATGGTCGTGCACACCAGCATGTCGAAGCGTCGATGGTAGAAATCCACCATCAGCTGCTCGAGCTCGCGCTCGCGCATCTGGCCGTGGCCGATGCGCAGGCTCGCCTCCGGCACCAGCGCCGCCAGCTCCGCGGCGACTTTCTCGATGCTCTGCACCTCGTTGTGCACGAAATACACCTGGCCGCCGCGGCGCAGTTCGCGCAGCACCGCTTCGCGCAGCGTCGCCCTATGCCATTCGGTGATGAAGGTCTTGATCGTCAGGCGTCCCGCGGGGGGTGTTGCGATCAGCGACAGTTCGCGCAGGCCGCCGAGCGCCATGTTGAGCGTGCGCGGTATCGGGGTCGCCGTCAGCGTCAGCACATGAACCTCGGCGCGCAGGGTCTTGAGCCGCTCCTTATCGCGCACGCCGAAGCGATGCTCTTCATCGACGATGATCAGCCCGAGATTGTGAAATCGCGCGTCGGCGTGCAGCAGCCGATGGGTCGCGATTACGATGTCGATCGTGCCGCGCTGCAGCCCTTCGAGTACCGCGGCGCTCTCAGCGCTGGAACGGAAACGCGACAGCGCCTCGATTCGCACCGGCCAGTCGGCGAAACGGTCGCGGAAGCTCTGCACGTGCTGCTGCGCCAGCAGCGTCGTCGGTACCAGCACGGCGACCTGGCGGCCGGACTGCACGGCGACGAAGGCGGCGCGCATCGCCACCTCAGTCTTGCCAAAACCGACGTCGCCGCAGACCACCCGGTCCATGGGCTTTGTGCCTTGCATGTCCTTGAGCACCTGGCGAACGGCCGCGGCCTGATCGGCGGTCTCCTCGAAAGGAAATCCGTTAGCGAAGGTCTGGTACTCGAGCTCGCCGGCATTCAACGGCGCCGCCTGATGCGCCGCGCGGCGCGCGTGCAGATCGAGCAGCTCAGCGGCGACGTCGCGTACCGCCTCGGCGGCGCGACGGCGCGCGCGCGCCCACTGGTCGGTGCCGAGCTTGTGCAGTGGCGCGCTCTCGGGGGCGCCGCCGGTGTAGCGATTCACCAGGTGCAGCGCGTGCACCGGCACGTAAACGCGATCGCCGTCGCGATATTCGAGCGCCAGGAATTCGCCGCTCTGATCCCCGATCTCCATGAGCTGCAGGCCGACATAGCGGCCCACACCGTAGGTCTCGTGCACCACCGGAGCGCCGGGCTCGAGGCTCTGCAGATCGCGCAGGATCGCGACGGGATCCGACACCGCGCTGCGCCGTCGTCGGCGCTCCTGCCGTGCGCGCGTGCCGAACAGCTGCGATTCGCCGAGCAACAGCAGCGGCGGTTGTGCCAGCGCCAGGCCGGCCAAGTCCTCAACGACGCAGATCGCAAGCCGGGCATCCCCAGACGCAAACTGCTCCCAGGATTGCACCGCGCGCGGACGGCGGCCGTGCGCGCTGAGCATCTCGACGATGACTTCGCGCCGTCCGGGCGACTCGGCGGCGATCAGGACGCGGCCGACATAAGTGCTGAGGAAGCTGGTCAGCGGCGCGAGCGGCTGCGCGGCGCGCGCATCGAGCCGGAATTCCGGCGGGGCCGTGCTGTGGAAATCATGCAGTGTGCGCGAAGCCGGAAGATCGGGGCCGGCAAAGCGCTCGATGCCAACTCTGGCGTGGGCCTCGAGCGCGCTACCAACAGCGGCCGGCTCGATGAACGCCTCGGCAGGCGGCAGCAGCGGCCGCTCGATATCGTGGCGCCGATCGTCGTAGCGCGCGCTGATGCCTTGCCATGCGTGCTCGAGAGCGGTCTCGATATCGCAGTCGCTGGCGACCACCAGCTGCTGCGGCAGGTAATCGGTAATCTGCGCGGTGGCCTCAAAGAACAGCGGCAGATAGAACTCGATACCGGGCGGCGCGATGCCTTCGCTGACGCCACGATAGATCGGCATGCGCGTGACATCGCCCTCGAAGCGTGCGCGATAGCGGCGCCGAAATGCCTTGACCGCCTCGGCATCGAGCGGCAGTTCGCGCGCGGGTAGCATTCGCAGCTGCTCGATGCTCTCGAGCGAGCGCTGCGTATCAGCATCGAAGCGGCGTATCGAGTCGATGCGATCATCCAGCAGGTCCACGCGCATCGGTACGTCGCTACCCATCGGGAACACATCGAACAGCGATCCGCGCAGCGCGAACTCGCCGGGGCCGGTGACCTGGCTGACGCTGACATAGCCGGCCGCCGCCAGTCGCAGGCGCAGCGGTTCAATGGCAAGCGGCGCGCCGCTCTTGAGCTCGAAGCTGCGCGCCTGCACGTAACTGACCGGCGGCAGGCGCGTGAGCAGGCTGTCGGCGCTGAGCAGTAGAATGCCGCGGGCAAGTAGCGGCAGGCGCGAGAGCGTAAGCAGCCGTTCCGAGACGATATCCGGATGCGGCGAGAACACGTCGTAGGGCAGTACTTCCCAGTCCGGCAGCGTCAGGATCTCGAGCGCGGAGCCGCCGAAGAAGCGCAGTTCCCCGGCCAGCCGCTCGAGTTCGCGCGTGTCGGCGGCAACGAATACCCAGGGGCGGGTATCGGCGCCGACCGCTTCGGCGAGCGCCAGGGCGCGCGCGCTGCCGTGCAGCCCGCGCCAGCGCCAGGACGAGTCGGCGTCGGAGGGCAGCGGTGGATGGAGCAGAGTTGGCATGAACAGCGAAGCAGCGGCCGCGCGAGCGCAATGCAGCGCGCGAGCTTAAACCGCTGCGGCGCGAATACAAGCTTGCATCCGAGCGTGCTCCTGCGTTAGGAGGGTGGTCGGCCCGTTGGCGGCCGATGTTGATTTTTCCGTCAGTGGGATGTTATCTGTCCGGCCGTCGGGCGGTCGCGTCCAGGGCGCCAGGGTTTCGCATCGATATCACATCGGGGAGAGCTGAATGCCGACGAGGCGCCGCGATCATCGACTCGAACTGCGGCTGAAACCTTAGATGACCGGCGACTCCGCCAAGAGCAGGCTGCTGCAGGAGCTGCGGATCGACCGCGGGTCCGGCGTGGAGGCATCCAGCCCGTGGCGCGGCTGGCGGCTGGCCGCGGTGATCGCGTTGCTGTGCCTCTCGGCCGCAGCAGTCGCGGCCTTCATGCTGCTGCGTGCGCCGCGCTTCGAAGTCGAGGCGGCGGTCGCCGTGGCGCCGAGCATCGGCGGCGGCTCGACCGCCATTCTTCAGGCCACCGGCTACGTCACCGCCCGCCGCGAAGCCACCGTGTCGGCGCAGATCACCGGCGCGCTGACCTCGGTCCTGATCGAGGAAGGCGAGCACGTCACGGCGGGCCAGATCCTGGCGCATCTGGACGATTCGGCGCAGAAGGCGGGCTTGGCGCAGGCCCAGGCGCAACTGATGGCGGCACGGTCGCTGCTGGTGCAATTCCAGGTGCAACTCGAGCAGGCCCGGCGCGACAATCAGCGCAACCAGGACCTCATCGATCGCAAGCTGGTGTCGCAACAGGCGCTCGAGACCACGCAGACGCAGGTGGCGACCCTCGAGGCCCAGGTCGAATCGCAGCGAAAGCAGGTGGAACTGGCGCAAGCCACGCTGCAGGGCGCCCAGGTCCAGCTCGACTACACCACCGTACGCGCGCCGTTTTCCGGCGTCATCGTGGCCAAGGCCGCCCAGGCGGGCGAGATTATCTCGCCGATCTCGGCCGGAGGCGGCTTCACGCGGACCGGTGTCGGCACGATCGTCGATATGGACTCGCTCGAGATCGAGGTCGACGTCAACGAGGCCTACATCAACCGCGTGCAGCCGGCACAAAGCGCGCAGGCGGTGCTCGACGCCTACCCGGACTGGACCATTCCCGCGCACGTCATTGCCATCATACCGACGGCGGATCGAAGCAAGGCGACGGTAAAAGTGCGTGTCGCCATCGAGCAGAAGGATCCGCGCATTCTGCCCGACATGGGCGTGCGCGTGTCGTTCCTGGAGCAGGCTTCCGAGCGAAATTCGCACGGCGCGGCCGCGGGCGCTGGCGCGGCCAGTGCGCCGCCGCAGGGCGTACTCGTGCCCTCATCGGCTATCGTCGAGCGCGGCGGCAAGAGCGTGGTATTCACCATCGACGGCGCGCGCGCGCGCGCGCGGCCGGTCAGCCCCGGGCAGACGTACGGGGATCTGCGGCAGGTCGACGGCATCGTGGCCGGCACCAACCTGGTACGCAGCCCGCCGCAGCCGATGAACGATGGTGCGGCGATCGTCATCAGCAAACAGTGAGGCACAATGAGCGCCCTGGTCGAAATCCGCAGCTTGAGCAAGATCTACGAGCGCGGCAAGCAGAGGATCGAAGTGCTGCACCACGTCCAGCTGGATATCGAACAGGGTGACTTCATGGCCCTCATGGGGCCGTCGGGTTCGGGTAAGACTACGCTGCTGAACCTGATCGGCGGTCTCGACTCCCCGACCGACGGCAGCATCACGGTTGGAGGCCAGCGCATCGATCGCCTGTCGGAGGGCACTTTGGCCAAATGGCGGGCGTCGAACGTGGGCTTCGTATTTCAGTTCTACAATCTGCTGCCGATGCTCTCGGCGCGCAAGAACGTCGAGCTGCCGCTGCTATTGACGCGTCTGTCGGCAGCGCAGCGTAAGCGCAACGCCGCGGTCGCGCTCGAACTGGTCGGCCTCACCGACCGCGCCGCGCACAAACCCGGCGAGCTGTCCGGCGGGCAGCAGCAGCGGGTGGCGATTGCCCGCGCCATCGTTTCGGATCCAACGCTGTTGGTGTGCGATGAGCCGACCGGCGATCTCGATCGACAATCGGCGGTGGACGTGCTGACGCTGTTGCAGCAGCTCAACCGCGATCACGGCAAGACCATCATCATGGTAACCCACGATCCGAAGGCCGCCGAATACGCCAGGCACACGCTGCAGCTGGACAAAGGCAGCTTGGTGGAACAGACGGAGCAAGCGCCGGCGTGAAGTATCTGCAGCTGATCTGGACAGCCATGTTCCGGAGCAAGACGCGCACGATCTTCACTCTGTTGTCGGTGCTGGCTGCGTTCTTGCTGTTCGGCCTGCTCGACTCGGTGCGCAGCGCGTTTGCCAATGCCGCCACCAGCGTAGCGGGCGTCGACCGCCTGATGACGGTATCGAAGATCAGCTTCACCCTGTCGCTGCCGAAGAGTCTGTTGCCACGGATCGAGGCGCTTCCCGGGGTGGCGAAGGTGACCTACGCGAACTGGTTTGGCGGTATCTACCAGGATCCGAAGAATTTTTTCCCCAACGAGGCGGTGGCGGATAATTTCTTCGATCTCTACCCCGAGTGGCGGCTGTCGCAGGCCGAGCGTACGGCGTTTGGCAATACGCGCACCGGCGCGGTGGTCGGTGAAAGTCTCGCCAAAAAATTCCACTGGAAGCTCGGTGACAAAATACCGCTGCAGGCGACCATTTATCCGCAGAAAAATGGCGGCAACAACTGGACCTTCGACCTGGTCGGCATCTATCGGGCCGCCGATCCGAAGCGCAAGAGCGAGGAAAACCTGTTGTTCTTCAACTGGGACTACTTTGATGAGGCACGGGCATTCGGCAATGGCAATGTCGGCTGGTACGTCCTCAAGGTGACCGACCGCAAGCTGGCGCAGCAGGTCGCGCAGGCGCTCGATGCGCTGTCGACCAACTCCGATCATGAGACCAAGACGCAGACCGAGCAGGCCTTCAACGCCGCTTTTGTCGGTCAGTATGGCGATATCGGCCTGATCGTCGGCGCGATCATGGGCGCGGTGTTTTTCACACTGATTCTGTTGACAGGCAACACCATGGCACAGGCGGTACGCGAGCGCATCCCGGAGCTCGCGGTGTTGAAGACCATCGGCTTCTCCAATCACAGCGTGCTCGGACTAGTGCTGGCCGAATCGGTGCTGCTGATCCTGCTCGGCGGCGCGATCGGGCTGGTGCTCGCCGGAGTGGTCGTGGACGCCGTGCGCGCCGCCGTGGGCACCGCGGTGCCGATGACGCGCGTCGGCGCCGCCATCTGGCTGCGCGGCGTAGGCTTGATGATCCTGATCGGCCTCATCGTCGGTGCGCTGCCCGCGCGGCGCGGCATGCGGCTGCGCATTGTCGACGCGCTTGCCGGGCGTTGAGCGCAGCCGCGATGGGGCAGCCACGCATGCGCAGTCTTGGCTCCCTGATCGGCAGCCTGATCACCGCCGCGGGCGCGATCGCGGTCCTGGTGCTGGCACCGTGGTGGCTGTTGCTCGCAGCGGTGCTGCTGTTGGCCCTGTGGACGATGGTGACGCGCATCGGGCGTCAAGCCTGGTCGGTGACGGAGGTCGGGCTGGCGACGATTCCGCAGCGTCTGGGTGCCTCGTCCGTGGTCGTGGTGGGTATCGCCGGCGTGGTCGCCGTGCTGGTGGCCTTGCTGGCGATGGCCGCGGGCTTCGAGGCGACGCTCAAGCAGAGCGGGACCAATGACACGGCGATCGTGATGCGCGCCGGCGCCCATACCGAGATCAATTCGGTGCTGGACCATGACAGCGCTGGACTCGTGGCGCAGGCGCCGCAGGTGTTGCGCAATGAGCAGGGTCAGCCAATCGCGTCGCCGGAGCTCGTGGTGGTGGCATCGCTGCCGAAGAAGAGCAATGGTCTGGATGCCAATGTCGAGGTGCGCGGCGTCGGCGAGCGCGCCTGGAGCCTGCGTCCCGAGGTCAGGATCATCGCCGGGCGAAAGTTCGGTCCCGGGCTGCGAGAGCTGATCGTCGGCAAGGGTGCACGCGAGCAGTTCTCCGGCGTCGATCTCGGTTCAACGCTTAGGCTCAATGGCCAGACCTGGACCGTGGTGGGTGCCTTCGACTCCGGAGATGCGCACAACTCCGAGCTGTGGGCCGATACCGACGTGGTGGCCGCCACTTACCGCCGCGGCAGCAGCACCGCCTCGGTGACCGTCAGGTTGACCGGCGCGGATGCGTTCGATGCCTACCAGGCCGGCCTGGCCAGCGATCGGCGCCTGACGGTGGAAACCAAGACCACGCGTGCCTATTACACCGACCAGTCGGCGGCGCTAGCCAGGCTAATCCGCATACTGGGCATCACCGTTGCCGCGATCATGGCGATCGGCGCCGTGTTCGGTGCGCTCAATACCATGTACGCCGCCGTGGCAACGCGCAGCCGCGAAATCGCGACATTGCGAGCCATAGGCTTTCGTGCGGTGCCGGTGATCGTCTCGGTGCTGCTCGAGACCATGCTGTTGGCGCTGCTGGGTGGGGCGCTCGGAGCCGCCCTGACCTGGGTCATCTTCAACCACTACACGGTGTCTACGCTGGGGTCGAACTTCACCGCGGTGGTGTTCGCCTTCCAAGTGTCACCGCCGGTGCTGTGGACCGGCCTGAAATGGGCGCTCGCGATCGGCTTGATCGGCGGCCTGTTTCCGGCATTGCGCGCGGCGCGATTGCCGGTCACCGCGGGGTTGCGGGAATTGTAGGCGGCGGTTCGGCCGGCGGCGCTTTAGGCGGGCGGACCAACCACCGTGTGGATGACACGGTCGTTCTCGAAGTACACCGTGAAGCCGTGGTAAACCCAGCGGGAAATCGGTGGCTGGCCGACAGCGGGATGGCGATCCTGCGGGGCGCCGAATTTCGTCTCCACCGCGTGCATGGTCATACCGCGCCCGGGCCGCGCCATGTCCGACTCACGCACCGTGACCTGGTCACCTTCGGCGATCGTCTCGGCCCGAGCGGCGCCGGCGAGCAAACCGACGATCACTGCGGTCAGCCCGACGGCCAGCGTTACTGCGCGGTTCGGCGTGGTTGCCGCAGCGTTAGCTTTCTTCGTACCAGTCATAGCGCACCCGTACGCTTGTGCCAGAGCCGCAACTATAGCACTGGCGTGACATAGTGCCGACTTCGGACCGCGCGCATGGAGCCGGTTTTGTGATCCAGGTCCTGTTTTGCGGAGGGCTGTGCTCTAATGCCAGGCCCATGTTTCAGCCGCTTTCAGTCTTCATCGGGCTGCGTTACGTACGCTCGCGCCAGCACAAGTTCTTCGTCTCCCTGATCACCTGGGTATCGCTCGCCGGGGTGTCGTTGGGCGTCGCGGCGCTGATCGTGATCTTGTCGGTCATGAACGGCTTCGAGGGCGAGCTGCGCGACCGGCTGCTTTCGCTGAACGCGCAGGCCCACGTCACTGCCACCGGATTGGCCTCGAGCGATGGCGAGCGCGCCTTGCGCGAGCGCCTGCAGCGACTGCCGGGGGTGGTCGGAGTGGCACCGTATATCGAGCTCACGGCGCTGGCGGTGCGCCTGCCCGAAATGCTGCCGGTGGTGCTGAGGGGCATCGACCCCAGGCTGGAGGCCGCTGTCGCCGATGTGCGACCGCTGCTGGTGGAGGGCGGGCTCGGCTCGCTTCAGCCCGGCAGTGAGGCCGTTATCCTCGGCCGTGACATCGCCGACCAGTTGGGGGTGCGCATTGGTGACCGTATCGCCTTGCTGGTACCCACGGCTTCGGCAAATGGTACTCCCGAGCCGCGCCTGCGCGAGTTCACGGTCGGCGGCGTGTTTCAGGCCGGGCTGGAGGAGCACGACGACACGCTGGTCCTGGCGCAGATCGATGACGTGCGGGCCTTCGCGCCGCTGGCGCAGGGCGCGAGCGGACTACGCCTGCGTTTTACGGACGCGCTCAAAGTCGCCCGGTTCATGCCGGCAGTTCGCGCGGCTGTGGGCGGTGATTACACTAGCAGCGACTGGACCCAGGAGAATGCGAGTTACTTTCGCGCCATCCGTATCGAAAAGACCATGATGGCGCTGATTCTGCTGCTGATCGTCGCCGTGGCGGCGTTCAACATTGTGGCGATGCTGGTCATGGTGGTGAATGACAAGCGTACCGACATCGCGATCCTGCGCACCTTCGGCACCTCGCCGCGAAGCATCATGCAGACCTTCATCACCCAGGGGCTGGCGATCGGATGGTTCGGTGTCGCCGCCGGCGTAGTGCTCGGTGTGCTGTTGGCGCGCAACGTCAGCACCATCGTGCCGGTGCTCGAGCGCGTGCTTCATTTTCAGTTTCTCGATTCGCAGGTCTATTACATCACCAGTATTCCATCGGAGCTGCATCTGCACGATGTCGCCTGGATCAGCGGCGCGGCCTTCGTGCTCACGCTGGCGTCGACGGTCTACCCGGCGCTGCGCGCCGCGCGTACGCCGCCTGCCGACGCGCTGCGCTACGAGTGATCCGGCGTTGGCATACGAATGGTTGCTCGGGACACGCTATCTGCGCTCGACGCGCGGCCGCGGTTTCCTGTCGTTCATCTCGGTGGTCTCGGCGCTGGGGCTGACCGTCGGTGTCGCCGTGCTGATCGTCGTGCTCTCGGTCATGAACGGCTTCGAACGCGAACTCAAGACTCGCATCCTGAGTGTCACCTCGCACGCCACGCTCACCGGCCTGGAAGGCAACCTCAAGGACTGGCGGCACGATCAGGCGCAGGCGCTGAAGCTGCCGGGGGTGGTCGCGGCGGTGCCGTATATCGAAGCGCAGGCGCTGCTGATGCACGGCGCGCGCACCGTCGGCACGACCATCCGCGGCGTGCTGCCGCACGAGGAACGTCGCGCAGTCGGGCTCGCCGAGCGCATCCAGGGCGGGCGCATCGAGGACCTCAGCGACGGCGGCTACCGCATCATCCTCGGCGACGCACTGGCGAGCGCGCTCGCGGTCACCGTGGGCGATGACCTCGTGCTGATCGCGCCTCAGGGCAATGCGACGCCGGCCGGCAACGAGCCGCGGATGCGCCGCTTCCGTGTCGCCGGGATCTTTCATTCCGGCATGTATGAGTACGACCGCGGCCTGGCGCTGGTGCAGCTCAAGGACGCGGCGCGCGTCTACCAGATGGGCGACAGCGTCACCGGCGTGCGGCTCACCCTCAAGGATGCGTTCCTGGCGCCGCGCATCGTGCGCGATCTGGCGGTCAGCCTCGGCGGCGGCTATTACGTGAGTGACTGGACCCGCGTACATAGCAATTTCTTTCGTTCGATCGAAATCACCAAGTCGATGCTGTTCGTGATTCTGCTGCTGGTGGTCGCGGTCGCCGCCTTCAATATCGTCGCGGCGCTGGTCATGGTGGTGAAGGAAAAGCGCTCCGACATCGCGATTCTGCGTACGCTCGGCGCTGGACCGCACAATATCCTGGCGGCGTTTTCGATCCAGGGCGCGTTCATCGGCCTGGCCGGCACCAGCGCCGGGGCGGCTCTGGGGCTGATCCTGGCAGCCAATCTCGAGGCGCTCGTGCATGGGCTCGAGCGCCTGCTGGGCACCCATTTTCTCGATGCCAAGGTCTACTTCATGAGCGATCTGCCGGCCTACGCCGAATGGGGTGATGTGCTGCGCATCTGCGGCCTGGCGTTTGCGCTGTGTGCGCTGGCGACGCTGTATCCGGCCTGGCGCGCCGCCGGCACCCAGCCGGCCGAGGCGCTGCGCCATGACTGACGGCAACGGTGCCGTGTTGACGGCGCGCGGGGTCTGGCGCAGCTTCCGCGAGGGAGCGACGACGCTCGAGGTGCTCACCGGGGTGGAACTCGAGGTGGCGCGCGGCGAGCGGCTTGCGATCATCGGCGCCTCGGGCTCGGGCAAGACCACGCTGCTGCAGATCCTGGGCGGGCTCGATCAACCCAATGCCGGCGTGGTCGAGGTAGCTGGGCGCGACATTCACGCGCTGTCGGAAAGCGAGCGCGGCGCGTTACGCAATCGCACCATCGGTTTCGTCTATCAGTTCCACCACCTACTGCCGGAATTCTCGGCGCTGGAAAACGTCGCCATGCCGCTGCTGGTACGCCGCGAGCGCACCAGTGCCGCGGTTGGGCGCGCGCGCGATCTGCTCACGCGCGTCGGTCTGGCCGAGCGGCTCAATCATCGACCGCATCAACTCTCGGGTGGCGAGCGCCAGCGCACGGCGGTGGCACGCGCGCTCGTGACCTCACCCGCCCTGGTGCTGGCCGATGAGCCGACCGGTAACCTCGACGGCCGCAATGCGGAGCAGCTGTTCGCGCTGATGCTGGAACTGAACCGGGAATTTGGCACCAGCCTGGTGGTCGTGACGCATGACGGCCGGCTGGCCGCGCGCATGGACCGGGTGCTGGAACTCACCGGTGGAAGCTTGCGTCAACCGGCGAGTTTATAAGACCGACGCCGCTCCTTGCGCGTGCGGTAGCGGTGCATGGTCGCCAGCCGCCAGGTGAACTCGAGTGCATAGCGTCCGGCGAAGCCGCTGACGATGCCACAGACCAGGCAACCGAGCAGAAACGGCTTCCAGGCGGGGCCCAGGCCGTGCTCGAGCCAGTTCCAGTTCGGATGAAACTGGAAATGGCGCGGGCGGTAGCGCAGCAGCCAGGCGCCGACGCGATAGGCGAAGTAATAGATCGGCACCATCGTCAGCGGATTGACGATATAGGAGCCGGCAATCCCAACCGCGAGATTGAGCCGCCACCAGATCGCCGCCAGCACGACCAGCGGCACATGCACCGGCAGCGGTATGAAGCTCACGGCGATGCCGACACCGAAGGCCGCAGTGATCGAATGTCTGTTCAGCGACCACAGGTGCGAATCCGTAAGCCGCTCGCCAAAGATACTCAGGTACCACTTGTGGCGGCGCGCATGGATAAACCGCGCGAAATGCTTGACGAGTCTTCGAGGCATGGCCGGCCCACTCTAGCAGTTGGCGCGCCGCACTCATAAGCGGGGCTTAGCGAAACTGCGCTTTAGTCCAGGCGCTTTAGGTATCATGCTGCCGCCTGACCGTGAGTGATATCACAGGAGTGGCACTAACAGATGTGGGAAATCGTGCAGGCGGGCGGGGCACTGATGTGGCCCATCATTCTGTGCTCGATCGTTGCCGCGGCGATCATCCTGGAAAGGCTCTGGACCTTGCAAGATCGGCGCGTTCTGCCGCCAGATTTGACCCGAAAGGTCTGGAAGTTGGTGGAAGCGAACCAGATCAACGACAAGGTCATCGCCGCCCTCGAGCAGAATTCACCGCTCGGCAAACTACTGGCGGCGGGCCTCGCCAATCGCAACCGGCCGCGCGAAGTGCTGATGGAGCGGCTCGAAGACGCGGGGCGTCACGTGGTGCACGAGCTCGAGCGTTTCCTCAATACCCTGGGCACCATCGCCGGGGTGTCGCCGCTGCTGGGCTTGCTCGGCACCGTGACGGGCATCATCAAGGCTTTCAATGCGATCAACGCCGGCGGCGCCGGAGATCCGCGCATGCTCTCGGGCGGCATCGCCGAGGCGTTGGTGGCGACCGCGGCCGGACTGTGCGTCGCGATTCCGTCGCTGGTCGCCTACAGGTATCTGCGCGGCCGCGTCGATCGGATAGTGGTCGAGATGGAAAAGCATGCTCTGCGTCTGGCCGACGCAGTCGAGTCCGCAGCCCGCCACAGCGCCGAGCCCCAGGCGGCGCTGAGCTGAAGCTCGCCGCCGACGCAGCGTAACGCAGCCATGAAATTCAAGCCGCGCCGCAGCGAGGAGCCGGAGATCAACGTGGTGTCGCTGATCGACGTGGTGCTGCTGCTGGTCGTGTTCTTCATGCTGTCATCCAACTTTACGGCCGAGGGGCGTCTGCGTGTCCGTCTGCCCCAGGCGAGCTCGCTGCCGGTCCAGCGCCCGGCCGACGAGGGGCTCGTGGTCACGGTCAGCGCCAGCGGCTCCTATCTGGTCAACGCACGCGAGCTGGTCAATTCGAGCGCCGATACACTGCGGGCGGCGATTCTCAAGACCGTGGGCAACAGCTCGCGCGCCGCGGCGGTGACGATTCGAGCCGACGGCCGCGCCAGCCATCAATCCGTGGTCACGGCCATGGATGTGCTGGGTCGTCTCGGCTACACGCAGATGAACGTCGCCACGGTCAACGACACGGGAGCGGCGCCGCCTTGAACGACGCAGCTCCCGGCGGCGCCGCGAGCCTGGAGAGTGTGCAACAGGCGCGCAAGATCTATGCGCGGCTGCTGCGATACGCTTGGCCTTATCGGGCCATGTACCTGGTCGGCGTCGTGGGCATGGTGCTGTACGCCGGTAGCGATCTGATCACCGTCGTCTTCACCAAGATCTATCTGCACGATGCGATGGCGCTGCAACAGCATCAGCGGGTGCTGCGATGGCTGCCGCTCGGCGTGCTGTTGATCTTCCTGGCGCGCGGCGTCGGCGACTACCTGGCCAATTATTTTCCGTTCTGGGTCGGCCGGCAGGTCATCAAGGCGATCCGCGGCGAATTGTTCGCCCACTACCTGCGCCTGCCCACGGCGCAATACGATCGCGAGTCGTCGGCGGTGAAGCTCAACCGGTTGACCTACAACGCCGAGATGGTGGCGGCGGCCACCACCGATTCGTTGACGGTGATGATCCGCGACTCGCTCGCGATCATGTTCAATGTCGGGGCGCTGTTCTGGCTCAACTGGCGATTGGCGTTGTGCCTGATGGTTGCCGCCCCGGCAATCGCCTGGCTGGTGCGCAACGTCAACATCCGCTTTCGCCGCTATAGCACCCGCATCCAGAACTCGATGGGCGACGTCACGCGCGTCGCCAAGGAAGCGCTCGATGCCCACCGTGTGGTCAAGGTGTTCAATGCCCAGGAGCACATCCTGCGGCTGTTCGAACAGGCGAACGAACTCAACCGCCATACCAACGTACGCTTGGTCTCGGCGCGCTCGATCAGCAACCCGATCGTGCAGATGCTCGCTGCGCTCGGGCTCGCGGGTGTGCTGCTGATCGCCAACCGCGAGATTGCCGCCGGTACGCTGACGGTCGCGGATCTGATCCCGTTCGTGATTGCGGCGATGCTGGTGTCGCAGCCGTTGCGGCGCATATTGAACGTCGCGGGCCCGCTGCAGCAGGGTATTGCCGCCGGCGCCAGCGTGTTTGCGGTACTCGATGCGCCGGCGGAGCCCGAGGGCGGAACACTGGCGCCCAGGCGCGTGCGCGGCGACGTAGAGTTCCGCCACGTCAGTTTCGAGTATGCGATTGAGAACGGCGCGGTGCTGCACGAGGTAAACGTGTCGGTTCCGGCCGGCGCCACGCTGGCAATCGTCGGCCGTTCCGGCAGCGGCAAATCCACGCTGGTGTCGCTGCTGCCGCGTTTCTACGATCCGAGCTCGGGCGTGGTGCTGATCGACGGCGTCGATATCCGCGATTACCGTCTGGCTGACCTGCGCCGGCAGATGAGCCTCGTAAGCCAGGAAGTAGTGCTGTTCAACGAATCGATCCGTAACAACATCCTGTTCGGCGCGACCGGCATCAGCGAAGCGCAGCTGCTGGCGGCGGCGAGCGCTGCCTATGTCATGGAATTCGTCGAGCAGCTGCCGCAGGGCCTCGACACGATGGTAGGCGACCGCGGGGTGCTGCTCTCCGGCGGGCAGCGCCAGCGCATCGCCATCGCACGCGCGCTGCTGCGCGATACTCCAATCCTGATCCTCGATGAAGCCACCTCGTCACTCGATACCGCCGCCGAGCGGCATATTCAGGCCGCGCTCGACCAACTGGTGAAGAATCGCACTACCCTGGTCATAGCGCACCGGCTGTCGACCATCGAGCGCGCCGATCGCATTCTGGTCATGAGCGACGGCATGGTCGTGGAGTCCGGCGCGCATGCCGAGCTGCTCGCGCGCCGCGGTATCTACGCGGAGCTGCACCGGCTGCAGTTCAGTGCCTAGGGAGACGCTGTCGGGGCGCCTGCAGGCGATCTGGTACGGCGGCCCGGCGCCGCCGTGGCACCTGCGTGCGCTGTCGCGACTGTTCGGCCTGATGGTCCAGCTGAGGCGGGCGGCTTATGTGCGCGGTCTGTGTCGCAGTCGGCGAGTTTCCAAACCGGTTATCGTGGTCGGCAATCTCACGGTCGGCGGCAGCGGCAAGACGCCACTGGTGATCTGGCTGGCGCAGCAGCTGCGCGAGCGCGGGCTGCGCCCGGGTGTGGTGCTGCGGGGCTATGGCGGCATTGCGGTCGCGGGCCGCGTGCCGTGCCTGGTTACGCCCGACAGCGATGTGGCCGTGGTCGGCGATGAGGCGCTGCTACTGTGTCTGCGCACCGGAGTACCCGTGGTGGTCGGTCGCGACCGGGTCGGCGCAGCGCAGCGGCTGATCGCGGCCGGCGTGGACGTGATCATTGCCGATGACGGGCTGCAGCACTTGCGCCTGGCTCGCGATTTCGAAATCGCAGTGATCGATGCTGCGCGCGGATTGGGCAATCGATATCTGCTGCCGGCCGGTCCCTTGCGTGAGCCGGCTGAGCGACTCTCGCTGGTCGATGCGGTTGTGATCAATGGCGAGGATGGCGGGCCATTGGGCGCTGCCGGGGCGCGTTCGCACGCAGTGGTGGGGGTGCAGGCGGGGTTTGTTATGCGCCTGACCGGCGACTGGCTGCGTACGCTCGCAGGCACCGGCGAGCCCATGGCCCTCTCGAGCCTGGCCGGGAAGCGTGTGCACGCGGTCGCCGGTATCGGCAATCCGCAGCGCTTCTTCGCGCAGCTTGCCGCAGCGGGGCTCGAGGTTGTCGCGCATGCGTTTCCGGATCACCATCGCTATGGCGCGGCGGAGCTGGAGTTCGACGACGGTCTGCCGCTGCTGATGACGGAGAAGGATGCGGTAAAATGCCGCCCATTCGCCGCTGCGAACCGTTGGTATCTGCCGGTCGCAGTGAGTTTCGCCGGAGCGGATGGGAGCGCGCTGCTGGCGCGGCTGCAGCGCTGCCTGGCGACATGAGGCCGTCGTTTCCAGCGGGAGATTCACTTGGATGCACGTCTACTCGATATTCTGGCCTGTCCGGTCTGCAAGGGCCCCCTGCGCTACGAGCGCAAGGAGGCTGTGCTGATCTGCCGCGCTGATCGGCTGGCATTTCCGATCCGCGACGACATCCCGGTGATGCTCGAGGATGAAGCGCGCGTGCTCGCGCCCGACGACGGCCTGCTCGAGCGCTAGCCCGCGGCCCTCGATGTACCGCGTGGTCGTGCCGGTGCGCTATGGGTCAACGCGGCTGCCCGGCAAGCCGCTGTTACCGCTCGCCGGTAAGCCCCTGATCCAATGGGTGTATGAGCGTGCGCGGCGTTCCGGCGCGCAGCAGGTCATCGTCGCGACCGATGATGAGCGGATTGCGCGGGCCGCGCGCGGCTTCGGTGCCGAGGTGCGGCTGACGGCGACCACGCACGCTTCGGGCACCGACCGTATCGCTGAAGTCGCGCGTCGCGAACAATGGGGCGACGCCGATATCGTCGTAAATGTGCAGGGCGATGAGCCGCTGATGCCCGAAACCCTGATCGATCAGGTTGCGGCCGTGCTGGCCGCGCGTCCCGGCACCGATATCGCAACACTGGCGGTGCCACTCGAATCCGTGGCCGCGCTACTGGACCCGAACGTGGTCAAGGTGGTCACCGATCTGCAGCAGCGCGCCCTGTACTTCAGCCGCGCGCCGATTCCCTGGTCGCGCGATGGTGCGCCGGCCGGTCTGGCCAGCCAGGCCAGCCACGCCGGCGCGCGCCGGCACCTCGGGATCTATGCCTATCGCGTCGCAGCACTGCATCGCATGGCCGCGCTGCCCCCGAGCGCGCTCGAATTGCTCGAGCAGCTCGAACAGCTGCGCGCGCTCGACCACGGCATGGATATCCGCGTCGCCGATGCCCTGGTGGCTCCGGGGGCGGATGTCAATACGAGGGCCGACCTCGCCGCCGTCGAAGCGCTATTGGCAGCGGGAGGCTAGAGGCCCGTCGCGGGCGCAATCTGTACCGCTACTCCTCGCGAGGAGGGCCTTCGAAGCCCTGGTCGCTTTGTGCGGACGGTGCAGAAGACCAAACCACGTGAGGTCGGTGATCCGGTGCGGCCGGCTTGGACGCACGCTCGGCGACGCTCTCAGCCGTCGCACTCGGCGTACCGGCAGGAGCCGGGGGGCTGCGTGTCGCGGCTTCGTCAGGGCGCTGCGGCGCGCTCTGGGCCGGGCCGCTGGCGCTGGGTCCGCCCTGCAGTGGATTGTCGCTGGAGCCGACCACACTGCCCGTCTCGACGCTCGATCCGGTCCAACCCATTTCTCGCTGAGCGGAATCCCCGTCAAAACCCGCCTGGGTGTCGATCGACATGTCGCCGCCGCCCCCTGTGCCACTCTGGCCACCCATGCCCTGATCGCGATTGCCGGCGCCGCGGCGCCGGCGGCGCCCGCCGCGCCGTGAACGCCCGGTTCGTGGCCGGTCGCTCGCCACCGGCGCGTCGGGCGCGGCGTCTCGCCCTTCCGGCGGCTCGCGCTGCGGCTCCATACGTCGCGGCTCGTCGCGTCGCGGTTCATCCCGACGCGGCTCATCCCGGCGCGGTTCGTCTCGTCGGGACTCCTCACGTCGGGGCTCGTGGCGTGGCTCGTCACGGCCGCGTTCAGCGCCGCTGCGAGGCTCGTTGCGTGCGTCTTCACGTCCTCTGCCGTTGCCGTGGCGTTCGGGTCGCCGGTCGCGACCGCGTGCACCGCGTGCACCGCGTTCGCCACGGTCGCTACTGCTGCGACGCGGTTCGCGGGTAGATTCACGCTCTGCGGCTGGGACGCCATTCGGCTCCCGAGCCGGCTCCGCATCGATCTCCGAACCGAACCAGCGCTTCATGCGGTCCCACAATCCTGCGCGCGGGCGCGCTTCGATCGCCGCTGCATGTCTGGGCGCAGCCGTAGGGGTTACCGGAGCCGCGGTCTTGGGCAGCAGCGCAGCCACGGCCGGTTGTTCCGCGGGTGGCTTGCGGTCGCGCTCGGCCGCATCCACGACCGCCGGGGATGCCGGAATCTGGTAGCTGACCTGGGAGTTTTCGGCGAGCTGCGCCTCGTCGTCGCGTACGCGCCGAATGGAGTACTCGGGCGTCTGGATGTGCGGATTCGGAACGATCACCACCTGCGCATGCGACTTGTCCTCGAGTGCGCGCATGGCGTCGCGCTTTTCATTAATCAAATAGGTCGCGACGTCCACGGGCATCTGCACGATGAGCCGTGCGGTGCGGTCCTTGCGCGCATCCTCGCCGATCAGACGCAGGATCGACAGCGCCAGAGACTCGATGCTGCGAATACTGCCGATGCCGTTGCAGCGCGGGCATACCAGATGGCTCGACTCGCCGAGGCTGGGCCGCAGACGCTGGCGCGACATCTCCAGTAGCCCGAAGCGCGATAGGCGCCCTATCTGGATGCGCGCGCGGTCCATCTTCATCGCCTCGCGCAGACGATCCTCGACATCGCGCTGGTTCTTTTGCGACTCCATGTCGATGAAGTCGATCACGATCAGGCCGCCGATATCGCGGATGCGCAGCTGTCGTGCAATCTCCTCCGCGGCCTCGAGGTTGGTGTTGCAGGCCGTAGTCTCGATGTCGGCGCCACGGGTGGCGCGCGCCGAGTTGATGTCGATCGACACCAGGGCCTCGGTGTAGTCGATCACCAGGCTTCCGCCCGAGGGCAGCTGCACCTTGTGCGCGTAGGCGGACTCGATCTGGCTTTCGATCTGATAGCGCGTGAACAGCGGAATGTCGTCGACATAGAGCTTGAGCCGGCGCTGTGCGTCGTTGGGCATGAAACGCTGCATGTATTCCAGGCCCTTCTGGAATGCGCTCTCGTCATCGACCAGGATCTCGCCGATATCGTCGGTCAGGTAGTCGCGCAGCGCGCGCGTAACCGCATCGCTTTCCTGGTATACGAGGAATGGTGCGCCGCGGCTTTTGGCCGCTTCCGCAATTGCATCCCATTGCGTCTTGAGATTTTCCAGATCCCACTGCAGCTCTTCGGCCGAGCGACTGACACCGGCGGTGCGAACGATCGCACCCATGCCCTCTGGCACATTGAGCTGGTTCATGACCTCGCGCATCTGGTCCCGGTCCTCACCCTCGATGCGACGCGATACGCCGCCGGCGCGCGGATTATTGGGCATGAGAACCAGGAAACGCCCCGCCAGACTGATGAAAGTCGTGAGCGCAGCGCCCTTGTTGCCGCGCTCTTCCTTCTCCACCTGGACCAGCAGCTCCTGGCCCTCGGTGACCAGCTCGCGAATGTTGAGCCGGCCCTGCGGCTGGGCGCGAAAGTATTCGCGGGAGATTTCCTTCAGCGGCAGGAACCCGTGCCGCTGTGCGCCGTAGTCGACGAATGCCGCCTCGAGCGAGGGCTCGACGCGGGAGATGCGGGCTTTATAAATATTGGCTTTCTTTTGTTCCCGTGACGGAATCTCGATGCTCAGGTCATAGAGTTTCTGTCCATCGACCATGGCCACCCGCAGCTCTTCCTGCTGGGTTGCGTTGACTAGCATTCTTTTCATTTGCCTCTGCCAGAATTGGATGAGAGGCCGCGGTTACCGGAATGTGCGCGTGTGGGGGCACATTCAGGCTGCCGCCGTGGACAGTGGAATACCGGAAGATCGATTGGCGCGTCAGATGTGTCATCGATTTTGTGTCATCGACTATGTGCTATTGACTCGTGGCCGCCATTGCTTCGGCGGCGCGCCGGGAAACCTTGAGGTCCACTGACCGGCGGCGCGCTCGTGGGCTCGAACTTGCGGAGGAGCTACTACAGGCGAGCGCGGACCAGGTCGGCCGACTCATGCGCGATGGCCTCGATTTCGAGGACCAACTACCATGCGGCGCTTGGCCGCAGTCTCGTTCCCATGGCGCCGGAGCCGTTCCTTGAAGATTTGGGTGTCCGGCCTTGGGCAACGAAATGATTATAGACACAGACGGTACTGGAAACAAACACTTAAAGCTTAAACTTTGCCCTTGGAGAGCCCTTTGACCGAGATCGACCAGCAGCCCGCCCAGGCTGAGCGCAGATCTGCCGTACGGCACGTCGAGATCGACGCCCACGAGCAGGGCCAGCGGCTCGACAAGGTCCTAAGCAGGCTTCTGCTCGGCGTGCCGCGCAGCCGTATCTTCCGCCTGATTCGTCGCGGCGAGGTGCGCGTCAATGGGCGCCGTGCGAGTCCGGAACGGCGGCTGGCCGCCGGAGACTCGGTGCGCCTGCCGCCGGTGCGCGAGGTTGCGCCCGATGCCCCGCGGCGTGTGCCCGCCGGAATGATCGAGATCATCGAGCACGCCGTCATCCATGAGGACGAACGGCTGCTGGTGCTCGATAAGCCGGGCGGGGTGGCCGTGCACGGCGGCAGCGGTCTGTCCTTCGGCGTGATCGAGGCCCTGCGGGCGTCTCGTCCGAACCAGACCCTGGAGCTGGCGCATCGGCTCGATCGCGACACCAGCGGTGTGCTGTTGGTCGCCAAGCGCAGCTCGGCGCTGCGTGCGCTGCATGCGCTGCTGCGTGACGGGGCCGTGCAAAAAAGCTATCTGGCGCTGGTCGCCGGCCACTGGAACCTGGGGCACAAGAGAATTGACGCGCCGCTGCGCACGGATCTGCGGGTCGGCGGCGAGCGTACGGTCAAGGTCGATGCACACGGCAAGAATGCGCTGACCGAATTCAAGCTAATCGAGCATTATGGTGCCCGGGCGTCCCTGATAGAGGCGATAATTCATACCGGTCGCACGCACCAGATTCGCGTCCATGCGGCCTACTGTGGCCATCCGGTCGCGGGCGATGCGAAGTATGGCGATGAGGGCGTCAATGAAACCCTGGCGCCGCTCGGACTCACGCGCATGTTCCTGCATGCGCACAGCTTGTCATTTGTCTGGCCCGAGAGCGGTAGCGAGCAGAGTTTCAGCGCCCCGCTGCCGCCACAGCTGCGGGGCGTGCTCGATCAGCTCAGCAGCAAGCGCGCACGGGGCAAGCGGCCGCAGCGATAATGCGACTCGCCGTCGGGCACGACTCATGGCAATTCGTAGCCCAGCTGCCGCAGCGAGCGTGCCACCGCGATCAGCGGCAGGCCGATCAGGCCGGTCGGATCCTCCGACACCACGCGACTGAACAGACTGATGCCCAATCCTTCGCAGCGGAAGCCGCCGGCGCAGTCGAACGGCCGCTCGGCGGCGAGGTAACGGTCGATTTCAGGATCGCTGAGGGCACGAAAATAGACCGTCGTGGTGTCCACGAATTGCAAGCTGCTGCCGCGCTCGACCTGCAGCACAGCCACGGCGGTATAGAAGGTCGCGGCGGCGGCCGACAGCCGCTGCAGTTGCGCGCGGGCGCGTGCGGCGCCGCCCGGCTTGTCGAGCGGCTCGCCTTTGCAGACGCCGACCTGGTCGCTGCCGATGACGGTGCTGCCGGGGTGCCGTGTCGCCACTGCGGCTGCCTTCGCGAGTGCCAGGCGCACGGCGCGATCGAAATGGCTCTCCGCCGCCAGCGGAGTCTCATCGACGTCGGGCGCGGCGCATTCGAACGGCAGGCCCAGGCGCGATAGCAACTCTCGTCGATAGGTCGAGATTGAGGCCAGGATCAGGGGCGGCATGCGCTGTGCGAAAACGGTCTTGGAATCAAGGGCTTGGGGCCAGGGGTAGTGTCTCAGTTTGAATCAAATCAATGTCTTGAATGCTTGAGCGGTCAAGCGGGCCGTGCCACACTCGGCGCATGGCAAAACCCAAAAGACCACGCGATCCTAACCAACTCGCCAAGCTCATTGTAGACATGGCAACCGGCGCCGCGCCGCCGGATACGACCGTAGACGGCAAAGACCCTGCTGCAGTAGCACTCGGGCGCAAGGGCGGCCTCAGGGGCGGTAACGCACGGGCGCAGAGTCTTTCGAAAGACAGGCGAAAAGCCATTGCCAAGAAGGCCGCTGCGGTCAGGTGGCGAAAATAGACCCTGTATAGGGACATAGCGTCCCTCATACGCCTGGAATTGGATTGTGAATGGAGCTATAGTCGCCTTCATTCGTTGGCGGAGAGATAGCTATGCGCGACATTCGGCCCGATTTGCTAGAACGCAAAGAGGTGCTTTTAAAGGAAATTCAAGAGCTTGAAGATCAAGCTAAGGCGAAGCGCGCCTCATTACCTCAGCTTGATGCCTTGATTGAGGCTGAGGCTACCCGCTGGTCTAACGGCCATCATCAGACTCGCTCGCTGTTCGAGATGGTTGCTCCCACGGATATTAACCGTTTCATCGTGGACCTCTTGAGCGACGGGAAACCTAGATCTACCGATGAAATTAAGGAAATTGCGGTAGCGCGTGGTGTGGATTTCGAAGGAAAGGCGCCCGGGCGCTCGATCAATATTCGGCTTGTAGGGCTTGCGAGAAGTGGCCAGTTGGAACGGCAAAATGACAACTGGAAGTTGTCATTAGCGTGAAAACGTAGCTCAGAAATAGGCGCGGCGCCTGGAAGGTGATAGCTCCCGGCGCCGCAGGAACCCACGAGGTATGAGATGTTTGGGCTCACATGGGCGGGTTCGCGTTTTAGATTAGCGCGACCGCCACCATTTGTCAACGGGTTTTCGCTTCTAAGTTCATGAATTAGAAGTGAAAAAGGCGGGATGGCCGAGTCAGGTCAGGCGCGCGGCCTTGCAATTCGCGATACGCCGGTTCAAATCCGGTTCCCGCCTCTCCCTAAAACCTAACAAATAGCTACATACGCTCCATAGCTAAATATTAAACTGAACTTATGCTTGACCGCTCAAGCTGTATGTGGCATCATACGTCCCATGAACAAGCTACCTCTTACAAAGCGCGCCCAAATCCTCGGCCTACTGGTCGAAGGCAACAGTCTTCGCGCCACCAGTCGCCTGGCGGATTGCAGCATCAACACGGTGACCAAGCTGTTGGTCGATGTCGGCACGGCCTGTGCGGCATATCAGGACAAGACGCTGCGAAACCTCACCTGCAAGCGTATCCAGTGCGATGAGATTTGGGCCTTTGTATACGCCAAAAACAAGAATGCCCCGCCTGAAATGATGGCTGCTGGCGAAGCGGGAGACATCTGGACTTGGACGGCCCTGGACGCCCAGACCAAGCTGATCGCGTCTTGGATGGTTGGCGAACGCACTGTAGCTGCCGCACACGTCTTTGTGGCCGATCTAGCCTCGCGCTTGGCCAACCCGTGTGCAACTGACCACCGATGGCCACAAGGCCTATCTGAGCGCCGTAGAGGATTCATTCGGTGGAGGCATCGACTACGCCATGTTGGTAAAGCTTTACGGCGAGGCTAAGGGTTCAAACCCAGAGCGCCGTTACAGCGCTGGCGAGTGCTGCGGAGCCATCAAGGGCACAGTCTGCGGCAACCCCGACGACAAGCACGTCTCCACGAGCTTCGTGGAACGCCAAAACCTCACGATGCGGATGAGCATGCGCCGGTTTACGCGCCTGACCAATGCGTTCTCAAAGAAGGTCGAGAACCACGCGCATGCTGTTGCGCTGCACTTTATGTACTACAACTTCGGACGCATCCATAAGACGCTGCGCGTGACGCCGGCGATGGAAGCGGGCGTCTCGGATCATGTTTGGACGTTGGAGGAAATCGCAGCACTTATTGAGCAGTAGCGACGTACGCCGGCTTTTTCTTGTGCGGTTCTGGGAAGCTTAAGTATTTGCCGCGTGACATTTAAGCGTATCCTTTTCAAAGGCATATGCTAAATAAAAGAGAAGCCGAACGCGCGGAAAAGAAGAAAGAAGCTGAACGCGCCCAAGAAGCCGCTGACCGGAAGGAAAACAATGCTCAGCAGCACGCCATACTTTCTACCCTTAAGAACATAGTTCTCGCTCAAACGAAACAGCGCGAAGCTGATAGCCGCAGAAATGAGCGCCAAACAAGAGAAAAGCGCGCCAGAGAGTTTAGAAAACAGCGGTCCAAGCACTGGCATAGTGTGCGCAAATGGCTCGGCTTCGTAGTCAATTTCTTCACTCTGTGCTTCGTTGGCTTGGCTATGTGGTACACCCGAGGACAAATGACAGCAGCGCAAGATCAGATCCGCATCCTGAAAGCCGAGCAACGTGGGTGGATCAGCATAAAATCGACCGCCTTCAACTACGTGAAGGATACCAAGGGCATTCCAAGAGCTGATGCGACAATCGTATTCTCCAATACCGGAACATCGCCGGCGTTGAAGGTTCAGTTCTCCCTTTGCACGCAGGTTAGAGATACCGAGCCGACTGTCGGGCTTAGACCAGACAAAGTCTGTGAGGATGAATGGATAGGGCTGATCGGTAAGGACGGGGAGATCACGCGAGAGACCCCTGATATGTCCCAATCCACCCTGGAAAACAGTTTGGCAAAAACCTCGTTTGAGACTGGCTTCCACTTGTACGTCTGGGGTGAGGTCACCTATGAAACTTTGGCGAAAGACGGCAGGCACTTCACCAGAATTTGCCTTCGCAACGGTGGCAACCAACTGGGTCCCTGTAGCGACAAAGATAGCAACGATGCAGACTGAAAGTAGAAAGCAAACCGTGACGGAACCGCCTTGTTTCCAAGCGGTTTTCATTGAAACTGAGACACTACCGGGCCAGGCGAGTTTTTTGACTTGCCGCGGCAGTCAACCTATTATACGCGGCCCATGCCGGGCGGCGCCTCGAAGCTACGCGACGTCAGAAAGCTAGCGGACGCTCGCGCGACCTTAGACTTGGATATCCCCGTGGCGCAGCTGCCGGGCCTTCCGGTCGAGTTGATCTCGGGCGGCGGTCAGGTGCACGCGCATCTGCATTTCGGCCGCGAGCAGGGATTCATGGTCGCGCAGGTCGCGCTGAGGGCGCAATTGGAGCTGATCTGTCAGCGCTGCCTGGGGCCGATGCCTATGCCGATCGAGACGAGTTCGCCGGTATTGCTGATCGAATCCGAGGCGGATGCTGAAGCTGCGCCGGTCGAATGGGAAACGTATCTGGCCGCGGAAGGGCGGCTGAGTTTCGAGGCACTGGCGGCCGAGGAATTGTTGCTGGCACTGCCGGTCGTGCCGCTGCACGCGGATAGCAGCGCTTGCGAGGCGTCTGCCGGCCGGTCCGGTCAAGCCCGCGATGCCGAACCGGCTTCGCGGCCGCAAAGCGCGACCGAACAGGCGACGGTGCGGCCATTCGCGGATTTACGTGCGCTGCTGGATGGCGGCACGAAAACGAAAACATAGTCAGGATTTGTTGCAGGAGTTTGGATCATGGCCGTACAAAAAAGCCGCAAGACACCGTCGAAGCGCGGCATGCACCGTTCTCACGATGGGCTGCGGACGCCGGCATTGTCGACCGATCCGCAGTCCGGCGAGCAGCATCTGCGCCATTGCGTTACGCCCGATGGCTTCTACCGCGGCCGTCGCGTCATCGAGAAAAAGGCCGAGCCGGAAAGCGAGGAATAACGCCGCGCCGCGGCGTCGAAGCGGGCTCAGAGCGTGTTTTCGCGCATTATCGGCACCGGCAGCTATCTGCCGGAAACGGTCGTTACCAATTTTGATCTCCAGCAGCGCATGGATACCAGTGATGCCTGGATCCGTGAGCGTACCGGGATCGAGCGCCGCCATATCCTGCCGGAAGGGCAATCGAACGTGGATATGGCGGAGCATGCCTCGCGCGCTGCCATCGCCGCGGCGGGCCTGGAGCCCGGCGAGATCGATCTGATTTCCTACGGTACCACCACGCCGGACCTGGTATTTCCGAACGCGGGTGTGCTGTTACAGGACCGCCTCGGCTGCCGCGGCGGGCCGGCGTTCGCCCTCGAAGCCGCCTGCAGCGGGTTCATCTATGCGCTCGCTGTCGCCGATAAGTTCGTGCGCACTGGCTCCGCACGCCGCGCGCTGGTAGTCGGGTCCGAGGTACTGTCACGGATTGTCGATCAAAACGATCGTGGTACCGCGATTCTGTTTGGCGATGGCGCCGGCGCCGTGGTGCTGGCTGCCTCGGAACATCCTGGGATCATCTCGACGCATCTGCACGCCGATGGCAGCTATAAACACCTGATGTATTGCACCGGCGGGCCGGCCCGCGGCGCGGCGCCCGGGGCGATGCTACCGGGCGATTTTGTCCGCATGGCGGGCAGCGAAGTGTTCAAGCTCGCCGTGACCCTGCTGGGCCGCGTGGTCGACGAGACGCTGGCGGCCAATAATCTCGAAAAATCTGCGATCGACTGGCTGGTGCCGCATCAGGCCAATATGCGCATCATCCAGGCGGTGGCGAAAAAGCTCGGCTTGCCGATGGAGCGCGTCATCGTGACGGTGCAGGAACACGGCAACACCTCGACTGCCTCGGTGCCGCTCGCGCTGGATGTCGGGGTGCGCGACGGACGCATCAAACGCGGGGATATGCTGCTGCTCGAGGCCTTGGGCGGCGGTGTCACCTGGGGTTCGGCACTGCTGCGCTATTGATGTAGCGCCTGATTGAGGTAGCGCCTGATCATGAGGTAGCGCCCGATGATGTAGCGGGTGCGGGGCGTGCGCCGGATCGGCGAGCGCGCGGCAGGTGCGCGCAGCTACGGCGAGCCTGCCGGCAGACCCACGGCGTGGCATCTGCCCGCCATTCGCTCAATAAAAAACGCCGCTCAAAGCGCGGCGTTTTCTCTATCAAGGCCCGGTCGAATTACTTCGAAACCGACTTCTTGAACATGCGATCGATCTTCTCGTTGGTCGCATCGCATGAAGCCTGCGCCGCCTGCGCCGCGGACAGCGCTTGGTTGGCCGTGCTCTGCGCGCCGCTCGCAGCCGTGGAGGCCTGACTCGCAGAGGCCTGCGCAGCACTTGCGGCGCGCGCAGCAGCGTCGGCCGACGCCTTTGCCGCGTCCACGTCAGTCTGCAGCTTGCCGACTTGCTGCTTCAGGCCGTCGACCTGCGCTTGAAGCGGCTTGAGGTCGGTGCAGCCGGCGAGCGCAACCACCAGAGCGGCGGCGGCCAGCTTCACAACGATTGAATTATTCATCCTAAATCCCCTTTTGCACTGAAATAAACCGCATCGCACCGAACGTTTGCGCGGCGGCACGATTTTGCGGGCCACAACTTGACCAAATTTGGCATGCGAATGCAATAGCAACTTCGAAATCCGTCTGTCAGCGGACACCGACAGTTTACTAGGATATCTGGCGAATAATGAATGCGGCATGAATGCATGCCGCCGGTGCACAATCGATCTGCGCGACTCGCGCATCGGATTTCAGGCGCCGATGCGGCCGGAAAGGCTGTGTGCGATATCCAAGCTGAGGGCGCTGCTCCAGCCTTGCACGCGGTGACGACAGTCGCGCCGCCGCTGTTGGGGATCAAACGGGTGGCAATGCGGATAGCTGACAACGCGGATAGCTGACAACACGGATAGCTGGCAACGCGGCCGGTGCTAACGGTGCGGCGACCGCGACTCGATGATCTCGCCCGCGCCATGCACCGAGCATAGGTGGGCGGCACGCCGCCGACGGGTCGAACCGCGGTCCAGATCATGTCGAACTTTCGCTTCGCGGCCGACGAGAGTGCCCCAGCGACTCGCCGCCGTGGGGTTGCGGGGGATCAAGACTACTGTATATAATTACAGTATGTCCGATCTCACACCCCGCCAGGCCAACGTGTTGCGTTTCATCCAGCGCAGCCTCAGCGAAACCGGGATGCCGCCGACGCGCGCTGAAATCGCGACCGAGCTTGGATTTCGGTCGCCCAATGCGGCCGAGGAGCATTTGCGCGCATTGGCGCGCAAGGGCGTCATCCAGCTACTGCCGGGTGCGTCGCGCGGCATTCAACTGCGCGACACCATGCGCGAGCAACTGGCATTGCCGCTGGTGGGCCGAGTCGCCGCCGGCCGGCCAATGCTCGCGGAAGAGAACATCCTCGAGCACCTGCAGGTCGATCCGGCCGTGTTTCATCCACGGCCGCATTATCTGCTCAAGGTCGTCGGTATGAGCATGAAAGATGCCGGCATCTTCGATGGTGACCTGGTGGCGGTACATCGCACCAGCGAGGTTCGCAATCGGCAGATCATCGTCGCGCGGCTGGAAAATGAAGTCACCGTGAAGCGCTATAAGCAAGAGGGCAGCGTCGTCTGGTTGCTGCCGGAGAACCCCGAATTCGAGCCGATTCGGGTTGATCTGACGCAGCAGTCGATGCTGATCGAGGGTGTCGTCGTCGGCGTGCTGCGGCGGGGCGTGTCGGTGGCGCCGGCCGGCGCTGCGAGATCAGCCGCCGCCCAGGGCAAGCTAGCGTCGTGACTTGGCGCCGGCGCCCTGCGCCGCAGGGCCGCCACGCGTGCCCGGGTCGCCGATGTCGTAGTCTTCGAAGTCGCTGATCAGTTGCGCAGTGCGCTTCTGTTCGAGCCGCTGCTCGAGCCGACGCCATGCCGGCTCGCCGACTTTGACGCTGCGGCGTTTGGCGATTTCCATGTCCTTGATGGCGCGGTCCAAGTCGAGATCATCGTCGCCCGCGATCTCTTCGGCGTCATCTTCCTCGAATTCGTCCGAATCGGTATTTCCGCCCATGGCCCTGATCTACAAGTTGACCTGTCGTTATGTCAGCCTCGACGCGAAAATAATGCGATTCAAAAAACGATGCAACGCCCGGATTAGCGGATCAACGAATTCATTTCAAAAATTGGTAACAGCATCGCAAATACGATGCCCATGACGAACAGGCCCATGCCGACGATCAGTAACGGCCCCAGCAGGCCCACCAACGCCGCCAGCAGGCCCTCGAGTTCGCGCTCCTGGTTGGTCGCGGCCCGCTCCAGCATGGTCTGAAGCTGGCCGCTGGACTCGCCGCTGGAGATCAGATGGACCGTCATCGGCGGAAATAGCCGGCTGCTGGCCAGGGAGCGGCCGATCGGGGCACCCTCGCGCACGCGCGCAGCCGCCTCCGTCACCGCATCGCGCATCGGCAGGTTGGTGATCACTTCGCTGGAGATGCGCAGAGCATCGAGCACCGGCACGGCACTGGCGGTCAGGATGCTTAGCGTGCGGGTGAAGCGGGCGGTATTGACGCCGCGCAGAATCCGGCCCACGAGCGGCAGGTTCAGCAGCGTCTGGTGTACACGCAGCCGCGTCTCGCGCGACTTGAGGGAGCGCCAGAACACGAACCAGGCCGCGGCTATGGCAATCAGCAGCCACAGGCCGTAATGGCGCAAGAAGCCGCTGATGCCGACCAGTATGCGTGTGGCGAGCGGCAGCTTGGCATGATTGGCTTCGAATACATCGACTACCTTGGGCACGACATAAGTCAGCAGGATCGAGACGATCGTGAAGCACATGATCGTCAGCACCAGCGGGTACAGCATGGCGCCCATGACGTTCTGGCGCATCTGTTCGCGCGATTCGGTGTATTCGGCCAGCCGCTCCAATACTGCGTCGAGGTGGCCCGACTGCTCTCCGGCCGAGACCGTAGCGCGGTAGATCTCCGGGAACACCCGCGGGAAATCGCTCAGGCCGGTGGCGAGCGTGTGGCCTTCGACCACTTTGGCGCGCACGCCGAGCAGGATGCTCTGCACGCGCGGTTTCTCCGTCTGTTGCGAGACCGCAAGCAGCGCCTCTTCGAGCGGCAGGCCCGCACGCACCAGCGTCGAGAGTTGTCGGGTCATCAGCGACAGATCGGCGGCCGATACGCCGCGTGCAAAACCAAATCGGCTGCTGCGCTGCCGGCGCGATTCCCGCGTCGCCACCTCTTCGACGCTGACCGGCAGCAGCTGCCGTTCGCGCAGCAGCGAGCGTACGTGCCGTGCGGTGTCGCCCTCGATGACGCCCTTGCGCGATCGGCCGCCCGTGTCGAGCGCCGTGTACTCGAATGCGCCCATGGGCCTTGAGTCTAATCCTCGCGCGTCACGCGCAGGACCTCTTCGATCGTGGTCTCGCCCTTGAGCACGCGCGCCAGGCCGTCATCGCGGATCGAGGGGGTGAACTTGCGTGCGTAGCGTTCGAGTTCATGCTCGCCGACACCGTCGTGAATCATGGTGCGCAGGGTATCGTCGATCAGGATCAGTTCGTAAATGCCGGTCCGGCCGCGGTAACCGCCGCCGGCATCGCGGCCCGGCCGATACAGCGTCGGGGACAGGTCGGCCGCGGCGAGACCGAGCAGGCGCCGCTCGTATTCGCCGGCGGGGAAGGCCTGACGTGTGTCGGCATTGAGTACGCGCACCAGACGCTGGGCGAGCACGCCGATCAGGCTCGAGGACAGCAGGAAGGGTTCGATCCCCATGTCGCGCAGACGGGTCAGCGCGCCGGCGGCGGTGTTGGTGTGCAGGGTCGAGAGCACCAGGTGTCCGGTCAAGCTGGCCTGGACGGCGATCTGCGCGGTCTCCAGATCGCGGATCTCTCCGACCAGCACCACATCGGGGTCCTGGCGCAGAATTGCGCGCAGGCCGCGCGCGAAGGTCATCTCGACCTTGGTGTTGACCTGCGTCTGGCCGATGCCGTCGATGTAGTACTCGATCGGATCCTCGACCGTCATGATGTTGCGCGTGTTGTCGTTGAGGCGTTCGAGCGCGGCATACAGCGTCGTGGTCTTGCCCGAGCCGGTCGGGCCCGTGACCAGCAGGATGCCGTGCGGCTTGTGGATCAATTCGTCGATGAGCTGCTGTGTGTGCTCCCCCATCCCCAACGAGTCGAGATCTAGCCGGCCCGCCTGCTTGTCCAGCAGACGCAGTACCACGCGCTCGCCGTGCCCCGAAGGAATGGTCGAGACGCGAACGTCGACCGCACGGCCCGCTATGCGCAGACTGATGCGGCCATCCTGCGGCAGGCGTTTCTCGGCGATGTCGAGCTTGGACATGACTTTGATGCGCGAGACCACCAGCGGAGCGACGCCGCGCTTGGACTGCAGCACTTCTCGCAGGATGCCGTCGACGCGAAAGCGCACTACCAGGCGATTCTCGAACGGCTCGATATGGATATCGGAAGCGTTCTCGCGTATCGCCTGGGTCAGCACGGCGTTGATCAGGCGGATGATCGGCGCATCGTCGTTGCTCTCGAGCAGATCGGCCTGCTCGGGAAGTTCCTGCGCCAGCTGCCCCAGATCGGTGGTGTCCTCGAGGCCGATCTGCATCGACTCGCCGCCGCCTTCATAGGTCTTGCGCAGCAGCTCGTCAAAGGCCTCGCTGTCCACGACCGTGAGTCTCACCGGCAGACGCAGAAAGCGTCGGGCCTCCGCCAGTGCCACCGGCGAGGCGGGCGCGCGGTAGACGCAATCGGCTACGCCCCCCTCGATGCTGCGCACGAGCACACCGTGGCGCCGGGCAAAGGTAAATGGCAGCCGGTTATCGGTGGCGACGCGTTCAGCGACCTCGCTCACTGCGGCGCTCCGCCGCCGTCGGCGTGCGGCACCGCAGGCGAGCCGCTGGGCGGGGCGGAGGCGTCGTCGGGCGAGGTGCTGGCGCCGGTATACGGCGTCGCGGGCATAGGCGCAGCGACGCCATCGCCCGAAGCAGAGCCGCCGTGGCCGGTCGGCTTCTGCGAGCGCTGGCGATCGGCGTCGGTTTCGTCCGGGCTGAGGATGCCGCCCTTGGTGCGGCCGTTTTCCATGGACGGCAACGGGTCCGCGGGTGCATACGGTTGCATCGGCAACACCCGGGGGTCCTTATTGAGAATGCGCTGCTGGTCGCGAATATAGTCGTACTTGGCATCGGTCTCGACCCCGGCCTGGGCATCGTTGCGCAGGATATGCGGCTGCAGAAAGATCAGGAAATTGGTCTTGGTCTTCTCCGTATTGCGAGTGCGAAACAGCTCGCCGATCAGTGGAATACTGGCCAGCAGCGGCACCGACTGCTCGCCGTTGGTCACGCTGTCCTGGATCAGGCCGCCGAGCACCAGGGTACCGCCGTCTTTGATCAGCACACTGGTGGTGATCTCACGCTTGTTGGTGATCAGGTCCACCGCGCCCTGGGAGCTAGCGGCCAGGCTCGAACTCTCGACCTGGAGTTTGAGCAGCACGGTGTCGCCCTCATTGATGGTCGGCGTCACGGTCAGGATCGTGCCGACCTCCTCGCGCTGAATGGTCTGGAAGGCGCTGCCGGTGCCGTTGGTAGTGGAGTACTGGCCGGTCAGGAACGGCACTTCCTGCGCCACTTCCATCTTCGCCTCCTGATTGTCGCGCGTGACCACCGACGGGGTGCCAAGGATGTTGGTGCGCGAATCGCCCTGCAGCGCCCGCAGCATCATCGCAAAGTTGACCCCGGATGCCTTCAGCCGGCCGATGCCGAGGGTGGTACCGTTGAGCGTGGCATCCGACAGTCCCGAGCCTGTCGTGGCGGTAGTACCCGTCGTCGTCGATGACGAAGTACTGGTGCCGAGGGCGGCCGTCACCAGATCGACGATCGAGCTGCCGGCGACCGGTGAGACAAAGCCGCCGACGCCGACGCTGCTGTTGGAGCCGTCGATGGCCCAGTTCACGCCAAGATCCGCGGTCTTGTCGACCGTCACCTCGGCGATGATGGCCTCCACGTAGACCTGAGGGCGGCGGATATCGAGCTTGTCGATCACTGCATTGAGCGCGCGCATGCTGCGCTGGCCGGCGGTGATGACCAGGGCGTTGTTGGCCTTATCGGCCCAGATGGTGGCAGTGCCGCCCGCGAGCGAGAGGGTCGCTGGCCCGCCGCTGGTCGGCGAGCTCGGCGTGGCTGCGGAATACGGTGTCGTATTGCCCTGCGCGTTCGGCTGCGGTTGCTGCGGCGCCGGCTGGCGATTGAGCAGCGCGGCCATGGCCGAAGTCGTGCCGCTGCTGGTGCCCGACATCTGCTCCTTGAGCCGCGTCGCCAGATCCTCGGCGTCGGAGAAACGCAGATAGCGCACCTGGGTTTCACTGCCGGTATCGACCGGCGTATCGAGGTGCATAACCAAAGACCTGACGCGCGCACGCATGTTGTCATCGCCGCTCAGCAGGATGCTGTTGGAGCGATCGTCGGCGACGATCTTGAAGGTGCCGCCGGTTTCTCCGGTCTGGGCCAGCAACGAGTTGAGGACCTTCGCCGTGTCGGCGGCGGTGGCGCTGTGCAGCGTGATCACATCGACATCCGGATTCCCGACCTCATCGATGCGCGCGATGATGCGCATCATGCGATTCACGTTACTGGCGCGGTCGGAGATGATCAGAATGTTGGCGCCGGCCAAGGCAGAGAGCTGGGCAGTCTGTGGCATCAGTGGCCGCAGCACCGGCACCAGCTGCGCGGCGCTGACGTTCTTGACCGCAAGCACCTGCGTCACCAGTTCATCCGAGGTTGAGCTCACGGTGCGCGGCAGGTCGTTCGAAGGATATTGCCGCATGTTGGCATCGGGGATGATCTTGATGACATCGCCGGCAGGCACGGCGACGAAGCCATGCACCTGCAGGATCGCAAGGAACGCCTGATAGAACTGATCTGGCGTCATCGGCGTCGACGACAGCATCGTCACCTGCGCGCGCACGCGCGGGTCGATGATGAAGTTCTTGCCGGTCGCCATGCTGACCGCTTCGATGATTTGCGTGATGTCGGCATCCTTGAAATTCGGGGTAATGCGCTGCGTGTTCTGCTGCTCGCCGGCCGCAGTGGTGCGCTGCGGGCTCTGCTGCTCGCCGGGAGCCAGGGCGCTGAGGCTCAGCGCGACGATCGCGATCGCGATATCGCGCCGCCTGCGCGGCGCCCGGACGATCGGTGGTCTATGGGACATCAGTGGTCGTTCCTGTAATCGTTCGACGGCTCAAAGACGGCGCGAGTTCTAGCGGTCGCGCTCGCTGCTGGCGTTGCCGCTGCTGCTGCCGGTGGGCGCAGCCGCCGCATCGGCGCCGGGCGCAGCGGCGTTCATATTGCCTGCAGCGCCGGGTGGGCCGCCGGGCGCAGTGCTCAGATTCGAATAGGCGGCGGGGCGGCCTCGACTGCCTGGACTTCCGGGGCCAGCGGCCGCCGCTTGATCGGCACCCTGCCCGGCCGGGCCATTGTCACCCGAATCGGCCTCGATGTTGAGGTTGGCAAGATTAAGATTGACCTCCTGGGGCTGCCCATTGCGCGAGACGGTGACCGTCGCCGTGGCCGACGAAGATAAAGTCTGCAGCACTTCCATCGCCCGCGCGGCATCATCGAGCGCGGTGCCGTTGACCGCCTCAATCAGATCCCCGGCCTTGAGCCCCAGCTGAGTAAAGGCGCTGGTGCCGTGAGCCCCCCCGGGGAAGATCCTATACCCGCTGAGCTTGCCCTGATTGAACACCGGTTGTACGCGCACCAGGCCGGCAAGCAAGCTCGTATTCTGCGACGCACCCTGGCGCGGCCCGGCGGCGGCTATCGGCCCGGCGAGCCTGCCGATCGCCGGCGTACGCGGCAGCATCAGCGTCTCGAGACCGCCGTTGCGCTCGAGCAGCACCCGATCACTGTACACCGCGTGCAGGTGCACGCCGCCGGGAATCGCGGCGCCGACCGCGTAGAGTTTTCCGGCCGCCGCATTCTCACCGATGATGGCCACGCCCTTGGCCGGGTCCGGATCGGCGATGACCCCCGCCAGGATCAGCGGCATGGTGGTGGCCGGAGCATCCGAGCCGCTGGCCGCAGCGCCGGCGCCAAACAGATGGGCGTTGACGATGGTCGCGAGTTGCAGCGTCGGGTTGACGCTCGGCGAGGCCAGTGCGGGGGCGGGACCGGTGCCCGCCGGCGGCAGGTCGGGGCCGTGGCTCAGGGCACGGGTCAGGATCACAGCGCCGTCCAACCCCAGGGCCAGGAGCAGCAGCAAGACAATAAGCTGCGCCCCACGGTCAGCGAATAACCGCGTCAGTCCCTGCACAGACTTGAGCTCATCGATCCAAGTTATCGCGCTGGCCAACTGCAAGCTCCCGGGGGCGCCTAGGTATGACATGATACGGCGCAGTCGTTGACGCTCTCAAGTGTTTGTTTCGGCTAATTTCTTTTGGTTCCGTGCGTCGCCCAATGCCGACAATCGCAAGCGATCCCATTGGAGATACACCGATGCGCCACAGTGGATTAGACTTCAGTGACAGTCGCGCTGCAGATCCGCTGCGATTTTGTGACGGGGCGACTTCCACGTGACGGAGCACAGAGCATCTAATCGCCCCGAGCATGGTGTAATTGTCGAGGAGGCTCCGCCCGAGACGGCGCAGCCGCCGTTGTACCGCGTCATACTGCTCAATGACGACTACACGCCGATGGAATTCGTCGTCGAAGTGCTTGAGCGGTTCTTCGCCATGGATCGGCCGACGGCTACAAGGGTGATGCTGGAGGTGCATACGCGTGGCAAAGGTGTGTGTGGAGTCTTTACATACGAAATCGCAGAGACCAAAGTGTCACAAGTGACCGGTTACTCGCGCGAACACCAGCACCCGTTGCTGTGTACGCTCGAGGAGGCCTGATCCATCCGCGGGAGATACGGAGCAGTGTTGTCGAGCGAGCTCGAATTTTGCCTTAACCAGGCCTTTCACCAGGCGCGCGGCGCGCGCCACGAATTCCTTACGGTCGAGCACCTGCTGCTCGCGATCCTCGACGCGCCCAAAGTGCGCGAGGTGCTCGAGGGCTGCGGCGCGGACATCGAACGCCTGAGCGCAGACCTTAAGCAGCACGTGGAGAACAATACGCCGCGCCTTGCCCCGAGCGAGGAGCGCGAAGTGCAGCCGACGCTCGGCTTCCAGCGGGTACTGCAGCGGGCCGTCTTTCACGTGCAATCGAGCGGCAAGAAGGAGGTTGGCGTCGTCAATGTGCTGGTCGCGATCTTCAGCGAGAAGCAGAGCCACGCGGTATTCCTGCTGGCGCGCGCTCAGGTCACCCGGCTCGATGTGGTAAATTTCATCTCGCACGGCCTGTCGCGCACCGGCGAGTCGAAAGCCGATAAGGAGCGCGACGACGCCGGGGTCGAGGGCGAGCGCGATAACGAGTCGGGCAGCGCGCTGGAGAAGTACGCGGTCAATCTCAATGCGCAGGCCCAGGAAGGGCGCATCGATCCGCTGATCGGCCGCAAGCTCGAGATCGAGCGTACCATCGAGATCCTGTGCCGCCGCCGCAAGAACAATCCGCTCTACGTGGGCGAAGCCGGCGTTGGCAAGACGGCGATCGCCGAGGGCCTGGCGCGGCTGATCGTCGAAGGGCGCGTGCCCGAAGTGCTCGCCGACTGCACCATCTACGCGCTCGACATGGGCGCGCTTATCGCGGGCACCAAATACCGCGGTGATTTCGAAAAGCGTCTGAAGTCGGTGGTGAACGAACTCAAGAAGCAGCCGGGCGCGATTCTGTTCATCGACGAGATCCACACGGTCATCGGCGCCGGCGCGGCTTCCGGCGGCGTGATGGACGCGTCCAACCTGATCAAGCCGGTGCTGGCCAATGGCGAGATCCGCTGCATCGGCTCGACCACGTACCAGGAATATCGCGGCATCTTCGAGAAGGATCACGCGCTGGCGCGGCGCTTTCAGAAGATCGATGTGGCCGAGCCATCGGTCGCCGAGACGGTGGAGATCCTCATGGGGCTGAAGCCGAAATTTGAGGAGCACCACGGCGTCGAGTACGCCGACGAGGCATTGCGAGCGGCGGCCGAGCTGGCTGATCGCCACATCAATGAACGGCATCTGCCCGACAAGGCCATCGACGTGGTGGACGAAGCCGGCGCCCGGCTGCGCCTGCGACCGGTGGGCGAGCGTGAGGCGCGCGTCGAGGTCTCGCAAATCGAGGATGTGGTGGCGCGCATGGCCCGTATTCCGCCCAAGAACGTATCGGCCTCGGACCGTGACCTGCTGAAGAACCTCGAACGCAATCTCAAGCTGGTGATTTTCGGGCAGAATCAGGCCATCGAGACCCTGGCGGCCGCGATCAAGATGGCGCGCTCCGGCCTTGGCGATCAGCGCAAGCCGGTCGGCAGCCTGCTATTCGCCGGCCCGACCGGCGTCGGCAAGACCGAGGTCACACGGCAGCTGGCGATCGCGCTCGGTATCGAATTCATCCGTTTCGACATGTCCGAATACATGGAGCGGCACACAGTGTCGCGCCTGATCGGCGCCCCGCCGGGCTACGTCGGCTTTGACCAGGGCGGTCTGCTTACCGAGGCGATCACGAAGCACCCGCACTGCGTGCTGCTGCTCGATGAGGTCGAGAAGGCGCATTCGGACGTATTCAACCTGCTGTTGCAGGTGATGGATCATGGCACGCTGACCGACAATAACGGCCGCAAGGCCGATTTCCGTCATGTCATCATCGTCATGACTACAAACGCCGGAGCCCAGGAAATGAGCCGGCCGTCGATCGGCTTCACCCACGCCGACAACACCACCGACGGCATGGAAGCGATACGGCGCCTGTTCTCACCGGAGTTTCGGAACCGCCTGGATGCGGTCATCCAGTTCGCGCCGCTCGATGAGGCGACAATCGAGCGCGTGGTGGACAAGCTGTTGATCGAAGTCGAGGCGCAGCTCGAGCCCAAGGGCGTGGTGCTCAACATCGAAGAGGCGGCGCGGCGCTGGATTGCGCAGAAGGGATATGACCCGAAGATGGGCGCGCGGCCGATGGCGCGGGTGATTCAGGAGCACATCAAGCGGCCGCTGGCCGAAGAGCTGCTGTTCGGCAAGCTGGTCGGCGGCGGCCAGGTGCGGGTGTCGGTGGCGGCCGATGAGAGCGCGCTGCAGCTGGAGTACGTTCCGGCGGCGCAGACGGAAGTGACCGCTTAGCGCGCCGCTAGCGGCCGCGGTAAACGATGCGGCCCTTCGACAGATCGTAAGGTGTCATTTCGACCGTGACCGCATCGCCAGTCAGGATGCGGATGTAGTTCTTGCGCATCTTGCCTGAGATATGCGCGGTCACAAGGTGACCGTTCTTCAGCTTCACGCGGAAGGTGGTGTTGGGCAGGGTCTCGACGACCTCACCTTCCATTTGGATGGCGTCTTCTTTGGGCATGCTGCGCTGCGTAACCTAAGGGGCGCGAATTTACGCATAAAGGGCGGGGGCAATGCAATGCGAGTCGCGTGCGGCTTCTAAGCGGGCTCCAGAAAGCGCAAAAACTGCCGCCGCGGCATAGCGCGGCTGCCGAGACTGCGCAAATGTGCGGAAGGCAGCTGACAGTCGATCAGCTCGATGCCAAGCGCTGCGCTGCGCTCGACCAGACCCGCGAGTGCGGCCTTTGAAGCATCGCGTTCGCGGCTGAACATGGATTCGCCGAAAAACACGCGGCCGAGGCGCACGCCGTAGACGCCGCCCACGAGACGATTCCCGTGCCAGATTTCATAACTGTGAGCCAGACCGCGCCGATGCAGGCCGCAATAGGCCGCCGACATTTCGGGGGTGATCCAGGTGCCGGGGCTGCGTGAGCGCGGCGCGGCGCAGGCCGCGACCACGGCCGCGAAGTCGCAATCCTCGAGCCACTCGAAGCCGCGCGTGCGCAGGCTGCGCCTGAAGCGACGGGAACGATGGAACTCCTGCGGCAGCAGCACTTCGCGCGGATCGGGCGACCACCACAGTACGGGTTGACCCGGCGAGTACCAGGGGAAGATTCCGCGTTCGTAGGCCGCGATCAGTCGCTCGAGCTTGAGATCCCCGCCAGCGGCGAGCAGCCCGGGCGGGTCGCGCAGCGCCGCTTCGTGAGGCGGGAAGCGTTCGGGCGGGTCGTCGGACGAGAGCCAGGTGATCATCGCGGCGGCGCGCTCGGCTCGCCTTTGCGGAACGGCGCATGCGTATCAGCCTCGCTGGCGTAGGCGTCGATCGCGTGGCCCTCGCGCGCCAGAAAGGCGCCGATCGCGCGCCGCAGCGGCAGATCCGCGATCCAGTGGGCCGACCAGGTCAGCGCCGGCTCGAAGCCGCGCGCGATCTTGTGCTCGCCCTGCGTGCCCGGCTCGAAGTCGGTGAGGCCGTGCGCTATGCAGTAGTCGATGCCCTGGTAATAACAGGCTTCGAAATGCAGGCTGTGGTAGTCGGCGTCGGCACCCCAATAGCGGCCATAGAGCGTGTCGGCGGAGCGGAAAAACACCGCCACCGCCACCGGCTCGCCGTTGCGCATCGCGAGCTTGACGAAAAAGCTGGAGCCGAGCGAGCGAGCGATGCGGTTGAAGAAAGCGCGATTTAGGTAGGGTGTGTGGCCGTGACGGATGAAGTTGAGTTCGTGCAACCGGTAGATGCGCTCGATCAAAGCTTCGCTGAGCTCATCGCCGCGCAGGGTGCGAAACTCGATGCCTTGCTCGAGCACGCGTCGGCGTTCGCGCCGGGCCTTCTTGCGCTTGTCGGCCGAGAAGCCGTCGAGAAAATCATCGAAGTCACGATAGCCGCGGTTGTGCCACTGGAAATGGCAGTCGCGCCGCAGCAGCCAGCCGTCCTGCTCGCAGGCTGTACGGGCCGGCTGGTCGAGGAATAGCGCGTGCACCGAAGACAGGTGGGCGGCCTCGAGGCGCTCGCGCATCGCGTGCAGCAGTTCCATACGTAGCGGCGCCGCGGGAAGATCCGGACGGCACAGCAGCCGCGGGCCGGTCGCCGGCGTGAACGGCACGGCGCACACCAGCTTCGGGTAGTAGGCCAGGCCGCCCTGTTCCGCCGCGCGTGCCCAGGCGAAGTCGAACACAAACTCGCCCCAGGAGTGGGTCTTCTCGTACAGCGGCGCGGCCGCAGCCAATCCGCGCTGATCGATCAGCACCAGATGTCGCGGGCTCCAGCCGCTGCGCGCACTGGCGCAGCCGCTGTCCTCCATCGCCGCAAGAAATTCGTGGCGCAGGAACGGATACTCGCCCGCCAGCGCGTTCCACTCATCAGCCGGTAGCTCGCTGACGCGATTGAGTAGCCGGCTTTGCACTGACTACCGGGCTCCTTAGGCGGCGCCGGCGTCGAACTGCTCGAGGTAGCGGTCGGCGTCGAGCGCGGCCATGCAGCCCGAGCCGGCCGAAGTGATCGCCTGACGATACACGTGGTCGGCGACATCGCCGGCCGCGAACACACCTGGCAGGCTGGTCGCCGTGGCATTGCCATCACTGCCGCCGTGGATGCTCAGATAGCCCCCGCGCATCTCGAGCTGGCCGCGAAACAGCTCAGTGTTGGGCGTGTGGCCGATGGCGATGAAGATGCCGCTCACGGCGATGTCACGCGCGCTATCGTTGACGGTGGAGCGGAGGCGCACGCTGTGGACACCGGAGTCATCGCCGAGAATCTCCTCGATGTGATGGTGCCAGATCAGACTCACCTTGCCCGCGCGCGCGCGCTCCATGAGCCGGTCCTGCAGGATTTTTTCCGCGCGCAGCCGATCGCGCCGATGGATCAGCGTCACATGCTCGGCGAGGTTCGACAGATACAGCGTTTCTTCCACCGCGGTGTTGCCGCCGCCGACCACGGCGACGCGATGGCCGCGGAAGAAAAAGCCATCGCAGGTGGCGCAGGCGGACACGCCGCGGCCACGAAATCTCTCCTCCGAGGGCAGGCCGAGATAACGCGCCGAGGCGCCGGTGGCGATGATCAGCGCATCGCAGCTATAGCGGGTCGTGCCGCCGGTGAGCACGAACGGCCGCATCGACAGATCCGCCTGCTCGATGCGATCGACGACGATCTCGGTGGCGAAGCGCTCGGCGTGCTCACGCATGCGTTGCATCAGCGCCGGCCCCTGCAGACCTTCGACATCGCCAGGCCAGTTATCCACGTCGGTCGTGGTCATGAGCTGACCACCCTGCTCGAGGCCGCTGATCAGCATCGGCGCCCGATTGGCGCGTGCCGCGTACACCGCGGCGCTGTAGCCGGCCGGCCCCGAGCCGAGGATGATCAAACGGCGGTGCAGCGGCGGAGTCATGTACAATTTCCTTTCATTCCGCGCCGCGGCGCGCCGAACTCCAAAGTTGAATGATGCATGGTAAGTAAGCCGGACCCGCAGGCCAAGTCATATCCTTAAGTGAGGATTGTTATTCCGTGGCCGAATCCACCGCCCAGAGCCGAGCACCGCTGCGTTTTTCCGCTGCCGTCGCGCGTGGATTGCGCGAGGGCGCTGCCATTGCGCTCGCGGTGCTGGCGCTGGTGCTGTTGGTCGCGCTGCTGAGCTTCGATGCGCACGACCGCGGGTTTTCATTCACCGGCGAGGGCACGGCGGTACGCAACCGCGTGGGGCCGATCGGCGCCTGGCTTGCCGATGCGCTGTTGTTCCTGTTCGGTCGGCCGGCGTTTCTGCTGCCGGTGATGCTCGGGGTCGCCGCGTGGCGCCTGGCGCGCGCTCGCCCCAGCGACGAGCACAGCTCGCGCCTGAATCTGGCGATCCGCACCGCCGGGTTCGTGGTCGTACTGCTGGCGAGCTGCGCGCTGGCGTCGTTGCACTGGAGTGCTGGCAGCCTGCCGCAGGGTGCCGGTGGCATCGTCGGTAGCGCCGCCGGTACCAGCCTCGCGTCCGGCCTGAATCTTCTGGGCGCGACCCTGTTGTTGCTCGCCGCCTGGATGGCCGGAGCGGCGGTCGCCTTCGGCGTGTCATGGTTCACCGTGATGGATCGGCTCGGCGCCTGGACCTGGTCCGGCGCGCGCTGGGTGCGTGAACGCTGGTTTACCACCCGCGAAGTCAGCGCCGGGCGTTCGGCCAAGCTCGAACGCAAGGAAGCGCTGCAGGCCGAGCAACGCAGGTCTGCCATTCGGATCGCGCCGGCTATCTCCGCGCCGGCGCCGTCCCCGCTCAAGAGCGAGCGGGTCGAAAAGGAGCGACAGGTGCCGCTGTTCGACCCGCCGCCGGCGCGTGAACTGCCGGCGCTTGATCTGCTGGATGATCCGGGCGAGCGCGAGCCATCGTATTCGGCCGAGGCGCTCGAGGCCATGTCGCGCCTGGTCGAGCTCAAGCTCAAGGACTTCGGCGTCGACGTCGACGTGGTGGCGGTGCATCCGGGCCCGGTGGTCACGCGCTTCGAGATGCGGCCGGCGCCGGGGGTCAAGGCAAGCCAGATCACCGCGCTGTCGAAGGATCTGGCGCGCGCGCTGTCCACCATCAGTGTGCGCGTGGTCGAGGTGATTCCCGGCAAATCGGTCATGGGCCTGGAGATCCCCAACGAAAAGCGCGAAGTCGTCACGCTCGGCGAGATCATCCGCTCCAAGGCTTACGAGGATGTCGCCTCGCCGCTCACGCTCGCGCTCGGCAAGGACATCGGCGGCGTTCCGATGGTGGCCGATCTTGCGCGCATGCCGCATCTGCTGATCGCCGGTACTACCGGGTCGGGCAAGTCGGTCGCGATCAATGCGATGGTGCTGAGCCTGCTGTACAAATCCACGGCCGAGCACGTGCGGCTGATCATGATCGATCCGAAGATGCTCGAACTGTCGGTATATGAGGGCATTCCGCATCTGCTGTCGCCGGTCGTGACCGATATGAAGCAGGCGGCAAATGCGCTGCGCTGGTGCGTGGCCGAGATGGAGCGGCGCTTTCAGCTGATGTCGGCGCTCGGGGTGCGCAACATCGCGGGCTACAATCGCCGGGTCAAGGATTCGATCGCCAATAACAATCCGATCCGCGATCCGGTGATGCTGCAGCGAGCCGCCAACGATCCGAGCATAGACCAGAGTCAGATCCCCAATCTCGAACCGCTGCCGTTCGTGGTGGTGATCATCGATGAGCTGGCCGACCTGATGATGATCGTCGGCAAGAAGGTCGAGGAGCTGATCGCGCGTCTGGCGCAGAAGGCGCGCGCCTCGGGCATTCATCTGGTGCTGGCCACGCAGCGGCCGTCGGTGGATGTGATCACCGGGCTGATCAAGGCCAATATACCGACGCGCATCGCCTTCCAGGTCTCGGCCAAGGTCGATTCGCGCACCATCCTCGACCAGATGGGCGCCGAATCCCTGCTCGGTCACGGCGACATGCTGTTTCTGCCGCCCGGCACGTCGATGCCGACCCGCATCCACGGCGCCTTTGTCTCCGACCAGGAGGTGCATCGCGTGGTCGAGGGGCTCAAGAAGGCGGCCCGGCCCAACTACATCGAAGAGGTGCTCCGAGGTCCGCCGACGCCACTGGCGGGCCTCCTGAGCGACGAGGACGAGAACGGTATTGTCGGCGCCGGGGATCCCGAGCAGGACCCGCTGTACGACGAGGCCGTCAAGATCGTCACCAGCGAACGCAAGCCGTCGATTTCCTACGTCCAGCGCCGCCTGAAGATCGGCTACAACCGCGCGGCGCGCATGCTCGAGGCGATGGAGCAGGCGGGCATCGTCGGACCGCTGCAGTCCAATGGCGGGCGTGAAGTGCTGGCGCCGCCACCCCCTTAGCCACTTATGTCGCAGCAGATGTTCAGGTTGACGGCGTGGCATGACTGGGGGTCGAGGGTGCGGTACCAGGGGCTGGTCGCTTGCGCGATGATATTTCTTGTTGACGCAGGGGCAGCGGCCGGCGCCGCGCCGGATGCGACCGGCACGGCTCTGGATCGCTATCTGGACGGACTGAAAAGTCTGCGCACCGCCTTCACGCAGACCGTGACCGATGCTCGTGGCACCGCAATCGAGGCCGGCACGGGCACGCTGGTGGTGCTGCGGCCGGGGAGGTTCCGCTGGGACTATCAGCCGCGGGCCGACGCTGGCGCGGCCGCCAGCACGGCCACCGGCACGGCTGCCACGGATCAGGCGGCGGCTGCCCAAAGCGGCGAGCGCGGCCAGCTACTGATAGCCGACGGCAAGAATCTCTGGTTCTATGACCGCGAGCTGGCGCAGGTCTCGGTCAAACCGGTGGCCGCCGCGCTGACGGCGACACCGGTCATGCTGCTGTCGGGTTCGGCCGCACAGCTGCACGACAGCTTCGACATCAGCGCGGCCGGATCGCACGACGGTCTGGACTGGGTCAGCGTCAAGCCGCGCAGCGCCGAGGCGGATTTCAGCCACGCCGAGCTCGGCTTTGCACGCGATCGGCTCGCGCGCATGGTGGTGAATGATCGGCTCGGCCAGACCGTGCAGCTCGATTTCCTGCGCAGCGAACGCAATGCGCGCGTCGAGCCGTCCGAGCTGCAATTCAAGCCGCCGGCCGGTGTGGACGTGATCGGCACGGCGCAGTCGTAGGCTCGTAAGCCATGCCTAAACGCAACTCGACTCAACAACCGCTGGCGCTCGCCGAGAGCGGCAAGGACTGGCGGCCACTCGCGGATCGCATGCGGCCGCGCCGCCTCGAGGAGTTCGTCGGCCAGAACGACCTGCTGGCCCCGGGCAAACCGCTGTATGAGGCGATCGCCTCCGGCCAGCCGCATTCACTGATTCTCTGGGGTCCACCCGGCACCGGCAAAACAACGCTGGCGCGCTTGATCGCCGATCGCTCCAAGGCGCGGTTCATCGCGCTCTCGGCAGTGCAGGCCGGCATCAAGGACATCCGCGACGCGGTCGCACTGGCGCGGCAGACGGCCGCCGACGGGCAGCCGACGGTGCTGTTCCTCGATGAAGTGCATCGTTTCAACAAGGCGCAGCAGGACGCGTTTCTGCCGCATGTCGAGGACGGCACGCTGACCTTCATCGGTGCGACCACCGAGAATCCCTCGTTCGAGATCATCGGCGCGCTGCTGTCGCGCGCCAGGGTGTATGTACTCAAAGCCCTGAGTCTCGACGAGCTGCGCCGGTTGCTGCAGGCCGCGCTGGCCGACCGCGAGCGCGGCCTCGGTGCCCAGGAACTCACGATTGAGGATGAAGCGCTGGTGCTGCTGGCGCATGCGGCCGACGGTGATGCGCGGCGAGGACTTGGCATGCTCGAGCTGGCGGCAGCCGTTGCCGCCGCGAGCGGCGGCAAGCTCATCACCTTGGCGCAGGCACAGGAGATCGCCGGCGGCGGTCGTCGCCGTTTCGACAAGGGCGGGGATCAGTTCTACGACCAGATCTCGGCGCTGCATAAGGCGGTGCGCGGCAGCGATCCGGACGCTGCGCTGTATTGGTACGCGCGCATGCTCGATGGCGGTTGCGATCCGCATTACCTGGCGCGACGCATCACGCGCATGGCCACCGAGGACATCGGCCTGGCCGACCCGCGCGCACTGCAGCTCACGCTCGACGCCTGGCAGATCTATGAGCGCATCGGCAGCCCGGAAGGTGAGCTGGCACTGGCCGAAGCGGTCGTCTATCTCGCCGTCGCTGCCAAGAGCAACGCGGTCTATACCGCATTGGCCGAGGCCCGCCAGGATGTGGAGCGCTACGGCTCGCTCGATGTGCCGCTGCGATTGCGCAATGCGCCGACGCGCCTGATGCAGGATCTGGGCCACGGCAGCGGCTATCGCTACGCGCACGATGAGCCGGACGCGTATGCCGCCGGCGAACGCTACTTGCCCGACGACATGCCGGACCGCCGCTATTATCATCCGACACCGCGCGGTCTCGAGCAGCGCATCGGCGAAGCACTGGAGCGCATGCGGCACCGCAAGTCCGACGAAAGGAAATCATGATCGACCCGAAGCTGCTGCGCACGGCCCCCGAGGAGGTCGCGCGCCGTCTGGCGCGGCGCGGCTACCAATTCGATGTGAGCGCATGGCAGGGGCTCGAGGACCGGCGCCGCCAGTGGCAGATCGAGACCGACCGCCTGCGCGCCGCGCGCAACAGCCATGCGAAAGCGGTGGGACAGGCCCGCGGCCGCGGCGAGGATATCGCGCCGCTGCTGCGCCAGGGGGAGGAGCTGACGCAGGGGCTCTCGAGCGCCGAGCAGCAACTCAACGCCGTGCAGGCTGCGCTGGAGCGCTGGCAGCTTGATCTGCCGAACCTGCTGCACCAGTCGGTGCCGGACGGCAGCGACGAGAGCGCGAACGTCGAGGTCGGCCGCCACGGTCAGCCGCGCACGTTCGGCTTCAAGCCTCGCGACCATGTGGAGATCGGGGAAACGCTCGGCCTGCTCGATTTTGAAGCCGCTGGGCGTATCTCGGGAACTCGATTCGTGGTGATACGCGCCGAGCTGGCACGGCTGCAGCGCGCGCTGGCGCAGTTCATGCTCGACCTGCACACGCGTGATCACGGCTATACGGAAATCTATGCGCCCTATCTGGTATCAAGCCATGCTCTGGTCGGCACCGGGCAGTTGCCTAAATTCGAACAGGATCTGTTCCAAGTGCGCGGCGAGCATGGCTATTATCTGATCCCGACGGCGGAAGTGCCGCTGACCAATCTGGTGCGCGATCAAATCATCGCGGCCGAGGCTCTGCCGCTGAAATTCGTGTCGCAGACGCCGTGTTTTCGCTCCGAGGCCGGCGCCGCCGGGCGCGATACGCGCGGCATGATCCGGCAGCATCAGTTCGAGAAGGTCGAGCTGGTGCAGATCGTGCGGCCGAGCGATTCGTACGCCGCGCTCGAGGCATTGCGCGGACACGCCGAGGCGGTGCTGCAACGGCTGGAGTTGCCGTATCGGGTGATGGCGCTATGCGGCGCCGACACCGGCTTTGCCAGCGCCAAGACCTACGATTTGGAAGTCTGGCTGCCGTCGCAGTACAAATATCGCGAGATCTCCTCGTGCAGCAACTGCGAGGCGTTCCAGGCTCGGCGCATGCAGGCGCGCTGGCGCAACCCCGAGACCGGTAAGCCTGAGCCGGTGCATACGCTCAACGGTTCGGGTGTGGCCGTCGGCCGAGCGCTGGTGGCGGTGCTCGAGAACTACCAGAACGAGGACGGCAGCGTCGAGGTGCCGTCGGTCGTGCGGCCCTACATGGGCGGTTTGAGGGCCATCGGCGCGCGCGGGGGGCAACCTTAGGCGGGACGCTGCCGCAAGCCGTGCCAGGGAAGACGTCGAACTTCAGACCGTCGAAGGTGTAGCGCGGCACCTGCACACAGCTGCCATCCGGCTGCTTTTCCGGGAGCTTGCGCACCTTGACATCATCGACAGTCATCCTGCCGGCGTGTTCGGTGATCCAGAAATGGATGTCATAGTTCTGGTTCGTCGTACCGGCTTTGCGAAAGCCGGTGCACCTGAAATAGCGGCCGTCCTGCCGCAGGCGGCGCACCGGCCGGTGGGTGCCGATGAAATCGAGGTCCAACTGCTCGCCCGTGTTGGTGCCCTCATTATCGAGCGCTCATTGATCGTGCCGGGAATCTGCAACCAATTGCTTCAAGCCGTTCAAATCAACGATGCCGGGCAGGAGCTGTCGGCCGATTACAATGCCCGGTGTACCTCGAAGGTGCAGTGCATGGGCTTCCGCGTCGTTGCGCGCAAGTAGCGCATCGATGTCCTTGGCATGACTTGTTAGATCCTTCTTGAGTGCATTTACGTCAATGCCCGCGCGTTTCAGGGTTGCGTCCACCTGATCGTCCTGCGTCAGGCGCGACGCGTTCAGCAATGCGTCGTGCGCGGAGAGGTACTTGCCTTGCCAGCGTGCAGCCAGCGCTGATCTCGCCGCATACACCGAGACGTCGCCCAAGATCGGCCAGTCCTTGTACACGATGGCGATCTTATGATCTTCCGCAAGCAAGGAATGCAAAGCAGGGGCGAGCTTCTTGCAATATGGACAGTTGTAGTCAAGAAATTCGACTATGGTCACGTCCGCATTTGGAGCGCCCACGGCATCCGTGCCGGGATCGGTGAGCATTTCCTTTTGTCCCGCGACGGTTATCAGCTGAATACCCTGCGCCGGTGCGATCGTCGGCAAACACTCGGCTGTCATTACCGCCAGCGACAGGAGTAGATAGGTGCTTTTGGCCGACTTGCGAATCATGAGCGCTTGAACCTACTATGAAGTCTTGGCCGACGGCGGCTGGCGATCATGATATCGTCAATGGATGCGAGCGCGATGCGCAAGAGTCTTTATCGCTTCCGATCAGCCGTACAAGTATGTCGACGACGCGTGGCCAAGCGGCTTGAGTCTGCGCGATACGGCGTCCACGGATCATCGTCCGGGTTGACCTTGGAATTGTGGAACCGTCGCGCCGCGGCATGGGCGCTGCCGTTCTCAGGGCACGACGTGGGAACTGCCGAGGTCCTTCCACTCGTAACGCGGCACCTGGATCCACTGGCCACCCTTGAGCTCCGGAACTTTGTGTACTTTCGTTTGATCTACGGTCATCTTGCCGTCCTTGTCGCTGACCCAAAAGTCGATGTCGTAAATTTGATCCTTGGTGCCAACAACACGAAAGTCAGTACAGGCAAAGTAATGACCGTCATCGTCGAGTTGCCTCACAGGTTGGTGGGTGTCGATAAACTCTAAATCCAGCTCCTTGCCGGTCTTGTCATCCTTGAGCTTGAATACCCCATTGTTCTTCAAACTCTCATTGAGCGCGTGATTTTCAACTGCCGACATCACTTCCCAACCTCGCTTCGTTGCGAGGTGCCCAGGGTGTTCGGAAGCTGGTATCCACCACCACGGAACCGGCTGACGTGCCATCGTTGTCCATTTCCCGTCAACGTTCAGCGGTGCTTTATAAATCCGGGTCTCTTGCACTTGCAGCTGCCCGTCCACCGGTAGCACCCAGAAATCGACCAGGTATTTCTTTTGAGGATCCAGCGAGTCGTGAAACTTCACGTCAGGAAAGAAGCCATAACCGTCAATGGTTCGGGTAAAGTCGATGTCATCGTAGCTCAGCTTGAGGTGGTCACCGTTGAGGGGATCATCGAATGGAAAGATCCCGTTGTTGGCCTTCAGCTTTGCGCCAATCGATGCCTTAACAAGTGCTTCTGCATCGCTACCGGAGAAATCCTGCATGGCCTTTTCAGTGGATTCCACACTGCTGGCAGCCATGAAATCGCGGGCCCGCTTCAAATTCTCATCCGGACTCTCCAAGAACGACTTCTTGGCACCTTCACCACTGAAGCAATATGCCTTGCCATCCTTGTCGGTCCAGGTCGTCGTACAGTCGGTCATCACATGACGGCCTTCCGCTAACCCTTCCGTGCACTGTCCACCGAACTGCACCTGCGATGTGGGCGTCACGGCATCAGCTGCGATTGCACCGCCGGTACTTGCGAGCAACGAAATGAGCGCTGTGCACACGGCGGCCTGCCATGCACTCGATTTCATCAGCGAGGCCAGTCCAGGTACGTTCCATAGTGTCACGAGAATTCTCCTATTGATGCGTACCGATCGACGCATTGTAAAACTGAAAGGTGGCGAAACCTATCGATCCGAACCTTCAGCTGTAAATCCCCATATGCTCTGGGTGGTGAGGCCCCGAAATGGCGGTCCCGGACACGCTAGCTCAGCGCTTCGATCGGGACGCTAGCGCGGCCGGACGGAACATCTGAGCCTTGCTGGCAAAACGCTGTGCCATTTGGTCGCAGACCGAGTCACACAGCTGATAGACGCGCGAATCTGCAATCCGGTAGAAAGCGTTAGTGCCTTGCGCTGAACGTTCCACGAATCCGTGTCGCGTCAGCGTCGCCAGGTGTTTGGACGCATTTGCCTGGCTGCAATCCAGTAGTTCCGTGAGCTCGCCGACGTTGCATGCTTTGTCGCGCAGCGCGTTCAGGATCTTCAGCCGCAACGGCTCCGAGAGCGCCCGGAAATATTCGGCCACGTGGCCAAGAGCCCGATCATCCAGTGCCTTCAAAAGTGTGCATCCCCTAATGTGCCCTGGCGCCACAGTTTACTATCGATTACAACTTGCATCAATCGCTATATGGCGATACAGGAAATCAGACGGAGAGGATGCAATGAAACACCATGGGGCGCCCGGTGGCGACCTTGTGCTCCGGTGCCCGCACCGCGCCAAGACGCAAATTATCTTTGTACCGTGAGCGCAGCGCGCGGATGTCAACTGATTCGAGTGTGAAGAAATGCGCGATCTCGAACGCGGATAAATCCACTGCCAATCGACGCCAGCCCAGGAAAGGGACGTGCCGCGCCAGCGTGGTTTACTCCCGTCGACGACCGGAATGCGATCATGCAAGCCGTCGAGTAACTAGGGTCTGCTGCGGCGCGCGGCCCAACACGGAAATTTTTACATTAAATGCGCGCGGAGGCCGACCGGTATGTCCTCCTGTCTAGACTGCCGTAGTAAACATGGGTAGATTGCTCGCTTAAGCAGAGCCGTGCATTTTTTCTTTCCTTTTCCGTCATTGCCGTTTTGCAGCGCCTGCTTGGGGGGATATCCTCCTCTATGAACAGCGCAGCTTCCTCCCACCCCGTGATGACATCAGCTACAGAGGCGCTCAGCGATCCCGGGCGCGAAGCGCTGCGGGTATCCGAAAGCCGCTACCGTCGACTATTTGAAACCGCTCGAGACGGGATTCTGCTTCTTAACGCTGATACTGCCCAGATCGAAGACGTCAACCCCTACTTGATCGAGATGCTTGGCTACTCGCATGAGGAGTTCCTGGGAAGAAAGCTATGGGAAGTGGGTGCGTTCGCCGACAGAGCGGAGAGCAAAGAAATGTTCGCAGTGCTGCAAACGACGGGATATGTCCGCTACGAGGATCTTCCGCTGAAAACAAAAGCCGGAACGAACATCCAGGTTGAATTCGTCAGTAATACTTACGAGTGTGAAGGCATCAAGGTCGTTCAGTGCAACATTCGCAATATTTCCGACCGCAAGATAGCCGAAGCGAAACTTCAGCGGTACACGCAGCTTTATGCCGCGCTGAGCGAGTGCAACGAAGCCATCGTGCATTGCGTCAGCGAGGAAGAGTTGTTCCTGCAAGTCTGCCGCGCCGCCGTGCAATTCGGCGGCATGAAGATGGCGTGGGTCGGCTTTGTCGACACCGAGACCCTCAGGGTGCGGCCGGCCGCCAGTTGCGGCGATGACATCGAATACCTGAAAGACATTGATATCTCGGTAGATGTCGACAGCCCGTTTGGGCGGGGTCCAACGGGCACTGCCTTCCGCGAGAACCGCCCGCACTGGTGCCAGGACATACTGAATGACCCGGCAACCCTCCCTTGGCGTGAGCGCGCCGCGCGCGCCGGCTTGGCGGCTTCAGCCTCGCTTCCGTTGCGGCGCAAAGGTATTGTCGTCGGCACTTTCACCCTGTATTCCGGCGAGGTCGAATCCTTCGACGAATCGGCGCGCGACCTGCTGGTTAAAATGGCGGCGGATATCAGCTTTGCGCTCGACCATTTTGCCCATCAATCGCAGCGCAGGCGGACGGAGGAGGAAATACAATTCAAGAACACGATCCTCAAGACTCAGCAGGAGACTTCGCTTGATGCGATCCTCGTGGTCGATGAGAACGGAAAAATCATCTCCTATAATCAACGATTCATCGACCTATGGCGGCTCTCCCCGGAGCTCGTAAGTGCGCGTGTAGACGCACCCGTACTGCAATCCGTTGTTGCCCAAGTGGAGAATCCAGAGGCATTTGCCTCCCGGGTCCAATATCTGACGGCGCACCGCGACGACACGAGTCACGAGGAAGTCGCGCTAAAAGACGGTAGGACCATCGATCGGTATTCCGCCCCGGTCACTGGAGCGGACCGCAAGTACTACGGACGCGTCTGGTATTTCCGCGACATTACCCAACGCAAGGAAGCGGAACACAGGATCGCCTACCTCAACCGCGTATATGCCGTGCTAAGCAGCATCAACACGCTGATAGTGCATGTGCGCGACCGCATCCAGCTGTTCAAGGACGCGTGCCACATCGCGGTCGCACAAGGCGGGTTCCGCATGTCGTTGATAGCCATGGTGGATCAGAGCGCGAATAAGATTGTCCCGGTCGCCGCGGCAAGCAAGGATAAGGAGCTCATGATCGCCATCAAAGCCATTCTGTCATCGAGCGAGAATGCGGCAGATACCATGATCCCGCGGGCGATCAGGGAGAATAAGCTCATCGTGTCCAACGATTCCAGAAACGACCCCGCGGTGTTGTTCGGCAAGAAATACGCGAAGTCCGGCGTACGCTCGATTGCAATATTTCCACTGATGAGGTCGAGGAAGGCGATGGGCGTGCTCGCGCTGTACGCCAGCGAGAGTGAATTCTTCCATGAAGAGGAATTGAAACTGTTGGCCGAACTTGCCGGGGAAATTTCCTTTGCTCTCGAAAATATCAGCAGGCAGGAAAAGCTGGCCATGCTGGCACGAATCCGCGCGGTATCGAGCGCAATTAGCGCCGCCATCATCCGCATTCATGACCGCGAAGCGCTGTTCAAGGAAGCCTGCCGGATCGCGGTCGAGGTGGGCGCATTCAGAATGGCGTGGATCGGCGTGGTCGAACCGAAAACGCTGGAGGGCAAGATCGTCGCCTGGTACGGCGGCGAGGATGGCTTCGTGGACAATATCAGGCTCACGGCGCGCGACGGCACGCCTGATAGCGAGCGGCCGGCCTGCCGGGCGTTGCGGCAGTTGCAACCCGTGCTCTGCAACGATATTGCGACAGACCCCTCTGTGAGCCGGTTTCGCGATGAGCTGCTAAGAGGGGGACACAAATCTGTAGGATGTTTTCCACTGACGGTGCTAGGACGGCCGGCGGCAGTTATCGCGCTGTTTGCAGGCGAGGCCCATGCCTTCGACGACGAGGAGACGGGGCTGCTTCTGGATTTGTCCGCCAACATCTCCTTCGCCCTCGAAAACATCGACGGACAGCAGAAGCTCGTCAACCTGGCCCGAATCCGCGCCGTATCCGGCGAGATCAACGCCGCTATCCTCCGCATTCATGACCGCGACGAGCTTTTCCGGGAGGTGTGCCGGATTGCCGTAGTGGCAGGAGGCTTCAGTCTGGCGTGGGTGGCTGTCGTCGACCGAGACGTGATGCAGCTACGTCCGGTCGCGTGGGAGGGCCTCGGGCGGGACTACATCGAACGGATACCGCTTAGCCTGAATGCGGCGGATATGGAGAAATTCGGGTTGGCCGGTCGCGCTGTGTGCGAGAAGAAGCCGATGATAGTCGATGACATGCAGCAGGATCCGCGGGTTGTGCTGCGCGCGGACTCCAGGGAGCGGGGCTTGCAATCGCTCGTCACGCTGCCCTTGCTGGTGTCGGACACAGTGGTCGGTGTGCTGGTCCTGTACGCGAAGGAGATAGGCTTCTTCGACGAGAGTGAGATGAAGCTGCTTCTGGAAGTGGCCGCCAACATATCCTTCGCGCTCGATCACATCGAAAAGGCGGAGAAGCTCGATTATCTCGCTTACTACGATGCGCTCACCGGCCTGGCGAACCGCAGCCTGTTTCTCGAGCGGCTGGCGCAGTACATGCGCAGCGCTGGCAGCGCTGGGCACAAGCTTAGCCTGTTCCTGATCGATCTGGAGCGCTTCAAGAACATCAACGACAGCCTCGGCCGGCCGGCCGGCGACGCGCTCTTGCGGCAGGTGGCGAGGTGGCTGACGCTCAACGCGGGGGACGCCGGTCTGCTGGCGCGGGTGGGTACGGATCATTTTGCCGTGGTGCTGCCGGTAGTAAAGCGGGATGGCGACGTGGTGCGGCTTCTGGAAAAAACGATGGCGGCGTTTCTGGGGCATCCGTTCCGCCTGAATGATGCCGTGCTCCGAGTCTCCGCCAAGGTCGGCGTAGCGTTATTCCCGGACGACGGTGCCGACGCCGACACTTTGTTCATGAACGCCGAAGCCGCGCTGAAAAAAGCCAAGGCGAGCGGCGAGCCATATCTGTTTCATACGCAGAAAATGACCGAAATGATCGCCGGCAAGCTCACGCTGGAAAATCAGCTGCGCCAGGCGCTGGACAACGAAGAATTCGTGCTCCATTACCAGCCCAAGGTGAACCTTACGAGCGGTAAGCTCACCGGCGCCGAGGCGCTGATCCGGTGGAATGATCCGCGCACGGGCCTGGTGCCGCCGGGCCGATTCATTCCAATCCTGGAAGAAACCGGACTGATCCATGACGTCGGGCGCTGGGCACTGCGCCAAGCCATCGAAGACTACCTGCGCTGGCGTCGCGCGGGACTCGCGGCGGTGCGCATCGCGGTGAACGTGTCGCCGCTGCAACTGCGCCATCGCGGTTTCATCGACGAAATCAAGCAGGCCATCAGCATCGACGCGCAGGCGGCCGCCGGGCTGGAACTGGAGATCACCGAAAGCGTGATCATGGAGGACATCAAGGGGAATATTGCCAGCCTACAGGCGATCCGCGCCTTGGGCGTAACCATCGCCATTGACGACTTCGGCACCGGCTTCTCCTCGCTCAGCTACCTCGCCAAACTGCCGGTGGACACGCTGAAGATAGACCGCTCGTTCGTGGTCGACATGACTGTCGCGTCGGAGGGACTGGCGCTGGTATCGACCATCATCATCCTCGCGCATTCGCTCAAGCTCAAGGTGGTGGTGGAGGGTGTCGAAACCGAGGAGCAATCGCGTCTGCTACGGTTGGTGAACTGCGACGAAATGCAGGGCTTTTTATTCAGTAGACCGGTGCCAGCCGAGATATTCGAAACAAGATTCCTGGCTCCGCCTCCTGCCGCGTGACGACAATTGTCGGATGATGATAGTCGGAAGGTCGTGTCACAGCCTTAGCCAATTCCACATGCAATGGGGTCTGATATGAAAATCGAACAACGGCTGTGGACGAAAGACGGTGGTTGGACCTGTCGTCAGCCACTGGCTGCAGGCTTGTCGCCGGACTTGGTGCTCGTGTTCGGGGCCACGGGGCTCCTCGAAGGCGATCTGCTGCGGGAGGTGGAGCGGCAGTATCCGTCTGCGTATATCTGTGGCTGCTCGACGGCAGGTGAAATCGCCGACGAGCAAGTGTTCGACGATTCGCTGACAACCACAGCCCTTGCGTTTAAGCATAGCGAAGTTCGCGCCGCGGAAACGAATGTGCGGGGCCCGGCCGACAGCTTTTCGGCGGCTCAAACTTTGGTTTCGGCGCTGCCAGCTGATGGGTTGGTTCACGTGTTTGTTTTGTCGGACGGTTTGAAAGTGAATGGCACGGAGCTCGTGCGCGGGTTGACATCGAAGCTGCCTGCGGGCGTGGGATTGACCGGCGGCCTCTCCGGTGACGGCTCGCGGTTTGAACGCACGCTGGTGTACTGCGGCGGCAGCGCAAGTCAAGGCCGGATTATGGCACTTGGGTTTTATGGCGATCGGCTTCGCATCGGCTATGGATCGATGGGCGGGTGGGCTTCGTTTGGACCGGAGCGCAAAGTCACCAAGTCGTGCGGCAACATTTTGTACGAACTGGACGATCGCTCGGCGCTCGCCCTGTATAAAGAATATCTCGGGGAACACGCAGCAGGCCTTCCGGCAAGCGGGCTTTTATTCCCGATCAGCTTGCGCGGAGATGAGGGACACGCGGGTGTAGTGCGAACTATTCTCGCCGTCGATGAGAAAGATCAGAGCATGACGTTTGCGGGAGATGTGCCGGAAGGAAAATATGTTCGGCTCATGTGGGCGAACTTCGATCGTCTGATTGACGGCGCAAGCGGAGCGGCAAAGAACGCGATGCATCGTGCATCCGATCCGCTATATAAAACCCCAGATCTGGCGATCCTGGTAAGTTGCGTGGGACGGAAGCTCGTGCTGACTCAACAAATCGAGGAGGAGGTTGAGGCGGTGCGGGACGTGGTCGGGGCCGGCGCCACGCTGACCGGGTTCTATTCTTACGGCGAGATTGGCCCGTTCTCGGCGACGGCCAAGTGTGAATTGCACAATCAAACAATGACAGTCACCACGTTGACGGAGGCGGCTTGAGCAACGGTTTGGCGCGTGGGCCTCAGCGCAGATCTGGGCGGGGTCCCCGGAGTAATTGATGCATCGGTTGTTGGCACGACAGTTCAGAAAAGCGTTTGGGGATGTGACGTCGGAGTCGCTGCCGCCGCAGGTTCGTCGCCTGCTCGACTTGATTGACGCGAACTATGTGCGCGCCGATGCCGACCGGGCGCTGCTTGAGCGGTCGATGGAATTGAGCTCCGGCGAACTGCTGGCGCGGAACCAAGAGCTGCTGACGAGCAATCAGCAGCTCGCGGGCCTGCGCGAGGCGGCCCTCGACGCGATCATCGACATCGACCATCAGGGGCTCATTGCGGCGTTCAACCCCGCGGCGGAAAAAACCTTTGGATATCGACGCGCTAATGCAATCGGTCGCAGGATGTCGGAGCTAATCATTCCACAGCGATTGCGGATAGGAGCTGATGGGGGAGTTGCTCGGTACCTGGCAATGGGTGATGAATCCGTGTCGGGCAGGCGGATTGAAATGCCGGCCCTTCGTGCCGATGGCACCGAGTTCCTTGCTGAACTGACGGCGAACGCCATCCACGGAACGACGAGTCCGTTGTTCACCGTGTACGTCCGCGACATCACGGAGCAGAAGGGCGCGGAAGGAGCCCTGCGCGCGGCGGAACAAAAGTATCGGGCAATATTCGAGAATGCGACTGAAGGGATTTTTCAGTCTACTGCGGAAGGCCGATATCTTGCGGCCAACCCGGCCTTGGCGCGCATTTTCGGATATGCCTCGGCCGAGCAGCTAATTGAGTGCGTAAACTCGATTCAGACTCAGATTTACGTCGATCCTACGCGTCGATTGCAGTTCACAGAGGCAATCGCCCGGGATGGCGCGGTTGCGCAGTTTGAGTCGCAGGTCCACCGAAAGGATGGGGAGGTCATCTGGATTTCCGAGACTGCGCGCGGCGTCCGCGACGCTAACGGGGGGCTTCTCTATTTCGAGGGTACGGTGATCGACATTACGCTCAGCAAGTGCTCAGAGGCGGAGCGCGAGGAGGCCAAAGCCGCCGCGGAGGCAGGAAGCCGCGCGAAGAGCGAGTTCCTCGCCAACATGAGCCATGAGATCCGCACGCCGATGAACGGCGTCATCGGCATGACGGATCTGTTGCTCGACACGCAGCTCGATGCCTTGCAGCGTGACTACGCGGAAACCATCCGCGACAGCGGCGCCTCGCTCCTCACGATTATCAATGACATCCTGGACTTCTCGAAAGTTGAAGCCGGCAAGCTCGAGCTTGAACAGCTTGACATGGATCTGCGCGATACCTTCGAAGACGTCGCGCGGCTGCTCTCGATTCAAGCACATGCGAAAGGCCTGGAGGTCACCGCCCAGATCGATCCGAAGCTCCCCGATTTTGTGATGGGCGATGCCGGTCGGGTCCGGCAGATCCTGCTCAACCTGGCGGGCAATGCCATTAAGTTCACAAAGCAGGGCGAGGTTTCCCTGGAGATTAAAGTCCTCGAGACTGACGAGTGCGGCACGCGGGTGCGCTGTGAAGTGCGCGACACCGGCATCGGCATTCCCGCCGATCGCCTAAAGGCTTTGTTTACACCCTTCATGCAGGTGGACACTTCCACGACACGCCGATTCGGCGGCACCGGTTTGGGGCTGTCGATCGTGCGTCGTCTGGTCGAGCTGATGGGGGGTGAAACAGGGGTCGAGAGTGTGGAAGGCGCCGGCTCGACCTTCTGGTTCACCGCCCGGTTTGGGAGCGTCGTCAACAGCCGGCAACCGCTCTATTCGGCGCCATCGTCGATCAAAGGACAGCGTGTGCTCGTGGTGGACGATAACGCCACCAATCGCAAAGTCCTCATGGGACAGCTCCTGCTCTGCGGGGTCGAACCTATGTCCGCAAGCTCTGCAGACGAGGCGCTAGCGCTCATGAGGCAGGCTCGCGCTGCCGGCCGGCCGTTTGATGCCGCGCTCCTCGATCATCTGATGCCCGATTGCGACGGCGCGGAGCTGGGCAGGATCATCATTCAGGATGAGACCCTGAAATCCACGCGGCTGATTCTGCTGACTTCCTCCGGTCAACGCGGCGACGGGCCGATGTTTGCCGACATAGGCTTTGCGGGTTATCTGTTGAAGCCCGTCGCGCAGCGCGATCTGACTGAGTGTCTGATGCTGGTCATCGCCAACACGGCGGACGCCTGGCATCGGCAAAGCCAGCCGATGGTCACGCGGCATGCACTGCGTGCGCAGCGCGCCCGGTCCCGCTACCGCATCCTGCTGGCCGAGGATAATCCTGTGAATCAAAAGGTGGCCCTGCGGCTGCTGGAAAAACTGGGCTATCGCTTGGACGTCGTAGCGGACGGACGCGCCGCCGTCGCCGCATGGCAGACCGGATACTACGATCTCATTCTGATGGACTGCCAGATGCCAGAGATGGACGGCTACGAAGCGACGCGCGAGATCCGCAAGCTCGAGGATGGGAAGTGCCACATCCCTATCGTGGCGCTCACCGCGCATGCCATGAAGGGCGCCGATGAAAAGTGTCGCGCCGCCGGCATGGACGAATACCTGACCAAGCCGATCGACCGCGCCAAGCTCGACGCCTGCATGGAGCATTTCCTGCCGAGCACGGGCTCGACGAGTTCGATACATGCGCTCAAGGGAACTGCGCTCGGCACCAAGAGCGTGCAAGAGTCTGTCGGGCAGAGCGGGGGGGCCAGACATGTTCTGGGCAAACAAACGGCGGAAGCGAATTCCTTCGGAGATCCGGTCGACTGGGCGGCGTTGCTTGAATCGATCGACGGTGACGAAGGGTTCGCGCGCGAGCTGGTCGGACTGTTCATCGCGAACGGCAATCAGGCGCTGGCGGCGATCGCTGCGGTGCTAGGCAAGGGCGATTATGCGACCGTGCGCGAATCGGCGCACGTGCTCAAAGGTGCGAGCGCCAACCTGCGCGCCTCGGCGCTCAGCCTGGCGGCGGCGCAGCTCGAGGCCGCGGCTCTCTCGGGAGACCGCGCCCAGATTCCAGGCCTCGCAGAGAAGTTGAGGATCGAATTCAAGCGGACGATCGAATATCTGCAGTCAAAGGTGGCTTAGGCGGAGCGGTCAACGACGATGGTGCAGCCGCCCAGCCCCAAGGCTTTGCCGGTGACCCGGTTGCGGCCGGCTTCCTTGGAATTGTACAAACAAATATCGGCGCACGCGATCAGACTGTCGACACTGACCTCGTCCTGCGCCTGGACCGAAAGATAGCCCGCCACGCCGAAGCTCGCACTGACGCGGGCCGGCCCGCCAGGGGTCTCGAACGCGTGCGCTGCGATGGCCACCCGTATATTCTCGGCAAAGGCGACAGCGTCCGCCGCCGAGGTCTCCGGCATGACGATCAGGAATTCCTCCCCGCCGTAGCGGACCACCCAGTCGATGTCCTTGCGCGTCGAACCCAGCAAAAGCTCCGCGAAGGCTTTGAGCACGCCGTCGCCCGCTAGATGGCCGTAGGTGTCGTTGACATTCTTGAAATGGTCCAAATCGCACAGGACGACCGACAGCGGCTGGCCATTGCGGCAGGCGCGCTCGATTTCCTGCGGCAGCCGCTCCATCAGATAGCGGCGGTTGTAAGCGGCGGTGAGCGGGTCCCTGATCGACAGCAGGTAGTTCCGCCGGTTGGCCGCGCGCAGGGACTGCTCGAGTTTTAAGATGCGCCGTCCGGTATTGAGCCGCGCCCGCAGTTCGTGATCGTCGGGAGGCTTAGTGAGGTAGTCGTCCGCGCCGGAAGCGAGGCCTTCGATCACATTCGCCTTACCTTCGCGGGCGGTGAGCAGGATCGTATAGACGTAACCTTCCAGCGGCATGTTCCGCACCGCCTTGCAGAGCGCCACGCCGTCCATTTCCGGCATGTCCCAGTCGGTGAGTAGCAAAGGAAAGAACCGTTTCTGAAGCATCGCGAGCGCTTCGGCGCCGTTCGAAACTACCTCGACATCATAACCGGCACGCGTCAGCTGCCGCGAAGTCATCAGCCGGCTGGTAGGCTCATCCTCCACCAGCAGGATCGAGGGCTTGATGTCCGTGGACTCGCCGGCGTCGGCGCCCGTATCCGAGCAGGCCGGCGTGGTCGGTTGTGAGTGCATCGCAAATCCACCTCTAAGAGCAGCCTCCTAACACGTAACGAGATCTCGGCTCCTCATCATTCGCGCCACGCCGGATTCCTGAGCTGCGAACTCGCGCGTGTAATATCGGGGCAATTTGGGCTCATTCCGGCCGCCGGAGTGCATGATGCTGGTCAGATCAATGCCGTTGGCGTCCAGGTCGTGGGCTGAGCCGATTCGGGTGGAATGCGTCGCCAGGTGATCTATCGGCCAGCCACGCTCTCGGCCACGTCATAGGCTCCCACGGTGCGTGGATAATGATACGGATGATACATCCCACCGACACGGAGCGGCTAGGCGGCTTCGCATTCGGCGACAAGGTAGCCTCTAACAAATGGTTCCGGGCGATCGATCGGCTTCCTCGCCGCGCAAGCTGGAAGGGCTGCCAGAGCTGGCACCCGTAGAGGACAAGGGCAAACCGAGCCCATGGCCTACGCGGGCGGCGTGACGGCGATCGGCGTGCCAGCTGTCGACCATCGATTGCCCCGCCAGACGCGCTCATGCAACGGCCGGCTGCCCAGTGAGTACACCAGCGCCGCCGGCTGTTCCACGTTCCAGATGGCAAGATCGCAGCTCTTGCCCACTTCGATGGTGCCGCGGTCCGCCAGTACTCCGAGTGCGCGTGCCGCCTCACGCGTGACCCCCGCGAGGCATTCGGCGGCGCTCAGCCCGAACTCCACGGCGGCCAGATTCATCGCGGTCAGGAGCGAGGACAGCGGCGAGGTGCCCGGATTGCAATCGGACGCGATCGCCATGTGAACCCCGGCTTGCCGGAGCGCGCGTACCGGCGGAACCTGCCCTTGGCGCAGGAAATAGAAGGCGCCGGGCAGCAGCACCGCGACCGTGCCGGCGCGTGCGAGCGCTGCGACGCCGGCGGTGTCGGTGAATTCGAGGTGGTCAGCCGACAGCGCGCCGTAGTGCGCGGCCAGAGCCGCGGCGTGCATGTTGGAGAGCTGGTCCGCGTGCAGTTTGACCGCGAGCCCTAAGCCGCGTGCGCGCTCGAACATGCGTGCCACCTGATCGCCCGAGAACGCAATGCTCTCGCAGTAGGCGTCCACGGCGTCGGCCAGGCCGCTGGCGGCGACCGTCGGCAGGTACTGCGAACAGACGCGCTCGACATAACCATCGCTGCCGCCTGGAAACCCCGGCGGCACCACATGGGCCGCCAGGTAGGTCGTGCTCATCGACAGCGGCCGCAACGCGGCGATGCGCCGCGCGGCCCGCAGCGAGCGCAGCTCGACATCCAGCTCGAGCCCATAGCCCGATTTGATCTCGAGCGTGGTCACGCCGTCCGCCAGCAGCGCATCGATTCGCGGCAGCGCCCCGGCCGCCAGCTCGGTCTCGCTCAGGCGCGACGTGGCCGCCGCGGTGCTGAGGATGCCGCCGCCGGCCCGGGCAATGCTCTCGTAGCTCTCGCCGGCGAGCCGGCGCTCCATTTCCGCCGAGCGGTCGCCGCCATGGACGATATGGGTATGACAATCGATAAGCCCGGGGGTCACGAGACGGCCTTCAAGATCGACGATCTCGGCGTCGGCAAAGCGGCGTCGAAGCTCGGCTTCGCTGCCGATGGCGGCAATGCGGCCATCGACCGCCGCGAGGCTGTCATCCCTGTCGACGCTGGCCATGGCGCCGCCGGCACTCATGGTGAGCAGACGTGCGCGCGTGAATACTCGTACTGAGGACGAGGTGCCGACGGCAGTCGGAGAGGAAGACGAGGCGGCCGGTATCTGCATGTGCTGCACTATGGGTCTTTGGTGCCGGGCGCCGCTAGAATCGCGTACCCGAGGCGGTGGCGCCAGTCCTGATGCAATCAGTTACATTTGCCAATCTTTGGATCGACGGCGCCTGGCGAGCCGATGTAGCGCTCGAGATCGAGGGCTCAGGCTGGGTCACGCGGATGCTGCCGGACCAATCGGCGCTGCGCGGCGCCGCGGCCTATGTGCCCGGGCTGACGCTGCCAGGCCTCGCCGATGCGCATTGCCACGCCTTCCAGCGGCTGTTGCCAGCCTGGACGCAACGGGCACGGGCCTTGGGCGAAGACTTCTGGACCTGGCGCGAAGCGATGTACACCGCAGCGGCTCAAATCGACTACGAGGATCTGGAGGCCATCGCGGCGCGTTGTTATCTCGATCTGCTGCGCGGGGGCTACACCGGCGTGGCGGAATTTCTATATCTGCATCGGCTCAGGCGGGGCTCGAAGGCAGTGCTCGACGCGGATGCGGCCATTGCGGGGGCCGCAGCGCGCACCGGTATCCGGCTCACGTTGTTGCCGACGCTGTATCAGCACGGCAATTTCGGCCGAGCCGCGCCGACGCCGGGGCAGGCGCGATTCGTCCGTACCACCGACCAATTCCTGGAGGATTGGAGCGAGCTCGCGCGGCGCTATCCACCGGACGGGCACACGGTACTGGGCGTCGCATTCCACAGCTTGCGCGCGGTGGATGCAGAGACGATCGCGACCGTGGCCTCGCAGCTGGCGGCCGAGGGACGCTGCGCGGTCACTCATATTCATGTCGCCGAGCAGCCGGCCGAGGTGGCCGCGTGCCGGCTTCATTACGGGAGCACGCCGGTGGCGTTGCTGGCCGAGCGCGGCCTGCTGGGCAAGCAGTGGGCGCTGGTGCATGGCATCCACACCACGGCCGCGGAGCTCGAGCAGATCGTTGGCAGCGGCGCGACGCTGGTGCTGTGTCCGACCACCGAGGCGGATCTGGGAGATGGCTGCGCCGACGCGGCCCACTTTCTTAACGCCGGCGGACGGCTGGCTATTGGTTCGGACAGCAATATCGGGTGCAATGCCTGTGCTGAGCTGCGCCAGCTCGAATGGGCATTGCGTCTGCTGTGCGGGCGCCGCAATGTTCTGGCCTCGAGCAGCGAGCCGGCGGTGGCCGATCGGCTGTTCCGCGCGGTGCTCGACGGTGGCTGGCACGCCGTCGGCCGAAAGGCGCCACCGGCCGCGGTGCCGAGCGCCACGACGCCGGCGGTGAGCGAGCTGGGCCGCGCGGACTTCGTTACGTTCGATTCGAGCGAGGGTGATTGGCCGCAACTGCCGCCCGAGTACTATCTGAGCGCGATCGTGTTTGGCTCGATGGCGCCGCTCGCCAGACATGTCATGGTCGGCGGGCGCTGGGTGATCCGCGACGGGCGGCACGCACAGGAGGCGGAGATCGATGCGCGCTACCGCGCCGCGCTCGAGCGACTCAAGCTGCCGCTGCGCACTGCATTGAACGACTCCATTGCCAGGTGAACGATAATGCCGAATGACTTTGCAAGCGCTGCGCGGGGCCGGATGATCCGCTCACCGCGCGGCACACGGCTGCAAGCCAAGTCGTGGCTGACGGAGGCGCCGCTGCGGATGCTGATGAACAACCTCGATCCCGAGGTGGCCGAGCGCCCGGAGGATCTGGTCGTCTACGGTGGTATCGGCAAGGCGGCGCGCAACTGGGACTGCTATGAGGCCATCGTCGCGGCTCTAAAAGAGCTCGAGGCCGATCAGACACTGCTGATCCAGTCGGGCAAGCCGGTAGGGGTCTTCAGGACGCACGAGGATGCACCGCGGGTGCTGCTGGCGAATTCCAACCTGGTGCCGCACTGGGCGACCTGGGAGCACTTCAACGAGCTCGATCGCAAGGGCCTGATGATGTACGGCCAGATGACCGCGGGCTCCTGGATCTATATCGGCAGCCAGGGCATCGTCCAAGGCACTTACGAAACCTTCGTCGAGCTCGGCCGCCAGCACTACGGCGGCGATCTGCGCGGTCGCTGGATCCTGACGGCCGGGCTCGGTGGCATGGGGGGCGCCCAGCCATTGGCAGCGACGATGGCCGGTGCGTCCATGCTCGCGATCGAATGCCAGGAATCACGGATCGAGAAGCGGCTGACGACCGGTTACCTCGACCGACGCGCGCACAGTCTCGAGGAGGCGCTGGCGATCATCGAGACCTCGCGGCGCGCTCGCCAGCCGGTGTCGGTCGGACTGTGCGCCAACGCCGCGCAGATACTGCCCGAGCTGCTGCGGCGGGATGTGCGACCCGATGCGATCACCGATCAGACCTCGGCGCACGATCCGGTCCACGGCTATCTGCCGATCGGCTGGTCGGTGGAGCAGTGGGAAGACGTGCGCCGCAGTGATCCGCAGCGCGTCGCGGCTGCCGCGCGTGAGTCCATGGTGCCTCACGTGCAGAGCATGCTGGCGTTCAAACGCCTCGGGCTGCCGGTGTTTGATTACGGCAATAACATCCGTCAGGTCGCCTACGAGATGGGTGTGCAGGACGCTTTCGACATCCCGGGCTTCGTCCCGGCGTACATCCGGCCGCTGTTTTGTCGTGGCGTCGGCCCGTTTCGCTGGGCCGCGCTTTCGGGCGATCCGCAGGACATCGCCCGCACCGACGCCAGAGTCAAAGAGCTGCTGCCGCACGACCGGCACCTGCACCAATGGCTCGACATGGCTGCGCAGCGCATCCGGTTTCAAGGGCTGCCGGCGCGCATCTGCTGGGTGGGGCTCGGTGATCGGCATCGGCTCGGACTGGCGTTCAACGACATGGTGGCCTCCGGCGAGCTGGCGGCGCCGATCGTGATCGGTCGCGATCATCTCGACTCCGGCTCGGTGGCGAGTCCCAACCGTGAAACCGAAGCGATGCGCGACGGCTCCGACGCGGTGTCGGATTGGCCGCTGCTCAACGCGCTGCTGAACACCGCCAGCGGCGCCACTTGGGTGTCGTTTCATCACGGCGGCGGCGTCGGTATGGGCTATTCGCAGCACGCCGGCGTGGTTATCGTTTGCGACGGTACGAGTGCTGCGGCTCGCCGCATCGGCCGCGTGCTGTGGAACGATCCGGCAACCGGCGTCATGCGCCACGCCGATGCCGGATACCCGGCCGCCATCGCCTGCGCGCGCGAGCACGAATTGACGCTGCCGATGCTGGGCGCGGTCGACGGGGACGCCTGATGGCGCGTGCGGCCCGCAAAGTCCGCCTCGCGCTGCAAGGACGTGAGCTTACGCTCGAGATGCTGCGTACCGCGCTGCGCTCGCCGGCCCGTGTGACATTGGGGCGCGGCGAGTTGCTGCGTGTGCGGCGATCGGCGCTGGCGATTGAGCGCGTGCTCGCCAGCGGCAAGAAGGTGTACGGCGTCAATACCGGCTTCGGGTCGCTGGCGCAGACGCAGATTCGATCCGCCGAGCTCGAGCTGCTGCAGCGAAACCTGGTGTTATCCCATGCCGCAGGTACTGGAGCATTGCTGGCGGATGCGATCGTGAGGCTGGTGCTAGTGCTCAAGATCGCGAGCCTCGCGCAGGGATATTCCGGTGTACGGCCGGCGACAATTCGCGCGCTGCAACGCCTGCTCGAGACCGAGACCTATCCGTGCATTCCGGGCAAAGGTTCGGTAGGCGCTTCGGGCGATCTGGCGCCACTAGCGCATCTGGCGGCGGCATTGATCGGCGTCGGCCGGGTGCGTATGCGCGGTCGTGTGCTGAGCGCCGACAGAGCGCTGGCGCAGATCGGTCTCAAGCCGTTGCGGCTCGCCGCCAAGGAAGGCCTGGCGCTGCTCAACGGTACGCAGGTGTCAACCGCATTGGCACTCGCCGGCCTGTTTGCAATCGAAAATGTGTTTGCAGCGGCGCTCGTTGCCGGTGCGATGTCGGTGGATGCGCTCAAGGGCAGCGACGTTCCGTTTGATGATCGGATTCATGCATTGCGCCGACAGGACGGCCAGCGTCGCGTCGCAGGCAGCCTGCGGGGGCTGCTGTCGGGCAGTCGCATCCGCGCCTCGCATCTGGACTGCGACCGCGTCCAGGACCCGTATTCGCTGCGGTGCCAGCCCCAGGTCATGGGTGCCTGCCTCGATCTGATCCGGGCGGTGTCAGTCACGCTGCAGCGCGAAGCCAACGCCGTGACCGACAATCCGGTGGTATTCGCTCGTGACCGCGAAGTATTGTCCGGTGGGAACTTTCATGCGGAGCCGGTGGCACTGGCGGCCGATCAGCTGGCGCTGGCGATCGCTGAGATCGGCTGCTTGTCCGAGCGCCGCCTGGCGTTGCTGATCGATGCGAAGATGAGCGGTCTGCCGCCGTTCCTGGTCCAGCACAGCGGCGTCAATTCCGGCTTCATGGTGCCGCAGGTCACCGCGGCCGCGCTGGTGTCCGAAAACAAGATACTGGCTCATCCGGCCAGCGTCGACAGCATCCCGACCTCCGCCAATCAGGAAGATCACGTATCGATGGCCACGCATGGGGCGCGGCGCTTGCTCGAGATGGCCGAGAATGCGGCCACGGTGATTGGGATCGAGCTGCTGGCCGCCGCTCAGGGTCTGGAATTCCATCGGCCCATGAAGAGCTCGCGCAGACTCGAGAACGCATTACGTCTGGTGCGCGCGCAGGTGCCGCCATATACCGCGGATCGTTTCTTTGCGCCGGACATCGAGGCGGCCAAGAAGCTGGTAATCTCCGGCAAACTGCGCGCGTTGCTCGGCGACGAGCTGTTCACGAGTTGAACGAGCGAGCAGTGATGAACGATGCCGAGTCGTCGGTATTCCAGTTGCTGCGGGGCCGCGAGCCACTGATCGTGAGCATGCCGCACGTAGGCACGCGCGTGCCGGAGGAAATCGATCGCGGCTTCACGCCGGTGGCGCGCGCGCTGACCGATACCGATTGGCACGTGGAGCGCCTGTACGATTTTGTGGCGGAGCTCGGCGCCAGCGTGATTGCCGCCCGTTATTCGCGCTATGTGATCGATCTGAATCGTCCGCCGAACGATGCCTCGCTGTATCCGGGCATGACCAAAACCGGACTGTGTCCCACGCATAGCTTCGCCGGCGAGCCGCTCTACGGCAGCGCGGTTGAAAGCTTGCCGGGCAGTGAAATCGAACACAGGCGTCAACGCTATTGGCAGCCATATCACGACGCCCTGGCTGGCGTGATCGCCGATACCAGGCGGCGCCTGGGCTGCGCGCTGCTGCTCGATGCACATTCGATACGCAGCCGCGTTCCGCGCCTTTTCACCGGCCGCCTTCCCGACATCAATATCGGCACGGATGATGGCCGTTCCTGCCACCCGGATCTGATCGTGCCGCTGCTCGAGATCCTGGGCGCACAGAACCAATTCAGTTACGTGGTCAACGGCCGCTTCAAGGGCGGCCACATCACGCGGCACTACGGCTCGCCCGCCGACGGCGTACACGCGCTGCAGATCGAACTGGCGCAGATCTGCTATATGGATGAGGACCGCGCCGGCTATGACGAGGCGCACGCCGCGCCGCTGCGCGACCTATTGCAACGGCTGGTCGCAGCCTTGTTGCAATTCTCGCCGGCAGCCGTGCGATGACGGCTCAAGGCGTGCGCCCACGACGTCGACCGGTATTCGGCCTGCCCCTGCAGATTGTCTTGGGCTTGATCCTCGGGCTGCTGACCGGACTGCCGTGGCCGGCCACAGGCGCCGCTATGCAGCCGCGGGGAACCGCCTTCGTTTCAGCGGTCAAGATGGTCGTGATCCCGCTGGTGTTCGGCGTGATTGCGTGGCTGTTCGCCACCCAGGGCTCGGCGACGGTGTGGGCGCTAGCGAAGCTGGCGGCGGTGATGTACCTCGGCTATGCGCTTTTTGCGCTGTTGTGTATCGCCGGATTCAGCCTGGTGGGCGAACGGCCGCTGTTCGTTACGCGGCCGATGGCCGGTCCGGAATTGTTTGGCTTCATCACGCGTTCGTCGGAAGTCGCGCTGCCGTTGCATTTGGAAAAGCTCGAAGCGATAGGTGTCCCGAGCCGCATCGACTCGGTGGTCCTGCCGTTCGGCTATAGCTTCAATCTCGATGGCACCGCGTTGATCGCCAGCAAGGGCGCTGCCAACGTGCCGTCCGGCTCGCTGGTCGCGCTGTCGACGGTGTCACTGGCCTTAGGGCTACCGGCGGAAGCGGTGGCGCTGATGGCGGGCGTCGACGTCTTTCTCGATATGGGGCGCGCGGCGATGAATGCGTTTGGTAACACCTTATCGGTTCTGGTGGCGCGCGGGTTCACCGAGTTCTATATCGAAGCCCCGGCGGATGCCGCCACCGTTATAGGATAGGATCACATTTGCCCAGTTGGACGCCCACGAGCGGCGGCCTCGACGGAGAGGTGGCAGAGCGGTTGAATGCACCGGTCTTGAAAACCGGCAGCCCTTCACGGGGCTCGTGAGTTCGAATCTCACCCTCTCCGCCAATAATTAAGGCCGTTCCGCAGAGTGGCCGCGGGCCAAGCACCGACACTGACTTTCGGATCCGGGTGCGGCGTGCGGCCCGCGCCTAGGTGAGCTGAGCTTTGTGTTTTCCCACTTGAGGCGCCTAGACGCCAAAACCTACACAAACACCGCCTACCGGAAGCGAAACACTGATCGGCAGCGAGTGATCCATGGCCTTGCGCATTCCGATCAGCGCCAAAGGAGGCTAATCTGGTAGTGCCCGCTGCAGTTGCGATCGCCATCAACACCGTTGGCCATGCGATAACTATCACGCCAGTCGACTACAGGCCGCTCACTCGCTGCACATCAACTCGGGAACCCGGCCGCCTCAGAGCCCTCTCACGCAATCTTGACCGCATTGATACCTAGAGCGGTGCGCCACTCGCCCGGCGTCGTATCGCGAAGGCTTTCAGCGACCAGATGCGTGAATTGCATCACGTCATGGTTCAGGGCAATGGCCACAACATCGCGACCGGAGCGATGTCCTGCCCCGCGTGCGGGCACGCATTCGAGTTACGATTAGGGGCATCACCCTATCCATGCGTTACACGGCGCCCTTTCGACGGCTGTCAACCGCGGTTGCGCTGTTGCGTTTCGTACCAGGGGAAAGCGTGGTCCGCATTAGCGGGAGGCCCAGTGCTTCGGAAAAGAAACATTTGCTTTCAGTCTTGGAGTTCATGTATGCGGAAATTCCTGTCTGTCCTTGCGCTCGGCGCGGCGATCGCAAGCGGTGTGTCGGCGTGCGGCGGAGGATCGGGCAATGGCGCTTATGCTGGGGGCGGCACGTCGCGCTCACTGGTGAGTTATCTCGGCACGACCGGGGTGTTTGCCGCCTGGGTGGACGCGGCCAGCGGCACCTATTCGGCCGCACCGATGGGCACTTATGCCGGCAAGAAACAGATCCTGCACGGCACCGTGGACTTTATGACTGGAGCGAGCCTGTCACAGCCGGCGGGCATCGAGATCTACAAAGGCAGCGACGGTCACATCTATGCGCTAGATCTGACCTCGACCAGCGCGCCGGCAGCGCAACAGCTGTCCAGTGAGTCGGCGGCCACGATCGATGACACTTGCACACTCTCGGGAACTGCCGTCGCCGGTGCCAATTATGATTACGTCGGCGTCTATTTCACCGCCGATCTGCAAACGACGACGAATTCCTCGTATTTTTATCGCCTACCCGGGCCGGACGCGGTGTGCGACACGGCCGATGACATCATCCACATGGTCAAGAGCGGGATGACGGGGACCGCAGCACCGATTGTGGCCTCAGGCGTGCCGGTGGCCACCGTGCGCACGGCCTTGGGCGGCATCTCGGGCTTTGTGGTCAAGAGTGGCGCCGATCTCGTGCTGGTCGATAGCAATTTCGCCAACCCTATCGTACTCGGCACCTTTGCGGCTCCGATCGGCGTCGCAGTCGCCCTGCCGGTCGGCACGACTCAAGGCTATCCGACCGGGCAGCTCTACGTCGTGGACGGGAACATCGTGTATGTGGATTACGTCGCCCACGCCGTGTCCGCGTCGCTGTATACGATTCCGAATTGGATGCCCACCAATGCCGAGGCCCTGTTCGCGGCCTCGCCGACTACACTCTATTTCTCGATCAACACGCCTTCGGCCGGTTCGACGCCCGCTTCGGCTAGTATCTATGCCATGCCAGCCGACGGCTCGGCCGCGCCGACGGCCGTGGATACCGAACCCGGTCGCGTGGCCACGCTGCTGTTCCCCGTTGAGGGCTCCAATCTGATCTGGGGCGTCGTGAACCCGACCTACACCATCCGCACCCTCGCGGTTGCAGGCGGGCCTGCCACGACGCTCGTGACGAGCACCGAGAACGCGGGCACGTTCATCGCTACGGCAAGTAGCGTGTATTACGAGACCTGGATGGCGTCCACCGATTCGACGACGCTCACCGTGACCCGTAGCGGTACCCAATCTGGCATCGTCGGTGTCGGTGGCACCGTCGTGCAGGCGCCGCTCGCGAACTCAACCTTCGTCAGCGGCGGAGAACAGTTGCCCTGGCCTGCGGACACGACCACCACCGCGACGGCGTACGAAACGGTATTCCAAGTATCGGGCCTCTCGACGGTGACCGTGACGAATCAGAGCACGGGCTATCAGTATATCGAGGATGCGGTCAGCGGCGGAACGCTTATCGCTATCGACACGACCTCGAATCAGGTCGTGGCGATCGTCGGCACACTCCCCATCAGCACGGCTACCACTCTGAGCGGCACGTTCCGCGGTAGCGCCCGCACCGGATTTCTGGAAGCGGCGACCGCCGTGTCGACGGAAGACCCGATGACGCGCGATCTGTATCTGCTCAATTCGCAGACCGCAAACAGTCTCGTGCGCGTGACCGGAAACCTCTGAGCGCGGTGATCGCGGCTTCGAGCGCGCAAGTCGGCCGCTTAAAGGCAGCGCGAGGATGGAAAGCCAACGATGCACGCGGATGCCCTCGGCGTTAGCAACTGAACGCTGTGGGGGGCGTCCATTGGCGATTAGCTGGCGGCCTGTCTTTGGCTCTTACTGAGCCGGCCGGCAGATAGTGCGTAAAGAGTAGGTTTACCCGGCAGCGGCCAGGACAATCCCGGCGCATGGAGCGCAGTGCTGGCGGGTGAGGGGGTAGCCTTGGGTTTCAAGGGAGCCGCTCGTCGGCTGGAGGCCACTCCATTGCCACTGCCTTTGGAATGCCGCCGCCGACAGCGCCGGCCAGCTATTGCGGTGGCAATCAATCGCCGCGTTTCTTTGAGTTGGATTCGGTTCTGAGAGCGGGCCAATACTTGAAAACCGCAGGCCCTGCACGGGGTTCGTGGGTTCGAAACTCACCCTTGCCGCGACAAAAATAAAAAGCAGGCCTTTCTTGGTCCCATTTTATGGAGTTTCGCTCTCGTCTGGCGTAATCAGTGCGACGCGAGGGAAATAATTCCGATAGCGTCGGCCATCCCGGGTCAGGATCGCGCAGCTCAGAACCGCGGCGTGCGCACCAATGAAAAAATCGGCGAGCATGTTGGTTTTGTGTCCGCCAGCGCTGCGGGGTGCAGGCGCGCACCAGTGGCCGCTGCGATCACGGCAACCTCTACCGCGCGGCATCAGCGACATCTACGCCGCCGGCCTCCCTGCAGCTCAAGTGCGCATCTCGCCGCCAAAATCGCGCACTTCCACGCGGCCGTTAACAAGTGGCGAGAGGCCGCTTTGCGGACGTCAGAATCAGGCGCAAGCAGGCACTTTCCGGGGGCGCTTGGTGTCTTCGCGTCCCAGCGCCATTGGAAGGTCGGCCTATTGTTTGAATTTCGTCGTCATACGTTCGACGGCGTCCTTTACCTCTCGGCCGGCTTTATCCATGTGAGCCTTGTACTGTGCCCATGCGCCCTCATTAGCGCCTTTCAGCTTGTAGAAGTATTCCCATGCTTCCGTCTGTTTGGCGCGCAGTATCTCGAGATTTTTTTCGTATTGGGCCTTGGCATGCGCCTCGATCTTCTCGGCCGTAGCTTTGAACTGCTCGGTTTGCGCCTTCCACTCGTTCAACTGCTTTTCCATGAGCGCCTGATAATCTTCCCGAAGTCCCATGACCTATCTCCTGTAGTTGGTTTAACGTTCATCGCCGTCATCGCGATCTTATAAGCGTGAACCGGGGCAGCTCGGATTGTAGTTACTCAGCACTGCGCCGCGCCCCAAATCAAGAACCCACTGCACACGTCACTCGCGCAAGCTCAGCCGCTGCTGATCGCGGCGGGCCCGGTTCGGTAATCTTTCCCGTCCATCACCTGCGCAATGATAGGCGATTCCAAAGCTCTTGTCGGTGCATTAACGTACTAATGGCACCTGTCCACGCCTCAATATCTCTTGACCGGGCGGTGAGGCTGCTGCCTTAAACTTTCGACTTGCAACCCGTCACAAAGTGGTCGTTCAAAGACAGAAATTGACCCGAGCAGCCAGTCGCGAGCGTCTGCTTCGGAAAGTCCAGCTCGCGCTTCTACTTCGCTAAGGCCGCGCCCGCGTTCGCCGGCGGCGTGGGAATGGAAGCGCAGCCGGGCCCGATCGTCCCATGTGTGCTGCCGTACAGACCTTGTCGGGGGCCCATGCGCTTATTCCCGTGCGCGCGCCTGGCATCTGGACACGACGGTGTTGAACCTATCGGCGCCTATGAGGTTCGCGGCAACCAAGCAGAAACGGATACGTGAAGGCTACAATCTCAGGGTTTCCATTCTGCACAGGCGCGCGCTGCTTGCGGCGCATGTCCCAACACGGAGAAAATCCATGATACGCACGTTCATGATCGCCGCGGCATCAGCCGCAGTCGTTACGCTCTCACCAGCGGTTTTCGGTCAGCAGCCGGGCCACGGCACAGCCGACCAAGCCAAGGCCATGCTCTTGAAGGCGGTTGCGGCTGTGAAAGCAGATAAGACCAAAGCGCTCAATATGTTCAACACGGGAGAAGGTGGGTTCCTGGACCGCGACCTCTATGTATTTTGCGCCAATACCGGTGACGGTAAGATCGTTGCCATCGGTAACCCTAATGCAAAGCAACTGCTTGGCCAGGACCAGAGGACGCTCAAGGATCCCACCGGCAAGACTTTTGGCTTGGACCTCTACGCCGCCGGGCAAAAACCGGAAGGTCAAATCACCGAGGTCAGATATATGTTTGTAAGGCCGGGTCCCGATACAAAGCCGGTGCCGAAGGTGAGCTTAGTAACCAGGGTCGGCGATCTAGTCTGCGGCGTCGGCTATTATAAGTAGACCGTTGCGGCCCGACGATCTTGTGGGGCGCCGAAGTACGGCGCCCCTGCCACCTTATTGCCTCACGTGAACAACTCAGATCGCCTGGCTGCATTCCGCATGCGCAGTCGTCCGTCGGGTCTGGCCGGTTCAGATGTCCAGAATGGGTCTATCCCGTTGAAAAACTATTGACCGGTGCGACAATCTCAAAGTCCTACTGGATAGCGCCCGCGGAACACAATCGAACTGGTGGGCAGGCAATCGCGTCTAGCAAAGGGCGGAAATTACCGTCTTTCGGCTTCGCGCGCGGCATCGAGAATAATGGCGCTTGTGTGCGAGTGCGTACCGTTGACGTGCGAGTCGTCAGACTTGAAAATCGGCCGCCCTTCACGGGGCTCGGGAATTCGAATTTCGCCCTCTCCGCCACGGAACAGCCGCTGCCGAGGACTGTCTCCTTCGATTCAAACGCGAGGAGCGCACGCTTGCCGTCGCCTCGATCTGTCGTGACACTACAAGCCTGCAGGCCGAGGTGACGATGGAGCGAAACGCAACGTTATAGCGATTTGGGACGCGCTCGACTGAATCTCAGATCCCCGCGCAGCAAATACCAGCCCTCCGCCTTGAGACGGAAGCGCACGGCGTCTCTGGCGTGGCGCACGCGCGGGACAGGAGGAGCCGCGAGTTCGGCCCTGCTAGGACTTGACGTTGCGTGACGGCTTCTTGCCTGTGGCTGAGCTGCCAATCATGTCGTCTGCCCAGCTCAGCGCAGCCCTGACCGTCGGGAATCCAATGGTGCTCGTGATCGAGATCAGCGCGTGGTGAATCTCATTTGCCGAGACGCCGATCTCCAGCGCCCGCCTGACATGGCTGTGTACTGCGCCCTCCGAGCGAATTGCCGCGGCAGCGCCCAGCTGCACCAGTTGCGTGACCTTCTCCTCGAGCGGGCCGGCGTGCCGCGCCGCGAACCCCAAGGCCTCAACCGCCTTGAAGTAGTCGGCATGCTGGATCTTCAGGCGCCGATAGGCGCCAGGTGTTCTCTTCATTGCCATGTCTGCCTCCGTACGTTAACGGCGCCCGGCGCGCAGTCCTGAAACAGGCGTGCGACGGTGCGTTCTGTTGCCATTCCAGAGTTGCGCCCAAACTGATGGCTCAATTCACCGAGTCCTACATGCCGGGCGGTCGGCAAATTGACCATGACGTAATGGCCGTCCTCCTCCATCAGCACCGCTTCAGTCAGTTGCCGTGGCGCGATAAATCGATCACCTGAGTTGCTCGGTCGAGGATCAACATGGCGGAACGGCTCCCGATGCCTCAAAGGCCGCGCATAATTGTGTGGCGCTCATTATGAACCCAGCCGTAAGCACGACAAGCTTCCAGACTGTCCCGACCGCGCCAGCACAACACGAGCCAGCCGCCGGCCGATTCAGACTGCTCAATACCAACGTGCACGATCAGGACGACGTCGGCAAGACTTTCGGCAAGCACGCGCGCAAACTTGCGCCGCAGGGACGGACCCAGAGAAATTGACCGCAAGCGTGGGTTGGTGGAGAGTGTGGATGATAGACTGGCACCGCAGGGTCAGAGCAGTGAGCGGGATTCATTCCGTGCGGATCGAATTGCGCGGTATCGCGCGGTGGCTCGCTGTGGGCCTGCTGCTGGGCTATTCAACACCGGGCCGGGGCAGCGACGTCGCCGCGCCCACTGACCGATTCGCGACTCTGATCGAGCTGAACGGTGCCATCGGGCCCGCGATGAGCCACTATATCGAGCGCTCACTCGTCGATGCCAGTAACCAGGGCAGCGTCGTTGTCATCCTGCAGCTCGATACTCCGGGCGGCCTCGATACTTCGATGCGCGAAATCATTAAGGCAATACTCGCTTCTCCAGTACCCGTCGTGAGCTATGTCGCGCCGAGCGGTGCACGGGCCGCGAGCGCCGGGACTTACATTTTGTACGCGAGCCATCTCGCCGCGATGGCGCCCGCTACGAATTTGGGCGCGGCCACACCCATCTCGATCGGAGGGGAGCCGAGCACCGCGCCAGCAACGCCGCCGGGGAATCAGGGCGAGGACAAGAAGCCGCCCGGTTCAGTTGAGCTCCCAGGTACGGCCAGCGAGCGCAAAGCGGTCAATGATGCGGTTGCTTACATACGCTCGCTAGCGCAATTGCGGGGCCGGAACGCCGACTGGGCCGAAAGCGCCGTGCGCGCCGCGGCGAGTCTATCGGCGAATGAGGCGCTTCAGCAGCACGTGATCGAAATAATAGCGAAGGACGTACCGGATCTGATGCGCCAGATACAGGGCCGTAAGCTCAAGGTGGACACTCAGGAACTCGTGCTCGACACTCAGGGCCTTGTCGTGCGCCGCATCGTGCCGGATTGGCGCACCCGACTGCTGTTGGTGCTGACTCATCCAACCATTGCATACGGTCTGCTGCTGATCGGCATCTACGGTTTGCTTCTTGAGGGTTACAACCCCGGCGCAGTCTTGCCCGGTGTGGTGGGTGCGCTCTCGCTGCTGCTGGCGCTCTACGCCTTTCAGCTGCTGGCAGTCAACTACGCAGGCCTCGCACTGATCGCGCTGGGCATCGGACTGATCATAGCTGAATTTTTCATGCCGGCTTTCGGTTCGCTGGGCGTCGGCGGCCTGGCAGCGTTTGTCATCGGCTCGATCATTCTGTTTGACAATTCTGCGGCCGGATTGCAAGTGGCATTGCCGATGATCGCGGGAATCGCGGTTGCCGGGGCGCTCGTCATCGTGGCCATTGTTTGGCTTGCGGCCCGTGCGCGACGCCGCCCCGTGAGCACGGGTGTCGAAGCCATGATTGGCGGGCTCGTTGAAGTGAACGGTGATTTTCGAGACCAGGGTGTCGTGCGGTACGGCGGCGAACTGTGGAACGCCCGCACGTCGAGTCCGCTGCGCGCGGGACAGCAGGCTCGAATAGTCAGAGTCGCGGGGCTCACTCTATGGGTCGAACCGCAACAGAATTCGCAGGAGTAGCTCATGATCATTTCATTGCCGGTCGTCGTTGTCGTATTGGTGCTGCTTATAGTGAGTTCGATTCGGATCCTCAAGGAATACGAACGCGGGGTCATGTTTACGCTCGGTCGATTCACCGGCGTCAAGGGCCCCGGGGTGCGGCTGGTGTTACCCGTGATTCAGCAGATGAAGAAGCTCGAATTGCGCACCGTGGTATTGAATGTGCCAAAGCAGGACGTGATCTCCCGCGACAACGTTTCGGTCAAGGTGAGCGCGGTCGTGTACTTTCGCGTCGTCGATCCGGAAAAAGCGATTCTGCAGGTCGTCAACCCGTACGAAGCGACCAGTCAGCTCGCGCAGACGACGCTGCGTTCGGTGGCGGGGCAACACGAAATGGATGAGCTGCTGGCCCAGCGCGACAAACTGAACGCCGCCATTCAGCAGGTGCTTGATCAAAATACCGCGGCATGGGGCGTAAAGGTAACCAATGTCGAGATCAAGGATATCGATCTGGACGAAACCATGATACGAGCCATGGCCAGACAAGCCGAAGCTGAGCGCTCCCGCCGCGCAAAGGTAATCCACGCGGAAGGTGAGAAACAGGCGGCGCAAACACTGGCCGAAGCAGCCAAGCTACTGTCCAACGAGCCCGCGTCGCTGCAGCTGCGTTACCTGCAGACGCTCGCCGATATTTCCAACGAAAAGAGCTCGACGATCGTGTTCCCATTGCCGATCGACCTGATCGCGCCGCTGCTGCGATCCTCGAGGCACGATTAGCACTGATTCAACGCGTGACTCTGGGCATCACCGGTGCTGCGAGCGGCGGCAGGGTTGTCTCTTCCCAGAGCATATGCGCCCAATCGATGACTTGCACAGCGCCACAGCGCCGGCGATGACCCAGGGGCTCGGGTGTGCCCAGTGTCCCCCAATGCCCCCAGTCGGCTGCCAAGTGCAAGTTGCACTATCAAGTTGCACTTCGGGGGGAGAAGGCGCAGGCGCCACTCTCAGCGCCCTATGGATTGTATCGCGGCTAATGGCGTAGCAGATGTGAAATCGGGGTGCCTGAGCGACGTGAAAGATCTAGACTTGTAGCCCATTGCGCATTATGGAGATTCAGATCCCATCATGAAGAAACAGAAGAATGCTGTGCCCGCGCCAGGAAAATCGACGTCGAGGCGCGCATTTCTTAAGGCCGCGCGGAATGCGCAACTGCAGGCGACCGAGGCAAAGCGCGCGGCGCGTGCAGCCAAATCGCAATGGAAGGCAGCAAAAGAAGCCTACAAGCAGGCGAGGGATGCGGCCCGCGCCGCGAAAAAAGCCGTCCGAGCCGCGCAAAAGGCGTTGCCGGCCGCGGTTCGCGAGAATCGCAAGGCCGGCGTCGAATCCAGCAGGCGCCGATAGACGACATGTGTCTGACGCGCATGCGCCGGCGAGAAGCAAGCGGTGCCGATGTGCGCTTGGGCCGATATCGCGCTTAGGCCGATATCGCGTGAGTTTGGGACTGCGTACGCGTCCATGACTTGATGTGCTTCCGTGTCGTGGGTGGGGGTTATCCACAATTTCGGTGGATAAGTCTGTGCATCACTGGTCGGAAATCGGCGCTTTGTAGCCGCGGGACACCGGTTTCTTTGCATTGATCATTTTTTACCCAGTTCCACGCGGGCGGACGGGCGGGCTGCAGATCAGATTCACGACTAAGGCACTGCCCGCCAGGTGCCGCGCGCGTGATATCCGTGATCTCGAACCGTGCCGGCCGCGCGGCCTCGGATCACAGGGTTAACGCTTCAGCGTCGCGTCGAACAACGCAACCATCGTTTGCCAATGGCGTTCGTTGGCGGCGGCATCGCCTGAGTTCGACAGGTGCCGTATCTGCGGGGCGCCGCCATCGCCTCAGTGCTGTGCGACGACGCTCTCTGCTGCCGCCGCGCAGCGAAACAGTTGTCGATCGAGATCGCCGCGGCATGCCAGGGTGAGACCGACCGGCGGTTGGCCGAACTCGTGGATCGGAATGGAGATCGCACAACCGTCGAGAAAGTTCACCACCGTCGAGTTGCGCAGCACCAGGGTGTTGATCCTGAAGTACGCGTCGTCGGCCTCCAGGTCGGCGATCCGCGGCGGGATCACCGGGACCGTCGGCATCACCAGCGCGTCGAAGCCGGCGATGCGTCGATCGACGTTGGCGATGAAAGCCCTGCGGGCGGCGACCAATGCCAAGTAGTCGGCGGCAGTCTGAGTGGCGCCGATCTGGATACGGGCGCGAACCCTCGGATCGTACGCGGCCGCGTGCGTGGCGAGCAGATCGCGGTGCCAGGCGAAGCTTTCCGCCGTGGCGAGTGTGCCCTTGGCGTGGATGGCAGGGATGTCGGCGAACTCCGGGACATCGATTTCATCAATGCGCGCGCCGGCCGCGGACATGCGGGAGAGCGCACGCTCGAAATCGCGGGCAACGTGCCTGTCCATATCCTCCAGCACGAAGGTGCGCGGCACGGCAAAGTGCTGGCCCGACAGCGAGCAATCACCCGGATCCACAAGCGGCTCTTCGGCTAACAGTGCGTCGAGCAGCGCGCAGCAGGCGACCGAGCGGGCAATGCAGCCGATCGAATCAAGACTGGGCGACAGCGGCACGATGCCCTGGCGCGGCACTCGGCGCGCGGTCGGCTTGTAGCCGACCAGTCCGGTAAATGCGGCAGGAATCCTGCAGGAGCCGCCGGTATCGGTGCCAAGGGCGGCATGTGCCATGCCATCGGCGACCGAGACTGCCGCTCCGGAGGAAGATCCTCCCGGAACATGCCCCTGGACTCGCTGCCAGGGATTTCGTGGAGTGCCGTAGTGAGGATTGAGCCCTAAGCCGGAAAAGGCGAACTCAGTCATGTTGGTGCGGCCGATCAGTACAAAGCCAGCCTGACGCAAGCGCGCTACGCTCAGCGCGTCCACCAATGCGGGCGCGCGATCCGACAGTACCGTCGAGCCGGCTCGCGTGACTTGCCCGGCGACGTCGAACAGATCCTTGATCGAAATCGGAATGCCCGCATAGCGCGAGAGGGCCGTGCCGCTCGAGCGCAGCGCGTCCAGCGCGTCGGCTTGGGCGAGCACGGCGTTGCGATCGACGTGCAGGAAGGTCCTGCGGCCCTCTCCGGCGGTGTCCTCGATCCTGGCGAGACACGCCTCCGACAAGGATCGGCTGCTGCTACGCCGGGCGGCGAGATCCGCCGATAGCATGGCAAGTGTTGCAAGTGGAGCAAGGGTTGCAGCGGCGGTCATGGATTCGAGGCTCCCGGTAACGCCCGGCCTGGCGGTGCGCCCCTACACATCTTTCCTAATACCAGTTCCAGGAAATCTTACGCATGTCACCCGCATCGCTACGCGCCGGCGTGCGCTCTACGATTGAGCTCGAGCACAGCCTCGGTCTGAAGGTGGTCGAAGGCGTCGAGAATGGGCAGGGCTTTGCACCGCTGCGCGAGCTCGGCTGCGACGGTGCGCGAGCCTTCTAGTCGGGGGGCGCGAGGCGGAACTCCGGTACGTCGGTGCCGTCCATCAGGATCCGCAGCAGCGCCTCGATCTGCTCGCGATCGGCGTCATCGAATCGGCCGAGCTGTGGGCTGTCCAGATCGAGCACACCAATGAGCCGATTGTCCTTGAACACCGGCAACACCATTTCGGACTGTGAAGCCTCGTCGCACACGATATGCCCCGGGAACGCGTGCACATTGGGTACCAGTACGGCGGCGCGCTGCAGGGCTGCGGTACCGCAAACGCCGTCGCCCATGGCAATACACGAGCAGGCCGGCTTGCCCTGGAAGGGGCCCAGCACGAGATCCGAGCCGCGCAGCAGGTAGAAGCCGGCCCAGTTCAGATTCGGCAGGCTGCTGAACAGCAGGGCGGCGAAATTCGAAATGTTGGCCAGGAAATCGGTCTGGTCGGTGATCAGTTCTCGCAGCGATCGGCTCAAGGATTCGTAGACCGCGGCTTTCGAGCTGCTGGCGCCAGAGGCCGTCGCAGCGCTTGAAATAGTGCGTGTATTGGAACTGCCCGCGTCCCGCGAGGCGATCGCTGCCTTGGAAGCCTTGTCGTTCATGGGCGCATTCACCTGACCGTAACGGCGTGCGTACGGCACAGTCCGCATGCCGGTGAATCTAGCAGTTTCTGCGCCTCGCGATCGCGCCCGCGAAGTGCTAGCGGAGGCTATCGGCGCTCCCAGTGCCCCGCGGCCAACCGCCAGCCGCCGCCGCCGGCAGGCACCCAGCGGTGCGGAGCCCAGAAATAGCCGGGCCGACCCGGCCCCCAATGACCCGCCACCCAGACATGCCGCCCACCTGTCCAGCCCCAATAGCCACCCATCCAGATATAGCCGGGCGCAGGGGCAACGCCGATCACTTCTTCCTGCGGCGGCGGCGGGGCCACCATGACGGTGCCGCCGACATAGGCAGGTCTGGCCGTCACCACGCAGCCTCCCAGCGCCAAAGTAGCCAGAAGTGCGGCCGCGACTACGGCCTTCAAGCCTTGAGTGCGCATCATGCTTTCTCCACCACGTGGTTGCTCATAGTCCTGATTAACGCAGATCTCCCCAATTGGATGACGTGACGAGCTTCACGACTGCATTGCGTCGGTTCGGATTGTTACTTAATTCGGATGTGCTGTCGATCCGTTGACGGTTAGGACACCGCCATATCTTGCGGAGGTATTCATGGGACTGGATCTGGTTACGCCGGGCAATCAGGCGCCCGAAATCTTCAATGTCACTACCGAAATCCCAACGAATGCCGATCCGATAAAATACGAAGTCGCCAAGGGAACGGGCGCGATATTTGTCGACCGCTTCATGGGCACGGCCATGCGCTACCCCTGCAACGACGGCTACGTGCCGCACACGATCGCGCAGGACGGCGATCCGGTGGACGTACTGGTGATCACGCCATTCCCGCTGATACCCGGCGTGGTTGTGCGCTGCCGGCCGCTGGGGCTCCTCAAGATGACCGACGATGCCGGCGCTGATTCCAAGGTGCTTGCGGCACCGGATGACAAGGTGCTGCCGATCTACAGCCACCGGCACAAGTACGAGGACATCAACCCCCAGCGGCTCCATCAGATCCAGCATTTCTTCGAGCACTACAAGGATCTCGAGCCCGGCAAGTGGGTCCGCGTCGACGGTTGGGGCGGCGTCGATGATGCCAAGCAGGAAATCGCCGTCGGCATCAAGCTCTATGGCCACTGATTACGGCCACTGATCGCCGCCGCTGAGCCCCGGACGACGGGCGGGGCGCTGTGCACGTTCATTTGCAGATATCATAACTAATGTTATTATATCTGTAGTGAGAACTTGCAGGACGGGCATGCATGGCGGCAGCGACGGATCGGCTGCATAACTTCGGTTTCCTGGTCAGGGATGTGTACCGGCTCTATGCCAAGCATTTCGAGCGCTATGCGAGCGAGATTGAACTGACCTTGCCGCAATGCAAAGTGCTGGGGCATCTGTCGCGTAACGAGGGCATCAGCCAGGCGCGATTGGCGGAATTGACCGATACGGATCCGATGACGCTGGTGCGTACGCTCGACCGCATGCAGCACGACGAGTGGATCGAGCGTCGCCCCGATCCGACGGATCGCCGCGCGCATCGTCTGTATCTGTGCGAAGCGGCCAGGCCGATCATGAATCGTATGTGGAAGATCGCCGACCAGGCGCGCCAGGACGCGCTGTCGGCGCTGAGCCTTGCCGAGCGCGAACAGCTGGCGGACCTGCTCGAGCGCGTGCATGGCGTTTTGTTGCAACTCGAAGCCAAGTGAGCACCTGAACATGGACGCCGAGGTGGATGAGCGAACCGGCATGAGTACTGAACTGCAGCCAACGCGCCGCGCCGCGCGGCTGCGCTGGGCGCTGATGGGCGCCGGTGTCGTGCTCGCGATCGTGGCCGGCCTCTGGTACTACCTGGCGTCCGGCCGTTACGTGTCGACCGACGATTCATCGGTCGAAGCCGCGCAGGTGACGATCAGCGCCAATGTGCCGGGCCGCGTGGTCGAGCTCGACGTGCATGACAACCAGAACGTGCACCGCGGCGATGTGCTATTTCGCCTCGACGATCGGCTGTTCCACATCGCCGTTGAGGAAGCGCAGGCCAAACTGGCCGCCGCGCGCATGCAGATCGGTGCGGCCAAGGCGACCTACCGGCATCAACTGGCCGATCTCGCCGCGGCGCATGACACGCTGGCCTACCAGCAACACGAATACGAGCGACAACAGCGGCTGCTGCAGTCGGGCATCAGCTCGCGGGCGCAATTCGAGCAGGTGCAGCACGCGGTAGAGCTCGCCCACTCGCAACTCAACTCGGCGCAGCAGCAGGCTGAGAGCGTGCTGGCGCTGCTCGGCGGCAATCCCGATCTACCACTCGATGCGCATCCGGTGGTGATGCAGGCGCAAGCGGCGCTCGATCGGGCCAATCTCGATCTGTCTTATACCGTGATCCGCGCTCCCGACGACGGTGTGGTGGACAGGGTCGAGCAGCTGCAAGTCGGCGATTATATCAACGCTGCGACGCCGGTCTTCGGCCTGGTCTCGACCGGCGATGTGTGGGTCGAAGCCAATTTCAAGGAAGACGATCTGACCTACATGCGCGCAGGCCAGTCGGCCGAGATCAGCATCGACGCCTATCCGGGGCGTCGCTTCAAGGCGCAGGTCGCGAGCTTGAGCCCGGGCACCGGCGCACAGTTCTCGCTGCTGCCGCCCGAGAATGCAACCGGCAACTGGGTCAAAGTGGTGCAGCGCGTGCCGGTGCGACTGCAGCTCGATGCCACGGAGTTCGGCGAGGCCTTGCCGTTGCATGCCGGCCTGAGTGCGGAAGTGACGGTCGACACCCAACACCGCCGCAGTCTGTTTGGCCACGCCAGGAAGCAGCTGGCGCAGCGCTGATGAGTGCCGGCGAGCACACCGGCGCGCAGGGAGTGCCGCTACACCGCGGCATGATCACGCTCACCGTGATGGTCGCCTCGATCCTGCAGGCGCTCGACAATACGATTGCGAACGTCGCGCTGCCGCGCATGCAGGGCAGCCTGTCGGCCACGCAGGACCAGATGACCTGGGTGCTGACTTCGTACATCGTGGCGGCGGCGATCATGACGCCGCTCACGGGCTGGCTCGCGGACCGCTTCGGCCGCAAGCCGCTGTTTCTGGTCTCGATCATTGGCTTCACACTCGCCTCGGCGTTGTGCGGCATGGCGCAATCGCTGGAACAGATCGTGCTGTTTCGCCTGCTGCAGGGGGTGTGCGGTGCCGCTCTGATTCCGATGTCGCAGGCGGTGCTGTTCGAT